>ENA-OOWA01000035-OOWA01000035.1-human-gut-metagenome-genome-assembly--contig:-NODE-35-length-27173-cov-3.087912_pt1 | contig 27173 bp, 23 predicted proteins | sample MGYA00241404_ERZ501315 | MGnify/ENA primary metagenome ERZ501315 (study PRJEB25962, sample SAMEA2042840) | human gut metagenome | biome: human gut; feature: human-associated habitat; material: faeces...
ATTTCATGAAATTGTGTGCTGTTTCCACAAAAGTAGAAGATCAGCTGCAGGTTGTCTGGATTGTTATGGGCATTATAAAGGAGCGGTTGACACCGGAGGTTCATCTGCCGGAGGGAATGCTTATTACGACGGAGGAGCAGTTTTACGCATCGGTAGAATTTTTATCAATGCTTTCCGGACAGTTGTTTGAGAGTCGCAGAAATCAGATGATTGCGCAGAAAGCGGTTGAAAAGAGTTCTGTTTCCGAGCTGGCGATGGAATACCAGCTGCACCGCAGCCGGGCAATGACCGAAATTTTGCAGATGATGGATTCGGATAACGGTTTTGAAAAAGTGGCTGAGGATATTTTGCGGGAGACATGTGAAAGTCTGGAAATTTCCGGTGGATGTCTGTTGCGCGAGAATACAGGGGAAAATACGGCAGACATGATCTGCGAGTATACAAAAGAACCAGACAAGTCCATTCTTGCAGAGGGGCAGCATATTCCGATCGGTGCACTGCCGTTTTATAATGGTAAAACTTATATGATCTCATCGGATTCCATCATGCCGGAACCGTTTGCACATTTATTTAAAACCTGTCATATCAGTGCCGGAATTTTTGAACCGATTGAAATACAAAACCGCACGGCAATGTATTTTTGCGTGTATGATAATGAAAAAACAAGAATCTGGGAGAACAGGGATATCAAATTTGTCAGTGATGTGCGAAGAGTTGTGCAGAGCATCATGCTCAAAAGAATTGCAAAGAATTCGCTGGCAAGTTCTTATACATCGTTAGAGGCGATTCTGGAAAATACCGGATGTGGAATATATGTGGTCGATTATCATACCAATTCGATTCTTTATATGAATCACAAATTCAAAGAACTTTTCTCTCGCAGTATCGCAGGAAATCATCTGGAAAAGATGCTTTTTTCCGACTGGGAGACAAAGCGCAGCCAGTATTATGAGGAAATTTATTCGGTTGTTGAGGAACGCTGGCTGGATGTGCATAAGACCGAGATTGACTGGGTGGATGGCAGAAAAGTTGCCATGTGTACACTCTATGATATTACCGAAAAGAAAATTTATCAGAAAGAAATTGAAAATCAGGCGAACAATGATTTCCTGACAGGGTTGTTTAATCGCATGCGCTGCGAACAGGATCTGGGACAGTTTATACGAAAGACCCGGGAAAAAGATGCAACAGGAGCGTTGCTTTATATGGGACTGGATGATTTTAAGCATATCAATGACGGGCTGGGACACCAGTATGGGGATATTCTGTTGAAAGCGATTTCCCATAGCCTGCGCAGGATAGATGGGATTGAGAATACCTGTTACCGCATGGGAGGGGATGAGTTTGTTGTGATTATTCCGGATTCCGTGTATCCGGAGCTGGAACGGATTGTCAGGGAAGTGACATCCATATTTAAGAAACCATGGTTTTTAAAGGGAGAAGATTATTATTGCACCATAAGTATGGGGATCGTATATTTCCCGAAGGATGGAGAAACGGTGGAAGAACTTGTCCGTAAAGCAGATATTGCCCTGTTGTCGGCAAAACGCGGGGGCAAAAACCGCGTGGAATACTATGATGGGATGGACGCATCTTCCTCATACCGCAGACTGGATCTGGAGAAAAATATGCGTACTGCAGCCATGAATGCATGCACGGAATTTGAAGTGTTTTATCAGCCGATCATTGATGTCTGTCAGCAGGGAGAGCCATGCTGTGGTGCGGAAGCATTGATCCGCTGGAATTCAAGTGCACTTGGATTTGTGAATCCGGCAGATTTTATTCCACTTGCGGAATATCTGGGACTGATCAATCCAATCGGTGAATATGTAATGAAAAATGCGGCATTGCGGTGTAAATACTGGAATGATATGGGGCATCCGGAGTATCATGTCAATGTAAATTTGTCGGTTGTACAGCTGTTGCAGAATGACATTGTAAAGAAGGTTGCAAAGGTTCTGGAAGAAACCCGTATCATACCACAGAATCTGACGTTGGAAGTAACGGAGAGCCTGGCGATCAATGATATGGTCCGGATGAAGAAGATATTAAGTGAGATCCGGAATCTTGGTGTACGCGTGGCACTGGATGATTTTGGAACAGGATATTCATCCCTCAATCATATCCGTGAGATGCCGTTGGATGTGATCAAGATAGACCGTTGTTTTATTGAACATCTTGGCGAGGACGATTTTTCCAATGCATTTGTGCGGATGGTTTCGGAACTGGCAAATGCCATCAATGTACGCGTATGCGTGGAAGGTGTGGAGACTAAGCGCCAGAGAGATATTGTAAAAAAGATGGGAATCCGTATGATTCAGGGATTTTTTTATGGAAAACCGATGAAGATTGAAGAATTTGAAAAGAAATATCTGATATAAGGTGAATGCTATGTATACAGAAGAACAGGTTTGATTGTTAATGGGAGGAAAAATGCTTAATCTGAAAGGACGGTCTGATAAGAAAAGTAAAAATATAATTGGTATTATACAAAGCTGCCTTATCCTGGTATTGGTAATTCTTATTATTTTTATGATGATACAGATTAGCTGGTTACAAGGGACAGCGCGTGTAATAAATTATGCAGGTCTGGTACGTGGAGCTACACAGCGTGAAGTAAAATTAGAAATTACAGAAAACCGGAATGAAGAATTAATGAAATATTTGGATGATATTCTGAGTGGGTTAAGATATCAGGATGGACATTATGAACTGGTAAAACTCTATGACAAAGAATATCAGGAAAAATTAAAGATTCAGAGTGATTATTGGGAAAAATTGAAAACAGAAATTGAAGCCGTAAGAAGTGTGGGATATGAAAATACAGATATTGTCAATATGAGTGAGATTTATTTTAAGATGGCAGATGAAACTGTATTTGCAGCAGAAAAGTATTCCGAAAAGATTGCCACAAAGATTCGCACCATAGAGATTCTGTCTGCGTTTGATATGCTGTGTCTGGTGATATTGGTTATTGTGCAGACCCTGATGGCAATGAAGATGGCGGTGAAAAATAAGCTGTTAGAACACAGGGCATATACAGATGCCCATACCGGATTGCCAAACAAAAGTGCCTGTAAGGAACTTCTTGGTAATAAAGAAATAATTAGTGAGCCTACCGCATGCATAATGTTTGACTTGAATAATTTAAAGACGGTAAATGATACAATGGGACATTCGGCAGGAGACCAGTTAATATTGAATTTTGCCCGGCTTTTGCGCAATGTGATTCCGGAAAAAGACTTTGTTGGAAGATATGGTGGAGATGAATTTATGGCAGTTATTTATCATACAAGCCAAACAGAGGTTGAGGAAATATTAAAATGTTTATGTCTCGAAAAAGACCGGTTAAACAACAGGGAAGACAAAATGCTGATTGACTATGCATATGGATGGGCATTATCCGCAAACGACGGTAAATATACAATTCAGACATTGCTCGATAAGGCTGACTCTTATATGTACGAAAACAAAAAATTATGTAAGAGATATAGACTGATGTCTGAGGTCGAATTTTTTTAGTCTTATAACAGGGAATCAGCATCTGTCAAATGCTGGTTCCTTTTATTTATTTTATCAGAAAGGAAGAGAAGCCGGCAAAGGTTCGGGAAGAAAACAGGCTTTGAGGGATGTCCTGAATGTGATCCATGAAAAAACCTCTTGCATTTCCGGAGAGGGTGTGTAATATAGTACATGCAGCGGCAGATTGGGGGCACCACCTTCAGTCGCTATATAAAATTAATGCACAAAGGGATACGATAAGGAGGATGTTATGTACACAGCATTAACAATTGCTGGAAGTGATTCCAGTGGAGGCGCCGGCATTCAGGCAGATATTAAGACAATGACAGCAAACCATGTTTACGCAATGAGTGCGATCACGGCTTTGACTGCCCAGAATACGACCGGTGTAACAGATATTATGGAGGTAACCCCGAAGTTTTTGGCAGAGCAGCTGGATAGTATTTTTACGGATATCTATCCGGATGCGATTAAAACCGGAATGGTTGCTTCTGGTGAACTGATTGGGACGATTGCGCAGAAGCTGACAGAGTATCACGCAAAAAATATTGTCGTAGATCCTGTCATGGTGGCAACCAGTGGGGCAAGACTGATCAGTGAGGATGCCATCAGCACATTGAAAAGTAAATTATTACCGCTCGCAACGGTGATTACGCCAAATATTCCGGAAGCGGAAGTGCTTTCCGAAATGCAGATCAAGACCGATGCAGATATGGAAAAAGCAGCAGAAATTATTTGTGACACATTGGGCTGTGCCGTTTTATTAAAAGGTGGTCATCAGTTAAATGATGCCAATGACCTGCTCTACCAGAAGGGTAAAGAGCCGGTATGGTTTGAGGGAAAGAGGATTGACAATCCAAATACACACGGGACAGGCTGTACGCTTTCTTCTGCGATTGCATCAAACCTTGCAAAAGGAAGAGATCTTGAAACGTCCGTGAAGTATGCAAAAAATTATATTTCCGGTGCACTTGCCGCCATGCTTGACCTTGGAAAAGGAAGCGGACCAATGGACCATGCATTTGCAATTGAAGGAGAATATTAGTATCCGGCAAATGTGAGGCCGGGTTTATCATAGGTTAAGAGGAGTGTACAAATGGAAAAAAAAGGAACTTCCGTGTTCAGTAACGGATTAATTTGGTTTGGAGCAGGTGTATCCCTGGCGGAAATACTGACAGGTACTTATTTTGCACCGCTTGGATTTGGAAAAGCCATGGCAGCAATTTTACTGGGACATCTGATCGGCGGACTTATGATGTTTGCAGCAGGAATGATTGGAGCGAAAGAACGAAAAAGTGCCATGGAAACTGTGAAAATGAGTTTTGGCGAGAGAGGAAGCCTTCTGTTTGCTGTCTTAAATGTGTTACAGCTTGTAGGATGGACCGCAATTATGATTTATGACGGAGCACTTGCGGCAGACGGGGTTTTGCATACCGGAATCTGGGTATGGGCGATCATTATCGGCGCACTGATTGTTGTCTGGATTTTTGTCGGACTTACGAATCTTGGCAAGTTAAATACGGTTGCCATGACCGCACTTTTTATTTTATCTCTGGTTCTTTTTAAAGTGATCTTTTTTGGAACCGGAAGCGCGGCTCCGGTCGTGGATGATGGAAGTCTTACATTTGGTGCGGCTGTGGAACTTGCCGTGGCAATGCCGCTTTCCTGGCTGCCACTGATCAGTGATTATACAAGAGAAGCAGAAAAACCGTTTGCCGCAACACTTGTCAGTGTGGTTGTCTACAGTCTGGTCAGCATTTTTATGTATATGATCGGTATGGGGGCTGCCATCTTTACCGGCGAGTATGACATTGCGCAGATTATGTTAAAAACAGGATTTGGTGTTGTGGGACTTTTGATTATTGTATTTTCCACCGTTACGACAACGTTTCTAGATGCCTATTCAGCAGGTGTTTCGAGCGTTTCCATTTCTTCCAGAATCAAGGAGAAATGGGCAGCGATTGTGGTTACGGTGATCGGAACGGTTGCAGCGATTGTTTATCCGATGGATAACATTACCAATTTCCTGTATCTGATCGGATCTGTTTTTGCTCCAATGATTGCCGTTCAGGTCGCAGATTACTTTTTATTAAAAAAGGCCGATGCCGAAAAATCGGCATTTCAGTGGCGGAACCTGATCGTGTGGCTGATCGGTTTTGTTATTTATCGTGTGCTGATGCATGTGGATACACCGGTTGGAAATACACTGCCGGATATGGTGATTACGGTGATTCTTTGTGTGGTTGTGGGAAAGGCTGCAGAGACGGTCAAAGCAAAATAGAAGTTCTGTTTTGAGAGCCAACGTTTTTGACGAGGATGTCAAGCGACCGGAAAATTTTGTACTATTGGTGCTTGACAGTGGAAGGTTTGGGATTGACGGGTGCGTCAATGTGCTGCGCGGGCTGTTTGGATAAAATCAGACGATAAAGTAATAATTTAAAATGTGGGCATCCGTGCACACCAAGCGATATCCTCCTTTTGGTACAATTGTACTATAAAATAAAAGGAGGATATTTGCTTATGAAGAAAAAACTGAGTGCGCTTTTTATGGTATTTGCAATGGTACTGAGCCTATTTTCCGGGCTTGGTGTAAATACGGTATGGGCAGATGATAATGAGGGTGGGGGCACAGACAATGTCATTACTGGTCTGGCGGCGAAGGACTGGTTTGATTATGATGACGAAGGACAGGTCACAAAGCCGAAGGATCAGGCAGAGTGGTCGAAAGAACTGTGGTCTGCAGTAGATGGATTGATACTGTTGGTGCAAAAACTTGAAAATGGGGTAACAACGGGAAGTGCAATCAACGCAGATGCACTTACACTGGCGTATTGCGGAGACGAAGATAAGCCGGATAATAATTTACAGACAGGGAATGTGGGATCAGTTTCACCTGTGGATTATAATAATGATTATGTGCAACTGAAATTCACAAAGACCGGATGGTATAAGCTTTATCAGACAGCGGATGCATCGGATGCAATTGTGATCAATGTTGGCTATAAAGAACTTGGTTTTTATACAACAGAGACAAAGACACCGGAGAGCGCAATGGAATCCGCCGCTTTGTATACATTTACACCACAGGACTCCAATAGTATTTATTTGATTACCAACGTGCCGGATGACGTTACGTGGGATGGCAGCCTGAAGTGGGAAGTAAATGCGAATGGAAAAAATATTGATGAGAGTCAGCAGGGACGATATTTTGAGAAAACTCTAATAACAGGAACGGAAAGCAGCAAAGATAAGACTTATAAAATCACATTAAAAAAGGGTACGTTTGACTGGATGGATATTCGTGTGAAAGCAACCGGAACCATTGGTGAGAACGGTTCTGAACCGTGGACTCCGGAAGAAGGAATAACGATCCATTATGACGGTAATGTGGTAGGATTCAGCGCAACGCAGGAATTTGACTGGAATGATGCTGCAGGCTGTCCGGTTGTCAGACCTGATGCGACGTACAGAAAAGAATGCTGGGCAGATTTCAGTCATTCGGCACCTTATCAGTTTGCAGAAGTTAATGAGAACGGAGAGGTAGAAAAAACATATACCAAGGATCAGCTTACGATTGAACCGATGGCCGATGGAACCGGAGATGCATATCTTCTGCAGGACAAGAAGGTTATCAGAATTAAATTTAATGGCGTTGGTACCTATAAAGTATATGCAAAAGACGATCCGGCTGATTATGTAATGATTTCGGCAGATTTTAATAAGGTTGGATTGTATACCTCACAGACGGTGAGCGTAGATACAGCATGTGATTCCGAATCCACTTTGTGGAGAGATGAATGTAATGAATTGTATGTGATTCCGCATGGTTTGGATGATGGTGTGACACCAACATACAATTTCTCTGTAATTCCGGCAGATTCGGATCAGCCGATTGCATATGATGGTTATTATACCGTAGAAGATTTACAGAATGGAAATCACAAGATTGTAATTAACAAGGATAAGAATGAAAACTTCACGGTTTTAGTTACGATGGAGTGGACGGAGAATGGAAATACAGAGATTGCAGAAGCTTCTGTTTGGTCAGAGAACAGAGGTCAGGAAGCTGATGAAACAGGATTCGTAGCTAAAGCGGATGTTGACAGAGAAAACCCACAAGTTCCGACAGATGTCAACTGGTATTCCGGCGTTGGTGCATATTATACGGATGATGTATGCATTGTATTTGCAGATATCGATGACGAAGGAAAGATAACTTATGTGACAGCAGATCAGTTATCGCTCATCGATGAGAATGGAAAATCGGTTGGAAGCATTAAGGCGAATGCAAAGAATCCTAATTTCTGTGATCTGGAATTCCCGGAGACCGGAAATTATAAAGTAGTAAAGAAGACAGATCCAAAAGCTGTTGTTAATCTGAAGGTGTATTATCGAGAGGTTGCATTTTATAAGAACACAACAGTTTCGAAAGATTCTTATCTGTCTTCGGTTAAAACAGACTCTGACAACCAGGTATTTTACATGGTAGAGAATCAGGGAGAAGATTACATCATAAAGAATGTTGAGCTACATGCTGGAATCTATGAGGATGGAAAAGAAGAACCTACATACTTTACAGACAGTACAAAGTATTTTACTTATGAAGTGGTAAATGCCAGTGAACCATATGTTTATAAGATTACATTAGGGGCAAAGGCAGATTTTCCGGAAGAATTCTTTATCGAAGTAAAGGCGCAGATTCAGGATGCGTATGGCACTTACGATACAGATGGATATGTATGGATTTATACCGATAAAGACAGCAGCGACAGTGGAAACACAGGTGGTGGATCTTCTGGTGGTTCCACAGGCGGCGGATCTACAGTTACACCAACACCGACACCGAATCCGGGTGAGACAACCACGGAAACAAAGACAGAGACTACCACAAACAGTAAAGGAAATACGGTAAAACAGGAGACTACAATAACAAAAAATCCAGATGGCTCTGTAGCTTCTACAACAACCAAATCCGAGATCGAAAACATTGCAAAGAATACTTCTGCAAGCGTTAGTGTAACCAAGGATGCAGAAGGTAAAATTTCTGCGGCAGAGGCAACTGTAGAGAATACTGTAAAACCGGGAAAAAGTGATACCGTTAAGACTACAATCTCTGCAAGTGTTGTAAAGCAGATGACCGATGCAGCAGGAACCACAGATCTGACCATTAAGCAGACGGTAAAGGATACTAAGGGAAATGTACTGTATACTGTAGAGACAAAGGCGGAGGATCTGGCTGCAGGAAAGAAACTGACACTTGTAAAAATTGAAAATGGTAAGAAAGTTCTTGTGTCTAAGCCGGTTACCGTTAACAAGAACGGTAATGTAAGCGTCAAAGCAGAAGAAGGTGAGTATCAGCTGCTCAATGAAAAAGAGACAAAGGCATTACAGAAAGAAATTTTAAAAACCGTAACACCAAAGACGGGGAATGTGTCGGTTGACAAAGGAAAAAAGACAACCGTAAAACTGAGCAGTAAGCTGGATATGGATAATGTTGCAAAGATTACCTATACATCTTCCGATAAATCGACAGTAAAGGTTGATAAAAATGGAAATATTATTGCGAAGAAGAAAGGCAATGTCACGGTAAAAGTGAAAGTTACCTTGAAGGACGGAACAACCAAAACAGTCAAGGTCAAGGTGAAAGTAAAATAACAGGCAGAGCATAGAACACACAAAAAAGTCCCGGAAGTTTTCCAAAAAGGAAAGCCTCCGGGCTTTTTCGCTGTATTTTGAACAGGTTAATTTAATTTAATTTAACGGTTCTTCGCCGATTTCTTCTAAAAGTTCGTAGGTTTCGTCCAAAGACATTTTATGCTCCAAAGAAAAAATGATAGCTGCATCAAAGCGATTTCTTGGATAGAGCTGCGGACGCTGGGCAATGGTGAGCATTTTCTGAGTTTCATCCAGAGACAAGCTGATAAAGATTGCGATACGCAAAAGAAAATTGCGCGTAGGTTTTCGGCGTCCATTAAGTATCTGATAAGTATAAGAACGTTCCATGTTCAGATTAAGGATAATATCTTTTGGCTGTAGATTATGACTTGTAAGAAGCGAGCACAGATATTTATCGATAGAAATGCAGTCAAAACTTTCTTGTTTTTTAAAATCTTCAATATTCAATTCTTTGATCTGTTTTAGTAATTCATCTGTCGCTTTCATATGGTTCCCCTATTCCATAACATCAACTCAATCAAATTCGATATTGGCTATTTTTGGTATATTCTATATTTTACCATATTGAAAATATGCGATGGTGGGCAAAACTGCTCACTCATTGGGAATCTGCTTCCTGTGGACAGGTGAAATTATCGCGTTGGTCAAGTACACATTGCACATTGTCTAACAGATCGCTGAGACAAAATTCATAGTAATTGTTTCGTTTATCGGGAGTGCTGTGTGCGTATTGGTAAAGGTTGCTGGTATCAGAGCCGTTTGTTCCGTAGAGACAGTGGCGGATCATATGCAGAAGCTGTGCATCATAGTCTTTATAGGAGCCGATATTTTTTTTGAGGATACTGTCGCGGTAAACAAGGCGAAGACGGACAGCGTCCATTCCAGATAGAATCCAATACCCTTTTGGGAGCACATCATAGGTGGAATAATCTTCCGGGGGATTGCGTGTAAGCTCTGGTTCCTCATATAGTTGTGAGATCAGCGATTCTAAGTTGGATGTGACGGATTTTGCATCATTCTGGTAAGCAGCAACGATGATCGTATCAATCTGATCCTGATACTTGTATGCATCAAATGCTTCGACACCCGCCTTCTCGGCCAGTGAGTGTTTGTCATCTTTTTGAGAGACGCAAGTATCCGGCTCCGAGAATTTTATTGTGTCCGTTTCCGATACAGGCAGAGCCGATTCGTCCTGCTGTGTGTTAACTGATGTCGTTGACGCTGTCTGAAATGATTTTTGTGCTACCATGACACCGATTCCTGATCCGATTCCGGAACCTAAGACAATTCCGGCAAAAAGAAGTGTCAGTGAGCGTCCGAAACCGGAGCGTGGTTTGTCTTTTTTTTGATTGCGTTGTATTTGCAGCTTTAAGAGTGCTTTTTGAAATTGTAAAACGGTCGTATAACGATCCTCTGGCTTGAAGGAGGTTGCTTTTTGCAGGATCGTGGCAAGATCCGCGGAAAGACCGGGAATGTCCGTATCCGATTCTGGAGAAGATTCATTGCCAGATAGGAGAGACAGGAATGTTTTGCCTAACCCATATACATCGGTACGGATATCGCTTTGTCCGAAACCGAATTGCTCTGGAGCAGCATTACCATATGTTCCGGTAAAAACAGTATCTCTTGTTTTGGAAGGGGTAAATTGCCGGCCGGCATCAATGTCAATGAGCACAAGTGTCTGGGAAGATTCTTCCCAGACAAAGTTTTCCGGTTTGATATCCCGATGGATAATGGGTGGTTTCTCATGATGCAGGATGGAGATAATCTGACAACATTCCATCATATAAGGCAGCAGTGCATTCTCAAAATCCCGGAAGTGCGTGTACCTTGCGTATAAATGTTCGGAATGTTCTCCGAGTAACGGACCTTTGATATAATCACGCAGCAAAAAGCACACATCCGATTCTTCGAAAAAAGTTACAGCGCCAGGAAAACAGTCCATGTTTGTATGATGCGTCAGAAAATCATATTCCTGTTGAAGGGCATTTGCATACATGGCAGAACAGCATTTCAGAATAAAAGACTGGTTGTGCTGATCTTTCAGGAGATAAACTTTTTTATCAGCGGTATCTTTGATAATACTGCTGATGGAATAGTCTTCAGCAAGTCTCCGGGGCAGTGTGGCATGAGCGATCTGACTTTTATATTGGTGAATAAAGTTTTCTTTCTTGGAATTTTCCATAAGATTTTGCAGACTCCTTCTGATGGACCTTTTTAATTATTGTACCAAGCCGCTGGTGCGATGGCTAGTCCTAAGTATGTGAACCTACTACTTTTTTCATGAAAAACGTTTATTGACAGATGATTTCGTGCAATATAAGAAAGAAAGTAATGGTTTTGATCGACTCCTTTAAAGGGAGCATGAGTTCATGGAAGCTGGAAATGCGAAAAAAACGGCAGAATGCATGGGAACAGACTATGCACAAATGGAAGGCGCTGGTGCGGCAGGTGGACTTGGATTTGCATTTGTCAGTTATCTTGGTGCCAGACTGGTGCCGGGCATAGACCTGATACTGGATGTAAAGTGATTGCGTTTGCCGCTGGCTTATTATATGGGTATCCAGCCGGATGCGAGCCTTACAAAAATCGGATTTGCGGCTCCGGCAGCTACTATATTTGGTATTATATTAAATGTGATTTATTATCTGTGGCTCAACCGGGCAGCCCAAAGAAAGGAATCGAAATAGAAATGTTTCGGCACCCGGCAATTTTCTTCTTTGACGAATAAAAGATAATGGGTATAATATTATCTGTGAATATTGAATACAAGGAAGAAGAAACGATGGATATTATAAAAAAATTTGGTGAAATGGTGGGCAGTACGTCCCTGAAAGATGCAAAGAAAGCACGTAAGCTGCTGCTTCTTGGATATCAGCTTCAGGAGAAACGGCTGCTCCTTTTTCCGGATAAAAAGCTGCCGTACTCCGGTCAGTATGTGGCACGAATTGTTATGCAAAATATCATCAAAGCACTTTCGAAACCGGAGGATACTGCGATGGTCAGCATCTTTGTGCCGGGAGAACTTCTGACAGCGGCAGGACTGACGCCTTACTCCGTAGAAGCAATGTCCTGTTTTATTGCGGGAACGCAGTGCGAGCAGCCATTTTTAAGGAAAACCGAGGAGGAAGGTTTTCCGGAGACGATGTGTTCGTATCACCGTGTATTTTTGGGCGCATCTTTGACAGGGCTGGTTCCGGCGCCGAAATGCATGGTTTATACAAATCTTGCCTGTGATGGAAATATGATGACGTTTCCATATTTGAAGCAAAAGCAGGAGCTTTCAGGCTTTTATATTGATGTGCCGTATGAAAAGAATGAGGATTCCATTCAATACGTGGCAGGACAGCTTCGGGAATTAAAGAAGTATCTGGAGGATATGACCGGAAAAAAGATTGCAGAGTCTGCGGTGCAGCAGGCCGTTGCCAACAGCAAACAGGCCGCGGAGTATTACAGCAGGCAGCTTGCATTAAGAAAAGACCATGACCCGGTTTCCACACTCACCAATGAGCTGTACGCGATCTTTATGTGCCATTTGTTAGCCGGTTCAAAGGAGTCTGTAACATATACGAAACTGCTTTTGGAGGATGTAAAAAAAGCACCAAAAGGAGAGGGGCTTCGTATTTTATGGATGCACATGATGCCATTTTTGCAGCAGCCGGTCAAAGAGGTGTTTAATTATAGTGATCAGATGCATATCAGTACGTGCGATTTTGTCGCAGATGGATTTCAGAAAGTGCATCACGAAGATCCCTATGAAGCGATGGCAGAGAAGATGGTAAACTGCATTTACAATGGAAGTGTCGGACAGAGGATAGAAAAAGCAAAGGAACTGGCACAGTTGACAGAAGCGGATGGAGGCATCCTTTTTGCGCACTGGGGCTGTAAGGGAACGATCGGAGCATCCGGCCTTATAAAAAATTCGCTGGAAGCATCGGGACTTCCGACCATTATTTTAGATGGGGACGGCTGCAATCCGGCCAATACAAGCGATGGCCAGGTGTCTACCCGGCTTCAGGCCTATATGGAAATGTTAAAGGAGGCAAAATCCCATGATACATTATGTCTGTAAATATACACCGGTAGAATTATTCAAAGGATTCGGGGAAGACTGTGCGGTGTTAGAAGAAATGCCGGAGAATTTTGAACTGTCTGACAAAATCGCACATGCCAATCTGTGTGGGTTTGGAAAATCGGTCATTCAGGCGGTTCTTGAAGGAAAAGTTGAGAATCTCGTATTGGTGAATTGCTGCGATTCCATGCGGCGGGTATACGATATTGTGGAGAGTACCGGAAAATGCAAATTTCTCTATCTGCTGGATCTGCCGCATGAAGATAATGAATGTGAAAAGGTTAAGTTTGCACAGGCAATCGGACGATTGAAGCAGGCATATGAACGTTTTTCCGGGAAAACCTTTGACAAAACGCTTTTCTTGCAGGCATTTGAAGAACGGACGACAGAGCCACAGCCATACATCGGAGTAATGGGCGTCAGAGTGAGCGGCGTTTTGGAGCAGATGATTCAGGACAATATCCGGATGCGGGTGGACAACCTGACCTGCACCGGCGGAAGAAAGCTGATATTGCTTCCGGAAGAATTAAGCGATATGGAAGAAGATGTGATGTTTCTTGCCTACGCAGAGGCACTTTTAGGGCAGCTTCCGTGTTTTCGCATGAACAACAACACAAGAAGAAATCAGTTGTATCTGGACCCGAACCTGAAAGGCATTATCTATCATACCATCAAGTTTTGTGATTATTATGGATTTGAATATGCCAGCATCAAAAAGGGGATCAAAGTTCCGCTTTTAAAGATCGAAACCGATTTTACCAGCCAGAGTGCAGGACAGTTGTTGACACGTATTCAGGCATTTGCAGAGACGATCGAGGGTTCCGGTGATGGAAATCCAGACAAAGAAATCAGTAAGGAGGCCAGGGAGAAAATGGCATCAGGCGTATATTATGTGGCAGGAATTGACAGTGGTTCGACAAGTACCGATGTGGTAATTTTAGATCAGGATGGAAAAATAAAATCCACCATGATCATTCCGACCGGCGGCGGTGCGATGATGAGTGCAGAAAAGAGTCTGGAGCAGGCAGTGGAAAAAGCCGGAATCCGTAAAGAAGAAATTGTGCGGATTGTCACAACCGGATACGGACGTGCCTATATCGACAACGGCGACGACAGCATCACCGAGATTACGTGTCATGCCAAGGGAGCCAATTATCTGAATCCGAATGTGCGCACAGTCATCGATATCGGCGGACAGGATATCAAGGCAATCAGCATTGACGAAAATGGTGCTGTCAAAAATTTCCTGATGAACGACAAATGTGCTGCCGGAACCGGACGATTCCTGGAAATGATGGCGCGGACGCTCGGATTATCCTTAGAGGAGATGAGCGTAAAGGGACTAGACTGGAAAGAAAATATTGTGATTTCGAGTATGTGTACCGTATTTGCGGAGTCCGAGGTGGTGTCCCTTGTCGCACAGAATAAAGATGTGGCAGATATCATTCATGGACTGAATGTGTCCGTGGCTTCCAAGGTGGGCGCACTGGCCGCGCGTCTGGGACAGAACAATCCGGGAGAATATATGACCGGCGGCGTTGCAAAAAATCCGGGCATTGTGCATGCACTGGAAGAAAAACTTGGTGCGAAGCTGTATATCTGTGAGGAATCGCAGCTTTGTGGGGCGCTGGGGGCAGCGATTTTTGCGTTTGAGAAGTGCAAGGGGGAATAGAAAGGAGACGGTGATGAAGAAAATACTGATAACCGGGGGAACAACTTTTGTAAGTAAATATGCTGCAAAATATTTTGTAGAGGCTGATTATGAAGTATATGTACTTAACAGGAATTCAAAGTCACAAGTGGAAGGGGTTCAATTAATAGAGGCAGATAGGCACCATTTAGGAAGTGTGTTAAAGGACAAATATTTTGACGTAGTAGTCGATATTACGGCATACAATGCATCAGATATTATAGATTTATATGAGGCACTTGGCCCATTCGGGCAGTATATCATGATTAGTTCAAGTGCCGTGTATCCAGAATATGAAGCACAGCCATTTAGAGAAGATACAGAAAAAGCGTTGAATAAGTTTTGGGGAAAATATGGTACTGATAAAATAGAAGCGGAAAGGGCATTGTTAGACCGAGTTCACGATGCGTATATTTTACGTCCGCCAAATTTATATGGTCCAATGAATAATGTTTATCGAGAGGCTTTTGTATTTGACTGCGCGAAAACAAATCGGAAATTTTATTTACCTGAAAATGGAAGAATGAAGTTGCAGTTTTTTCATGTTAGAGACTTGTGCAAACTAATGGAAGTAATTATTAGTAATAAACCAGAGGAACATATATTAAATGTTGGTAATCCGGAGACGATATCGATCAAAGATTGGGTAACTAAATGCTATGCTTGTTATGGGAAAAAACCGGAATTTATATATGTGTATGATGATATAGAGCAGAGGAATTATTTTAGTTTTTATAATTATGAATACAAATTAGATGTGAGTCGACAAAAATGTATATATCCGGAAACCATTCCTTTAGATATTGGCCTTAAAGAAGCTGCCAGGTGGTATGATGAACATGAAAAAGAAATAAATAAAAAACCATATATTTCATATATCGAGGCAAATTTTCCTAAATAAAATACGCAAACTTCCCACACAAAAAATTACCTGCATATTGGCCATCCGCTTTTCACAATATTTTAGAAAAATGTAAATGGAATATAAGAGGTGTGCGTGGTACAATTAAAGTTGATGGAGGATAAGATGGCACAGCAGAATATATATGATAACGAAGTGTTCTTTGAGGGGTACAAAAAGATTAGAGATAACAAAATAAATGCTAATAACTTATTTGAAATACCTGCATTGTTTTCTATGTTGCCAGATATAAAAAATAAAAGAGTATTAGATTTGGGATGTGGATTTGGAGAACATTGTAAACGCTTTATTGATTGCGGAGCAAAAAAGGTGGTTGGGATTGATATATCCGAAAAAATGTTAGAGGTTGCCAGAAACGAAAATAGTGACCCTAATATAATTTACATCAATATGCCTATGGAAAAAATTGCAGAATTAAATGAACAATTTGATATAGTAGTTAGTTCATTAGCGTTCCATTATATTGAAGATTTTGAAGGAGTTGTTAGAGACATCTACAATATGCTTGATACAGAAGGGATATTTATTTTTTCACAAGAGCATCCGTTATGCACCTGCCATTCTGGAGGAAACAGATGGACAAGAGACGAGCTAGGCAATAAGATACATCTTAATCTTGCGGATTATGGTATCGAGGGTGAAAGAGAGTCCGTATGGTTTGTTAATAATGTCAAAAAATACCATAGAACTTTCTCGACAATCATAAACACATTAATAAGTGCAGGATTTTCGATAGAAAGAATGATTGAACCATTACCAACAGATGAAATACTTGAACAATATCCAGATTACAAGGATTTGTTTCATAAGCCAGATTTCTTATTGCTAAGAGTAAAGAAGTGAAAATTTCGGGAGTATCCCAAAGTTTGTGTAAACCTTCAAACTGATGTAAGATAAAATTACTCAGTTTGGAGGTTATTTTTATGGCAAGAAGAAAAGACAGCCCACAAAAAGCAGCAATGAGAGAAATGATGCGAGACTATCTGAAAAACAACGATATCAGCATCAAAGATGGCACCGATGTAAATAGCATTATGCGTGACATGATGTCTGTTCTTTTGGAAGGTGCTTTGGACGAGGAACTGGATGAAGAATTAGGATATTCCAAGTATGATTATCGTAACAAAGAAACAGACAACAGCAGAAACGGTCATTCCAGTAAAACCATGCACACCAGTTATGGAGATATGGATGTAGCTATACCAAGGGATCGTAACGGTGATTATGAACCACAGCTGATTAAAAAGTATCAGAATACTGTAACTCAGGACATGGAAGAAAAAATACTTTCCATATGTCCAAAAAGTAGATGAAAAAGAGGGACATAGCTATACATATCGTGCATATGTCCCCGGTTAGATGAGGAGCACCACAAAATAATAAGAAAGTTGAAATAGCATACTACTTGAAGCTGACTTGAAAAAGTAAATTCCAGTGCAGGGGTAAAATCCACTATATATCTCACTTTGTGCATTGTTCAAAAAAGAATGAAAATTGCACCAGAATGCTATGCAATTTGTGAAAAAGAGAATAATATTGCAATTGGTGCAGTGGAATTGAAGCTGAATGGATATACGGATATGACACAAAGAGACGATGAGTGTGAGCTGGGATACTGGCTTGGACAACCATTTGGGGGAAAAGGCTATATGCCGGAAGCTGCCAGGGAATCATTACGGCATGGATTTGAAGATCTCTTTTGCTTTTTGGGTGCAAAATCCTTCATGCCAGGAATAGAACCTCCGGCTACAGCCCAGAAATACAGGCTTGCCACACTGCAATACGGACTTAATCTCCGCCGGTATTTTTCGAACAGTTTGCGGTCAATTTTTCTGTGGTGATAAACCATCCGCATGCCGCGCTGGATTGCCAGATCACCAAAACTCAATACATTTGGACGCTGCATACAAAACAACAGAATCATTTCCGCGGTCCAGACACCAATTCCCTGTAAAGAAGATAATTCTTTTATGGCTTCTTCGTCCGATTTTTTCCAGATTCCGTCAATATCAAAAGTTCCGTCCTTTACTTTTCGGGCAAAATCGGTAATATACCCTGCCTTTCTGAAGGAAATTCCCAGTGACTGTAAATTGGAAACTCCGGCACTCAGTATGGTATCTGCGTTAATGATACCATACTGATCCTTCATTCGTTTCCAGATGGTTGCCTGTGCTTTTGTTGAAATCTGCTGACCGATGATATGATGAATCACGGCTGAAAATAAATCAGTGTCAACTTCCCGTTCAATCATTCCGATTTTATCGATAATTTCTGCGAGGCGTTTATCTTTCTGTTTGAGGTATGTAATCTCTTTTTCTCCGTATGCAAAAAACATTTTTATCGTCCTTTTTATAACTGTATTGTAATAATTTACCATATTATTATATCACTTAACAGGACAATAAAATTACAAAAAGGAAAAATCATAATAGCCATTAAAATGATTTTATTTTATCTATAAAAACAATTATTTTGATGGTTATTTCTTTATTTAGATAAAAAAAGGTGTTAAATTGTGTTATTGATTGAAATGCTCAATCATGATATGGATTATGTTGTGTCCCTAAAAATCCCCCCCCGAAGAAATTGCAGATCCGTCAGTCTTCCAAGGGAAATCAGCTTAAGTGGGAAAACAAAGGGGTGTGGTATAAAGCAGATTACACCGGATATGAAGGACTAAGTGAATATCTGATTTCGAATTTGTTGTGCAGGTCAACACTGCATGAGGCAGAATTTGTCCGGTATGAGCCGGAGCAGATCCGGTACAGGCAAAAAATTTATGAGGGTGTGAAAAGTGAAAATTTTTCTTTCTTGAGAATATGACCATCGGGAGCATTTAAACCAAAAATCAGAACGTGTACAGAAAAAAACACAGGCAGAAGGAGTATAATCAAATGACTATTCGAAGAGCAAACGAAAACGACATCCCAAGACTGCTGGAACTGTTAGAGCAGGTGCTTCAGGTCCATGCAGATATCCGGCCGGATATTTTTATCCCGGGAACCACAAAATACACAAACGAAGAACTTTCCCAGATGATAAAGGATGATACCAGACCGATTTATGTTGCAGCAGATGAGAATGACAACTGTCTCGGCTATGCATTCTGTCAGTTGCGGGAGCAGCCGTTTTCAAACAATATGGTGCCGTTTACCTCGCTTTTTATCGATGATCTGTGTGTCGATGCAAGTACCAGAGGACAGCACATCGGAGAGAAGTTGTTTGTGCATGTAAAAGAGGAGGCAAAGCGTTTAGGCTGCTATGAAGTGACGCTCAATGTCTGGACGGGAAATACCTCGGCGGAGAAATTTTATGAAAAGATGGGGCTGAAAACCAAGGAGCGGCAGATGGAGTATATTTTATGATAAATATCCGAAGTGCAAAACAAATGGATCTTGCCCGGATTGAAACGATATACAACCACATTCATGATGAGGAAGTTGGCATTGTACCGTGCGTGTTTAACGGGATTCCGGATGTACAGCTTGTGTGTCTTGAAAAATACCACTTTAGATTAGCCGGTATATTTTTATTGATTTTGTATATATTAACGACTATAATAAAATCAGAGTTTAGATTAGCCGGAGGTTTGTTATGCCATATATACAAAGAGCGATAACGCCAATATTGAAACAAAGAGTGTCTACTAGCAAGTGCATGTTACTGGTAGGAGCCAGACAGGTCGGGAAATCAACACTTATAAAGCATGAATTCAAGGATTTTAACCGGGCAAATTTTGATGACAGGCTGACAAGAATGCAGGCGAAGGAAGAACCTAAATTGTTTTTTTTAAACAATCCACAGCCGCTTTTTATAGATGAGGTTCAAAAAGAAAGCAGTATTCTGGAAGATATCAAGCAGATTGCCGATGAATCGGATGAGCGAGGGATGTTTATTCTTTCCGGTTCTCAGAAACTTGAACTTATGAAAGGCATGAGTGAATCGTTGGCAGGAAGAGTGTCAATCTCAGAGCTTACCGGATTATCCATGCGGGAGATTTATGGTGTAAAATTTAACCGGCATTTTATCCCAACCGATGCATATATCAAAGAACGTGAAAAAGAGATTGTAAAATATGACAATATATGGGAAATTATCCACAAAGGATCTTATCCCGAGCTTTATGATATAGACAGGGACTGGCAAGAATATTATTCTTCTTACGTTGCAACTTATCTGGAGAGGGATATCAATGAACTGGTGGCGGCAGATGGTATTACATTTACCAAATTTCTGACGGCAGTTGCTGCAAGAACAGGTGAACTTCTCAATTATTCCAACATAGCAGGAGACGTCGGGGTAAGTGAGCCGACAATTAAGAACTGGATATCTATTTTGGAAAGAACCGGAATTGTATATCTGCTCCAGCCGTATAGTGCGAGCGCACTTAAAAGGGCAATAAAGACACCAAAACTTTATTTCCGGGATACCGGACTGGCATGTTATCTTACCAGATGGCTTACTGCCGATACATTGAAATGTTCAGCGGTTGCAGGGAATATGTTTGAGACATTTGTAGTGTCTGAAATTCTAAAATCCTATTCCAACGAGGGCAAAGATTACAGATTTAACATTTTTTATTACAGAGGGAAAGACAGAAATGCTTCCGGTGAAAACGAAATTGATCTTGTGATAGAGGAGGATGGAGTCTTATATCCGGTCGAGATTAAAATGTCCGGCAATCCCAAAGCAAGTATGGGAGCAACGAATCAGGTATTGGATAAGGTAAGTGATAAAAAAAGAGGTCTCGGAGTTATTTTATGTCTGATTGATAAAAAGACATATTTAAGAGAAAATCTTGTAGCATTACCGATCGAATTTATATAAAAGGGGTGATCCCATGATGCTAATGTGTAAAAACACATCTGTTTACGACATAGAGAAAGAAAAAACATTAAATTATAATCTTCTTCCGGGGCTGATGCAGCAAAAAGGTGCAGACAATCACACCTTCACAAAATGGATGAAATACCGCTATTCCTCAGGTACCAACACGATAGCACGGAAATTAAAGGGCATCACATTCGGACAGGGAGCGCGTATGCGCATTAACCGTGAGACCAGAGCGTTGAGTTTCAGCGACTGTTACTGGATAAAAGCTGAGGATGATTCGATATGTTTTGAGGAGATCAGTCCGTATTACAAACCATTCTGGGACGGAAACGAAGAATTTACGGGACAGGCGGCACCGACACTCTACGTGGGTGGTGCACTGTCAAAGGAATGGAAACAGGACGGAAAGCTCTACAAATATGGGGATATTTCTGTGGAACTGCAATGTATTAAGCTTTGCAGGGAATGCGGAATTTCTGTAGAAAGAGCAGATGAGACAGACGGAGGAATCGCAATTTCTAATATAACTTCCCCAAAGGTGATGCTTGAGCAGGCAGATCAGTCGGGAAGAATTGATCCGGATGATTTTGATGAGCAGACGATTATAGATCTGTTTGGAAAAGCCGGAGCGCAAATGCTTATTATAGATGCGATAATCGGAAATGGAGACCGGCATGCAGGTAATTTTGGCTGGATTAGAAATACGGATACCGGAGAGTATGTGTGCATGGCACCGTTGTATGACTTTGATCATGCATTAGACAGCACATTAGAGTCTGACCGGCTTTTAACAGATGCGGTTAAATTTTGTATGCCGTATGAGGATGAGATGGTGCGCATTGCGGGTATAGCCCAGGGATCGGAAAACGAAGTATTTAAGAAACGGGCACAGAGCATTATGAAGTTGCTTGATGCCGGAAAATGAGGTAGTGATGTACCTGAATTCGGAAATATTTTCTATGAAGCAAAAATCAGAAAACAATTGGTGCCTGACACAATAAACAACGGGCGAGACAGGCATAGAACAAAGAATTATGCAGCTTTTTCCACCTCAAATTTCCAGATATGCCGGATTTGTGGCAAAAGTCGATCCATATCCCAGTGTTTTTCGCTGTTTTTGGGGCTGTTGGGATCATTGACGACAACGCGTCCTTCGGAATCGATGCCGGTGAGAACAATGAAATGTCCACTATAAGTAAAATCTCCGGGCAGCATGGAGCAGATCATCGGGGTGGATGAGGTAAGATTTTGCCGGATATAATCGTTATTTATGGTTCCCTCTGTGGATGTAAGGCCCAGCTTTTTTGCACCTGCAGTCATCAGATCCCACGAAGTGCCCTGTCCACTGATATAATAACCCTGTTTTTGCGAAAATTGTGCCACTTTATAAGGATTCCACGTTGCTTTTCCAGTTAATCCGCAGATAACCATAGAAAGTGAAGTTGGACCACAATCATTGACACCAAGGAAATTGCTGCCATATGTTTTGTACCCCCATCGCTTATCCCACTGGATGAATAGAGGAATGTTGTCTTTTCTTACTTCGTGTGACACATCAAGGTCAAAGGATTTGTTTTTGTATTTGTGATAATTTTCTACAAAATCGGTTGCTTCCGGATATTTTTGCTCAAACTCGATAAGAGAATCCGGGAGTTGTTCGTGCATGGCTGTTTCGTAGGATTGATGGGAATAAAATCCGATGATGATGAAAAATATTAAAAATAATGGTAGAAAAATTTTTCTTTTGCGTTTCTTTTTTTTCTGTTTCATTATACGGTCTCTTTTCTTTTGTTTTCCTAAACGGATAGCTTAATCATAGCATATATGTTTTAAAATAAGTCTTAATATTTCTTAACAAATCTTAACATTTTTACAGAGTGATATTATGTTATAAAAATATGGTACAATACTATATAAATTAAATAATGCTTGATAAATGGGAGAAAATATGGATGAAATAACAATTTTGATTATTGAAGATGATGAAGATATCCGGGAAAGCGTAAAGATATTGCTGGAAAACGAGGGTTTTCATGTAATTGAAGCGGATAATGGAATGGATGGGCTGCACCAGATTTCAGAGGATACGGATCTTGTTATTTTGGACATTATGATGCCTGGGATTTCTGGTATCAAAACCTGTGAACAAATACGCAAGGTTTCCTATGTGCCGATTTTATTTTTGACCGCAAAAAGCAGTGAGAATGATAAAATTATCGGATTTACAGCCGGGGCAGATGATTATCTGGTGAAACCATTTTCTTATGCAGAATTGCTGGCAAGGATTAAGGCATTGTTGCGTCGAAAACAGGTTTATACTTGTGGAAACATGAAAGAAAATGGACAAAATGTGTGGATAAAAAAAGGAGATCTGAAGATCAATACTACAGGAAATAAAGTATTTTCAGGGGATGAGGAGATTTACCTGACGGAAACAGAATATGAAATTTTGTCATTAATGCTGAAATACAGGGGAAAAATTTTTTCCGTACAAAACATATATGAGAGCGTCTGGCAGGAGCCGTTTTTCAATAATTCTGCAAATACCGTTATGGTTCATATTCGGAAATTGAGACTGAAAATTGAAAAGAATCCGCAGAAACCGCAAATTATACAAACGGTGTGGGGGAAAGGATACCGCATTGAATAAACGAAAAAGAAAACATCTGATGGAAAAAATGATCGGAATTCTGCTGTTGGGATTTTTTCTTGCACTGCTGTTGTTTTTGCTTATATTTTTTATGGGAAATGGAGCATTAAACCGGTATTTTGAAAGTTCTATGTATCGAAGAAATGTTTCTAAGGAAACCATAGCAATGTTTCAGGAATATGTATCCAGACATCATCTGGCGGCTTCCGACACGGAGCGTATCCGGGAGTGGGCAAAAGAAAACCATATTGGGTATTTTACGATTTCAAGAAAGCGCATGCTGCTTTACGATAATTATTACGCACTTCCAGTTGCCTTGGATCGTACAAAATCAGAGCAATTACACTATACATGGCAATATTTTCAAGAAGTATCGTTTACAGATGGGAATGCAGATGTATTTATATATGTGAATCGTGAGCGAAAGTATTATATCCTGGTAGATGTGGCTGCGGCACTTTGTGGTGTGCTGGTCTGGATTGGAGTGTTTGCGTTTGGTGTAAGCGGATATGTACGGTACATCAGGCAATTGAGTGGGGAAGTAGCGAAACTGGAAGATGGATTATGGTCGGTGGATTTTACTATAAAAGGAGAGGATGAGCTGACAGATCTGGCACGCGGTCTGGAGCATATGAAAACAGTTCTTTTGGAGAAGGAAGAAAAAGAACGAAATATGAAAAAGGCACAGAATAAACTGGTTCTGGGGATGGCACATGATTTGCGGACGCCATTGACTGCATTAATGGCATATCTTGAAATTATAAAAAGAGAACCCGAACACGATAAGGTGAAACTTTATGTAAAGAAAACAGTGGGAAAAGCGATTCAGATTAAAAATCTTTCAGATCAGCTATTTGAGTTTTTTCTTATCAAATCAGGGCAGCAGCCACAGATGGAAAAGTCGGAATCCATAGCTTTTGTAATGGAGGATTACTGTTCGGAATTGTGCAATGTATTGCAGACAAATGGCTATACGGTTACACTGGGATGGAAACAGTGGGAGGAAGTAAAGATAAGTGTTTGTTATGATTATATCGGACGCATTATGAATAATTTGTTATCCAATCTTTTGAAGTATGCAGACAAGACAAAAGAAATCCTGTTGGATATGGGAATTTGTCAGGACGAGTTTTTCTTTTCCATTATGAATGCAGCGGCAAATAAAGAACAGGATCATAGAGGAACGGGAATTGGGGTTCATAATATTGAAATCATGATGGAGCAAATGCAGGGCAGATGCGAAGAAGAATGTGGGGAGGAGTCTTATCGGATCTGCCTGTATTTTCCATTAGAAAAATCAGAAAATTCATAAAGAGACTTTCACCTTCTCATTGATATTCAGGCAAAGATGTCTGAGGGAAAATCGGCTGGTTATGAAAAAAGACAGCAAGAACAGGAGCCACGGCTTGTACTCAAATCAGAGTACAGGTCGTGGCTTTTCATACTATGAAATTTAATAGCAACTTATAAATTTACTAATATCTTGTGATAAACGAGCAATTCTCCTAAAATGTATTTGAACCATTGGTGTCTGACACAATAAAAAGTATTACCGTGACTGCCCCTTGCGGTAGTACATGTAGGAGTAGATCACCGGCAAAATGCACGGGAGGATGGCGAGCGCCATAAGCACCCAGATATTCTGGAACGGCGTGGTGACGATCAGAAGGAGCCCTCCGATCACCATGCATTTTCCACCGAACCGGTGCGTGTGATACCAGTTATCGGCATCATTCAGCGCCCACGAAATGCGGAAGCCAATGGTGTAATTCGGCTTTACCGTCGGCAGGAAGTTGCCTAATATCAAGTATAAAACTCCGATGAGCAGCCCACAAAGAAAACCAATATCAAACTGATACCCTAAATTATACCCATAAACCGTGCTGCATACAATGATGGAAAATACCGGGCAGATCCACAGGACAATAAAGAATATTCTTTTGTTGATGCTATTTGCCTTGGGATCAATGTTCATTGCGATCACGCATACCAGATGCAGGATCAGCATGATCACCGGAAGCCCGAACACTGCAAAAGCCTTGGATGAGTAGCCGTCCGGTTCGTTGCCTGTGCTCCAATGGGTTGCAACGGAATCCGGAAGCTGCTTCCACAAAAGCAATCCGATAAGGATCGGGAGCAGCGTCGCAATCGATGTGAGTAATATCATTTTTTTATGTTGTCTGATCATGGTCATTTCCTCCTTTTAATTCAGTGATCCATAGCATGATCTCCTCAAGCACGGTGGTGTTGAGCTCATAATAGATGAATTTTCCTTCCCGCTCGTCGCGGATCAGGTCTGCCTCCTTCAAAACGGACAGGTGCCGGGAAACCGCCGCACCGGAAATCGAAAAATGGTCGCCGATCTCGCCCGCAGACAGCCGTGATTTCTTGAGCAGATTAAGGATTTCGCGCCTTGTTGGATCGGCAAGCGCGCGAAGCGTATCCTGCATTCCCAAACTTATCCCTCCTACGCTTAACATTTAACTTAATTGTTAAATGTATTATAACATAATACGTGTGGTTTGCAAGGGGAAATTAAAGTGTTTTTTGTAATTGCTCCCATTCATGTTTTAATAATTGATATTCTAAGCGGGTTTTCATTTTACCATCGTGCCATTCATAATCAATATGCTCGGCTTCTTTTATTAACCCGTTTTTCTGCATAACCCTCTCGGAGCCCTTATTCTCTGCCAGACACCCGGTTGTAACTCTGTACACATTGTCTTGTGTGAAGGCATATTCCAGAACCTTCTTCAATGCCTCCGAGGTGTAGCCATTCCCCCAATGCCTCGGATATGTAAAATAGCCCAGATGGACAAGCTTTCCTACCGGAGTGTCGGCTTCAACCGTATACCCGATGCTGCCAACCTGTTCGTGCGTGTCTTTCAGCTCCATGTGACAGAAATAGAATTTCCGCTCCGGGGATTTCATGTCAGACAGGACTTCCGCGAAATCCCGTCTGGCTTCCTCAACGGGATGCAACTGTATGTCCTGCAGATAGTACATGGTCTCGGCATCCATTTTCAATCTGCTGTATGCCTCAAAATCCTTCTCTGTATAATCTCTTAAAATAATGCTCATGTGTGATAAAGTAACACAACTAAAATAAAGAAAGACAGCCCACTATTCCGTAAAATAATGGAGTAATAGAGAAAACGTTTTTTCTATGCTAAAATAGGCATATAAAGTAGAATGACAATCAAGATATACAAGAAAGCACTTAAACTCTACCGTTTGTCATGTAATTGTATAGCTTACTTGCTAGAGTGCAAATGAGTATTTTGATAAGATTTATACACAAAATCAAAAGGAGGAACACATATGGAGTTCGCAGAAAAACTTATAACACTACGCAAAAGTAGAGAATTAACACAGGAACAACTGGCTGAGCAGCTTAATGTTTCAAGACAATCTATTTCAAAATGGGAAAGTGGGCAGGTCATACCCGAAGTAGAAAAGATTGTTGAACTAAGCAAAGTATTCGATGTTACCGTGGATTATCTGTTAAAACCATCAGAGATAGATGAATTATCGGTTAAAACAGAAATTCTGGAACAACAACAGAAACAGATGTTAGTTAGGGAACAGAAACGCACTCAAATTTCCAAAAATATTATGTATTCGATTGGAATTTATTTGATTTTTTTTGCGGTCTATTTCATTGGGCATTTCTATTTTGAAATATGGAATGCTTCTGTAATTCTTGCGGAATTACTCATTGCAACCGCGATTGTAGTTTTTGTTTGGGTAAGGAGTTTTTCCGACAAATCATAAAGAGATAGAATTTGTAGCAAACCCAGCCGAGCCT
>ENA-OOWA01000036-OOWA01000036.1-human-gut-metagenome-genome-assembly--contig:-NODE-36-length-26970-cov-3.804013_pt1 | contig 26970 bp, 23 predicted proteins | sample MGYA00241404_ERZ501315 | MGnify/ENA primary metagenome ERZ501315 (study PRJEB25962, sample SAMEA2042840) | human gut metagenome | biome: human gut; feature: human-associated habitat; material: faeces...
TGGCAGGCCATCGCGCAGCGATTTTGTTCAATTAGAATTTGTCATGAAAATGGAGAAAAAGCTAAAACCGAAAGAATTCCATGGTGGAACTGGTGTATTTTGGATGCTTTATTTTTTGCTATGAGTCAAATTATGATGGAAACGAATTATTTACATTATTTGCTGGAATTCTTTTCTAATATTATTGGTGCTATTATGGCGTTTTATGTTTTACAGAAAATTGCAGATTGGTCTAAATGGTATGATAAAAAATCGTTTACTAATTTATCGAAATGCATGATGCCAATTTACTTATTTCATCAACAAATAATTTATTTTGTTATATCAGCACTAAACGGAAAAGTTCATCCTGTTCTAAATGCGTTTGCTAATTTTACTATTTCACTATTTGTAAGCTGGTTAATCAGTTGGTTATTACTAAAATGCAAGATTACAAAGTTCTTGATAGGACAGAAATGATTTATAGGGAATGACGATTTTTATATGTGGGATATCCGAAAGCAAAGGAATGGGGATGTGAAAGAGCAGAGAGTCTTTTTATTGAAACTACTGAATATTCTTGTGCGATGAATTCGCACTTCCGGAAATTTGGAAATCAGATGTCCGGAAGTGGAAATCATCTATGCAAGTTTAATCTCGCATTGATTTATCCAAGCCATAAACCTCACGCATGGATCTGTCATGCTCATCATCAATGCTTGTGATGTTGATCTGATAACTATCATGTGCAATACGATTAATGATTGCATCGGCAAGCGGACTTGCTTTGCCTCCAAGTCTTCAACAAGTAATAACTACGGTAAAGCAAAATTGGCTTTGCAGACCCTGATTTGTGCTCCAGAGACAAGTATTATTTGTTGACGATTTGGTCTTGTTGAATAAATCAAACAGTGTGAGTTACCCTTCGACAAGCTAGCTTGTCGATTGGTGATTGAACTTATGCTGATTCATGATTCACAATTGTTCGTAAGTCATCAATTGGTTGAGAATTAATTATTCTGCCATAATGACTATTCTATTAATGTAGCTTTATATAAATGATGATAAATTATGAATTGTTTGATTCGAGAATAAGGATTTGGAGAATTTAGACTAAGGCGGTAGATATAATGGAAAAAGGAATGCGATTATGCGGAGGTACGTTCTTTACATTATTGATCAAAATTAAAAATAATAGAAAGATAACGAATCCTGAGTGTTTGCAAGGTTTAGTGAATATTTTTCACGCTGATACAGAGCATTTCAAGGACAGTACATATACGTCTGAAACCTCATCATATAAAAATTGTGAATTGGGACATTCAGAATGGCTGGTTTTTGATGATAGGGATGTGGTGAAAGACTTTTCAGATAAAATAGGTAATCCTATTCAGTATGTACAGATATTGAAAGAGATGGAGAATTTTGTTGGTGATTATTTGTCACAAGAAGAAAAAAAGCAAACTTGGTTAGTGCATGCCTTATTAGAATTAATTGAGTCGGATGATTTTATTCCATCTGATGCAATGTTTTATATTAATAAAGATGGGCAGTCTGTCATTAAGGAAAAGTTAGTATCAGATACTCTGAATATATATGTTCCATCATTTTTATTGGGAATTTGGCATTATATTATTGCAAATGTCGATGATAATTTAGTTGGAAAGAACACCCTTGCAAAGTGGAATGGTAAGCGTGATAAACATACAATTGGAAAGCTGTCAAATTTAAATATTAATGGAAGTTTTTCTTGCGTGTCAGTGAATGGCTACAAACAAAAATGCGATGGTATGGAAAAAGAAGAATGTGCTAAGCGCATAGAAACAAAAAAAGAACAGAAATCAACTACACTTGAACAAAAATTAATGGCTTCGGGACAGGCGATTGCAGAAGTGTGGGAACAAAAAATCAAGAACATTGAAAATGAATTTGAAAAGAAAATTTTGTATTCGAGTGTTATTCTTTCAGATGCTGAAGTTGATAAATATAAAAAAAATGATGCTGCAACGGTAGATGTTACATCCTTTTTTGATCCCAATAACAATAAGCTGATATATAGGTATGTTGGAACGGCAAATTTTACTCGAAAATTGGATGAGTTTATGAATCAGAATGTTGTTATATCAGCATATATTGATAATTGTAGGATTGAGAGTTACACAACTTATGACAATTGGAAATCGAAGAGTTATGTAAATAATATACTTTCTGAAGGCGATTATGAGTGCAAAATTTGGTTCAAAATTATCAAGCATAAGGATGAGAATACTTGTCAAGTTCAAATACTTATAATAGAGGAGAAATGACATGAAAACTAGAAATGATAGAATGCGTTATTTTAGAATTGGAGAATTTGCTGCAAGTATGATGCTTAAAGGTATTATACATCCTGATATGCAAGAAGCAAATTTGAAAACTCGAAATGGTGTTGTAGTGACTTGTGATTTTGGTGATATAAAGAGGTTTCATTTTCCAGAAAAGATAGATAAAAAGATCGTCAGGCAATTAATCGATGCATTGTTTCCGCCTATGGAAAATATTCTTAAAGACTTTGAGTTAATGAGTTTTTTTAGAGCGGGATTTTTATCAATCGGAGGTATGTTTGGAAAACATATTTTTGATGGATTAGATGATAGTGGAGTGAACAGTTTTAGATATTTATCTGTTATTCCTGAGATTGTTATGAAGGAAAAAATGGATGATAGCTATATGGAATCAGAAAAAGCGTATTATGAAGATTGGAAGAATGCTATTATAAATATTTTGCTTGATCCCAATACGGGAGAAATTCTTATAAATTCGATTCAAAAACTTATGGATACAGTTTGCAATGAAAATAAATATTATGCGGATCAATTATTGCTGTTGAAAGCTTGTGAGAGTTTTGAACAGACAGAAGAGAACATGGGCTTTTGGATTACGGCACTTCATTTTGCTTTTGAATCGGTAAAGAAAGGTTACATTTATACTGGTTATGGTGTACTAAGGAAAGTATTGCAGTTGGATGAGAAAGCGTTACCTGTAATAACTGCGTATCGTACAAAAATAGAGGAAATGCTTGAATTTCGTAATATGAATAAAAAAATTCAGATATTTATAGATGAGTGTACAAAGTATGATTTTCTACAACTGTTGTGGATTGTGAATGACATAGATAGATTTATGGGGAAAACCACCTATAGCATAGAGCTATAGGTGGGGCTTAGATATATTGATCATGCTTACATATGCTTAGATTGTATTTCTGTTACATTCGAGAGCGCAAGTGAAAACATGAGTCCTTGGTTAAAACGAACTTCATCTTCGGGTCTTAAGATATCTACAACATCGATAATGTCATCATGGTCAAGAGTCATTATTTGACCACATTTAATCATTGCCAATTTGTGATTAAGGCCAGCATAATGTTTGATAATTACATTAGCTTTTATATCCAGACGTTTAATTTTAGAAGTGATGTAGCAGACAATTATGCTGTTGGAATAGGTATTCCCGATATTGTTCTGACATACAACTGCATAATGATTGCCTAACATTGTGTGGGTGTTGGCAGAACATGGAAAAGGGTTCTTAACAAATACAATGGAATTTCTTCTAATCTCTTTTTTCATTGGGGGTTACTCCTTTTACTGGTTTGTAGTTGAACTGCCCGTCGGCAGTAGCCTTCGAAGGTAGGTGGGGTTAACCACTACAACAATAATCAAGTTTATGGAGTTTAGTGACAATCGTTTATGACGTTTATTGGGTTTATATGCGAAAAATTATATGTGATTGAAAATCAGTTAATAATTATATCAGGGGGATAAATTATGATAGAAAAGAACAATATATTTATTTTATTGTTTTAACCGTATTATTTTATTTATTTAATATTCCAACGCGCGTGTTTGAGTGGTTTTTTATGCTTTTTTTACCTGTCTCATTTTAGTTTATCGAATTTAGAAATTGCCAAAGCAAACCGGTTAAAACCGTATGAATACGTTGCTTATCTGTTAATAGAGATACCGAAGCATATGGATGACAAGAATCAGGACTTTTTTAAGGATCTGTTGCCATAGTCACAAGAACTGCCGTCACACATACGGAAGCCGGTAAAAACAGAAATCAAGAGATAACCATGCCGTGAAAACAGCATCTAATTTGTCAAGGTACTCGGGTTGCACCGTTTACAGAGTAAGTAAAACTAATAATGTTATTATGGAACAGTATGTGAATTGTCAGATATAGCATTAATGTAGGAATTGATAATAAATTGTTTTTCACATATAATTAGTAGTGTAAATAGTTAAAAATATGATTTTGAGAGAAAAATGAAAGGATACAAATATGGGAGCTGATAAGCAGATGGAAATTCAAAGTTTGAAATTGACGAATTTTCGTGGAATAGAGCAGGCAGAATTGGCTTTAGATGGTAAATCGGCGGTTATTTATGGTATTAACGGCATGGGAAAGTCAACTGTTTTGCGGGCGTGTAGTGTCCTATTCTTTAGAATACTAAATATGCTGACCGAATCAGATCTTGGTAGTGATGGCAAGGTGAAAATTGAAGATTCTGATATAAAAATAGGTGCTCAAACGGCTCGTATATCTATGCAGTTAAATATAGACCATACAATATACCCTTATTTTCGTGGCGCGGAATCAAATGGAAAAAGGATACATTTGGTAGGGGAAGCAAAGCGTATAGTTGAGCAATTTAGAAGATTGTATGTGGGACAATATATGGTTTTGGAAGAGGAAGAAACGGATGAGTCCGATAGGGAAAGTACCAGAGAGTTAGTATTTAATGAAAGTAATATGCCCATATATGCCTCCTATGGAGTAAATCGTTATGTATCGGATCGCAGAAATATAGTCTTGAAAAAGGACATAAAATTAACTGGAAAATTGGAGGCTTTGAGAGATGTTTTTGATCCAACTATCAATTTTCAGTTATTTTTTGAATGGTTTCGAGGACGGCAGGAGTATGAGAACAGTAAAAGAGTGGAGAAAGAGTCTTTTAAGGATGCACAGTTATCCGCGGTGCGAGAAGCTGTTTTAAAGATTATGGACAATGATTTCTCTGATATCAAAATTAAAATTGATAATGAAGATGCACAGATGGTCGCTGTAAAACACCATACAGAATTAAGTATTGCTCAATTATCGGAAGGTGAAAAGTGTGTTTTGGCGATGACGGGGGATTTGGCTCGTAAATTGGCAATTGCGAATCCTAGTAGAGAAAATCCATTGGAGGGAGAAGGCGTCGTATTGATTGATGAGGTGGATTTACATCTGCATCCTTCGTGGCAGGGACGTATGATGCCTCTCCTGTTTCGTACATTTCCAAATATTCAGTTTATAGTTACTACACATTCGCCTAAAGTTCTTAGTGAGATTAAAGATGAGGCTAATATATTTGAAATTTATCAAGATGGAAATGCTATAAATGTTCGGAAACAGAATTCTATGAATGGATGGGATATTAATCACATTATGCGTGATTTTATGCATACAGATATTTTAAATGAGGAAACAAAAAAGCTAATTGATGAAATCTATAATTGCATTGAAAACGAAAATTTTGATCAGGCAGAAGAACTTGTTGATCAGTTGGCAAAAATTACAGACGAAATGAACGTAGAAGTTGTTCGTGCCAGAACACTAATTCATAGGAAACGATAATATGAAAAGGATATACAAAAATGATGAACCACAGGAAATTTTGCAGTGGAAAAGTAAATTTAAAAATAAAAATGGAAGAGTGCCGAGGTATTCTGATTTAAATGAAGTTGAAAATTTACCTCATAAAATTCTCTTGAAAATTTGGCAAGGAATAAATAGAGAAAATTTTTTAATTAGTTGAGATTTTAAGTGGAACTGTTATTTTGGAAGGATTATGATGAATAAAAAAACGATTTTGATTACAGGTGCAGCAGGTTTTATTGGTTCAAATTTGTGCCTGAAGATATTTGAAAAATATGAAAATATTCATATCATTGGTATTGATAATATGAATGCCTATTATGATGTCAATATTAAGAAATGGAGATTATCTGAAATTGAACGTGCTGCCGAAAAAGCAGGTGTGAATGGTTCTGAATGGAATTTTATTGAGGGCAACATAGCAGATAAGAATTGTATCGATAAGTTATTTACTACATATAAGCCGGATATTGTTGTAAATCTTGCTGCTCAGGCGGGAGTACGTTATTCTATCACCAACCCGGATGCGTATATTGAGAGCAACTTGATTGGGTTTTACAATATTCTGGAAGCATGCCGTCATTCTTATGATAATGGACAAGCCGGAGTACAGCATCTGGTTTATGCAAGCTCATCCAGCGTGTACGGATCCAATAAGAAGGTGCCGTATTCTACGGAGGATAAGGTGGACAATCCGGTTTCCCTTTATGCGGCGACTAAGAAATCAAATGAGTTGATGGCACATGCGTACAGTAAACTTTATGATATTCCATCCACAGGACTTCGTTTCTTTACGGTATATGGTCCGGCTGGAAGACCGGATATGGCATATTTCGGATTTACGAATAAGCTTAAAAAGAATGAAAAGATCCAGATTTTTAATTATGGGAACTGCATGCGTGATTTTACTTATATTGATGATATTGTAGAAGGAGTGATGCGTGTGATGCAGGCTCCGCCGGAAAAGAAGACGGGAGAAGATGGTTTACCGGTTCCACCGTATGCGATATACAATATTGGAAATAATCATCCGGAGAATTTGCTTGAGTTTGTGGATATTCTGCAGCAGGAACTGATCCGGGCGGGCGTTTTGCCGGAGGATTATGATTTTGAAAGTCATAAGGAACTGGTACCGATGCAGCCGGGTGATGTGCCGGTTACTTATGCGGATACATCTGCTTTGGAGCGTGATTTTGGATTTAAGCCGAGTACCGATCTGCGGACCGGGTTACGGAAGTTCGCGGAGTGGTATAAGGAGTTTTATAGTTAGAAAGTATTCTTTACAAAGATAATAGTATACGAATGGATAAAATTGTAAGAGTATTTTGTTTAGAAATGTGGCAGGAATCATTTGATTCCTGCTATCTTAAAAAGTTAATCAGAGATATTAATCACGTTGAAATAAATCACGGGTGTATACTTTATCATGTACATCATCCAAATTTGAGTCATAGCGGTTTGCAATAATGCTATAACTCATTTTTTTGAATTGATCCAGATTATTTACAACTTTACTTCCGAAAAAGGTGACACCATCTTCGAGAGTTGGTTCGTAAATGATAACAGTTGCGCCCTTCGCCTTGATACGCTTCATGACACCTTGAATACTGCTCTGGCGGAAGTTGTCGGAATTGCTTTTCATGGTAAGTCGGTAGACACCTATAATAATTTCTTTCTCTTTGGAAACATCCCATTGACTGTTGGCTTCGTAGGCACCTGCCAATTGAAGAACACGGTCTGCAATAAAATCTTTTCTTGTTCGGTTACTTTCTACAATAGCGGACATCATATTTTGTGGCACATCATTATAGTTGGCAAGAAGCTGTTTGGTATCCTTCGGGAGGCAGTAACCGCCATAACCGAAGGATGGGTTGTTGTAATGGGTTCCGATTCGCGGATCAAGACACACACCATCGATAATATCTCTTGTATTTAATCCTTTCATTTCTGCATAAGTATCCAATTCATTAAAATACGATACGCGAAGTGCCAGATAGGTATTGGCAAATAATTTTACAGCCTCTGCTTCGGTGAATCCCATAAACAGTGTATCGATGTTTTCCTTGATTGCTCCATCCTGCAGTAATGCTGCAAAAGTGTGGGCAGCTTCGACCAGATGTGAATCTTCCGGATCAGTAGATACAATGATACGGCTGGGATAGAGATTGTCGTACAGTGCCTTGGATTCACGTAGAAATTCAGGGCTGAAGATGATATTGGAACTGTGATATTTTTCTCGAACAGATGCGGTGTATCCGACAGGAATGGTGGATTTAATTACAATGATTGCATCCGGATTAACTTTCAGAACAAGTTCAATTGCTGCTTCTACTGCGGAGGTATCGAAATAATTCTTCTGGCTGTCATAGTTGGTAGGAGTTGCTACAACGACATAATCAGCATTTTTGTATGCGGCTTCACCGTCCAATGTAGCAATCAGATCCAGTTCTTTAGTAGTTAGATATTTTTCGATGTATTCATCCTGGATGGGAGACTGACGCTTATTAATCATATCAACTTTTTCCGGGATAATATCTACAGCTGTGACGTGATTGTTTTGTGCCAATAGAGTAGCGATTGACAGACCAACATATCCGGTTCCGGCCACAGCAATGTTCATAGGTGATGGTACATTCCTTTTTTTCTCATGTATTCCATTTGTAAATACGTCAGTGGGTTCGAAACCGAGGACTTCTCCTAACTGTTCCAGTTGAGGAATGGAAGGAAGAAAGTCTTCTTTTTCCATACGAGAGATTAGGGAACGGTTGATTCCGGTTGCATCAGCAAGAGATTGCTGTGTCATGGAGAGTTTCTTACGGTTCGTGATTATGAGGTTCGCCAGGATGGCAGTGGAGAGTTTTTTCATGATGATTTCCTTTCTGTGACTATAAAATAATGAAAAAAGTTATTTATAATAACAAAATAGTGCTAACAACTGTTTGTATAGTATCATAAATTAAACAAAAATGCAATGAAGTGTGAATTTGAACGACAAAAATGTAAGCTGGAAAAGAAAAAGTGAATTTTTGGTTCATGTGATACTTGAAATTAAGTTCTACAATTTTTAAATGTTGAGAGAGAAAGTAATAAATATTGCAAGAACATGAGTTTGCTAGTATAATAAAGAAAAATGTAGAAGATAGTCAATTTATAGAAGAAATACAGAGATTAAACATTAATTATGGAGAGATTGCAATCACTATATTGGAAAAATGATGACTAAGTAGGAGAAATGGATATGTATTTAATATATGGATTAATAAGTGGAGTTTTGTCTGGTGTTCTATCAGGTTGCATTGGATATAGAATTTGTAAAAGAACGATAGTGATTAAACATAATTTAAATCCGACTTGTTGGTTTTGGGTGCATTTTTTAGTCTCAATTTATACAATTATACTAATGCTAATTTCGGATATCGTATATGAAAACTTTGCGGATGAAAGAAATTTACCATTGGGACTGAAGGGAATTGTATGTGCATTTATTCAAAATGGTGGAATGCTTGTTTTTGTTATGCTAATTTCTTCTTTAATATACAATTACTTTGTTAAAGTAATAGAATTTAATTATTTTGTTGAATGACACCCATGGATAAAAAAACTTTTTTTCTCAATAGCAGGTATTACCTTAATAATAATGTATATAATGGTAATTGGAAGGTCGCAGGATTATATTAATATATTGGCGGATGAATATAAACCTGCCGTGGTGTGGGGGATTGTCATAATTGAAATATGGGTTGGATTTGGAATGCAGATTAATATTCCACAGCGAAATAATATTAAAAATAGAAATCAGAAAAATAAGAAGAAAGATGAAAAACAAGCAAAAATTGAAAACAAATATATTGTATGGTGCTTGGGATCAATGATTTTATGTCCAATGTTTATGATTTTAGGTATGTATATAGACGAATATATGCCCAAATCAGTACGAAAGGATTGGCAAGCTATATATTGGGGACTAGTTATAGGAAGTGCAGCAATGCTAGTAATTTTATTTATTTTCAATTGGAAAGATTGTCCTAATAAAAGGCGGAGTATTAAAAATTTTGAGAAGATTTTTATGCAGGTGAACAATGATTCATATATAGGACACTTTATGCGAGTGCAATATAAATTAAAAAAAGAAGAAAAAGAATTTGTTTTACATATTTATCAACCAAACATAGAAATAGAAGAACGAAAAGAATACCCTGATAGCTTCCTAAAAAAATTTGACGAAGCATTCAGAAGAAAAACAGACGTTTATTTGCTTCAACAATATAAAGCTGAAGAAATTCAAAAGAAAATAGAGCAGAAGTTAGAACAGATTTCTAATGAACGAGAAGAATTATTGAAAGAGGCATGGAGTATAGCTTATAAATTATGTGATGATAAGGAAAAACAAAAAAGTAATATGGTTAGCTGATTAAATAAAAGACTTTAATATAGTGATTTTTATATATAAAATAGACAAATTATACCAAGGGGATAAAATGTTGGAAAAGAAAAATATATTTATTTTATTGCTTTTAACTGCATTGTTTTATTTACTCAATATTCCATCACGTGTATTTGAGTGGTTCTTTCTGTTCTTTTCACTTGCTCTTATTTTAGTTTATCGTATGGAAAAGAACATGTATTTTCACAAAGTTCTACTGTTTTGGTGCGGTGGAACTTTGTTTGCTTTTGGGGTGGGAAAGTTTATTGCAATCCGGCAGCTTCCAGAATTTACAATGGAAAAATTGTTGCTTGGCATATGTATGGTACTTATCTTGGGAGTGGATTTTGTTTTTCTGCTGAGATACGACAGGTCAGAGACGAGACAGAAAGAAAACGTGAAGGAAAATCTGTTTCGGGAACGAACTTATGATTTGGAGCGTCTCTGTAGTTTTATTCAGGCGGTTCCGATTGTTGGCATGGATGCGCCCTGGGGAGATGGAAAGAGTTTTCTGGTTAATATGATCTATCAGGATGAGGCGATGAAGAAACGCTTTACGTTTATTCAAATTGATTTGCTCACCTGTGATCTGAACGAGATTGAAAGTATCCTATTAGGGGAGATTGAACGCGTTTTGCAGAATAATGGAATTTATTCGTTTCATGGAAGAAAAACGGGAAAGCTTTTTAAAGATTTTTCGCTTTCAAATGTGTTTTATAATGTTTTGCAGGAGGAAGGGGAAGGAGTTTCTTCTACTTTTATTGGGTTTGAGAAAGATGTCAGACGTTTGGACAAGGATATCTTAATTGTGTTTGAGGATATCGATCGAATCAAGGATCCGGATATTGTACGTAAGATTTTTGCTATTGCAGAGAAGTTGGCTGGAGATAAGATACATATTTTATACCAGTATGAGTTTTCAAATTTGCCCTGGAATAAGGCGTTTTTGGAAAAATATATTCCTTATGAGGTTGCGGTGACGGAACTTTCATTTGAGAGAATTATTGTTGCTTTATGGAAGAAGTGTGGAATGCAGCGGGTTACAGGACTGAAAATTGAAGATGTGAAGTATATTATGACAGCTTCTGTGTCTAATGTGATTTTAACGGATATCCATGAGTTAAAAAAGTATGCTCTTGTGCTGAGACCGCAGAGAATTGCAATTCGCAATGTAGAACTGTATCTTAATGAATTTGTGCTGATATATAAAATGAATGAACGTTACCGGCAGAAGGAAAATGCAAAGTGGTTGGCAATGATCCTTTTTATTAAGCATTTTCTATATGAACAGATGGAACAGATCAAAATGGGAAAACTTCTTTCAGAATCGTTGTTGTTGACTTACAAGAACGAGACGTTTGATGTGGAGACATTGATCGGAAGATACCATGCAAACATTTACTCGGAAAATGAGTGTATACAGATTGTTGAGGATCCGGTTAATAATCCCGTTATTTGGATATTTGCTGTGCTGCGATATGATTTTTCAATTCCGAAAGCGGACAGAAACGATCCAAGATGGTTTGCAAACGAATCAGATGGTGTTATGCGAAGAATGCAACATAATGAGCAAGTGAATCGTTTCTTGTGGAATATTAAGGGAAATGGCAATTCGGAATATACCGATATGGAATGGCTTGCAAAGGAAATTTGTGAAACGGTTTTAAATAAAGTAGGAAATCCCCGAAAGAAAGCTTGGGATAAAATCTGGAAAGATGCATTTCAAATGGAAAATGAAAAGAATAACGGTACGGTGCAGTTGTTTGGAGAGACTGCGATGCTTTCTGCCTTTAAGGCTTTGTATGTAACCGGAATTTCAACAGAAAATTGGATTCGGATGATAAAGTTTTATTTTGTGCAGGAGGAAGCACAAGCCATCACCGTAGATATGATCGAAAACCTTAACTTTGTGTCACTGATGAACAAAGATGTTCTGATTGCCGTGGCAAGGGGATTTGTACAATGTAAAGTGGTGGGAAATATGAATGAACAGAAAGCTTTTGCGCGGTTCTTAAAAAATTATTTACAGGCGATCTGGGGACTGGGATATGCCAGAAGAAGAGGAGACTGGTATATTGCCGGTATGTATTCGGAAGAACTGTTACAGAAAAAAGAGTTTGTTGTGGAGGTTCTTGCGGATTATAGGCGTGCGCTGCAAGATGGAGAGCAGAGTGCGTTATTTACGCAAATGAAAGAGGAATTTGAGCTTTTGGTGCAGTTTGTGGATAAGTTATCAGAGATTATCCGGCATAACAGAAATCTAAAGGCAAGGGAGATGCAATGGAAGAAGGGGGAGACAAGAACTGTTTATGAACACGATGATCTGTTTCGAAAATTAAAAGAAGAAGCTTCAAATATCGATCCGGCAAATGAAGCGGAGAGAGAAGCTTTTATCAAAGAACTTGAGCAGTTGTATCGTGAAGGCAAACTAAATCCAGAAGAGTATCGGATTATAGAGGAATTGCTGCTGAAGAAAGGATGAATGAAGTAAAAGCTTGCATTTGAAATAAAAAAGAAGTACACTCAATTAAGTACACAAAAATAAGAATTGGAGAAATTACAAATGGAAAATCAGGTAAGGGAGATTTCACTTCGCCAGTTATTCTGGAAAGTGATGATGGGATGGAAGTTATGGATTTTATGTGCGATGTTGTTTGCAATTTTACTTCCGGGAGTGAAGTATGCAAAGGACGTCCGGGCATATCATGCGGCACAGCAGCCGAAGGATGAGAAGCAGGAACCGACAGTTGTTCTTACGGATGACGAGCAGCAGCAGATCGATGATGTAAAGAGTTTAAAACTTTTAATTGAAAAAAACAGCAATTATATGCAGAATTCGATTTTGATGAACATTGATCCCTATCAGGAGCACAGAATGGAATTACAGTATTACATAGATTCTGATTTTGTGATGAATTACACGAAGGACAGCAAGAAAGATTATACATCCGCGATTGCAAATGCTTATGTGGATTATGCAAATAACGGCGTGGATCAGAAAACGATATGGAAAGATGTTTCTACAAAGTCGGAAGATAAGTATCTGGCAGAACTTGTGTCTGCATATAGTAACTCAGATAATACATTTTCTGTGATTATTAAGTATACAGATAAAAAGGGTCTGGAAAGTGTGGCAAAGCAGATACAGAATGAACTGGAAAAGAAGCAGCCGGAATTCAGTAAACGTATAGGCGGACATAAGCTCGTATTAGTATCAGAAAATTATCAGATATGTACCGATTCGGATCTTGCAACTTCTCAGGGCAATGTTTCGAATCTGATCAAATCCTACAGGGATCAGATTACTACTCTTAAGTCTGCTATGTCAGAGGATCAGTTGAGTGAACTGGAGCGAGAGGAAAATTTGGAGTCGGATGACAAGGAAGAGTCTGCAGCGGTACAGGTTGCTGCTCCGGCTTTGAGCAAGAAATATGTGGTACTTGGTTTTGTGATGGGAGTATTTCTTGCCGCATTGTATTTGGTTTGTATTGCTGTATTATCAAACAAGCTGCAGGCAGCAGAGGAGTTGGTGCGATACTATAAGATGCGTCAGTTTGGTATTATCACCAGGGAGCAGCGCACAAAGGGAATTACTGGATTTTTACTGCGCATCAAGTATCGGAATCAGAAGATGCTTTCTCCAGAGGCATCCCTGCAGATGGCTTCTTCAAATATTGAACTGTATTGTAAGAATGAAGGAATTACAAAGCTTTTCTTGACAGGTTCAGAGATTGAGCGAATGAAGAAAGAATGGATCACAAAGCTGACCGAACATCTGAAAGCAAGTGGTATTCAGGTGGTATATGGGGAGAATATCTGTTATGATTCTGCAGCGATGCGTGAAGCTTCGGAAGCTGGCCATGTCGTGTTAGTGGAGATTACGGATACATCGATCTATCAGGAGATTGAAAAGGAACTTCGCATGTTAAAAGACTGGAATGTTGATGTCATTGGATGTGTAGGAGTGGAATAAAGAACAATGGGAAAATATTTTGGAACAGACGGTTTTCGCGGTGAGGCAAACAAAGTACTGACCGCGGATCATGCATATAAAATTGGACGTTACCTGGGCTGGTATTACAACCAGAATCACAGGGGACGGATCATTATCGGAAAGGACACACGTCGCAGCAGCTACATGTTTGAGTATGCGCTGGTTGCCGGTATTACGGCATCCGGAGCAGATGCATTTTTGCTGCATGTTACCACCACGCCAAGTGTGGCATATGTAGTCCGTACAGAAAATTTCGACTGCGGCATTATGGTTTCTGCCAGTCACAATCCGTATTATGACAATGGAATCAAGGTCATGGATGGAAACGGACACAAGATTTCCGCAGAAGTGGAAGCTGCACTGGAGAAATACATAGATGGTGAGATGGGAGAATTACCTTTTGCATTGCGTGACAAGGTTGGTGTGGCGCGGGACTATGCGATCGGACGGAACCGTTACATCGGCTATCTGATTTCTCTGGCTACCAGATCTTACGATGGGATGCGCGTGGGGCTGGATTGTTCCAACGGAAGTACGTTTAATATTGCAAAGAGTGTGTTTGATGCGCTTGGTGCCAAAACATATGTGGTTGGCAATGAGCCGGACGGTACCAACATTAATATGGGATGTGGATCGACACATATCGAAAATCTGCAGAGACTTGTTCGGGAGAAGAATCTGGATTGCGGATTTGCGTTTGACGGAGATGCGGATCGGTGTATTGCCGTGGATGAGAACGGTATGGAAGTGCACGGGGATTATATCCTGTATGTCTGCGGGAAGTATCTGAAGGAATGTGGTCGTCTGCAGAATAATACGGTGGTTGCCACGATCATGTCCAACATGGGATTGTTCAAAGCAATGAAGCGGGAGGGCATTGAGGTATGTGTGACCACGGTTGGCGATAAGTATGTCAATGAGGCGATGGTTGCCAACGGATATGTGCTCGGCGGAGAGCAGTCCGGACATATCATTTTCAGTAAGCATGCGACAACCGGGGATGGAATCCTCACGGCATTGATGCTGATGGAGGTGATCCTGGAGAAGAAGCAGAGTCTCGGCACGCTGTGCAGGGGGATGCAGATGTACCCACAGCTTTTGAAGAATGTGAAGGTTGAGGACAAGGCTGCGGTTACCGGCAATGCGCGTGTGCAGGCGGAGAAGGATCGGATCAGCACCGCTTTGGGCGAGGATGGAAGAATCCTTCTGCGTGAGAGCGGTACGGAGCCGGTGATCCGTGTGATGGTTGAGGCACAGAGTGATGAGTTGTGCGCGAAGTATGTGGATGAGATGGTGCAGGTGATCCGGGAGGAAGGGCTTGCAGCAGAGTAGAGATAGATGAGGAGAGAGAAGAAGCCGGTGTTAAGCCGGTTTTTTCAGATACATAAACTTTAATAAGTTAATTCAATGGTGTGCGCGAATTGTCATTTTAGAAAAATATGCTTGATAAACGATATTTATAAGAGTATGGTATAGATAACGCTACAAAGAAATGATAGTCCAGCGGTGTGATGTCAAGAGATAAATAACATAAAAATCATATATTTTTGTATATATCTCATGAATACAAAAAACCACCACCTAAGCCCTGTCGACCAAAATTTTAAAAATGAGCAGGGCGTAGCTCATCAGCAAGTAGATGAAATCTACTTTGCTGGACAGTATAGGCGGTTGTCTTTCAGCAGTCGAAAGACTAAGCGCACAAATTTACGGGCAGTTAATGCGAGTGCACGTTTGCGTTGACATCTGTTTACCGCTTTGCAAGCACAAGGGGCAATGCCATTAAGCCAGTTGTTCGAAGTTTTGTTCGATAGCTCAGTTGTTGTCAAATATCCGATATTTTGAACTCAAAAAGCCAAAAACAGGTATGCCAAAAAGACAGATGCTGTCCATCTGTCAAAAAGAAGGATATTCAGTTGCAGAACTTACCGATATCCAAAATGAATTGCGCTGATTCCACGGAGAGGCCGTTGAAACTGCCGGATGAATATTCTTGTGCGCCGGACAGGTGATGGAATGGGAAATGATGAAAGAAAATTAGCATGGATATTAAACAGAATATATTGAATGATGAATATAGGCTCTATTAAAAACTTGCAAAAAACCAGATTATATAGTAAAATAAACAAACAAATGTTTGGATACTGGCGAATATTTGTTTGCAAGTATGGAATACTATGATACAATATAACTAAGGAGATATTTAAGGAGGGATTGATATGGACAGTAAAATGCGAGAATTGATTAACGGATTGACACAGGACATAATTAATCTCTATGAAATAGAAATACCTATTCGTAATATTGATGATGTGGTCGCGAGATTAGGTGGACGAATTGAAGAAAGCTATAATATCAATAATATGTCAGATGGATGTATAAGTAAATCAGATGATGGTTTTATCATTCGGGTTTCTCCGCTACAAGGGATTGAAAGACGAAAATTTACAATTGCACATGAACTTGGACATCTTTTTTTGCATATGGGATATAAGATTAATCCTGATCTGTGGGAGAAACAGGAAAATTTAGTATATTATAGAGCGGGAAATTCGATAGATGAGTATCAGGCAAATGAATTTGCAGCAGCTTTTTTAATGCCGAGAGATATGTATAAGAATGTAATGGATCAGTATACAACGGGAAATATTGTTGAAACGGGAAAAGTTGCTGAATTTTTTGGGGTTTCTGTTTCAGCAGCATCGAATAGAGGAAAATTTTTGGGGTATCTGCAATGGTAGCTGATAATGATTTAAAAAAATATGGTGAACTATTCAATGAAATTCATAAAGAACAAGGAAATGAAGAGAAAGGCTCTAGAACAGTAGAGCTTTTCTTTTCTTTTGATATTGTAAATTCTTCATCTTATAAAGATGTAAATTTTTATGGTTGGCAGGAAGTTTTGATATCTTTATTAACATTGTTACAAAGAAATGTGGCAAAGGAAATTCCAGATGCTCAATTGTGGAGGGTATTGGGAGACGAAGTTATTTTTTTTGTTACTATTAGCGATATTGATGAAATTTATCAATCGGTAGATTCTATCTATGCGGTACTTGTAAATGCAAATAGGACATTAAAAGATGGGAGTTTTTTTGAAACATTAGATAAACGTCAAAGAGGCGTTGGAACATTAAAATGTAATAATATTCTTGCTGTACAATCTGCAGCTTGGTTGGCAATTGTTTCAAATGGAAAAGAAGATGATTTTCAACCATATGATAATATTTTTAAAAAATATGAAAATAGCAATGGACAGTCAATTAATGAATTTCTGGGACAGGATATTGATATCGGCTTTAGAATAAAAAAGAAAACGCAGGATCGAAGATTAACTGTTAGTTTAGAGTTGGCAAAGATATTGAGTGATAAAACAGAATATTTATCACGTTTACATATTATTACATATAAGAGCTTAAAGGGAGTATGGAAAGATCGACTTTATCCTATTATATGGTATCATGATGAAATTATAAGTGGCGAAAATTTTGAAGATAGTTTTTACTATGATGAGATATTTTATAGTCAATTATCAAAAGAATATTTTAATAACCGAAAAGAAAATAGGACAGATGGTTTACCTGTAAGTATGTTTAATGATGTCCGTTCTGCTTTAATGAAGATCGTTAAAGATCAGAGAATGGAAGAAAAAATTGGCAAAATTTGTGATGTTATTGAAAATACAGGAAAAGATGTCAGGGCAGTGGAAAAAGAGTTTGATAATAAGGTATTGGAATTTCATTGTGCCGCTGTATGTTGTAATACAGATGATAGAACTATTTTGATTGTGAAAAGAAGAAAAGATAGACAGCAGCTGCCCGGATTATGGGAGTTTGGATGTGCAAAGGCAAATGTTGGTCAAAGTTTATGTGATTCAATTATTCAAGATTATAAATCGGACTTTGGTATTGATATTGAAGTGATATGCGATGACAATCGAGAGGATGCACAGCCAAAACCGATAGCACTGTATCAGATTGAAAAAAATACAATTACTAAAAAAATACAAAAAGGTGTAATTGTTATTGCAAAAGTCAAAGGGAATTATACAAATATTCAGAGTGAGATAAAAGGTAAAGGGAAACATGAAGAAGCTAGATGGATTTCTAAAAATGAGATAGATAAATTTAACGAACCAGCAATTAATGATTTTCAAGATACTTTAAAAAAGGTTTTTGAGTTATGGGACAAATTGTTTGAGGAAAAATGAAGTATGAAACAGAAAGATTTGAACGAATTGTTAGAAAAAAATTTTGCAAATGTAAATTCATGGTTAAATTTTGCAGAGGCAAAAAATGCGGTAAATTTGGCACTGGTAATTGCAAGTGTTGCAGCAATATTGTCTATGGATGCCAGAAATATATTGTTGAATGTAATTTGTATATTATTTTGTATTTCGGCCATATGTTCAATATGGTCTTTTTTTCCAAAATTGGGGGAAAAATTACAGTGCTTTTTTAAGGAACAGGCAATTCAAGATGCCGACAATTTGCTATTTTTCGAAGATATAAAGAAATACACTGAAGACGAGTATGTGAAAAAGGTTAATAAAAATTATTTTAATAAGGAATCGGAAAGTGTTGGAAAATATCAACTGGATATAGCTAATGAGATTGTTTATAATGCTAAAGTTGCTAGCTATAAATATAAGATGTTTAAGGTTGCTGTTTGTATAGATGTTGTGGCATTTATTATGTTTATATTGAACTTTATTATTGCGTAAAATAAATTGATTTTGGACTGAAAAATTGTGACATTGAGCAGATTTGAAATATATTTGAAGTGAATGCAGAAAACTTATAAGAATGGGGTATGAAAACGATAATTATGGCAGGAGGAAAAGGCACACGTATTTCTTCTGTGGCAAGTGATATTCCGAAACCTATGATTCGGGTGGATGGAAAACCGGTATTGGAGCATGAGATTGAATGTCTGCGAGAGCAGGGATTTGATGATATTATAATTACAGTAAGCCATCTTGGAAATATTATTATGGATTATTTTGGAGATGGCTCTGCAATTTCACCAGTGACAGGAAAAACATTTGGTGTACATATTGAATATTATTTTGAGGAACAGCCACTTGGAAATGCAGGGGCATTGTTTCAGATCAAGGATAAATTAGATTCTGATTTTTTATTGTTAAATGCAGATGCTATGTTTGATGTGGATTTTAACCGGTTTGTGAATTTTCATAAATCACATGGGGGACTAGTTACTTTATTTACTCATCCCAACAGTCATCCATATGACAGCGGTGTGATTATTGCGGATGAGCATGGTGCAGTGGAACGCTGGTTGACGAAAGAAGATGACCGTCCGAAATATTATCGGAATTGTATCAATGCCGGACTTCATGTGATCAGTCCAAAGATTTTGGAAACAGAGATTATGACGTCAAAGGTGGATCTGGATCGTCAGCTTTTGAAGCCGTTGGCTGGAACTGGTAAGATGTTTTGTTATAATAGCCCAGAGTATGTCAAGGATATGGGGACACCGGATCGGCACTATTCTGTTTGTGAGGATTTCAAAGAGGGAAGGGTAAAAGGGAAAAACCTGGTGAATAAACAGAAAGCAGGTTTTTTGGATCGGGATGGTACTATTAACAAATACATTGGTTTTTTGAGAGATATTGATGATTTTGAACTGATAGATGGTGTTGCATCTGCGATTAAAGCAATTAATGTTTCCGGGTATCTTGCTATTGTGGTTACCAATCAGCCGGTAATTGCCCGTGGAGAGGTAAGTTTTGAAGAACTGCAGGAAATTCATAATAAGATGGAAATGCTATTGGGAGAACAGGGATCTTATGTGGATGCAATTTATTATTGTCCACATCATCCGCACAAGGGATAGGAAGGTGAAAGACCGGAATTGAAAATAGAATGCGATTGCAGAAAACCGAAACCGGGCATGCTGTTGCAGGCAGCAAAGGATTTTAATATTGATTTGGAACATTCATGGATGATTGGTGATGGAGAAAATGATATTACTGCTGGAAAAAATGCTGGTTGTCACACTGCATTGATTACGGTAGATGAAAATGATCGTGGACAGGAGGTTTCTGTCACATCACTTTATGAATTTGTGGAACGATATATTTGTCAGGAGGAGAAGTAAAATGAGCGGTTTTGAGCAGAACAAACAGGTAAATATTTTGGTAGAGCGTTATCCGCTGTTGGATGTTGTGAAGGATGCAGTGATTGCAGCATATAATATTATGGAGGCTTCTTATGAAAAAGGTGGGAAACTTCTGGTAGCTGGCAATGGAGGGTCTGCTGCGGATGCGGAACACATTGTAGGAGAATTGATGAAAGGGTTTAAACTTCCACGTAAGACGTCTGATGATTTTGCAGAAAGACTTGTAGAAGTGGATGCAGAACTGGGATAGGTTCTTTCGCAGAATTTACAGGGCGCACTTCCAGCAATTGCATTGGATGGACATCCTGCTTTATCAACTGCATATATAAATGACTGTGAACCTTTGCTATGCTTCGCTCAGCAGGTCAATGGATACGGTACTTTAAATGATGTGTTTCTTGGAATTTCCACTAGTGGCAATAGTAAGAATGTGTTGTATGCTGCCGTAACAGCTAAAGCAAAGGGAATGAAAGTGATTGGATTGACCGGACAAAAAGATAGTGCATTGAGCCAGATGAGTGATGTGTGCATTCAGGTTCCACAGACGGAAACTTATATGATTCAGGAACTGCATTTGCCGGTTTATCATTGTTTGTGTTTGATGTTGGAGGAGAGGTTTTTTGAAATTCATAAATTTTAGAAAAAATATAAATATATATTCAGAGTTTGAATATAAAAAATTTAAAAAAGCAATTTATTCAAAAAATGGGACACTTGACGAATGGTATAGAAGTGTTGACGAAAAAGTTGATAATTTGATAAAAATAGGAAAGTTTAGGCAGTATTATATATTAGTAACAGCTTTGGCAGGAAAAGATGATAATTGGAATGATGAAATTGAATTTGGAAATGTTTTTAAGGCTATTATAGCCGGATTTGTTACTATAATGGTTGGATTTCTTTCAGGATATATATCTATACAGAGTTCAAATAATCAGTTACTTCAGAATTTGTATATTAGTAAAATGGATAATAAATTAAGTCAAGAAGTTGTGAATGTATTGGCTCAAAGCATTCAGGAGGAGGCAGACTATTTTGGAAATGCTTGTATGACAATTTTGGGGTGTGTGATTTTGGAACTGTTAATATGTGGACTTATAGAGTATATTGGAAGCAAAAAAAATAAAAAACGTTCAGCAAATCATTATTTGTTTTACAATGAACTATGTAAAATATTTGAGTGTAAGAGACAATAGAACAGGGGGCAATGCCATTAAGCTAGTTGTTCGAAGTTTTGTTCGATAGCTCAGTTGTTGTCAAATTGGTGCTAGAATATAAATAGTACAAGCCAAAATGAGAAATTCCAAATACACATAAGCATGATACAATAGAGGCATGCTGAAGGAGGATCTCATATGGCAAAGCAACATGACAAACAATTTAAACTTGATGCAGTCCAGTACTATCAGGATCACAAAGATCTCGGAGTACGTGGATGTGCAGAAAATCTTGGCATCGGATACAGCACATTAACAAAATGGCTGAAAGACTTCCGGGAATCAGGTGATATTCCTGTTCGTGGTTCTGGTAATTATGCATCTGATGAGCAGAAGGAAATTGCCCGTCTCAGACGTGAATTACGTGATGCCCAAGATGCACTTGATGTGTTAAAAAAAGCAATCAACATTCTGGGAAAATGACGGAAGCCATTTATCTCGAAGTGTCTGAGAAGACGGAAGCTGCCAAAAAGGCTGGACGCCGGGTTTCCGTCTCCGGAATGTTGAAATTTTTAGGTGTCTCTCGCTCAGGATATCTTGCATGGCTCCACCACGTACCTTCTGATACAGAAAAACGTCGTAAAGCTGTAAAAGCAAAAATACAGGATATTTATGATGATTCCAAGCAGAACTACGGCGCTCCGAAAATCACTGTAGAACTGCGAAAAACCGGTGAAGTCATTTCGGAAAGAACCGTTGGTACATATATGCGCCAAATGGGAATCCGTGCTCAGTGGAGCAAACCATGGACGATCACCACAAAAGATTCCGATTTCAGCACTGAATTACAAAATATCCTCGATGAGCAGTTTAATCCTGATCGTCCGAATGCAGTCTGGTGTTCGGATATTACCTACATCTGGACAATAGATGGATTTGTCTATCTGACCAGTGTTATGGATTTATTTTCCAGAAAAATCATAGCCTGGACGCTTTCAGAAACACTGGAAGTATCTTGCGTGATTGATACTATAAACAAAGCCAAAGCTCGCCGAAATATCGATCAACCATTAATTATCCATTCGGATCGTGGCAGCCAATATGTTGCAAAGGAATATAAAAAAGCAACCGAAAATATGCAGCGCAGTTATTCGAAGAAAGCTTTTCCGTGGGACAATGCATGCATTGAATCCTTTCATTCTGTTATCAAACGTGAATGGCTCAACCGCTTTAAAATTCGCGACTATAAGCAGGCATACCAGTTGATTTTTGAATATCTGGAAGCTTTCTACAATACGAAACGAATTCATAGCCATTGCAACTATATGTCGCCAAACGAATTCGAACAAGTGTATGAAAGAACGAACACTGAGGCTGAGCTTCTGGCAGGTTAAAATGGGGAGAAATTTCTCATTTTAACTTGTACTAAATCTTGACATAGGACCAAATATTATAATGGTCTCATAAATTAAGACATATATTTTTTAATTATAAAACAAAATTGAAATAAATCAAGTCTGTAAGGAAAGAATAAATAGATATATACTACAATATATAGAGGACTATTATATGATATTACGCATGATAGGGGATGATGTAAGTGGCAAAAGAAAAAATTAGCTTAATAGGTGATACTGTTCATGGAACGATACAAATAAGTAAGATTGAAAAAGAGATAATTTCGTCTTCAATTTTTAATCGTTTACATGACATATCGCAAAATTCCACAGCATATCTTACATTTCCGTCAAATAGAACGAAGCGGTTTGAACATTCTGTTGGTACAATGTATCTTGCGGGACAAATGTTTTATTATTGTATTATGAATGCGGAAGAAGAAGACAGGAATAGGTTCTTTTCGATGTTGGATGATATTATTTCTAAACGGATTCATGACATATTGAATGCGGGAAATGATATGTATAAGGTACAGTTACATGATCAGAATTATAAAGCATCTGTACTCATTAATTATAAATCAAACAAATTTGTTGATGGGATTAGTTTAGTTGATCAGTGGATTCCACATAATATCAAGGAAGAACAAAAGTATATGTATATGGCTTTGATGCAAAGTGTCAGACTTGCAGGTTTGATGCATGATGCAGGACATCCGCCATTTAGTCATATTGCTGAGTTTGCTATGCGTGATGTGTGGAAAGAAATTGAGTCTATAGGGGAAGAAAAAAGATTACAGGGTCAGAAAAAGTATTATGATACATTAAAATCGTATTTTGATAATGGGGGAGAACTACATGAAAAGATTGGTAATAAGATAACGGAGAGACTTCTGACGTCAATACAAAATCCAATGCCTGATGATAGAAAGAGATATAGTAAAGAGTTACCATTTCAGTTATATCGTGTTATGGTAAAAGAGATGACTAGTGCTATATTAGATGAGAAAAATACGTTTTTCAGAAGTATACATGGCATTATCGCGGGATCTTTAGATGCAGATCGCTTGGACTATGTGACACGGGATATGATGAATTCTGGATTAAATGTTGGAAAAATAGAATATGATCGTTTAATTCCAAAAATGAAGCTTATAATAAAAAATGAAGAGATTTATTTTTGCCCAAGTATTAATAGCGTAAATGTTTTGGAAGATTTTTTTAATAGACGTTGGAATTTGTATAAGAAAATTATTTTTCATCATAGAGTTATTAAAACCGATTTTTTGCTGGGAGATTGTATAAAAAATATGTTAGAGGCAAGTATGGAGGAACTTTCGGAGGAGCAGGTCGATGAAAAAGTCCTTCCCTATGATATCTCGGGGTTGTGGAAAGCGGTTAAAAGTAATCCGTCCCTCGATGTGTTTTTTAATCGATTAATACAATGGGATGATGGGTGGTTATTGGTCGTTTTGAAGAAAGCTTTTTTGCAGATGGATGAAAATGCAGATGAAGTTTTGAAAGATAAGTTCAGAGAGTTATTAGCGGGGGAGAAACATTATTATTCTTTTGTAAAAAATGCTGAGATGTTTAATGAAATTGAAATAGAAACCATCAATACAATGCAGGCTAATGTAGATACACTGAATGAACTTTTGAAAGAAATATTAAAAAAAGATGAGATAGCAAAAAATCGTGGAAGTAGTGCGGCTAGTATTGAAATCGCTCCGTTTTGTAATGATTTAATTGCAATGCTTGATTTGATAAAATCATATACGGAGGAAACTTTTCAAGAAAAAGGCTTTATATTGGGGAGAATTTCAAGACTTATTTTTGATAATTATTTTGAAGAAGGCAGTTTCCAAAATTTAGTGCGGGATTCGGTAAACCAGATTAAAGAAGATTCAAATATAAATGATGTTATAGTTGTTTTTAAAACTATCAAATCAGGTATACAAGAGAGTCTTATGTTATATGGCAGAGAAAATGAGTTAGTTCCATATAAGAATATATCGAATACGGCCATAAATTTGAAATTACAGAGGGAATTTGTTCTTCCATTTTATATTTATATTAATGCAGAAAAGATAAATAAGATTGATTATAAAGGAATTCGAAGTAGTATTGGTAAGAATATTGGCTGCAAGATGATGAATTTCTTTGAAGAATCTTTGAAAAGATGGATTTCAGTATTATAGGCAGGGAGGATGTTTTATGTGTACAGTAAGAACAGCAAGTCAGATTAATGATAATTTTATGATTACAAATTTAATATTATCAATGAAAGGTAATTTTACGTGTGATGATGTTTGTAAGAAGATGAATCAATATTCTTTATCCATTGGTAAGAAAAAGGTTGAAAAGACACTTGAGAGACTGCGAGAAAATGATTATTTGGAAGAAATCGGATATACATACACTGTTATTCCTAAGGAGAAGTCTATTCGATGGGGATGGAACTAATATCTGTAATAAAAGGCAATGCCTATAATGGTCTCATAAATTAAGACACTTTTTCGGACAGATTTTAATGAATCTGATATACTACAATCAGCATGAAAGAGAGGATTCAAAATCATGTCCAGACAAAGAAGGAATTTTAGTGCAAAATTCAAATCAGACCTTGTTATCGAACTGTTAAAGGGTGAGAAGGATCTCAATACCCTGGCAGTTGAAAATAATATTCAGCCAAATCTGCTCTGAAATTGGAAGAAGGAATTCCTTGACAATGCGTCAGTCGTATTTGACGACAAACGTGAGGAAAACCTTAAAGAAAAGCTTGCCGAAGAACGCAAGGAAAAATCGGAGTATGCCAAAAAGGTCGGTCAGTTAACCATGCAGGTTGACTGGCTCAAAAAAAAATCTGAAGAAATTTGTGGACCTGACTACGAGAGTAAATTTAGTCCAAAACCTTTTGACGACTAAGGAATTACCCGTTTCTGTCGGAGCAATGCAAGGAGCAATGCCATTAAGCCAGTTGTTCGAAGTTTTGTTCGATAGCTCAGTTGTTGTCAAATATCCGATATTTTGAACTCAAAAAGCCAGAACAAGAGGTGCCTGACACAATAAAATTGGAAAACTAATTTTTATTACGGAGGATAAGAATATGTATCGTAAAATGGTAGTTATTTTTGTTGATTTATTAGGAACAAAGAATAACAAAAGATTTGAGGATAAATTTTTGATTCACAGACTTTTTCATGGAGAAGCGAAAACAAATGAACAAAGAAATCTGGATCATGTTATATATGATAGAAAAGTGTATAGTTTTTCTGATTGCGCATATTTTTTCTATTATTATAAAGATGGCATAGAAGAACATAGAAAAGATGACATGAAACTTATACAAATAGCAATGTCTAATACTGCGATATCCTTGTTAAGAATATTGAATGCAGGCTATTTGGTACGTGGTGGTATAACATTTGGAGATGCTTATTTTGATGAATTGGGGTTCTTTGGACCGGCTGTGGAAGAAGCATATGGAATAGAAAGCAGTTATGCTGATGTTCCTATGATAGCGTTAAGTCCACAGTTAGGAAAAAAGTTTTACGAGTGGGAAGAAGCAGAGACGAGTATGGAAATAGTAAATTTACTAATGACAAGTAGACCGATGCTAGTTGAGAAAGAAAGTAACAAATATTTTTTGAATATTTTTTACCAATTAGAAGCCTTTTCTACAGAGTTGGTTTTAGAAAACGATAGAGTTGAGCTTGACGAAATAAAAAGAAATATATATCGTGTTATTTTGAGAGATAAAGAAAAATATAAAGATATACAGGCAGCTAAAGAAGAAAGAAAAGCGACAATATATGAAAAACTGGATTGGTTTGAAAAATATTTGCAAACAAAACATAATCGAATGAATTTAGATATTATTAGTGGAGCATATAGTGGAGTTGTAACGGGGGATTGATAGTATTTATAATGGAGTTTTATCCAAAAATGCAGTGTAGTAAACAAAATGAGTAATACAGGGAGCCAGTGGGAATAAGCCGCTGGCTTCTTTTATGAGTAGTAACTAAAAGGGGTATCCAAAGTTTTTGAGGGTTTGCCAATCTATTTGAGGGTTTGTTGTGAGGGGCAAGCATAAAAAATAGCATAGTTTTTGAGGGTTCTTTTTGAGGGGCTGGTTTGTACTGACAAGAGGCAATGCCATTAAGCCAGTTGTTCGAAGTTTTGTTCGATAGCTCA
>ENA-OOWA01000081-OOWA01000081.1-human-gut-metagenome-genome-assembly--contig:-NODE-81-length-21804-cov-2.108925_pt1 | contig 21804 bp, 19 predicted proteins | sample MGYA00241404_ERZ501315 | MGnify/ENA primary metagenome ERZ501315 (study PRJEB25962, sample SAMEA2042840) | human gut metagenome | biome: human gut; feature: human-associated habitat; material: faeces...
ATCTCAGTCTGCACCCTGTTCGGCTTTTGCTTTTTACTGAACAATCGCTCCCTGAGCGAACGTTAAAATTATATCATTGGTATAAATGAAAGTCAATGAAAAGTAATAAATTGACAATTTTACTTGTATGTTGTAATATAAAACTATCAAAATTAGGAGTAAAATTATGAAAACTAAGGAAAAGGTTGAAAGTAAGAAAGGAAAAAAATTGAAAATTATTTTTCTTGTTATTGCGGCAATAGTTATCGTAGCCGTTGCTTTTATAAATTTAACTACTTTGCCGAAATATGACGATGATAAAAATGTTATTTATGTCGGTTCTATGGTGAAGTCAAAAACAATAGATTATAAGGATAAAAGCGGCGAGGGGCTGACTAAAAATCCTATTGTTAAAATTATGCAAATGGTTTGGCGCTTTTGTGACGGCGGTGATAAAAGCAAGCACGCAAAGCAAAATCCACCTAAAAATATTGAACTTATAAGCGATATTGCATACATAGATGACGGAAATTATTATCATAAACTTGATGTGATGTATCCTAACAATATTTCTGAAAATGATAAGCTTCCGGTTATTATTGATATTCACGGCGGCGGTTGGATGTATGGTGATAAAGGGCTTAATGAAAACTATTGCCGTGCGCTTGCCGACAGGGGATATGTTGTTTTTGATATTAACTACCGTCTTGTGCCTGATGTTAATGTTAATGAGCAGATTAAGGACGTTATGTCTGCGCTTAAATGGATAGGCGAAAATATTGACAACTATCCTTGCGAGCGTGAAAATATTATGCTTACGGGTGATTCGGCAGGCGGTATGCTGGCATCTTACGCAGGTGTTTTACTTCAAAGTGAAGAATTAAGAGATATATTTGATACCGAAAGCGCCGATGTTAAGCTTACTGCTCTGGTTTTGACCTCTCCTGTTTCCTATATGAAGGACGGCGGTTGGTTCAACGTTTATACAAAGCCGCTTTGGGGAAAAAATTATAAAAACAGCGAAACGTACAATTATATGGATTTTGATGAGATTTTGCCTTTTGCAAATGAAATGCCGCCTACATATTTGATTACAAGCAGCGGGGATACTCTTGCAGAGAAACAAACCATTAAGCTTTATGAGCTTTTAAAAAAGAACGGCGTTTCGTGTGAACTTGCAAATTACGGTAAGGAATACGGCGAAACTTTGCCGCATGTGTTCAGTGTTTTGCAACCGTTTGAACCTGCCGGTAAGGACGCAATAGACAAAGCGCTTGCCTTTTATCAAAATGAAATGAAACAAGGCGTAAATTAAGATTTTAATTGCGCCGATTATGCTGTTTTGACAGCGACTCGATGATAAAATCATTTCGGTGTTATATATATGACGAAAAATAAATTGCTTGATTCTAATCAGCTTAAAATAATTGCAATTGTCGCTATGACGGTTGACCATATTGCGTGGATGCTTTTTCCCGGTTATCCGAGGGAAGCGTTGCCTGTTATTATGCATATTATCGGAAGGCTTACTTGCCCGATTATGTGCTATTTTATAGCAGAGGGATATCATTATACTAAAAATATAAAGAAATATACTTTTAGATTGTTCCTTTTTGCATTTATATCTCATTTTGCATATATTTTTGCATCTAACGATTTTGTTGATGTTAAATCCTTTATCCCTTTTTATTACGGCAATTTTCTTAACCAAACGAGTGTAATGTGGTCGCTTGCATGGGGACTTGTTATGCTTCGAGTGGCTTACAGTAACAAGTTAAATAATGTTTTAAAAGTTTTATTTGTTATTTTAATATGCATAATAACTCTTCCAAGCGATTGGAGTTGTATTGCCGCACTTTGCATTATGGCGATAGGTACAAATAGGGGAAATTTCAAAAATCAAATGCTTTGGATGATTTTTTATGTGTTCCTTTATTCATTAGTTTATTTCTTTGCTATTGATAAGCTTTACGGTATTATTCAAATGGCGGTTGTTATTTCAATTCCTGTTATTTATCTTTATAATGGGCAGCGAGGAAAAAATGAAAAGGTCAATAAATTTATGAAATGGTTTTTCTATATCTATTATCCTCTTCATCTTGCAATAATCGGAGTAATAAATTTAGTATAAATAAAAAAAAGACGTGATGCAAAACTGCATCACGTCTTTAATCTTATAACTGCGAGGCTTCGTAAGAAACGCCTAAAAGTGCCGAGTCGCTTTTTAATTTTGAGCGTACTATATTAACGTTTTTAAAATTATCCATAAGAAGATTATATATTTTCCTGTCAATAAGGTCGATAACATAATCCTCGTTCATAATTCCGCCGCCAAGGACTATCAATGGTGGATTGAAAATATAGATAATGTTAATAAGACCTATAATCATTTCATCAATCCATTTGTCGATGACCGACCTTATTTCCGGTTTGCTGAAATTCTCTTTTTCAAAAATTTGAAATGCATTAAGATTAGTTGAGTTTGCCTTATTTACAGCTTCAATAAGCGCTTTTGCAGAAGCATAACATTCGTAACAGCCTTCTCCGCCGCAGGTGCATTGCTTACCACCGGCATGAGTAATCATATGACCGAATTCTCCTGCGGATGATGTATTACCTTTATAAAGCTTGTTGTTAAGGAACATTGCACCGCCTATGCCCGTTCCGTAAGTAAGGCATAAAAAGTCGCTGTGGCCCTTTCCTGCACCGAATCTTGCTTCACCGAGAGCAAATGCGTTTACATCGTTTTCAACAAAGGTGGGAATATTAGTCTTATTTTCAATAATCTTTTTTACCATCATTCCGGTGTAATAGGGAATGTTATCGGTTGAATATACTACTATACCGTTTTCACTGTCAACCTGACCGGCTGTAGAAATTGCAATGCGGTCTATGTTTTCATAGCTTTCGATTATGCATATAATTTTTTGAACAAGCTCCTGACCGCCTTTTTGTGCCTCGGTAGGTACTGTATGCCTGTCGGTAAGATTGAATTTTTCGTCACAAATAGCATATTTGATATTTGTTCCGCCGATATCGAATGCCAATATTCTCATAGTATCACTCCATATATGTATTGTTCTTTAATAATTATATCAATTTATTTTGTTGAATTCAATAGTTATTGAAAATACGTTAAATTTGTGATATAATTAAATAAATAATTTATCTTAAGGAGATAGGTATGGCTGATGAAATTAAAGAGGAAAAGCTTGACAATCCTCTTGTAGTACACAAAAAGGGAGATGCTTCTTACCAAGAAGAAGGCAACGAGGTAAGTATGCAAAATACTCACGTTGATGAGGACTCTGATGCCCCTACACTTGAAAGGCATAGATTTAAAAAAGAAAAGAAAAAGAAAAAATGGCCATATGTGCTTGCAGTAATTGTTGTAGCTGCAGTTGTTGTTATTGCCTTGCTTGTTAATAACGGTACAATTAATCTTTCTAAAAAGGAAACTACGTCAGCTTCCACTAAGTCGTATACAACCGATGTTGTTAATCCTTTTAAAGATACAATCACCGTTAAAGGCACATATATTTTCTATGAAGGTACCGAGCTTGACGATATCGGCTCTCTTGAAAGGGAAATTAAGTATCAGGATGCGGACAAAACATTTACCGTTCAGGATGAGCATGCCGATTCTAATTTTTTAAATAAAGAGGTTTTACCGCTTCTTACCAAGTATAAAATGAAATATAATGTCACTCATATACAGTCATCGGGTCTTATTTCAAAATATGAGGCAACTACACAAGCAGTAAGCGACACCGCACCGTCAAGTGACGCACAGGTGTCAGATGCTCAACCGCCGCAACAATGATTTTATGGATATTGAATTATTAGCGAATAAAATAAATCTTAATAGTGAACTTAAAAATAAAGTGCTTAGCCTTGTCGAAAGGGACAGGGCTAAGCTTATTTCTTTATGTAAAAAAGCAGATAACGATAATTTTAAATCTGTTTTCACTAAAAATGATATGATTAAGCTTGCCGTAGCACTGCTTTACAGTGTTGAATTTACTTATCCTAAATATCAAAAGGCAGTTATAAGCGATGAAATATATTTTGAAACAATGAAAGATATTGCCGTTTGGTGCGAAAACAATAACAATAAAGGTCTGAAAAATCTTCCTTGGATAAAAAATCATCTTAATTTTGATCTTTTCAAAATAGGCAGGCTTCAATTTCAAATTTATAAGTGTGATAATCGCACTTTGAATTATGATTTATTACCTTTTAATTTCGGTGAAAATCTTATATATGTTCATATTCCGCAGGGTGAAAAGCTTGTTTATGCAGATTGTGTTAATTCACTTAAAAATGCTAAAAGCTTTTTTGGTGAGTATTTTCCGAATTATGATTTTGATTATTTCTTTTGTGAAAGCTGGCTTTTATACGGCGAAAATTGGCAATTTATGAATAGCTCAAGTAATATTTTGCAGTTTTCGACTTTGTTTGATTTGGTTTATTCCTTCGATGATGACAGGCAGGCTATTGAAAGAATTTTCGGTAAAAGGCAGCTTATTAAGTCAAAATATCAAGAAAATACCGCTTTGCAAAGAAGCGCTAAGCGTTTTATGCAAAACGGCGGTAAGTTGGGTGTGGGTATAGGAATACTCTTTAAAGGCGATATTTAAAGATTTTTATAATAATTTACGGCTAATTCATCACAGCGCTCATTATATGGGTGGCCGTTATGACCTTTTACCCAATTAAACGTAACTTTGTGATTTTCAAGCAAAGGCAAAAGAGCTTTCCATAAATCGACGTTTAAAGCAGGCTTTTTGTCTGCTTTTTTCCAATTGTTTTTTTCCCAATTGTATACCCAACCCTTTGTGATTGAGTCGCAAACATATTTTGAGTCGGTGGTAAGATAAACCTCGCAAGGCTCTTTGAGAGCCTTTAATGCTTCTATAACCGCAGATAATTCCATTCTGTTATTTGTTGTTTCTTCACAGCCGCCGACAAGCTCTTTTTCGTTATTTCCATAGACGAGTATTGCCGCCCAGCCACCTTTTCCCGGATTTCCGGAGCAGGCACCGTCTGTATATATTTTTACTTCTTTCATATTTTTCACCAAAATGTAAATTTTTATATATTTTACCATTCTTTTTGGCAATAATCAATATAGAGTTTAGTGTCCTATTATTGCTGCCATGCGCTTTGAACACTTGACATTCAATCTATTATCATTTATTATATACTATAATTTCAGTTGAACGGAAAAAATATTTTTAATTCGGAGGTTTATATTTTAATGACAAATCAAAAAAGTCCTTACGGTAAGATTGCTGACGGAAAACGGAATTCCAAGAAGCGATATGTAACTTATCGTAAGACAAACAAGAAAAAGGCTCAAATTCCGCCTGAGGAGAAGGAGTCTGTACGTATAGCGTTTTTAGGCGGTATTAACGAAATCGGAAAGAATATGACTCTTTACGAATACGGCAACGATATGTTTCTTGTCGATTGCGGTCTTGCATTTCCCGATTCCGATTTGCCCGGTGTTGACCTTGTAATTCCTGATTTCAGCTACGTTGAACGTAATGCTGATAAAATCAGGGGCATAATCATTACTCACGGTCACGAGGACCATATAGGCGGACTTGCTTATCTTCTTAAAAAGGTAAACATTCCTATTTATGCAACAAAATTAACAATCGGCTTAATTAAGGGTAAACTTGAGGAGCATAGGCTTTTAAACTCGGCAAAACTTGTTGAAATTAAGCCGAGAGATAACATTACACTCGGTGCTTTCAATATTGAGATGATTCATGTTAATCACTCTATTCCCGATGCCGTAGGTCTTGCTATTCGTTGCCCTGCCGGAGTTATTATTCAAACCGGCGACTTTAAAATTGATACGACACCTGTTGACGGCGATATGATTGATTTAAGCCGTTTTGCAGAATACGGTCGCAAAGGCGTATTGGCTCTTCTTTCGGATTCTACAAATGCCGAGCGCCCCGGATATACACCGAGTGAAAAATCAGTCGGCGACAGTTTTGAAAACCTCTTTAGAAAAGCAAATAAAAAGAGAATTGTTGTTGCAACTTTCGCTTCTAATATCCACAGGGTACAGCAGATTATTGATGTTGCGTGTGCACGCCACCGTAAGGTTGCCGTTGTAGGAAGAAGCCTTGAAAATCTTGTTAAAGTCGGAAGTGAACTTGGATATCTTAATGTTCCGCAGGGAATTTTGATTGATATTAATACTATTAAAAATTATTCTGATGACCAGCTTGTAATTATTACAACCGGCTCTCAGGGCGAGCCTATGTCCGCTCTTACGAAGATTGCTTTCGGCGCTCACACAAAGGTTACATTATCGCCTAATGATTATGTTATTATTTCGGCTACTCCTATTCCGGGTAATGAAAAAATGGTAGGCAATGTAGTTAATGAGCTTATGCGTCACGGCGTTGAAGTTATATATGAAAAAATGTATGATGTTCATGTTTCCGGCCATGCCTGTCAGGAAGAACTTAAACTTATGATAGGGCTTGTTAAGCCTAAATATTTTATTCCTGTTCACGGCGAGCAAAAGCATCTTCAAAAGCATGCTAAGCTCGGCGAAGCAATGGGCATTGACAAGAAAAATATTTATATTGCAAATATCGGTGAAAAAATTGAACTTGCCGACGATAAAATAAAACTTGTTGAAAACGTTCCGTCGGGTGAAGTTTATGTTGACGGTATCGGTGTAGGCGACGTCGGCAATATCGTTCTTAATGACAGAAAGCATCTTTCTATGGACGGTATTATTATAGTTGTAGCAACTATTGACAGTTCAACCGGTCAGGTTATAAGCGGTCCTGACATTGTTTCAAGGGGCTTTGTATATGTTCGTGAAAACGAGGCTCTTATGAACTCGGCAAGGGATCTTGCGTGCAGAGTTATTGACGAAAACTATAATGTTAAATTCCATGATTGGAATGCAGTTAAATCAGGGCTTCGTGATGAACTTTCACGATTGATGTATGAGAGAACAAAGCGCAGACCTATGATTTTGCCTATTTTGATGGAAATATAACGGAGGATACAAAAATGAAGGTTATTTTACAGCAGGATGTTAAAAATCTCGGCAAAAAGGGTGACCTTGTAAATGCTTCAGACGGATATGCGAGAAATTTTCTTTTCCCCAAGGGACTTGCAATTGAAGCAAATTCAAGCGCTATGAATGATTTTAATAATAAAGAAGCTTCTAAGAAATTTCATAAAGCTGAAGAGATTAAAGCGGCTCAGGCTGATGCTGCAAAGCTCGACGGCAAAACTTTTAAACTTACGGCAAAAGCAGGTGCCAACGGCAAACTTTTCGGTTCTGTTACGTCTAAGGATGTTTCAAAGCAGATTAAAGACGAACTTGGAATTGATATTGATAAGAGAAAAATCGTTATGCCGGATGTAAAGGCATTTGGTACTGTTCAAGCTGAAATCAAGGTTTATCAAGGCATCAGCGCAAAGGTGTTTGTTCAAGTTTCGGAGGCTTAATTTATGGCTGAATCGTTAAATGTTTCGGGCTCGGTTAATATGCCTTTTAATCTTGAAGCAGAGCAATCTGTTTTAGGCTCAATATTAATTAAGCCGGAATGTATAGAAGAGGTAATTGAACACGTCAATGCCGACTCGTTCTATCTTCCTCAGCATAATGCAATATTCAGCAGTATGATGGTGATGTACAGCAATTCAAAGGCTATAGACCCGGTTATTATTGCTGACGCACTTGCCAAGGACGGAAAATACGATGAGGCAGGCGGCAGAGATTATCTTTTGCAGCTTGCTCAATCAGTTCCTTCTACAGCTAATGTTGTATATTATGCAAAAATCGTAAAAGAACAGTATTATCTTCGCCAGCTTGTATCTCTTTCGTCAAAAATTATTGAGGATGCAACAAGCGGTGAGGCTGATGCGACAAGCATTTTGGAAAATGCGGAGCAAAGTATTTATAATATCCGCCAGGGCAGGGAATCAAACGGTCCCGCAAAGGTAAGCGAGGTTATAGTTAACGACGTATATACAAAGCTTGCACAAATAACAGGGGACGATAAGGAAAAATATAAGGGAATTCCGTCAGGCTTCGGTATGCTCGATAAAATGCTTACGGGCCTTAATAAGGGTAATCTTATTCTTATAGGCGCCCGTCCTGCTATGGGTAAAACAAGCTTTGCGCTCAATCTTGCTCAAAATATTACAATGGGCGCAAGAAAAAAGTGTATAGTTTTCAGCCTTGAAATGCAGAAAACCGAACTTGCCGAGAGACTTCTGTCTTCTCAGGCAGGTGTTGAATCTCAAAAGCTTAAAACAGGCGAACTCACCGATGAGGAATGGGTAAGGCTTGGCAATGCTGCGGCAACATATAACGATGTTGAACTTTATCTTGATGACACATCAGCTATTACTGTTCCTGAAATTAAGTCACGTGTTCGCAGAATGAGAGGCGTTGATTGCATTATTATTGACTACCTCGGTCTTATTTCCTCTGCAACCAAAAAGGAAAACAGAGTTCAGGAAGTATCTGAAATTACACGTAGCTTGAAAATGATGGCTAAGGATTTGAATATTCCTGTTATCTGTTGTGCTCAGCTTTCCAGAGGTACCGAAGGTCACGGCAAAAACCATAAGCCACAGCTTGCCGATTTGCGTGAATCAGGCTCTATCGAGCAGGATGCCGATATAGTTCTTTTCCTTTATCGTGAAGCATATTACAGTACAGAGGTTGATGAGGATAAGCAGGACCAAATTGATGCCAATAAAACAGAACTTATTGTTGCGAAAAACCGTCACGGCGCAACAGGCTCAATTGAATTGACCTTTGATAAAGAATATACTCGATTTAGGTCTGTTGATAAATCTAATTATGAATAAAAAAGCAATTAACACCGTAGAAAAATATAATATGCTTTCAAAAGGTGATAGGGTTCTTATTGCCATTTCAGGCGGTGCAGACTCTATGGCTTTGTTAGAGTTTTTTATATCAATTAAAGACAAATATGATTTGAACCTTTGTGCCGCTCATATAGAACACGGCATACGTGGTGAAGAATCTTTGAGTGACGCTCTTTTTGTAAAAGAATATTGTGAAAAATCAGGCATTAAACTTTATATGAAGTCTATAAATGCTCCCTATCTTGCAAAAAAAGCAGGTATGGGTGTCGAAGAATATTCACGACAGGCAAGATATGACTTTTTTAGTACAATACCCTGTGATAAAATTGCAACTGCCCATAATTTAACGGATAATGCGGAAACTCTTTTATTCAGGCTTGCAAGGGGAACGGGGCTTAAAGGGGCTTGTGCAATTCCGCCCGTAAGGGATAAAATCATTCGCCCTTTTATAGAAATTTCTTCTGATGAAATTCGTGCTTGGTGTAATGACAATAACATTGCTTACAGAATAGACAGTACAAATAAAGACGATACTTACAGCAGAAATCTTATTAGGCTTCAAATGTTGCCGCTTTTTCAAAGGTTAAACAACAGATATCTGGAAAATATTAATGATTTTATCAGCGACGTTAATGATGACTATTCTTTTATTATGAACGAAGCGCAAAAGGCATATAATATTTCGGTTGTTAACAATGAAATAGAACTAAATAAATTAAATTTGCTTGATAACGCAATAAAAAAACGTGTTATTAAATTATATTTTGAAAATAATAATTTGTATTTAGACCGTATTCATTTGCAAAATATCAATAAGATTACGCAAAAAAGCGGAAAAATTCAAATAAAAAATGATTTATACGCTATTAGTGCAAAGGGCAAACTTCGCATTGCAAATCTGAAAAATTCGCCTAAATTAGATGAAATCGTAACCGAAATTTTAAATATTAATGAATTTAGCGATAAAAATATTGATTTTTATTGTGACTGTGATAAAATTATCGGCAGCGTTACAATTCGCAAAAGATTACCCGGTGACAGTTTAAAACCAGCCGGCAGAAATGTTAACAAAACTCTTAAAAAGCTTTTTAACGAAGCGGCTTATCCGATTGAAAAAAGAAACGGCGATATTGTTGTTTGTGACGATAAGGGTATTATCGGCATTATCGGGCTTTGTGCTGATGACAGAGTCAAAAAGGATTGTAATACTGAAAATGTTTTTATAATCAAACTTCCTTCGGAGGATTAATTAATGAATAATATGTCAAAAAATTGGAAATCAATACTTGTTTATATTTTGATTCCTATTCTTTTAATAGGCGCTGTGATATATTTTGTTAATTCGCAGACGTCTACTCAGTTGAAGTATTCTCAAGTTGTTTCTATGTTTAAAAATAACGAGGTTTCCGAGTTTAGTCTTGATTTATCAAGCGGTAATCTTGTTTATAAAACCTTTGCTAAGCCGAAGGAGGAAAAGAACTACTCTGTTCCGAATGTTTCATATTTCCTTGATGATATCAGGGAAAGTGTTGATAAATATAATGACGAGCATAGCGATAAGCCGATTGTTTATGACTATAGGGCAGGAACGTCAAATGCTTGGATTTACAGTATGATTCCGTCACTTCTTATGTTTGTCGTTTTGATAGCGCTGGGAATTTATGCGTTTAGGAAAATGAGCGGCGCTATGAATAGCGAAACAAACCGTACCTTGGGATTTGGCAAAATTAAAACCAAAACTCTTGTTGAGGATGAAAAGCGCAAGACTACATTTAAAGACGTTGCCGGTTGTGACGAGGAAAAATCGGAACTTGAGGAACTTGTTGAATTTCTCAAAAATCCCGAAAGCTTTACCGAGCTTGGCGCAAGAATTCCGAGAGGTGTACTTCTTGTAGGTCCTCCGGGTACAGGTAAAACCCTCCTTGCAAGAGCCGTTGCAGGTGAAGCAGGCGCACCGTTTCTTTCAATTTCAGGCTCTGACTTTGTTGAAATGTATGTCGGCGTCGGTGCTTCACGTGTAAGAGATTTGTTTGAACAAGCTAAGAAAAAAGCACCTGCAATTGTATTTATTGATGAAATTGATGCAGTTGGTCGTCACAGAGGTGCCGGCACAGGCGGCGGCAATGATGAAAGAGAACAAACTCTTAATCAGCTTCTTGTTGAAATGGACGGTTTCGGCACTAACAGCGGTATTATTGTTATTGCTGCAACAAACAGACCGGATGTCCTTGACCCGGCTCTTTTAAGACCCGGCAGATTTGACAGGCAAATTACCGTTAACAGACCCGATGCTCAGGGTAGAGAGGATATACTTAAAGTTCATTCTCGTAATAAGCCGCTTGGTCCCGATGTTGACCTTAAAGAAATTGCTAAAGATACAATCGGCTTTACGGGTGCAGACCTTGAAAACCTTTTGAATGAAGCTGCTCTTCTCGCAGTAAGACGTAAGAAAAAGGCTCTTACTATGCAAGAAATTTCCGATGCAACCTCACGTGTTGAAATGGGTACTGAGAAAAAATCGCATAAGTATTCCGAAAAAGCCAAGAAACTTACTGCATATCACGAAGCAGGTCACGCTGTTTCATCATATTATATTGAGGGCCACGACCCGGTTAAGGAAATTTCAATTATTCCACGTGGAATGGGTGCCGGCGGCTACACTTGGTATACTCCTCAGGAGGAAAATTATAATTCAAAGGCAGATATGCTTGATGATTTGATTTCTCTTCTTGGCGGACGTGTAGCTGAAGCGCTTTCGCTTAACGATATTTCAACCGGTGCGTCAAATGACCTTCAGCGTGCAACATCAATTTGCCGTGATATGGTTTCTAAATACGGTATGAGCGACGAACTCGGTCCTGTTGTTTACAGTGATGATAATAACGAGGTATTCCTCGGTAAAGATTACGGTCACGTAAACAATTACAGTGAAGCAACGAGCGCAAGAATTGATGAGCAGATTGAAAAGATGATGAGAAAAGCTTATTCTCAAACCGAGAGTATTCTTAAGACTCATTATGATAAGCTTGAACTTGTGGCTGAAACGCTTATTAAGAATGAAAAAATTTCAGGTGACCAGTTTACTCAGCTTATGGAAAACGGTTTTATTGCCGATGAAAAAGTAAGCGAAAACGAGGAAGCTCAGGCAGAAGATACCGAAATTGTTGATGCTGAAAATGTCAACGAAGACGATTTATCTTCAAATGATATGAAAGATTAATTTAATAAATAAAATCAGAGTGACGATACATATAGTACCAGTATTGTCACTCTTTTTTATGTATTCTTGACTTTTATACAAGATATAGTATATAATAATATCAATTTTGAACTTCGACTTGGAGGGATAGTATTGGCAAAAAAACAAGAATATGGCAATGAAAGTATTAAGTCATTAAAGGGTGCGGACAGGGTAAGAAAAAGACCTGCTGTTATTTTCGGCTCTGATGGTTTAGAGGGCTGCGAACACTCTGTTTTTGAAATTATGTCAAACTCAATAGATGAGGCGAGAGAGGGCTACGGTAATAAAATTTGCGTAACCCGTTTTCTTGACGGCTCTGTTGAGGTGCAGGACTTTGGTCGTGGTATTCCTGTTGATTACAATAAAAACGAGGATAAATATAACTGGGAACTTCTTTTCTGCGAAATGTATGCAGGCGGTAAGTACGATAACGGCGGCGATAACTATGAATTTTCGCTCGGTTTAAACGGTCTCGGTCTTTGCGCTACGCAGTACGCTTCCGAATATATGGAGGCAGAAATTCATACCGACGGCTATAAATACACTTTGCACTTTGAAAAGGGCGAAAATATCGGCGGCCTTAAGAAAGAAAAGTATGATAAAAAGGATACAGGCACACGAATTAAGTGGAAGCCTGATTTGGACGTTTTTACCGATATTAATATTCCTATTGAGTATTTTCAGGAAACTATTAAAAGACAGGCTATCGTAAACGACGGCGTTAAGTTTATACTCAAAAATCAAACCTCTGCTTCTAAATTTGAAACATTTGAATACTGCTATAATGACGGTATTATGGACTATGTAAAGGAAATAGCAGGAGATACGGCTTTCACAACTCCGCAGTATTGGGAGTGCGAAAGAAAGGGTAAGGACAGAGAAGATTTACCCGAATATAAGCTTAAAATAAAATCCGCCATTTGCTTTTCTTTAAAAAATCAACTTAAGGAATATTATCATAACTCAAGTTTTTTGGAGCACGGCGGTGCTCCCGAAAAGGCTTTCAGAAGTGCGTTTGTTAATCAAATTAACGCTTATCTTAAAGCTAACAATAAGTATTCCAAAAATGACGGGCAAATTAACATTCAGGATGTTGAGGATTGCATAATTTTTGTTGTGTCGTCGTTTTCTACTCAAACTTCTTACGAAAATCAGACTAAAAAGGCTATCACTAATAAATTTATTCAAGAGGCTATGACTGATTTCTTCAGAAAGCAGTTAGAGGTTTATTTTATTGAAAATAAAATGGACGCAGATAAGATTTCTAATCAAGTTCTTATCAATATGCGTGCAAGAATAAAGGCAGAAAATACAAGAAAAACGCTTAAAACCTCACTTCAGTCAAAGATGGATATGACAAATCGTATTCAAAAATTCGTTGACTGCCGTTCAAAGGACGTTAATGAACGTGAGGTGTTTATAGTAGAGGGTGACTCTGCTTTGGGTGCTTGTAAGCAGGCAAGAGATGCTTCTTTTCAGGCAATTATGCCTGTAAGAGGTAAAATTTTAAATTGCCTTAAATCTGATTACGATAAAATTTTCAAAAGCGAAATTATTACTGATTTGATTAAGGTACTCGGTTGCGGTGTCGAGGTTAAGAGTAAGGCCGCAAAGGATTTATCTCTTTTTGATATAAATAATCTTCGTTGGTCAAAAATTCTTATTTGTACCGATGCCGATGTCGACGGCTTCCATATCAGAACACTTATTTTAACTATGATTTACAGGCTTATGCCTAAGATTATTGAAGCGGGCAAGGTTTATATTGCCGAATCTCCGCTTTATGAGGTTACGTGTAAGGACCAAACCTATTTTGCTTATAACGAAAAGGAAATGGACGAGATTAAAGAGGAAATAGGCGACCAAAAATATACCGTTCAGCGTTCAAAGGGACTTGGCGAAAATGAGGCTGAAATGATGGCTCTTACCACTATGAACCCTAAAACAAGACGTCTTATTAAGGTTACACCCGATGATGCTCAAAAAACTTCCGAAATGTTTGATTTGCTTTTGGGTGATAATCTTGAAGGACGTAAGGAATATATTTCGGATTACGGTCATCTTTATCTTGATGCCGCAGATGTCAGCTAAGGAGGTAATTTGTTTTGGCTAAGAGAAAAATTAATAAAGACGAAGCAAAAAATCAGCCTCTTGCAGATAACGTTCATATCAAAGGTGCAGGTTCTGTTCAGGATGAGGTGATTACTAACACCCTAACCGATAACTTTATGCCTTATGCTATGAGCATTATTCTCTCACGTGCCATTCCGCAGATTGACGGATTTAAACCGTCGCACAGAAAACTTCTTTATACAATGTATAATATGGGGCTTTTGCAAAGCGGAACAATTAAGAGTGCTAATATTGTAGGGCGTACAATGCAGTTAAACCCTCACGGTGATGCGGCGATTTATGAAACTATGATACGTTTATCCCGTGGTAACGAAACATTGCTTTATCCTTATGTTGAATCAAAGGGCAACTTCGGTAAAGCTTACAGTAAAAATATGGTGTATGCCGCTTCTCGTTATACCGAGGCTAAGCTGGCGCCTATTTGCCATGAACTTTTTGACGATATTAAGTCAGACACGGTCGATTTCGTTGACAACTATGATAACACAATGAAGGAACCTACTCTTTTGCCTGTTACCTTCCCGTCAATTCTCTGTAATGTTACTACCGGTATTGCCGCAGGTATGGCGTCGTCAATTGCTTCGTTTAACCTTAAGGAAATATGCGATACAACAATTGCTCTTATGAAAAATCCCGACCATGAGGTCAGCGATACACTCCTTGCTCCTGATTTTGTCGGCGGCGGATATATTCTTTATGATAAAGAAGAATTTGATAAAATTTATCGTACGGGCAGAGGCTCGGTTAAGGTTCGTGCAAAATATAGCTATGATAAAAAATATAACTGTATTGATATTACCCAAATTCCGCCTACTGCAACAAGTGAAGCGATAATTGATAAAATTGTTGAACTTGTTAAAACAAATAAAATTAAAGAAATCAGCGATGTTCGAGATGAAACAGACCTTTCAGGATTGAAAATTACAATTGATTTAAAACGTGGAGTTGATCCTGATAAGTTTATGGCTAAGCTTTATAAATCCACTCCTCTTCAGGACTCGTTTAGCTGTAATTTTAACGTTCTTATTAAGGGCAGACCTATGGTTTTGGGCGTTAGGGATATTCTTCTTGAATGGGTTGATTTCAGGCTTGAATGTATCAGAAGAAGAGTTACGTTTAATCTTAATAAAAAGAAAAATCAACTGCATTTATTAAAAGGTCTTTCTAAAATTCTTCTTGATATAGACAAAGCGATTAAAATTGTCAGGGAAACAGAGAGTGAGTCAGAGGTTGTGCCAAACCTTATGATTGGCTTTGGTATTGATGAAATTCAGGCTGAATATGTTGCAGAAATTAAGCTTCGTCATTTAAACCGTGAATATATCTTGAAGAGAATTAAAGATATTGAACAACTTGAAAATGAAATTGTTGAACTTGAAGCTATCCTTTCAAGCAAAAATAAGATGAAAAAAATCATCATCAAAGAACTTGAACAGGTTACAAAGAAGTATGATAACGGCAGAAAAAGTGAAATACTTTATTCTATTGACGAAAGCGTTGAAGAAGAAGCGGTTGAGATTCCCGATTATCCTGTTACTCTGTTTATTACAGAACACGGATATTTCAAGAAAATCAAAACCGCAAATCTTCGTATGAGCGGCGAACAAAAAATTAAAGAAGGAGATACTCTTCTTCCTGAAATTGAATGTTCAAATAAAGATGAACTTTTGTTTTTTACAAATCAATGTCAGGTTTATAAGGCTAAGGTTGACGATTTTACAGATACAAAAGCTTCGGTTCTCGGCGAATACGTTCCCGGAAAGCTTGAAATGGCAGAGGATGAACAGGTAGTATATACCGCAGTTATAAGCGATTACACGGGATATATGATTTTTGTTTTTGAAAACGGTAAGCTTGCAAAGGTTGATATGGCTTCTTATGCTACTAAGACAAACAGAAAAAAGCTTATCAATGCTTATTCGAATAAATCGCCTTTAGCTCAGGCAATTTACATTAAAGAGGATACAGAACTTGTTATTTGCTCGTCAAGCGGAAGAATGCTTCTTGTTAATACAGGTGCGATTTTGCCTAAGACGACTAAGGATACGCAAGGTATTTCGGCAATGAAGCTAAAGAAAACTCACAAAGTCGTTTCACTCCATATTTATCAAGAGGGTGAATTTGAGAAAGCTTGGAGATTTAGAGCTAAAAATTTGCCGGCGGCAGGTGCGCTTCCGAGTGAAAATGACGTTGCTGAGCAGATAACATTTTAAAAAATAAAATAACACTTGCATTTTTATTTTGCTTGTGCTATAATTCATTAGTAATTTATATAGACGGAGGAGATACTATGCTCTGGTATCATTATGTTTTCGGTGCAGTATTAATTGTATTTTCAATTGTAATTACTATCGTTGTACTTATGCAGGAAGGTCGTTCGCAGAATCTTTCCGGTGCTATTGCCGGCGGTGCTGATACTTCCTCGGTAAATCAAAGGGAAGAACAATTGAGGCAAAGCTTGAAAGAATCACCAAATGGATGATTGTTGTATTTTTTGTTATAGTACTTGCTGCATTCCTTGTTTTTCTTTTTATAGGATAAGAATTAAAATGATTAACCTTGCGTAATGCAAGGTTAATTTTTTTGTGAGGAAAATATGAATTTTATTATTTTTGATTTAGAATGGAACAATGCTTATAACTATAAATTAAAGCGTGGTATGAATGAGATAATTGAAATCGGCGCAGTAAAGCTTGATGAAAATTTAGATGTAGTTGACACATTTAAGCAGCTTATCAAGCCGCAGCTTTCAAGAAAACTCGGCTCAAGGTTTAAAAATCTTACACATATTACTATTGATGAAATTAACGATAACGGAATACCGTTTGAAAAAGCCTTTGACGATTTTGCAAAATGGTGCGGCAGGGGGGACAAACTGTTTTTAAGTTGGTCAACAAGCGACTTGTATACCTTGGTTGCTAATTTTAAATATTTTGAAAATACCGTTTATGTTGATTTTATGACTAAGTATGCTGACGCACAAAAATATTGTATGAGCTTTATTGAAAATGCGAGTGCTGCCAATCAAATCAGTCTTTCACACTGTGCTGAAATTTTTGGGATTGATACAGATTCTGCTAATTTTCACAGAGCGCTTGAGGATTGTATGATTACGGCTTTGTGCTTTAAAAAGGTTTATGACAATGATAAGCTTGCAAAATATATTCACACCTGCGATATTTCATTTTTTGAAAGGCTTGTGTTTAAGCCGTATTATATCAGGGAAACGGAATATGAGGATTTTAAGCTTAACGATGTTAAAATAATATGCCCGATTTGCGGCGGTACTGTTGCCCCTATTAAAAAATATGAATTTACCAATAATACTTTTAGGGGAGCCGGATTGTGCGAAAAATGCAGCAGGAAGTTTTGGACTTATGTAAGGGCTAAACAAACGTATGACGAGGTTGTTGTATCGTCACGTGCCGTTCCTATTAACAAAAAAAGAGCAAAACATATTAACTGATTTTAAAATTTACAATTTAATTCTTTATTTATTATAATTTTTGTAATATAATAAATTATATTTTTTGACGGAGGTACTTATATGGCTTCAAATGATTATGATGATTTATTAAAGTCTTTTATGAGTAATTCTACAAAAGCATATAATGAAGATAAAACTTCAAGAGAAAACGGCAGTAATGTTCCTGCGTCTTATTCTCTTTCTTCCGCCGATGACAAAAAGGCAAAGAAGATACAGCGTGGCCGTGATATTGAAAAAGAGCTTGTTCAAAAGCAAGAAAAAAAGCTTAAGAAAAAAAGAGCAAAGCAAAACAAAACTCCTGCTCAAAAAGCTCTTTCAAATTTCGGCAAGGTTATTTTGGGCGCAGTAATGGTAATCGGCGTTGTCGGTATTGTTTGCTTTTCGGTGCTTGCGATTTATGGCTACAGCGTTGTTTACGGCGACCCTGTATTTGACCTTACAACCGAGGCAAAGGTAGGTCAAAACCAAACTTCGTTTATCTATGGTTATGACGGCGATGATGTTGTTGAAATTACAAGGCTTCACGGTGAGGAAAACCGTATTTGGGTTAATCTTGACGATATGAGCAAATATGTTCCTGAGGCTTTTGTTTCAATTGAGGATAAGCGTTTTTATAAGCATCACGGCGTTGACTGGATAAGAACAATTGGTGTTTTTGTTAAAAATAATGACCAAGGCGGCTCAACAATTACGCAGCAGCTTATAAAAAACCTTACCGATGATAACAAGGTTACTTATGTTCGTAAGTTTAACGAGATTTTAAAGGCGCTTAACCTTGAAAGAAATTTCAGTAAGAAACAAATACTTGAGGCTTATCTTAATACAATTTATCTTTCAAACGGTTGCTATGGTGTTAAAACTGCGGCGGAAACCTATTTTGGTAAAGAAGTATCGGATTTGAATGTAGCTGAGGCTGCCAGCATTGCGGCTATTACTCAGTATCCGAGTAAATATGACCCTCTTAACGAGCCTGAAAATAATAGGAAACGTCAAATTGATGTCCTTTATTCTATGAAGGATAAAGACCTTAAATATCTTACGGAAGATGAATATCAGCAAGCTAAAGCCTATGAAATGGTATTTACTAACAGTAAGAATTATAAAGGCTCGCAGATTAAGAGTGACGACAGCAAATCAAAGAAAAACAGCATTACCGATTATTATACAGACTATGTAATCACAACTGTTCAAGAGGATTTGCAGAAAATGGGTTACACAAGTAAAAAGGCGCATGACCTTGTTTACGGCGGCGGCTTGAAGATATATACCGCTATTGATTTTGACGTTCAGGATTCAATGGAGGACGTATATGAAAACTATAGGCGTATGCCTGACGAAACAGTTCAAGGCGCTATGGTGGTTATGGGATATGACGGACGTGTAATGGGTATTGTCGGCGGAACCGGCAAGAAAAAAGCTTCTATGGTACTCAACCGTGCCACAAATTCCAACAGACCGCCAGGATCTACAATTAAACCGTTATCTGTTTACGGCCCTGCTCTTGAAAAGACAAAAGAGGATAACGAAACAGGTGTTTATTGGTCAACAATTCAGCAAGACAGGCCTTTCAAAACCGTTGAAGGTAAGCCTTGGCCTGTAAATGAGGGCGGAAGCTACTCGGGCAGAAGTGTAACTCTTCAATATGGTCTTTCAAGGTCACTTAATACTATTTCTGCAAGAACTCTTGATAAAATAGGCGTTGATTATTCATACGATTTTATTACGGAAAATTTCCATATAACATCACTTGACAGTGTTCGTGACTCCGATTACGGCCCGCTTGCTATCGGTTCTTTGACAAACGGAGCAACGGTTCTTGAATTAACTACTGCTTATGCATCATTCGGCAACGGCGGTAATTATTATGAGCCTTATTGTTATTATAAAATACTTGACAGCCAGGGTAATACTCTTATTGAAAAAGAGCCTGAAAAAACAAAGTCAACTGCTTTAAGCGAGAACACAAGTTGGGTTATGAACAAACTTCTCCAAACTGTTATGACAGAGGGTACAGGTACTACCTATAAGCTTTCAGGTATTGAATGTTTCGGTAAAACCGGTACAACTAATGATAATAAGGACCGTTGGTTTATCGGCGGTACTCCTGATTATGTTGCAGGCGTTTGGTACGGTTATGATAATCCTAAGGAAGTATTTTACAACCTTTCTCCTAACCCATCGGGTACTATTTGGAACGCTGTTATGAAGGAAGTATATGCTAAGCTTGATGAAAAGAATAAGAAATATACCAAGAAATTCCCTGAAAGTGACGGCATAGTAAGAAAATCTTATTGCAGAAGCTGCGGTAAACTCAGAAGCGGTACGGGTGCTTACGGTTGGTACGACGTTGATAATTTGCCGGGCAATTGCACAGGTAACCATTCCGACGGAAGCTATTATTATAATTCCGGCGGCTCGTCATCAAGCGAAACAACGTCTGCTTCAAATGGCAATAATTCAAACACAACAAAATCAAATGCAGATAAAACAACGCAGGCTCAGACTCAGGCGCCTCAAACAGAGGCTCCGACTGAAGCCCCTGCAACCGAAACTCCTGCTCAATAATAATTTAACATTTTAAATAAGAAAGGAAGGTCGATTTTCGATTTTCCTTTCTTTGCTGAATAAATCCTTTGAAAGGTATTTTTTATGAAAATAATGTCTGTTGACTATGGCGATGCAAGAACAGGAATTGCATTTTGCGATAAAAATGAAATTCTTGCTACAGCGTTTGCAACTATTAATGAAAGCTATCAGCCAAAATTAATAGAAAAAATTAAAGAAATAATATCATCTCAAAATCCTGAAATGATTGTTATTGGGCTTCCGAGAAATATGGATGGCTCATACGGTTTTAGGTGCGAAAAGTGTAAGCAACTCGGTGAAGAACTTAAAAAAGAAATTGATATTCCCGTTGAATATGAGGATGAAAGGCTCACAACCGTTATCGCACACGATATTTTATCGAATAATAACGTTAAGGGTAAAAAGAGAAAAGCAAATGTTGATGCTGTTTCTGCCGTAGTTATTCTTCAAAGTTTTATTGATAAAAGAAAAAGTAATTAAGCATTTTTAATCATCGTAATATTTAACGGTGGTTGTATGCATTTTAGAATTAAAAAATGCGATATATTTATTGATTATGCATTTATTCTTGTTTTAAGTTTAGCTGCTGTTTTTAATTCAAAGCAGGTTATTTATCTGCTGCTTTTTTCCGCTTTGCACGAAATAGGGCATTTGACGGCGCTTCTTATTTGCAAAGAAAAACCTTATAAAATTCATTTGTCATATTACGGATTTGCTATAAGATATACTGACGATTTACCGAGATTTAAGGAATGTATAGTCCTTTTGTGCGGCCCTTTAGTTAATTTGGTATTATATTTGCTTTTTAAAGATAATATCAATTTGATTTTGTTTTTGCTTAATTGTTTGCCTGTTTATCCACTTGATATCGGCAGGATAGTACGTCTTTTTTCTATAAAAGCGTCGAGAATATTAAGCGTAATTACTGTTATTTTAATTTGCATTTTATGTGTTTATATGTTAATTTATAATAAATCATATTCGCTTATTTTTGTTACGATATATTTGATTATTTACAGTATTAATTATAATTAATAAAACCCGAAAGGTTAAAAATTGATGAAAAAAGAAGTTGAAAAGCTGTTGCAATATGTTCAAAAGCCTGCAAGATATATCGGCGGCGAGCTTAATGCGGTAGTTAAGGATAAAGATAAGGTTGATATCAGATACGCTTTCTGCTTTCCCGATACTTATGAGATTGGTATGAGTCATCTCGGTATGAAAATTCTCTACGGTCTTGTAAATGACAGGGAGGACAGTTGAAAGAGTGTTTGCTCCTGATAACGATATGGAAGAGCAACTCAGAAAAAATAATGTTCCTCTTTTTGCTCTTGAAAGCGGCGATTATATTAAAGATTTTGATATGATTGGTTTTACTCTTCAATATGAGCTTTCATATACAAACGTTTTGAATATGCTCAATCTTGCTCAAATACCGCTTAAATCAAGCGACAGAGAAAATTTGACGCCGCTTATATGCGTTGGCGGT
>ENA-OOWA01000106-OOWA01000106.1-human-gut-metagenome-genome-assembly--contig:-NODE-106-length-19127-cov-1.877412_pt1 | contig 19127 bp, 16 predicted proteins | sample MGYA00241404_ERZ501315 | MGnify/ENA primary metagenome ERZ501315 (study PRJEB25962, sample SAMEA2042840) | human gut metagenome | biome: human gut; feature: human-associated habitat; material: faeces...
GCCGAGCATAGAACAAGCAGATGTTAAGGGATAAATTGCCGAAAGTGCCTGCCTTTCGTTTTCATACGCTGTACCCAAAACCGTGCCATACTCATAATAATTTGACATAAAAAAGCCCATAGAAAAGCGAGCAAATAAAAGTCCAAACACCATTTTAAAAACCGCTTCGATAATTTGGCAGGCTGCGGTTGGTTTCATATCAATAAACCCCTCGGCAAAAGAGCGCTTACCGGCGCCAAGGCAGCAGAAAAAAACACTCGGTGCAAGAGCAAAAATTGTATAAATACTCTTTGGTGACGAAGAAATAAGCTCACTGTATGGCTTTGCAGCAACAAGCATTACAAAAAGTCCTGCAAAAGCCGCAAGAAAAAACAGTTTATTTCCTGCTTTTTTCAATCCGGAAACTCTGAGTTTATCGCCGCTTGCATTATATTTACTGACGAGTTTTGACATAGCGATAGGGAAAGCACCCATAGTGAGTGCATGAATAGGCAAGCAAAGATTATACGCTATTGAAAAATATCCCCTGCCTGTTGCGCCTATATAAGAAGTTAGCGGAATTTTATAAAAGGCAGATATCATCTTAACTATTACAGTTGACACGAGAAGCAAAAAAGCACTTGAAATATACTTTTCTTTAATACTCTTTTTCAATAAAATCACCCAAAGAAAAAATAAAAGAGCAACCAAAATGATTGCTCTTTAAAATTCCTGTTAAATTTTACTCGTCGCTGTCTTTAATCTCAACATCCTTTGCTTCAACAACCTCAACTGCCTCAGCCTCAGCTTCGGGCTTGGCATTGAAATCGGTTGAAAAAGCCTCCTTGGTTTTTTTAGCCATATTAGCCATAGACTCATTAAATTCTGCCCTTGCCTTTTCAATCTCAACCGTATAAAGTTCAATCTTTTCTTTATTATCGGCAATTGCATTTGCACAGTCTTTAATTTCATCTTCAGAAATTTCATCGCCTATATACTTTGCATAATTAAGCTTGCCGAATTTTTCATAAAGCTTTGCAAGCTTAGCCTTAGCATCAAGAAGTTCAACCTTTTTACGGCTGATTTCAAGCCTTTCGGCACTCTTTTTACTCATATTTTCAGCAACGTCTTTAGTTTTATTAAACATTTCTTCCAGTTTCGGATTGTTGAATGCTTCGTCCATTGAACCAAAAAGATCACTTAATTTTATAGCCATTATTACCACCTCGCACTCATTATATTACAATATGTAAAACATTGCAATACTGTTTGCTATATTTAATTATTAGTTTGCATAAAATTTTTCAATTAATTTTTTGCGCTCAATAATTTCATCAAATCTGTCAATATATTCATATGGATATTTAAAGTTATATATGCGCTCAATTTTACCGGTGTCCTGATTTTTAAGCCTTGTAACGGCGCCTGCACCGACAGCAAAAACAGAATGAGTTTCGTCCATCATATAAACATTATAAAGGCAATCCATATTATCCTTGCACCAGCCGACGTTTTCTAAATTGCCGACAGACTTTGACTGGCGATACATATAATAAGGATAATAGCCGCCCGACTTAAGGCAGGAATTTGAATATTCCACCATATCAAAGGTTAAAAGTTTATCCGAAATATCATAAGCATTCTCTCTTGTGACCATATAAGCTGCCGATTTCATTGCAAGAGTATGAACAGTTACGCTTTCTGCCCCAAGTGATACGGCAGTGTCAACACTGTTTTTAAATGACGAAAATGTATCTTTTGGAAGTCCTGCAATAAGGTCCATATTAATATTATTAAAACCGCACTTTCTTGCAAGAGCAAAAGCATCAAGAGTCTGCTTAGATGTGTGACGTCTGCCGATAGAGTCCAAAACTTCATCGTTAAACGACTGCGGATTGATTGAAATTCTGCCGACACCTGCACCCTTTAATGCCATAAGCTTATCCTCAGTTACGGTATCCGGTCTGCCTGCCTCTACTGTATATTCACGAAGAGTTGACAAATCAAAATTCTTCTCTATAACGTCAAACAGCCTTGAAAGCTGCGAGGCTGAAAGAGTTGTAGGTGTTCCTCCGCCGAAATAAACGGTTTCAAGCCTTAAGCCAAGAGCCTTTGCAACCTGACCTGTTTTTTCAAGCTCCTTGCAAAGAAGGTCAACATAAGGCTCAAGAAGCTTATGCGTTTTTTCAATAGAATGGGAAACAAAAGAGCAGTAAGCACATCTCGTTGGGCAAAACGGAATTGAAACATAAAGCGAGAAAGAATTGTGAGATGACAGGGAAATAATTTTATTTTCGTGGTGCATAACTTCAATTGCCAAATCGGTTTTTTGGGGCGTTGCAAGAAAAGTATTGATAAAATAATCCCTTGCCGATTTTTCGCCCATTTCGTCTGCGAAGCGATGCATAAGTTTAGCGGGACGAACGCCGAAAAGGATACCCCACGGCGGTTTAAAACCTGTAAGCTCGCTCAAAACATTATAAAGCAGAACTGACATCTCAGTTTGAGCGTCCTCATTTTCTTTTAAAATATGTGTTTTAGAAATACTTTTATCAAAAAGACGGGCGCAAACAAAAAATTCATTACCCTGCGCCTTAGTTTCCACCTCAATATTATCCTTTCCATCGTCGTTAATCTTCTCCCAAGGGAAAAAGACGGTGCAAAGATTTTTCATATCATATATAAAATCGTGGTTAATTACTTTTAAAATCATAAATTATGCCCTATTCAAAAACGGATTATTTGCACGTTCAAAATCAAGTGTTGACTGACGGTCGTGACCGGGATAAACGATTAGATTTCCGTCAAGCGAAGCGATTTTTTTAAGGCTTTGCACAATTTCAAGCGGCGAACCACCGGGGAAATCAGTTCTGCCGCATGAGCAGAAGAACATAGTATCGCCTGTAAATATTTTGCCGTCGCACACATAGCAAAAACCGCCTTTGGTATGCCCCGGAGTTGCAATAGCCTTGATTTCACTTTCACCCAAAGTGATAACGTCGCCGTCAGAAATCAAAATATCAGCCTCTGTATTATTCTGCACACCGCCGCAAAATGCCGCAAGGCTTAACTTTGACGAGGTAAGCATAGGCTCATCCTCTTTTGAAATCACAACCTTAGCGCCTGTTTTTGCTTTAACGGCTTTAACTCCGCCGATATGGTCAAAATGACCGTGAGTAAGCAAAATATATTCAAGGTTTGCTCCTTCAATGAAATTCATCATTTTGTCGCTGTCCTCTGTACAATCGACAAGTGCGCTTTTATTAGTTTTTTCATCTGTAATAAGATAGCAATTATTTTCAATAGGGCCGAATGTAGCCGATTTAACACTTAGCATTATTTTAATTCCTTACTGTCTAAAATTATGGTAACCGGGCCGTCGTTTAATAAGTCGACCTTCATATCAGCGCCGAAAATTCCTTTTTTAACGGATTTTACACCTGATTTTTCAAGTTCATCAGCGACGTATTCATAAAGCGAATTTGCCTCATCAGGCGGTGCGGATTTTATAAAACTCGGCCGCCTTCCGTGCGAGCAATCTGCGCAAAGGGTAAACTGAGATACAAGAAGAATTTCGCCAAACACATCAAGAAGTGATAAATTCATTTTGCCGTTTTCATCTTCAAAAATCCTCAAAACAGGGATTTTTTTAATAAGTTTATCAGCATCCTCCTTGGTGTCACCGTCCATAACGCCGAGTAAAATCATAAAACCGTTATCTATTTTGCTTATTAGTTTTCCGTCAACAGTGACAGAGGAATGTTTTACTCTTTGAATTACTGCTTTCATAAATTAAAATGCCGACCTTTCTATATGATAAACACCCTCAATTTTACGAAGGGACTTTTCGATAGAATCAAGATGTTCCTTTGAATTGACCGTAATGGTCATAGTAGTTAAACAATTGCCCTCGCTGATAGGACGGGCATTGATAGAATGAATTTTAACGTGAGCCGTAGCCATACAAGCGGTTATATCAAGAACTACTCCGTCACGGTCGATAGCATAAACGTCGATTGTTGAACGAGCGTCAACTTTAACATTGTTGTCCCAATGAGCATTAACCCAGCGTTCAGGCTCAGGGCAATTTTTCAAATCATCCGGTACGTTTACACAGTCCTTTCTGTGAATTGTAAGCCCTGTTCCACGATTGATAAAGCCGACAATTTCCTCACCGGGGATAGGAGAACAGCAGCGTGCCATTTTAATAAGGCAATTATCTATTCCCTCAACCACAACACCTGAGCTGTCCTTAGAGGTGCGAGGCTTATCAAGAGTATTAGTTGTCGCAACGGCAGGCTTAGGAGGTTCTTCCTTTTGTACTCGCCAATTGCGGTTAAATTCGTCCTTAATACCGGGCATAAGACGAGAAATCTGTATTCCGCCGTAGCCGACAGCGGCATAAAAATCGTCTATATTTGTAAAATGCTGCCTTTCCGCAATGCGGGTAACGAATTTAATATATTCCTCACTATCCTCAAAGCGGATAAAGTTTCGCCTAAGCTCACGCTCAACCTCAGCCTTACCCTGAACAATATTTTCGTCACGCTTTTCCTTTTTAAACCAAGAGCGAATTTTACTTCTTGCCTCGCCTGTTGTAACAATCTTAAGCCAATCACGGCTTGGACCCTTGCCCTGCGCATTAGAGGTTAATACCTCAACAATTTCGCCCGTTTTAACCTTATAATCAAGATGAACGATTTTGCCGTTTACCTTAGCGCCGACCATTTTATTACCGACGGCGGAATGAATTGCATAAGCAAAGTCAATAACCGTTGCTCCTTTAGGAAGCGCCTTAACATCGCCACGAGGAGTAAATACATAAACCTCATCGCTTGACAAATCGCCTTTAATTGTAGTAACAAGTTCCTCGGGAGTATCGGTTTCGTCACCGTGCTCAATCATACGGTGAATCCACTCAAGTCGGGAGTCGATACTATCCTTGCCTCCCCTGCCGAGCTTATATTTCCAGTGAGCAGCGATACCGTATTCGGCAGTGCGATGCATATCCCAGGTACGAATTTGAATTTCAAACGGAACGCCCTTATCTGAAAGCACGGTAGTATGAAGTGACTGATACATATTAGGCTTAGGCATTGAAATATAATCCTTAAACCTGCCCGGAAGCGGTTTAAACATATCGTGAACAATGCCGAGCGCATTATAGCAGTCAATCATTGTATCAACAATAATTCTTACTGCATAGATATCAAAAATCTGTTCAAAATCCTTACCCTTGATATAAACCTTACGAAAAATTCCGTGAACTGATTTAACACGTGAGGTAATTTGAACGTGTTTCATAACAGGGGTAATCTTATCGCTTATTTGCTTTGTTATATCGGCAAGAAATTTTTCACCCTGCTCTTTTTTCATAGATAAGTTTTTTTCAATTTCCTTATATGCAATAGGGTCAAGATAATAAATTGCCAAATCCTCAAGTTCTTCCTTAATAGGACGGATACCTAAGCGGTGAGCAATAGGAGCGTAAATTTCAAGCGTTTCAAGACTTTTTTCCCTTTGCTTATAAGGCGGCATATGCTGCAAAGTACGCATATTATGAAGTCTGTCGCAAAGCTTGATGATGATAACACGAACATCCTCATTCATTGCGATAAACATTTTTCTTATATTCTCAGCCTGTACTTCTTCTCTTGTAGAAAGCGGAATTTGACCAAGTTTAGTTACACCGTCAACAAGAAGTGCAACCTCGTCGCCGAACTCCTTCCTGATATATTCAAGGTCATACTGCGTATCCTCAACCACATCGTGCAAAAGTGCACCCACAATACACTCATTGTCCATTCCGAGCTTATAAAGAATTTCAGCAACGGCTACAGGATGCATAATATAAGGCTCACCCGAACGCCTACGCTGATTTTTGTGAGCATCACGTGCAAGGTCATAAGCTTTTTTAATCACTTCACTGTCATATTGCGGATTTTTCTTTATATCTTCAAAAAATTTATTAAAGCCGTCGTCATAATCATCCGTATATACACTTTGTTCCTCGTTTACCAATTATAATCTTCCCTTCAAAACCGTAAGAGTATCAGTTCTCTCAAGGTTTGCTTTAGTTTTTACATCATTTAAAGTAATATTACCCTCACGCTTTATCAGCCCTGCCTCCTCAAACGCATCAAGCGCAAAAGCAAGCTGACCGTATGTAAGGTAATTTGCAAGCTCAAAATATAAATCGTCAAATGTGTATTTATATCCCTTTTGGCTTTTTAAATATTTATAAACAACAGCGCAAATATCCCTATTAGGATAAAGTTCTGTTTTATTTTTCTTTCCGAGTTTAAACAGAAGGTAGTCATTTTTTTCCCGATAATATTTATCGATATCAATCCCTGATTTTCTGAAATCAACTATTTGAGCTGAAATATAATCTTTATTTTTAAACGTGCTTTTTGAAAGTTTCACGGCGAAATCGAGAGTATCGCCGATTTTATGCGGAAATTCGTCAAGCGTAGTCCTGAATTTAACCATACGTACGCTTTTTCCTTTTTTAGCAGCCTCTATTTTTAAATGCTTGCCGTCGCCGATAGCGGCAACGTTAGTCAGTGTCAGATTATAAAGCCCGAAAACAGGCTGTGCATTATCCGTTCCGAAAGGCTCTAACTCAGCCAAATTATTAACCAAATCAAGCGTCAGATAATAAGGAGAAAGTTTGCAGTCTATTTTGAGCGTCTGAATCGGCATAACGGGATAATTATTTTTTGCAAAATCATTAATTCTTTTTCTAAATGCCGCAATATCCTTAACATTAAGCCCCATACCGGCAGCAAGAGGATGGCCGCCGAAATGAGTTAAAATATCCGAGCAGTTTGAAATCGCTTCAAAAATATTAAAACCATCAATACTTCTTGCCGAGCCTGTTGCGTTTCCCTCGTCATCAATGCCGATAACTATTGCCGGCTTAGAATAAAGTTCCACAAGGTGGGCAGCGCAAATACCGATAACACCCTTATGATAATTATGCCCTGCAACAACTATAACTCTGTCAGTTTGATAAGCCCTGTCATTAGCCATAATTTCGGCAATATCCTTATCAATCTTTTCCTCAACCTCGTGGCGGGGAGTATTTTCAAGATTAAGCTGTTCCGCTTTATATTCTGCAATTTCATTGTCCTCACAAGTAAGCAAATCAACAGCAAGATTAGCCGTATCCATTCTGCCTGCCGCATTTATTCTCGGGCAAATTTGAAAAGCCACGTCGGTTGCGGAAAAATGTTCTGCTTTTGAATTGGTACTCTTTTTTAGAGCAGAAATGCCGATTTTTGCATCTGTATTAATAAGTTTCAATCCTGATTTGACTATTGCTCTGTTTTCATTTAAAAGAGGAACCATATCGCCGATTGTACCTATAGTTACATAATCCGCATAATCCTCAAGCAAATCCTCAACATCGCCGTCATACAGAGCGCACGCAAGTTTAAACGCAACACCTACTCCGGCAAAATCACGAAATTCAATTTCATTATCTTCTCTGTGAGGATTAATAACAGCCTCGGCACGTGGAAGGTTTTCACCTATTTGGTGGTGGTCGGTAACAATAAGCTGCATACCGAGAGAATAAATATATTCTGCTTCTTCAATTGACGAAATACCGTTATCAACTGTTATAATCAAATCGGTACCGTCAGCCTTAATTTTATCAATAGCTTTAAAATTCATTCCGTAGCCGTCTGTAGCTCTGTTAGGGATATAGTAGCTTACAAAGCCGCCGAGAGCGCTTAAAAAAGTATAAAGCAAAGCAGTTGAAGTAACGCCGTCGCAATCATAGTCGCCGTAAATACAAATGCTTTCTCCGTCGTCAAGAGCACGATTTATGCGTTTTACCGCCTTATCCATATCCTTTAACAGATAAGGCGAAGAAAACCTGCACCCGTCGGACAAAAATTCCGAGGCTGCAAGCTCATCATCAATTCCTCTTGAAACCAGCAAGAAAGCAACAAAAGCGTCAATATTCAGTTTTTCACTCAATGCAGAAGCCTTAGCCTTGTCTATTTCTGCGTTTACCCATTTTTTATATGACATTATGAATTTTTATCTACCACGTGAAATTTTTTCAAATTGCCTGCCTTTTCGGCACGCTTTCTAAGTTCCTCGTCAACGTCGTCAGGAGTTATTCCCTCATTTGCCATCATAACAAGGGTATGGTAAATAAGGTCGCAAATTTCTCCGACTGTTTCGTCCTTTACTCCGTTTTTGGCGGCGATAACCATTTCCGTTGACTCTTCGCCCACTTTTTTGAGTATTTTATCAAGTCCTTTTTCAAAAAGATAGCAGGTATAACTACCCTCCTGCTGTGCTTCTTTTCTTTCAAGGATAGTTTCATAATCGTTTCTGATATAATCCATTTTTATTCTCCGTTATTTTCAAGTTTAATTTCGTTAAAAAAGCAAGAGTGATTGCCCGTGTGGCAAGCCGCACCCGTTTGTATAACCTTAACTAAAAGCGTATCATCATCGCAATCGCCGTAGATTGACACAACTTTTTGAAGATGACCCGAAGTTGCGCCCTTATTCCAAAGCTCCTGCCTTGAACGTGACCAAAACCAAGTATATCCGGTTTCAAGCGTTTTTTTCATCGATTCACGGTTCATATAAGCAAGCATAAGCACCTCGTTTGTGCCCTCCTCCTGAACTATTGCAGGGATAAGCTCGCCTTTTTTAAAATATTTTTCTATATCAATCATTGCATGCCTCCACTGCCTGTTTCAAATCAAGAGTTCCCTCATAAATGCTTTTGCCGCAAATTGCACCGTAAAGATTTTTGCTTTTTAATTTACGAATATCATTTATATTTGTAACTCCGCCCGATGCGGTAATATCGCAGGAAACGGCATTATTAATTTCAACAAGCTGTTCAAGATTAGGACCCGTCAGAGTACCGTCACGTGAAATATCAGTAAAAATTATATTTTTAACGCCAACATCTTCCATTCTTTTTGCAAGGTTGGTAAAATAAACGTCACTTTTTTCAACCCAGCCCTCGGTTGCGACATATCCCGATTTTGCATCAATTCCTACTGCGATTTTGCTTTCAAATTCTTTGACTGCTTCTTTTACAAGTTCGGGATTTTTAAGTGCCACAGAGCCTAAAATAATACGTGAAATTCCATTGTTAATGTAAAAATCAATATCATTCATCGTTCTTATTCCGCCGCCGAGTTCAACCCTAAGCCCTGTTTCTTTTGCTACATTAATAAATGTTTGGGCATTGACGGGGTCTTTTTTAAGCGAGCCGTCAAGGTCAACCATATGCACCCATTTACACCCTGCCTTTAAAAAGCCGAATGCAGTTTCAACAGCATCGCCTGCCACCTGATGAGCAGTTGAAAAATCGCCTTTAAAAAGCCTGACGGGTTTGCCGTCGATAATATCAATTGCCGGAAAAATAAGCATATTAAAGAACTCCTTTTGTTGAAAGCACTGCGCCGTTTTCATTTTGCTTTACGGCAACTTTAAGTGCGTGAGCCACAGCTTTGAATATTGCCTCAATCTTATGATGAGAATTAGTACCGTAAGGTACATCAATATGAATCGTGATACCTGCATTCATTGCAAAGGCTCTGAAAAATTCCTCTGTCATACAGTTTTCATAATCGCCGCATTTTTCCTGCTCAAAGTTTGCGTTAAAAACAAGAAAAGGTCTGTTTGAAATATCAAGCACACAATTAGCCAAAGCCTCATCCATAGGGATTGAAAAAGAGCCATAGCGCTCAATGCCGCTCATATCGCCAAGTGCCTCTTTAAAAGCTCTTCCGAGCGCAATGCCCGTATCCTCAACCGTATGGTGAGTATCAACCTGCAAATCACCGCTTGCATTAATTTTTAAGCCGAAGCCACCGTGAACACCGAAAGCCACAAGCATGTGGTCAAAAAATCCGATACCTGTTGACACCTCAACATCTCCGCCGTCAAGGCAAAGGTCAATTTTTATTTGTGTTTCCTTAGTATTTCTTTCAATTTGAGCTTTTCTCATATAAGTACCTCTAAAATATTATTCAAATCTAACCTTAATTGAATTAGCGTGAGCCGTAAGCCCCTCTGTATCTGCAAGCTTAACTATATCGTCCTTTGCCTTTTCAAGTTCATTTTCGGTATAATAAATAAACGAACTTTTCTTAACAAAGCTGTCAACCGACAAAGGTGAGAAAAATCTTGCCGTGCCGCTTGTCGGAAGAACGTGATTAGGACCTGCAAAGTAGTCACCGAGCGGTTCGGGAGAGTAATTGCCGAGGAATACGCTTCCGGCATTATCAAGCCTGCCGATATATTTAAGCGGTTCTTCAACGCACATTTCAAGATGCTCCGGTGCAAGCTCATTTGCAAAATCAATAGCCTGGTCAAGATTTTCGCAAACAATAATTTCGCCGTAATCGTTAAGCGATTTTTCTATAATTTCCTGTCTTTCAAGGAATTTAATCTGCCTGTCTATTTCTCTCGCAGTTAATCTTGCTACTTCCATTGAAGTTGTAAGTAAAATTGCAGACGCTCTTACGTCGTGCTCTGCCTGACTCATAAGGTCAGCGGCAAGAAATGAAGGCTTAGCGCTTTTATCGGCAACAATAAGAATTTCACTCGGACCTGCAATCATATCGATATCAACAACACCGTAAAGAAGCTTCTTTGCAGTAGCAACAAAAATATTACCGGGGCCTACAATTTTATCAACCTTTGGTATTTTTTCAGTTCCGAAAGCTAAAGCGGCAACAGCCTGAGCACCGCCTACAAGGAATACCTTATCGACACCTGCAACAGCGGCAGCAGCCATAATATCAGGATTTGGATTACCGTCTTTACCCGGAGGGTAACCATAATAATTTCCTTAACTCCGGCAATTTTAGCAGGGATTGCATTCATCAAAACAGATGACGGATAAGCAGCAGTACCGCCCGGAACGTAAATACCTACTCTGTGAAGTCCGCGTATTCTTTGCCCCATAATAACGCCGTTTTCCTTAGTGGTGAGCCAAGACTGCTGAGCCTGGCGCAAATGAAAATCGTAAATATTATTTTTAGCCTTGATTATGGCATTTTTAAAGTCATCGTCAACCTCATCAAGATAAGAATTAAGTTCGTCCTTTTCAATAACGGTCTTTTTAGGTACCATACCGTCAAATCTGACAGTAAATTCCCTTACCGCATCATCACCCTGCTCTTTAACGGAATTTATAATTGTAGTTACGGCTTCAACGATTTTTTCATCGGTTTGGCCCGAACGCTTTTTTAAGTTTTTAATCAGCTCATACTCGTTTTTGCCGTTTGCTTTTGTAATATTCATCACTTATACCTCATTTATATCAAACTTTAGATGCAAGTTCTAATTCGTTTAAAAATTCCTCAATCTCTTTTTTACGAAGTTTCATAGAAGCCATATTGACTATAACCCTTGCGGAAATCGGCATAATTGTATCAACAACCTCAAGCCCGTTTTCCTTAAGAGTTGAACCGGTTTCAACTATATCGACAATTCCGTCTGCAAGTCCCAAAAGCGGAGCAAGCTCAACACTGCCCTCAATTTTGATAATATCAACATCCATACCCTTTGACTGAAAATATGACTTTGCAACCTTAGGATATTTACTTGCAACAACCTTTCTGCGATGGCCCGAAAAGAAATCCGTCCCATTAGGGCACGCAAGAGCAAAACGGCACTTGCCGATATTAAGGTCAATAACTTCATAAAACGAATTTCCGTGTTCAACAATAGTATCCTTGCCTACAATGCCGATATCGCAAACGCCGTGTTCAACATAAGTTATAACGTCAGGCGCTTTTGAAAGCACTGCCTCAAAATCTCCGACAGGAAGAATAAGGCGTCTGCCTTTATTTTCAAGTTCGCTTGTATCAAGCCCCATTTTTTTGAAAAGTGAGATTGATGATTTTTCAAGCCTGCCTTTAGTCAGCGCTATGCGAATAGGTCTGTCAACATTAATTTCCTCTCGCATAACGTCGCAAAGCGCATTAACATTAACACCGAAGCCGACAGCCGGAGCGTCAAACTCGCCTATAAGATTATCATATCTGCCGCCTGAAACGATGGTAAGACCGCTGCCCTCCGCATAGCCACGAAAAATAACGCCTGTATAATAATTACTTCTGTTTACAAGACCGAGGTCAATGGTGATATTATCGCCAAGCCCCATATCGCAAAGCTTTTCATAAACGTTTCTTAAATAGTCAAGTGCTTCGTTTGATTTTTCATCATTATAAAGCTTCTTTGCTTCGTCTATAACACTTACGTCGCCGAAAAGACGTGGTAGCTTTTTAATAACATCTGCCTCACGGCTGTCATCAAATTGAGCAAGCATATCACCCAAAGCGGCATAATTTTTGCCCTCAATAAGTTTGCAAATATCAGCCTTTTGAGTTGAAGTTATATTCATTTTATTAAGAATTGATTTAAAAAATCCTGCATGGCAAAGTTCAAGTTTAAATGAGGAAACATTATTTCTCTTAAGTGCCTCATAAGCCATAGAAATAACTTCAATATCAGCATCAATACTGCCGTCGCCGATAAGCTCAATACCGCTTTGCTCCGTTTCGTCAGTTCTGCCGGCAAGGCTCTTATTGCGAACATAAACATTTTGATTATAATAAAGCCTTACGGGAAAATCCTCTTTAGAAAGGCGGGTTGCAACAAGACGTGCAATCGGCGCTGTATTATCGGGGCGAAGAACGGTTGTTCTGCCTTGAGAATCAGACAGTTTATACATTTCTTCAGCCTCAATACCAAGGTCATTTTCAGCAAAAACATCGTAAAATTCAACAGTCGGAGTCATAACCTTACGGTATTTATGTTCCTTAAATAAAGCTGAAAGGATTGCTTCAACATTTCTTCTATCGTCACATTCCTCAAATAATAAATCTCTCGTTCCCTGCGGAATAAGCTTTGAATATCTTTTCATAACAATAAATCTCCTGTCACTTTAGCGTAGTAGAGTGTTAATATGCTAACATACTACAACGTCAATGTCAAGATAAATTAATAAATATTTATATTTATTACATTAAATAACGGATTAAAAAAGCGAAATTTGGTTAGATTCCGGCATATCGCCGAGCGCACCTGCATTTTTGAGTGCCTCGCAAACGCTCTTGCCGACACCTGCTCTTGCCATTAAATCGTCATAGGACAAGAAGTCACCACCGCCGTCCTCACGTGCTTTTGCAAGAGATATAGCCGCATTTTCACCTATACCGTCAACCGCACCAAACGGAAGCCTGATTTTTCCATCCTCAATCTTGTAAATTCTTGCATCTGATTTATAAATATCAACAGGTAAAAATTCAATACCTCTTGCAAGCATTTCAATAACGATTTGAAGAACGATATATGTACTCTCGTCTTTTGCGGTTTTATCGTTTCCCTTAAGCTTAATCTCCTCCATTTTCTTTTTAACAGCCGCCTTACCTTGAACTGCCGCAACAGCATCAATAGCACCGCCACGAACCGTAAAGTAAGCGGAATAGAAATGGATTGGCTTATGTATTTTATACCATGCAAGGCGCAAAGCAGCAATAACGTAAGCCGCAGCATGAGCCTTAGGGAACATATATTTAATCTTATAGCAGGAATCAATATACCACTGTTCAACGCCTACCGCCTTCATTGCCTCCTCATAAGGCGGAAGCTCCTTAGGTGCTTTACCCTTACGGGTATATTCCATAATCTTAAAGCAATCCTTCTTTTTAAGCGGTGATTCCTTACCAGTTTCTCTTTCATACTTTTCAGCCTTATGGAGAAGATAGGTCATAATATCGTCACGGCATCCTATAACCTCGGAAATCGTGCACGTACCGTTTTGAATAAGCTCCTGAGCATTACCGAGCCAAACGTCTGTGCCGTGTGAAAGACCCGAAATCTGCAAAAGGTCGGCAAATGTTTTAGGCTGAGCCTCAAGAAGCATACCGATAACAAACGGCGTACCCATTTCAGGAATTGCAAGAGTACCTGTTTGGCAGTCTATATCCTCAGGCGAAACACCGATAGGCTCAGTAGATGTGATAAGCTGATACAAAAGAGGGTCTGACAAATCAACGTCCATAACGGGAATACCCGTTGAATCTTCAAGATATTTATAAAGAGTAGGATTATCGTGCCCAAGCTCGTCAAGCTTCAAAAGTGTATCATGAAGCGAGTTTTTAAAGTCAAAGTGGGTTGTGTATGTACCCTTAGATTCGTCATTTGACGGATACTGAATAGGAGTGAAATCCTCAACGGTGTATTTATCTGGAACAACAACCATACCGCCCGGGTGCTGACCCGTTGTTCGCTTAATGCCTGTACAGCCGACCGTCAATCTGTCAATCTCGGCTCTAGGAGTAACGTTTTGAATACCACGCTCGTCAAGATATTTCATAACATAGCCATAAGCGGTTTTATCGGCAACCGTTGCCATAGTACCTGCTTTGAACACATATTCCTTACCGAAAAGTTCCTCTGTAAATCTGTGAGAACGGGACTGATACTCGCCGGAAAAGTTAAGGTCAATATCAGGCTCCTTATCGCCGTCAAAGCCAAGGAAGGTTTCAAATGGAATTTCGTGGCCGTCACGCTTCATAGGAGTGCCGCAATTAGGGCAATTCTTGACAGGGAGGTCAAAACCCGAACCGTATTCGCCGTTTAAGAAAAATTCGCTGTGCTTACATTTTTTGCAATAATAATGAGGTGCAAGCGGATTAACCTCTGATATACCGCCGAAGTGAGCAGCAAGCGACGAGCCGACAGAACCTCTTGAACCGACCAAGTAGCCGTTTCTTTCGCTTTCCTCAACAAGACGCTTTGCGATAACATAAAGTACGCCGAAACCGTGACCTATGATTGAATCAAGTTCACGCTGAAGCCTGTTTGCAACATATTCGGGAACAGGGTCGCCGTACAAATCCTTAGCCATATTCCAGCATTTTTCCGTAAGTTCCTCATTAGCGCCGTCGATATGCGGCTGAAACGTTCCCGGAGGAATAGGCGGAATATTATCCATAATGCTGTCGGCAATTTTTTTTGGATTATCAATAACAAATTCTCTTGCTCTGTCCCCTGCCCAAGCGAAATCATCAAGCATTTCACGTGTGGTTTTAAAATAAAGCGGGGGTTGATTATCCGCATCGTCAAAGCCCTTTGAAGCCATAATGATTGCACGGAATTTTGCGTCGTGTTCGCTCAAGAAATGAACGTCACCCGTAGCAACAACAAGCTTACCGAGTTTATCGCCCAAAGCAATAATTTTCTTATTAATATTTATTAAATCTTCTTCGCTGTTTACTTTCCAATAGCGATTTTTCTTTTCCTCGCCACGCTTATTAGTAACGTATTCCTGATCGCTCGTTCTGAGCATAAAAGCGTTATTACCGTTTGGCTGAATTTCAAGATAGTCGTAAAAAGATGCGATTTCCTCAAGCTTGTCCTCGTCAACATCATCTAAAATCGCCTGATAAACCTCACCCTGCTCGCATGCAGAGCCAACAATAATGCAGTCTCTTTTCTTTCTCAAAAGAGATTTGGGAATAAGCGGACGTTTTTTGAAATATTTAACATTAGATGCAGAAATCATTTCGTAAAGATTTTTTCTGCCGTATTTTCTTTCTTCCTTAGGGATAGATTCATCCATAGAAGTATCCTCTTTAACAAGGAAGATAATATGATAGCGTTCATATTGATTTGTTTTCATATTAAGGAAGTCGGGATATTTTTCGTCATCAACAAGATATCCCTCCATACCTAAAATAAGTTTAATTTTACTGCCCTTGCCGGAAGCGGCATAAGCCTCAGGAAGTGCCTGAACTACGCCGTGGTCAGTTATAGCCACAGCCTCATGCCCCCATTTAATAGCTTGCTTAACAAGAGCTGTCGGAGATGAAATGGCGTCCATCTCAGATAGCGAGGTATGCATGTGGAGTTCAATTCTTTTTTCAGGCTCGTCATCTGTTTTCTCCGCCTTTTTAATGCTCGCAATTGCGTAAGGGCGAAGAACATATTGATTTGAAAATGTATCAAACTGATAGCCGCCGGAAATAACAAGAGTGCCTGCCTCGTTTATTTTTTCAACAAGTGGGTCAATAACACGCTTATCGTCAAACATTTTAACTGTAATTGAGGAGGTGTAATCAGATATATCAAAATCGAAAATCTTGCTTGTTCCCCTCTTTGTTTCACGTACCTCTGTTTTAAGCACATCACCCCAAACGGTTATATAGCCGTCCTCGGTTGAAACATCGGCAATATTCTTCGGCTTTTCGTGAATTGCCTTGCCGTATATTTTTTTAAGTGTATCTTTAAAAACAGGAAGTTCGTCCCAAAGCTCGTGGTTGACGTTTTTTTCTTCCTCTTCCTTTTTATGCTGCTCCTCTGCTCGTCTTTCCTCAACAGCCTTTTGCACTGCCTTTTCGATATCAAAAGCCTGAACTTCAAGAAAAATAACAACAAAATCCAAATCGAAAAGTTCATAAATCTTATTTGCAATCGCACGGTCAACCTTTTGCGATTCAAGCACGTCCTTGCCGCCTTTTTTAAGGCAAAGGGTAAGCGTTCTGTCCTCAAGTTCCGCCTCACAGCCGTCAAAAAAGCCGTTAGCCGCAGGAGATTCGTGCCTAACATATTCAAGTATTCTTTCGATATTATCAAGCGAGAACTCACTTTTCGGAAAGCGTGGATTGATATGAACTTTTTTTAGTTCCATTGCCCTTGCAATTTGGTTTTGAGAATTTTCAATAATGCCGTAATCAATAAAGCTTTCCAAATTAAGACCGACTGCAAGCTCCCTGTCTTGACGTGACACGGTAAAGGAAGTAATATCACCGTTTCCTATATATGTAATTGTATCGTCATTAACGTAATTTGAAAAATAGTCTGCAAATCTATTCATTATAATTTATCAATTTCCTTCATTAACTCATCGAGTAAATCTTTTTCATCAACCTTGCGGAGAATTTCGCCTTTTTTAAAGATAAGCCCGCATCCGTCGCCGCCTGCAATTCCGATATCGGCTTCCTTTGCCTCACCGGGTCCATTAACTATACAGCCCATAACGGCAACCTTAATCGGTTTTTTGCAGTCCTTTAATCTCTCCTCAACCTGCTTTGCAAGGCCGACAAGGTCAATCTTAGTTCTGCCGCAAGTCGGGCAGGAAATAAGATAAGGGCTGTCATTTTTAAGACCGATTGCCTTTAAGATATCAAATGCGGCAAACACCTCTTTAACAGGTGCATCGGTAAGGCTTACACGAATTGTATCGCCGATACCGTGAGTAAGAAGCGAGCCTATACCGACAGCGGATTTGATAATTCCCATTCTTTCGGTACCTGCTTCCGTAACACCGAGATGAAGCGGATAATCGCACTTTTGCGCCGCAAGCTCATACGACTTAATCATAGTTTCAACATTAGAAGACTTAATAGAAATCACGATATCGTCAAAATCGAATTTTTCAAGAAGATTAGCGTGATAAAGCGCTGATTCAACCATAGCCTCAGGTGTAGGCGAGCCGTATTTTGCAAGAATATGCTTTTCAAGCGAGCCTGAATTGACGCCGATACGAATAGGAATATTTTTCTGCTTGCAAATATCGGCAACTGCCTTAACACGTGAATCATCACCGATATTGCCGGGATTAATTCTGATTTTATCAATTCCTCTTTCAGCCGCACCGAGTGCAAGCTTATAATCAAAATGGATATCGGCTACCAAAGGAACGTCCACAGCTTTCTTAATAGGTTCAATAAGATTTAATGCGTCCTCATTGGGAATTGCAAAACGGATAACCTGACAGCCTGCAGCTGCAAGTTCCTTAGCCTGCTCCACGGAACCGTCAATATTACTTGCGGGGATATTGAGCATACTTTGAACAAGAATGGGGCTGTCACCGCCGATAAATGTATTGCCAAGCTTTATTTTTTTACTTTTTCTTCTTTCCATAACAGTCACCTGAATTTAAGTTTAAAACAATTTTGTTATATCGCTGAAGGTTACAAAGCACATCAATAAAAGAAGTGCCGCAAGACCGACAGCATTGATTAAATACTCCGCCTTTTGCGGAAGCTTTTTCCTCGTTATTCCCTCTGCCAAAAGCACAAACAAGCGCCAGCCGTCAAGCGCAGGAATAGGGAACAAATTGAAAAGACCTACATTTACAGTCAAAAGAGCCATTATTCTGAGCATTGAATACATTGAGGTTTTAACAGCAGTTGAAACAATGCTGACCGTACCGACCGGACCGCTCATATCGGATATGCCGTAGCGACCGACAAGCAAATCGTGAAGGGATAAAAATACCATTCTGGCATAAGAAACAAATTCCTTACCTGTTTGGGAAATAACATTTGCAGGAGTTTTTTTAACACCCCTGAGCCAAAAATCCATAACTGTATAAGTATGGCCCTCATAATCCTCTGTATTAAATTTAACTTTAAGCTTTACATCCTTGCCGTCACGCTCAACAACAAGATTGACATTTTCATTAGAGCATCTTGAAAAGCCTGTAGTTACGTCATTTGTGGTATAAACACGCATACCGTCAATGCTTTTGATTTTATCGCCCACCTGCAAGCCGTAAGACTGACTGACTGCATTATCGTCAAACTTAGCGACCTCGGTAGTGCCGACAAGGTTTTGCGAGCAAACAAGAATAAGAACGATTACAAGGCCCAAAACAAGGTTCATCAATGCGCCTGCGATAACGACGTAAATTCTTTGCCAAACCTTTTTATTGACAAAAGCATTTTCATCGTCGCTTTCCTTATCCTCACCCTCCATTGAGCAATAGCCGCCAAAAAGGATAAGCCTTAAAGTATATGTTGTTTTTTTACCCTTATGCTGCAAAAGCTTAGGTCCCATTCCGACAGAAAACTCATTAACTTTAATTTTCATAAGCCTTGCCGCCGTAAAATGGCCCCACTCGTGAATTACTATTATAAGTTCAAAAAATAGAATTGCCACAAGCACCGGGTAAACGCTGTTCCAAATAGAAGTTATATTCACTTAACCGCCTCAATTACATAATCTCTTGCCGCCCTATCTGCTTCAAGGACATCATCAAGAGTAAAGTTTTCTTTTTCAGGGGCATTTTTCATTGCCTCATTATTAAGATATGCAATATCGCCATTTACCTTACTATAGCTAAGTCCATTAAAAAGCATA
>ENA-OOWA01000112-OOWA01000112.1-human-gut-metagenome-genome-assembly--contig:-NODE-112-length-18816-cov-2.791642_pt1 | contig 18816 bp, 17 predicted proteins | sample MGYA00241404_ERZ501315 | MGnify/ENA primary metagenome ERZ501315 (study PRJEB25962, sample SAMEA2042840) | human gut metagenome | biome: human gut; feature: human-associated habitat; material: faeces...
CAGAGTGGACGCATATGGTTGACCTTGACGGTGCAAAAGACGCAAAGCTTGTTAATGCCGATCTTATTGCGGATGTTGCAAAAGCCTCGGGACTTTCTGTTGAGGTCGGCGGAGGAATCCGTGATATGAAAGCGGTTGAATATTATCTTTCAAGAGGAATAAACCGTGTTATTCTCGGTTCAGCCGCAGTTAAAAATCAGCAGCTTGTTATTGATGCCGTAAAAGAATACGGTGAGAGAATTGCAGTTGGCATTGATGCAAAGGACGGCATGGTTCGTGCAGAAGGTTGGATTGACAATTCGGAAATCAACTACATTGAGCTTGCAAAGCGTATGGAAAATGTCGGAGTAAAGACTATTGTGTTCACAGACATTGATCAGGACGGTACTCTTGCAGGTCCTAACCTTAAACAGCTTGATGCTCTTGCTCACGAAGTCAGCTGTAATATTATCGCAAGCGGCGGTGTTGCAGTTCTCAAGGATATCATTAATCTTTCAGAACTCGATGTCTACGGTGCAATCTGCGGCAAGGCTGTCTATACAGGTTCGCTCGATTTGAAACAGGCGATCGAAGTAACAAATAAAATCTGAGGTAATTATGGATCTTGATAAATATTTTGTAAAATCCGAACTTATTCCCGCAATTATTCAGGAAAAGTCAACGGGTGAGGTACTTATGCTTGCATATATGAACCGTGAAAGTATGCAAAAAACTTTTGAAACCGGTTACACATGGTTCTGGTCAAGAAGCCGTCAGGAGCTTTGGAACAAGGGTGCAACATCAGGTCATTTACAAAAGGTAATTGATATATATGCCGACTGCGACGACGATACATTGCTCATCACAGTTGAACAGACAGGTGCAGCCTGCCACACGGGAAATCATTCCTGCTTTTTTAAAAAATTAAAATGAGGAGAATTTTAATATGAACGACAAAGAAGTTCTTGAAGCACTTTATGCTACAGTAGAAAACAGACGAGATAATCCAAAAGAGGGTTCATACACTTGCTACCTTCTTGATAAAGGAATTGACAAGATTCTTAAAAAAGTAGGCGAGGAGTGCAGTGAAACAATCATTGCGGCAAAAAATGATGATAACAGCGAAACTGTTTATGAAATTGCAGACCTTATCTATCATCTTACTGTAATGATGGTAAAGCTCGGCATTCCGCTTGAAGATGTTCTTGCCGAACTTGACAAGAGAAGCGAAAAGACAGGAAACCTTAAAAAGTTCCATGTTGTTGACAAAAATTCATAACTAAAAGCACAAACAAAAAGGCCCTATGACTTTGGTCATAGGGCTTAACAGTATGTATATATTATTTTTATGCATTAACAAAAGCAAATTTAGAAATCGCCTGTTTGAGATTATCATCAGGTTCTGATTCAAGAAGAAGTTCAATCGGAATTTTTTCGTCAATTGCAAAAAATCCCATCAACGAATGAGCATCAACAGTATTATCGCCGTTTCTTAGCATCATTACTGTATCCGGAAAGTGAGCAAGAGTTTCAAACATATCGATCATTTCTTTTTTATTTTTAACGGAAACCGGTACAGAAAACAAGATCTCACCTCCATTGTTCATCTTGTTTATATTTTATCATTAATTTTTGTCTAAATCAACAACGAATTAATGAATTTTTGCAATTTCAACTATTTACCCAAAAAAGGATGGTTAGTGAATGAATTTTAATATAATTACACTCGGCTGCAAGGTTAATCAGTATGAATCACAGGCAATGCGTGAAGACATGCTGAAGAACGGATTTCTTCTCTCGGATGACAGGGACAGGGCAGACATAACAATCGTTAACAGCTGTACGGTAACATCCGTAAGTGACGCAAAAAACCGCAAGATTCTCAACCGTGTCCGCCGTGAAAATCCTGACGGAATTGTTATTCTCACCGGCTGTATGCCACAGGCTTTCCCCGAAGAAAGCGAGAACTTTTCAAATTGCGATATCGTACTCGGCAATGCAAAGAGAGCCGAACTCGTTCCTTCAATTTACAAGTTTCTCGAAGAAAAACAGAAATTTGTTCATATAACAGAGCATATCGGAAAAGGCGAAAAATACGAAAACCTTTCCGTATCGTCACTCGGAGAGCATACAAGGGCTTTCATTAAAATAGAGGACGGTTGCAACAGATTTTGTTCTTACTGCATTATTCCGTATGCCAGAGGACGGGTGAGAAGCAGAAATGTTCAGAATGTTCTGGAGGAAGTAAAGCGTCTGGCAGCGTCCGGATATCAGGAAGTGGTACTGACCGGAATTCATTTAAGCTCCTACGGGATTGACTGCGGGGAAAGTCTGCTGCATCTGATCCAGATGGTGCATCAGGTGGAGGGAATCCGGCGTATCCGTTTAGGATCGCTGGAACCGAGAATCGTGACGGAAACATTTGCAGAAGAACTGGCAAAGATGGAGAAGATCTGTCCGCATTTTCATCTGTCACTGCAGAGCGGATGCGATGCAACGCTTGCCCGGATGAACCGGAAATATACGACGGAAGAATACGAAAATGCATGCAGTATTTTACGGAAAAACTTTACGCATCCGGCAATCACAACGGATGTTATTGTTGGATTTCCTGGAGAGACAGAAGAAGAATTTGCACAGACAAAGGAATATTTAAAACGCATTCATTTTTATGAGATGCATATTTTTAAATATTCCCGACGGCAGGGAACCCGTGCGGCAGTGATGGAACATCAGGTGCCGGAGGAAATCAAGACGAAGCGCAGTGCCCAGCTGCTGGCACTTGCGGAAAGTATGTCGAGGGAATTCCGCGCGTATTATGTGGGAAAAGAGGAAGAAGTACTCTTTGAGGAACCAATGGAAGTTGACGGAGAAACGTGGTATACTGGATATACCAAAGAGTATGTAAAGATCGCGGCAAAAACGGAAGAACCGCTTGATAATGTGATGAAAAGGGGAAGAGTGGAAGCGGCTCTGACCGATGAGATTTACCGTATGAAACTATAGCGCTTGTATTTTTCCTCAATTTCGTATACAATAGATGGGACAGGACTTGTTGGAATGAACAAGGGCAGGGACGGCGAATATGGAGAATTTAAATAATACACAATATTTTACAGTACAAAAGGAACCGGAATTACAGGTAAGAGATGTTTTAGAGATCGTATTCCGTGCATTGAGTGAGAAAGGATACAATCCGGTGAATCAGATTGTAGGATATATTATGTCCGGAGATCCGACATATATTACCAGTCATAACAATGCGAGAAGCCTGATCATGAAAGTAGAGCGGGACGAACTTGTAGAAGAAGTTTTACGTGCATACATCAAAAACAATTCCTGGGAATAATCCGGTACGGGAGAATTATGCGGATTTTAGGATTGGATTTCGGTTCAAAGACAGTGGGTGTTGCAGTGAGTGATGCGCTGTTAATTACAGCGCAGGGAGTGGAAATTATCCGAAGGAAAGCTCCGACGAAGCTCAGGCAGACACTGGCGCGGATCGAACAGCTGGTAAGCGAGTACGAGGTGGAAAAAATTGTGCTCGGTTACCCGAAAAATATGAACAGTACAGAAGGGGAGCGCTGCGAGAAAACAAAAGAATTCAAGGAAATGCTTGAAAAACGCTGTGGTCTCCCTGTTATTTTATGGGATGAACGGCTGACAACAGTTGCAGCAGACCGTTCGATGATGGAAACAGGAATTCGAAGAGAAAACCGCAAGGAATATGTAGATGAAATTGCGGCTATTTTTATATTACAGGGATATCTGGATTATCTTTCAAATCATCCAGAAGAAAAATAAAAATACAAGGAAAAAATAAATGGAAAAAATTCAGTTTACAGATCCGGACACCAATGAGGTGGTGGAATTTGCTGTGGAAGAACAGACACAGCTGAATGGAATCAGATACTTACTTGTCTCTGATGGCAATGAAAACGGGGACAGTGAAGCATATATATTAAAAGAAATAAAGACACAGGATGAGGAAGTATTTTACGAGATGGTAGATGATGATACAGAGTTTGCTGCACTCGCGAAAATATTTGCTGAACTTGCGGATGAAGAAACACAGCTTTTATATTAGAGCGGAATATTATATTTGGAGGATTTATGAAAAAACAGGAAAAACAGAATAACAGTAAGCTTAAGATTATACCGTTGGGAGGTCTTGAGCAGATTGGTATGAATATTACTGCCTTTGAATACGAAGACAGTATTATTGTGGTGGATTGCGGTCTCGCATTCCCGGAAGATGACATGTACGGAGTGGATCTGGTGATTCCGGATGTCACTTATTTAAAGGAAAATATTGATCGTGTCAAAGGATTTTTTATTACGCACGGACATGAGGATCATATTGGTGCCATCCCATATGTTTTAAAAGATGTCAATGTGCCGATTTATTCGACCAGACTGACCAATGCCCTGATCGAGCACAAACTCGAAGAGCATGATATGCTCAAAAAAGTAAAAAGAAAAGTTGTCAAATACGGACAGCACATCAATCTTGGATGTTTTCGTGTAGAGTTTATCCGCACGAATCACAGTATTCAGGATGCGGCGGCACTTGCGATTTATTCCCCGGCAGGAATTGTCCTGCATACAGGAGATTTTAAGGTTGATTATACACCGGTATTTGGAGATGCCATTGATCTGCAGCGTTTCGGCGAGATCGGTAAAAAAGGAGTGTTAGCACTGCTTTGTGACAGTACCAATGCGGAGCGCCCGGGATTTACAGATTCCGAAAAGTCAGTAGGAAAAACGCTGGATAACATTTTTTCCGAGCATAAAAATACAAGAATTATTATTGCGACATTTGCATCCAATGTGGATCGTGTGCAGCAGATCATCAATTCTGCAGACAAGTTTGGCAGAAAAGTTGCGATTGAGGGACGAAGCATGGTCAATATTGTATCCATCGCTTCGGAACTGGGATATATTTCCCTGCCGGATAACATTCTGATTGATGTGGATCAGCTGAAAAATTATCCGGATGAAAAGACGGTTATCATTACAACGGGAAGCCAGGGAGAGTCCATGGCCGCATTGTCCCGCATGGCATCCGGCATGCACCGCAAAGTTACCATTAAGCCAAATGATACCATTGTATTCAGTTCCCATCCGATTCCGGGAAATGAGAAATCGGTTACCGGTGTGATCAATGAACTGATGCGCAAGGGTGCAGATGTGATTTTCGAAGATGTACATGTCAGCGGACATGCGTGCAAGGAAGATATCAAGCTGATTTATTCTCTGGTAAATCCGCTGTACGCGATTCCGGTGCATGGAGAATACAAGCATCTGATTGCACAGGCGAAGATTGCGGAAGAGCTTGGATATGACAGTGATCATATCAAAATCCTTTCTTCCGGAGATGTGCTTGAGATCGATGAGAATGGTGCAGAAGTGACCGGACATGTGCCGGTTGGCAATGTAATGGTAGACGGACTTGGTGTCGGAGATGTCGGAAATATCGTTCTTCGGGATCGTCAGCGTCTGGCAGAAGACGGAATTATTATTGTCGTCATGACACTCGAAAACGGATCCGGACAGGTACTTGCAGGACCGGATATCGTATCGAGAGGTTTCGTCTATGTACGTAATTCCGAGAGTCTGATGGATGAAGCAAAAACCGTTCTCGATAAGACCATGGATTATTGTATGGATCACAACATTACCGATTGGGGCAAGATCAAAAATGAAGTAAAAGATGCTCTGGGTGATTTCGTCTGGAAAGAAACCAAGAGACGTCCGATGATCATGCCGATTATCATGGAAGTATAGGGGTATTATGAATAAAGCTTTGTTCACTTTCATTAAAATTGCGTTTGTTATTATGCTGATCCTGCTGATTTTATATGGAACCGTTCATTTATGCAGGACCTGTTATGATTACGGGTATCGTTTCTTTGCAGAAAAGCAGATGGTACCGGATACGCAGGATGTGGAAAGCACGGAGGCACAATAGAAATAAATATGATAGTAGATGAACGACTGGTAACATATATCAATTCCCTGGATACGGGAAATACCAGAATTTTGGATGCTGTCGAACGAGAAGCTCTGGATTCCTATGTTCCGATTATTCGGAAGGAGATGCAGAGCTTTTTGAAGCTTTTGCTGGCGATGACAAAACCAAAAAGAATTCTGGAAGTCGGTACTGCGGTAGGGTTTTCTTCCATTCTGATGGCAGAATATGATCCGGTACCGTGTGAGATTGTCACGATTGAAAATTATGAAAAGCGAATCCCGATTGCCCGGGAAAATTTTAAGAGAGCAGGGAAAGAAGAGCAGATTACACTGCTTGAAGGGGATGCAGCGGAAATCCTTCCGACACTCACCGAGCCGTTTGATCTGATCTTTATGGATGCCGCAAAAGGACAGTATATTCATTTTATGCCGGATATTCTGCGTCTGCTGAAAACCGGAGGGACACTTGTCTCGGATAATGTGCTGCAGGATGGGGACATTATTGAGTCCCATTATGCGGTGATCCGCAGAAACCGGACGATTTACAAACGGATGCGGGAATATTTGTATGAGTTAACGCACCGGAAAGATCTGGTAACAGCGGTGCTGCCGGTGGGAGATGGAATTACAGTCAGTACAAAAGTAGAGGTAGAAAACGATGAGAAAGAATGAGTTGCTTGTTCCGGCAAGCAGTCTGGAAGTATTAAAAATTGCAGTTATTTATGGAGCCGATGCGGTCTACATCGGGGGAGAGGCATTCGGACTCAGAGCCAAGGCGAAAAACTTTACCATGGAAGAGATGGCAGAGGGAATTGCATTTGCACATGCACGGGGAGTTAAAGTTTATGTGACGGCAAATATTCTGGCACATAATTATGATCTTGACGGTGTGCGGGAATATCTTACGGAACTGCAGAACATGAAGCCGGACCGGCCGGATGCTCTGATCATTGCAGATCCGGCAATCTTTACGATCGCCGGAGAAGTATGCCCGGATATTGACCGCCATATCAGTACACAGGCAAACAACACCAATTACGGAACATTTCAGTTCTGGGAGAAACTCGGTGCTACCCGTGTGGTAACGGCAAGAGAACTTTCCCTGCGGGAGATCCGGCAGATCCGGGAACACATTTCCGATGATCTGGAGATAGAGACATTTGTACATGGCGCTATGTGTATTTCCTATTCTGGAAGATGTCTGCTGTCCAATTATTTTACAGGAAGGGATGCCAACCGCGGGGCATGTACACATCCGTGCCGGTGGAAATATTCTGTGGTTGAAGAGAAGCGTCCGGGTGAGTATTTTCCGGTATATGAGAATGAGCGCGGAACCTATATTTTCAATTCCAAAGATCTGTGTATGATTGAGCATATTCCGGATCTTCTGGAAGCAGGAATTGACAGTTTTAAGATTGAGGGACGTATGAAGACCGCACTTTATGTGGCAACGGTGGCGCGTACTTACCGTAAGGCGATTGACGATTATCTGGAATCTCTGGAGAAATATCAGGAAAATATGCCATGGTATCTCGAACAGATCAAAAGCTGCACATACCGCCAGTTTACCACGGGATTTTTCTACGGAAAACCTTCGGAGGAGACACAGATTTACGATAACAACACGTATGAAAAGGGATATACCTATCTGGGAATTGTCGGTCCGAAAAATGAAAAGGGAATGTACCGGGTGGAACAAAAGAATAAATTTTCTGTCGGAGAACAGATCGAAGTGATGAAACCGGACGGACGCAATGTGACCGTTACGGTGCGGGGACTGATGGATGAAAAGGGAGAGCCGATGGAATCCTGTCCGCATCCGCAGCAGATCTTTTATGTGGATCTGGGGATGGAACCGGATGAATATGATATTCTCCGGAGACGGGAAGAAGAAGCGATCGCCCAGGATTAAAAAAATCTTAAGAAACACCCTCTGTCTGAACAATTGCGAAAGCACAGAGGGTGTGCTAATATAAGACAAAAGGACGTTGTTCTTAAGTAGCGAGTGAACCAGATAAGGAGGAGAGATTATGCGTTTGCAAAGCAAAAAACTGATTGCTGTATTGTGTGCGCTGGCAATGATTATTTCTGTATTTCCAGTACAGGCAGATGCGGCAGCAAAACCGAAATTTGTAAAGAATTATACGGTTCTTTATGAAAACAGCACCGGTAAGGGGGTGTATAAATATACCGTAACCAATCTTACCAAAGGGCAGAGGGTAAAATGGAGCCTTTCCGGCACCGGAAAAAGTTATGCAAAGCTGAAGAAAACAACGACATCCGTGAGCGGAAAGACATCTGCAAACAGTCTGACAATCCGCACCCAGGGAAAGGCAGCCGCAAAGAATAAAACCGTGATGGTAACTGCAAAAGTTTACAAAGGGAAGAAGTGCGTGAGCACGGTCAGGACTAAGTCTGCCAAGATTAAAATACTGCCGAAAACAATTTCTATTGTAGATAACGGAGTCTTGAAATATCAGGTGGGACAGACCTATCAGTTCCAGTTCCGTATCACTCCGGCAAATGCCATCAGCACAAATGTCTGGACCGCTGTGGATGGAAACGGAAATGATGTTTCGTCCATGATTACAAAGACCGGTGCATTTACTCCGGCAAAAGAAGGTACTTATACCATCACCGTGCAGGCAAAAGCGGGAAATAAAGTGGTTTCCGACAGCAAGGTTATCACTGTCGCAACTTCCATGACCGGAATTGCACAGATGGCAGCAAACAAGGTAGCGGCTGTATATTCCGGAAATGCCAAAAATCTTGTGAAAACAGGAGATTTTTCTATCCGGACCCAGGCGGGTGCAAAGATGGAAATCAAGTCGGCTGTATTTTCCGATGACGGAACACAGGTATTTCTTACCACCTATAATCAGCTGAAAGACGGTGCAATCTATACGGTTACCGATGGACAGTCAACATATGACTTTACCGCATCCGTGGGAAGACCGGTCAGCCTTAGAGTTGTGACAACAGAAGTGACCGTCGGAAAAGAGACACCAATCGAATACGAGATTCTTGATGCGAATGGAATTGATGTCAAGACAGCATATCCGGGAGATATTACTTATACGGAACGGATTACAAATGGTTACCGTACAAAGGATAATAAGATTTATATGACCGGAGTGGGAGATACCGGAACGGTTACACTGACTTATAAATGTGCAAGCGATCCGAATCTGGTACTGACCGGAAGCGGAACCTTTGTATGTAAGGCAGCCAGTGTGTCAAACAACACAAACCTTACACTTACTTCTTCAGAGGCAGTGCCAAATTACAGTGCATCCAATTACAAGGACAATCATAATGTAGCATCCGGCAGCAATTATTATGTACATTTCCGGGCTTTGGATACAGACAATACCGAGATGAAGTATGACAGCATCAAGTTTGAGTCTTCCGATCCGGACACATTGCTTGTAAATCCTGGAAAGAACAATGTTGCTTATGCAACAGCAATCAAGACAGGTACCGCAAATATTATCGTTACCGCAACCTATGCAAAGCAGGAATACACTTATGTATACGAGATTACGGTAGCGGAACCGGCATACCTTGCAACATTGTCTGCAGATAATACGCAGATTACCATGTCAAACGCTTATGCAACAGGGTATAAGGAATATGTCAATATTGAGGGAAGAGATCAGTATGGACAGAGTCTGAAACTCGAGAATGAGACATACCAGATCGTAGAAAACAGTACCAATAAAGTATCTATGGCTACCTATGATCCGGCAACCGACCGTATGGTATTTGACGCATCCGGAAGGGCAGCAGGTGTTTACAATTATACCCTGACCCTGACAATGAACGGACATAAGGCATCCGTTAATGTTACCGTTGTTGTACAGACTCCTCCTTATAATGGAGCATCTTCCTATAAGGTTGATATCAGCAAACCGGTCATTGATCTGGCAATTACTTCTGGAGCATCTGCATCGGATCTGCTTGCATCAAAAGTGACAACACTGCGTCTGGCAGAGTATCGCGGAGGCGTATTCTATCGGTATGTGAATATTGCATCTGTAAGGATCAGTAAGGGTGGACAGTATTATGGAAGTGATCTGTCAAAGGGTGGATCTTCAACAGAACCTGCAGCAATTGGCAGTGGATCAGAAATTCCGATTTCTGCGGTTTCACTGAATGGAAATGTTGTGACAAAGGCACAGACAGGTACTTATCTGCTGGAACTGAAGTTCTATCCAAGTGATGGACAGAGCACGTCACTGGCTACAACTACGGGATATCTGGAAGTTACCGACAGTCAGGCAAATCCAGTGATCAGTGTAGATCGCACCGTATCTACCGTAAACTGTAAGACGGCACTGGATCTGGCAAAGAACTGCCTGAGCATTCAGGGAATGGATGGCGGAGTGATTGCAGACTGTACCGTCACCGGATCGAGTGTACCGGGCGCAAGTTATTCCGTTACTTCAGGAATGTCTGTCAATATCAATTCTGTTGTTGTACAGGCAACCACAACACTTTCCGATAAGACAACGGTTGTATCTAATTATACGGTTTCTGTGGGAAGGACATTGAGAAATCAATAGTAAGCTGTTTATTGGTAATGGCATGTAAATAGTGGGGTATGATTCTTTGAATCATGCCCCCTTTTAAGTCAAAATCTGGTGATGCAGACTTTGACCGGGTATTTAATGGAGAAGAAGGAATGAGACAACAACTTCTTGATGAACTTATGCAGATATCAGAAGAGGAAAGTAAATATAAGGCAGGACAGGCCGCGATTGAGGAACAGTTATACAGCGAAGCGTCCATACAGGAGATTGATCGTCAAAAACTGCTCAGAAGGGGAAAACTGATTACTGTAAGACGTCACAGCAGATTTGTGGAATTTCCGTTGCACCGGCATAATTATGTGGAATTTATGTATGTGGTACAGGGGGAGATTACACATGTAATTGACGGAAAAGAATTAACACTTTATAAAGGAGATTTACTGATGCTCAATCAGTATGTGGAACATGCGATTCACAGAGCTGAATTTGAAGACATTGGAATCAATTTTATTGCTTTGCCGGAATTTTTTGAAATTCCGCTTGGAATGCTTCAGGAAAAAAATGTTTTAGCGGAGTTCATTGCAGGGGCATTCCGGCAGAAGAGTCCGGTTCCTCATTATCTGATTTTTCGTTTAAAGGAGAATCCCCAGATTGAAAATCTGATGGAGAATATGATAGAATCCATGCTTTATGAATATATGAATGAAGATGTTATCAATCAGTATTCCATGGGACTTGTCTTTTTGTATTTGTTAAATCATTTGGAGAATTTGAGCCATAATTCTTCTATGGATTACAAGGAGACTATTGTGCAGTCGGTTCTTGAATATATCAACAGTGATTGTAAAAATGCAAATTTGACAAAGATTGCAGCAGATACACATCAGTCAGTTACCGTATTAAGTAAGCTGATCAAGCAAAAGACAGGGGCAAATTTTCAGGATTTACTGCAACAGAGGCGATTTCAGGCTGCGGTCAAACTTCTTGAGGAAACGGATCTGTCAATCGAAGATATTTCACTTGATGTAGGATATGAGAATCAGAGTTATTTTTTCAGGCAATTTAAAAAAAGATTTGGTATGACACCGAGATCTTATCGCATAACACATCAAAAATAAAAATATCAAATAAGGACAGTTTTTTGGTCTAATCAGAGGCTAAAAAGCTGTCCTTATTTTTGTTATGGTGAAGCAAATGAAAAAGGAGGCGTGTTTTATGGATACGATACGTGCTATTATTTTTGACCTGGATGGGGTCATTTGTTTCACAGATAACTATCACTATCAGGCGTGGAAAGAATTGGCAGATGCAGAAGGAATCTATTTTGATGAGAAAATTAATGGACGATTAAGGGGTGTAAGCCGTATGGAAAGCCTTGATATCATTTTGGAGCGAGCATCAAGATGCTATACACAGGAAGAAAAAGAACAGCTTGCTACAAGAAAGAATGAAAGTTACGTTCGTCTATTGGAAAAGATGTCTCCAAGGGATCTTTCGGATGAAGTAAAAAATACGTTGGACACCTTGCGACAGCGCGGTTACAAGCTTGCAATCGGATCAAGCAGTAAGAATACAAAGAAGATTTTAAAGCAAATTGGATTAGATGGATATTTTGACGCGGTCAGCGATGGAACAAACATTACAAAGTCAAAACCGGATCCGGAGGTTTTTATAAAAGCGGCGGAAATGGTTGAGGAAAAGCCGGAAAATTGTCTTGTTGTAGAAGATGCACTTGCAGGAATTGATGCGGCTTATGCCGGTGGATTCATAAGTGCAGGGATTGGAGATGCCGCGAGTCATAAATATGTGACATATCCAATCCATACATTTTCGGATCTGCTTTCCATTGATAAGTTGTGAAAAAGTCAGTGGAGAGGTGTAATTTGAATTAATCGTACCTCTAACAATTCTAATGTGACATCCAGTTCGAGGATTTCATCGGAGTTGACAGACACAATTTTCTGATGAAATCCAGGAACGGATGATTTTTTTAACCAATCAATTTCCTGAGGTGTAGTAAGTTCCAATGCACCCATAGAAACCCATTGATCGAAAGCACTTCCATGCGTTCGATTTACATAGGTTTCAGAAATCTTATAGTTTCCCTGTGGAATATCAGATAAACACAGGGAGATCATTACCGGTTCCGAATCAGCAAAAACGGTATAGCGGTCTGTTTCTGTCATATCAAAACGTTCTCCATTCGCATATAAGTAATTAAAATGCCTGTAATTGTAAAGCATGACTTGAAAACTATCATTTTCACGGGTGATAAAATATTCGTCTCCACGCCCAAGAAACTGATCACCCAATTGTTGAAGAAGTGTGTAGGCATAATAACTGGCTTTTGGAATTCCATTTACGGTAAAAAGACCAAGTCCACCGAAAAATAACATATTTGGTAAAGAACTGTCTGCCATAAGATCTGTGAGCGCCTGATAAGTAAAACTTTCCAGACGGTCATAGTTTTCAAGGATGTTCTTGACAATATAACAGGATTTGAAGCAGGTATCATTCAGTAGATCCTGTTGGCTTGGTGTATTATTCCATTCGGATAAGTAGATTGGCAATTTACCAAGATTTAGCCGGCGTCGTTCTCTGAGAACCTGCATGACAAAATCTTTGAGTCCGTCTGGTGATTCCGATAAACTCATGGCATATATGAAACCGAAAGATTCTTTTGAATGATTTTTATTGGAAATCAGTTTGGTGTCATAATAAGTGAAACTTAAACTGTCAGGGATGCAGTCGTTTTGTTTACACCATTCCAGAAAGTTCAGATACCAGTTTTCGTAGCCTTCGGATACGATGTAGTAAGTCGGCGGAAGACTAAATTCAATATCCGGACAGAAATTTTTTACGCAAAGGAAAGTTTCCTTATAAAACTGAAAGAAGTCTTTTTCGTTTGAAAATCCGAAAAGATCCATGTTTGTGTTGGGCTGGTTCCAAAGACCGAATTTCCATGAGCGAATTACCTCAAGTCCATAGCGGTTGCTGATATGTTGCAGAAACTCTGAAACAAGCCGGCACCATGCGGCAATGGAATGGGGTTGGCTGACATTAGAACCAAACAAGCGTTTATTTGGATATTTGGCGAGCTTTTCCGGCATGTAAGAAAGTTGAATCCATGGATTAAGATGAAGTTTGGTTACAAAATCAAGAATTTTATCAATATATGTAAAACTGTACACAGGTGTACCGTTTGCTTTCTCATTGTACACATGCAGATCATCTGAAAATATACCGCATAATTTAATATATTCAAATCCAATCCTATTTTGAAATCTGGTCAACATTTCCTGAATATCACAGATTAACACATCACTGGCACGACCGACTGTCATCATTTTTTTCCATGTATGTAGCAATACGTAAGAACTTCCATTTACAGAGAAATCAATTTGTTTTTTTGATATAGGGGATACGACGTGGGTATGTGTATTGTCGTTTAAATATTTCTTTAATCCTGCAATATAATTATGTTGTTCTAATTGTTGAGAGGTCTGTTGCTTTTCTTTTTTTTGCTCGCGCCGATATTCTTTTGGCAGCATTCCATATTCTTTTTTTAAAAGAGTTACAAAGGCATGACTATTAGGAAATCCGCTGTCAATCGCTACTTCATCAATATTTTTATCTGTTATGGAAAGTTCCTGCATCGCATGCATAAGGCGGTATTGATTCAGGTAGCTTAGAAAATTCATCCCAAAATAGTCAACGAAGAATTTTGAAAGATAGGGAACGGACAAATGAACTTCATCGGCAAGTTCTTTTAAGGTTATGTTTTCTGTATAGCGCTGTTGGATTAATTGTGATATTTCTGCTATCCGGATAGCGTATTTGTGGTTTTTCTTTTCATTTGCAGTCGATAATTTTACACGGAAATGAAGGTACATAATATCCATAACATTATAGATATATGACCAGTTGCGAAGTTCGTAGCCATCTTTTTTGTCCACATTTGTTTTGATGATGTGAGCAATCAGAGAGCGTAATTGTGCAATTGCTTCCTGATTATCCGACATGGGACTAATACAGAAGAAGCGGGGATGTGATGGAACCGGCAGAATCTGTTCAAATAATGTTTGATTAAACAGAACGGTTATGATGACACAATTGACACCATGTAGTTCATGAAGTGTAAGTGGATTGATGCAAAAAATATCATCTTCCCTGAGACTGTACATATGATCATCAAATTGTAATGTACAGCTTCCGGAAACAATCATGGACAATTCAAAATAATCATGCATCTGTTGGCGGATATGATCAAATCGCTGCATCGTACACCGGATCGGCATGTGTACATCGTTATCGGAAATAAGATAGTAGTTCTCTGACATAAAATTCCTCCATTTCATATAAAAAGGTAACTATATTGATTAAAACATATATGCAATACAAAAATCAATAAAAACATAGGATTTTTAATCTATTTTTTAGAGGCGAGACTAAATTTAAGGTAAACGTATAGAAAAAAGAAAAACACATTAAAAAAATGAGTGAAACAGATAAAAAACAAAATCACATAAAAATTAACAAAAATCTATAATAAGCATAAAGACGAGGTGATAAAAATGAGTGAACCAATTTTAACAGTTGCAAATATGAATAAGAAATTTGGAAGTACAGTGGCTTTGAATGATGTATCACTGACTGTATATCCGGGAGAAATAAGAGGACTCATTGGAGAAAACGGATCGGGAAAGTCAACGGTTACTTCTATTGTAGCAGGAATGCAGGAATGTGACAGCGGTGCGATGACATTTCAGGGACAGAGCTGGAAGCCGCTTAGCATGATCGATGCACTTCACAAGGGAATTGGAATGATTGTTCAGGAGAGCGGAACAATACCGGGGATTACGGTAGCTGAGAATATTTTCCTTGCGGAGTCTGAAAAGTATAAGAATAAGTTCGGCCTGATTAATCGTAAGAAAATGAATGCGGATGCGACCAGGGTGATGAAAAATATCGGTGTCAATGATGTAACAGGCGAAATGCTTATGCAGAAGCTTGATTTTCAAACCAGAAAGCTTGTAGAGATTGCTAAAGTTGTGATGAAAGAACCTCAGATTCTGGTAATCGATGAGACGAGTACAGCATTATCACATGACGGAAGAGAAATTTTATATGACATTATGAATCGCTTCCGTAAAGAAAATAAATCAGTGATTTTTATTTCGCATGATCTGGATGAAATTATGGAAGTCTGTGATACGTTGACCGTTCTTCGAGATGGCAAGATTATCCGGACATTTGAAAAAGCAGAATTTGAGGCCGGAGCAATCCGCGCGAGCATGATCGGAAGAGAGCTGCAAGGTGATTATTATCGAAGTGACTTTCAGGCAAGTTCACAGCCGGAAGTGGCATTGGATGTAAGAAATCTGGTATATGAAGACCGGTTAAAAGGGATTTCATTTCAGGTGCATAAAGGAGAAATCGTTGGAATCGGTGGATTGGCACATTGCGGAATGCATTCTCTTGGAAAGGTTTGTTTTGGAGCATTAAAGCCGGAAGAGGGAAGCGTTACGGTGGAAGACGGAACGATCATTGACAGTCCGGCAATTGCAATGAAGAAACGTGTGGGTTATGTATCGAAGGACAGAGATGTTGAGTCGTTATGTCTTAATGCAAGTATTGAAGATAATATTTCAATTGCAGGAATGAGTGAATTTGCGATCAATAATTTTCTGATTCTGAAAAATCGAGAAAAAAAATATGTGAATCATCAGATTGAAGAATTGTCCATCAAATGTGCGGGAAGAGATCAGTCAGTATCACAGCTTTCCGGAGGAAATAAGCAGAAGGTTGTATTTGGAAAATGGATTGGATGTGGAAGTGAAATCCTTATTCTGGACTGTCCGACACGAGGCGTGGATATCGGTGTAAAACAGGCAATGTACCAGCTTATGGTGAGATTGAAAAATGAGGGAAAATCAATCCTTATGATCAGTGAGGAATTACCGGAACTGATTGGAATGAGTGATCGGATTCTAATTATGAAAAATGGTGAGGTCTCTGCGGAATTTGAGAGAAGCGAAACTCTTTCTGATGCACAGATTATTGAATATATGATTTAGGAGGCAAAAAAGAATGACGAAAAATAAAAAAATGATGATAAGTGCGTTGCCTTTTGTAGCACTTGTCGTATTGCTTGCAGTATTTTGTGGAATTGTAAGCAGTAAAGGATATCGTCTGGATATGTATATTAAGATTGTATTTAATGAAGGGATTGTATTATCAATTGTTGCAACAGGTGCAATTTTTATTTATACACTGGGTTCATTTGATATCAGCCTGGGAGCCGCAACGCTTTTTGCGGCCACGCTGGGAGTACTTACCTATAATGCAACTGAAAATTTTGCGTTGATGATTATCGTGATTTTATTAGCAGGAATTGTTTGCTCACTGGTCAATTCAGTGCTTGCGTCCATATTTCATATTCCGGTGTTTGTTACAACGGTAGCAATGATGTCCGTGTTATCCGCGATTGCATCGCAGATTATTACGACAAAAGGTGGTGCGGTTGGTGGAATCAGTATTCCAAGCGAGGTTGTAAAACATCTGGATAACTCGGCATTTAAGATTGGAGTTCTGGTAATCTGGGTTGCGATCTGTGTATTTGTTTTTGATTATACAAAGTTTGGAAGAAGAGAAAAATTTGTAGGTGGAAACCCAATCTGTGCGCAGCTTTCCGGTATTAAATATAACACATATGCAATATTGGGCTTCCTTTTGGCGGGAGTAGGAGTAGGAATCGGTGCATTTATGACATTGGTATATACACCATCTGTTACAACAACGACAGCCGGGGATATTGGAATGAATATTATGGTTGCAATTGTATTTGGAGGAATGCCGATTTCAGGTGGTGCCAGATCAAAGATTTACGCGGCAGTTGTTGGAGGATTCTCTTATATTGTATTAAATAATATTTTGGATCTGCTCATTGATTCTACATCGGGATATGGCATTACGCAGATTGTAAGTGCAGTGTTTTTTCTGATTATAGTATATGTTGCAAGCGTTAACTATCGTTCGCAGACTTTACCGCGATAAAACAAGAATTTAACACATTGTGTGTTAAAGATAAATTTTAAAAGAAAACAGGGAGGAAGAAATTTATGAAACGAACAATGAAAAAAATGTTAAGCTTTGGTCTTGTTGCAGCTATGTCTCTGACAATGCTGGCCGGATGTGGAAACAGTAAGGATGCAACAAATGATACAAATGTTTCAAATGGACAGGAGGAAAAAAAGCCGACAGGAGATGTCAAGATTGGTGTTCTGGTTCAGGATGTCAGTGGTGAGGAAGCATTAGGATTCCGTTCTTACTATGAGAATTATATTGCGGATCAGTATGGTGTAACATTTACTTACACAGACGAACTTAAGGATGCTGCAAGTGAGAAATCTGCAATTGAGAAGTTTGCTTCTCAGGGATATCAGGCAGTCATTTCTTTTTCAAGCAATGATCGTGCATTACAGATTGAAACATGTGAGGAAAACAAGATTTATTATGCAGTTGCAGCAGGAACACTTGATCAGGAACAGTTTGAAAAATATAAAACAGATGAATATTTTCTTGGACAGGTGGGTCCGAGTATGGATACAGAGTATGAAGCTGGTGTAGAAATGGGCAAGTTCTTTGCGGATAAAGGCATTAAGACTGCTGCAATCTATGGCGCATTTATTCCGAATCCAATGCACGTATATCGTACAGCCGGCGTACTTGCAGGACTTGGACTTTCTTATGGCGGAGCGACAACTGAAGAGGATGTAGTTGGTTTGATTTTTGCTGATCAGGGTATAGATTTGTCAAAGATTTCAGGAGATATCAAGATCGTATCTTATTTACAGGGATATGGTGATACAACAACAGACGAGATCAATGCAGCCATTCAGGCGGCTCCGGAAGCATTCATCTCTGTCGGAATGGCAACAACATTCTTTACACAGCAGTTGAATGCAGCAGGTATTGAGTTTTCTGATATTGATTCCTTTACCAAGAGTAATGGAGAGGCAATCACAAACGGAAAGCTTGTATATCTTGCTGGAAAATATTCATCATCGGTAGGACCTGCTTTTGCATTAGTGATGAATGCAATCAATGGGAATGTAATTCGTGATGCGCAGGGAAATGCTGTGTCACTCAGCCAAAATTATCAGGTAGCAACAGATAGTGAGACATTTGATAAATTTTACAAGAATGATAATGGTGATAACCCGATTTACAGTAGGGATACATTGGATCAAATTATTGGTGATACAGTTACTTTTGATACTATCAATGAGGTGGTTGCATCTAATTAACTTGTTTTTTATTATTTGGTCGC
>ENA-OOWA01000152-OOWA01000152.1-human-gut-metagenome-genome-assembly--contig:-NODE-152-length-16263-cov-1.961315_pt1 | contig 16263 bp, 11 predicted proteins | sample MGYA00241404_ERZ501315 | MGnify/ENA primary metagenome ERZ501315 (study PRJEB25962, sample SAMEA2042840) | human gut metagenome | biome: human gut; feature: human-associated habitat; material: faeces...
TGAAAGTCAAATTTGCGCTCGTCCCGTTCAATTTTCATAGCATCACCACCTGATGTAATTTTACATTTCAGGTGGCAACATTTGAACGGCGTCAAATTTCATTTCACTGCATATTTAATTTCATGCTTAGAGAATTGATGACGCTGAAAATGTGATGTAAAATGTACTTATAATTAAATTTGTCCCGAAGATCAGAGGTTGGTATCTAAAATAAAATCAGAAATATTGTGAGGTTTCTGTGACATTTGGGTGCTACACTGAAAATGAAGGAGTGTGATACCATGCGAATTTTAGTAGTCGAGGATGATCGGCTTTTGAATAATACTTTATGCTATAACTTGAATACTGCGGGCTATACGGTTGATTCTGCACTGACAAAATCAGTGGCCGGTAGTTTCTTGACGAAGCAGGACTATGACCTGATTGTGCTGGATGTAAATTTGCCGGATGGGAACGGTTTTGACTTCTGCCGGGAGGTAAAAGAACGCCGTCCCGATACCGCTATTATCTTTCTGACCGCAAATGATATGGAAAGCGATATGCTCAAAGGGTATGAGCTGGGTGCAGAAGATTATGTGACAAAACCTTTCCCTATGAGTGTCTTTCAAAAGAAACTGGCGGTAGTGTTGGGGAGGCTGACAAAACAATATGGTGGTGATACTTATGAGGATGGCACACTGACCATCAATTTTTCAGAAATGAGTGCTACTCTATCAGGAAAGCCCCTTACATTCACCCCACTGGAATATCGACTTTTGAAAATCCTGATGAAAAATCCACAGATCGTTTTGACGCGGCAAGTCTTGTTGGAAAAACTGTGGGACGCAGACGGAAATTTTGTGGATGAACACGCTCTGACTGCGGCGATCAGCCGGGTACGAAACAAAATTGAAACACCCGACCGTCAGTACATCAAAACGGTATATGGTATGGGCTATATGTGGATTGGAGGGGTGCTGAAATGAATGGGCGAAAAATCTCCGTCAACAAAGCCTGTCTCTTTTTAGCTGTTCTCCTGCTGGTGGCAATGGGGACGGTTTCAGCAGCTTTGTATGGGCTAACTCAGAATATAACCGCTGTCTGGTATGTAGTATTGTTCGGCATCTTTGTGCTGCTTTGCGCTGTTTGTTTTATGGTGCTGGTTCGGCGTAAACTGGCAATGTTCTCCGATAGCTTTTGTAGTCTGATAGATGATATGTTGTCCGGGAATATGCAGCCGAAACAGACTGTGGAAGAAGAAAGTCTTTTCTATAAAATTGAGTATCGGCTGAACCGTTTATATGAAGTCATGCAGGAAAACAAGAACGGCATTGCACAAGAACGGGCTGACCTGCAAGAACTGATTTCCGACATCTCCCATCAGGTCAAGACCCCGATTGCGAACTTGAAAATGATTAACAGCACCCTGCTTGAAAATGAAGTCCCTGTGCAAAAGCAAAAAGAGTTTCTTACAGCACAGGCCACCCAACTTGATAAGCTGGATTTTCTCATGCAAGCTATGATTAAAACCTCGCGTCTGGAAACAGGTGTCATTTCTCTGGAAAAGAAAAGCCAGCCGCTTTATGACACGCTTGCCGCCGCATTGGGAGGTATTCTTCTGAACGCCGAGAAAAAACAGATCAATGTTCAAGTGGACTGCCCGGAGAACTTGGTCGTTTCCCATGACAGAAAATGGACAGGTGAAGCATTGTTCAATATTTTGGACAATGCGGTGAAATATACGCCGGAGGGCGGTCAAATCCGTGTTTCGGTTGAAAGTTGGGAAATGTATGTGAAAATCGACATTGCAGATACAGGCATTGGCATTTCAGAACAGCATCAGGGAGCAATTTTCAAGCGTTTCTATCGAGAGGACATCGTACATGATGTAGATGGAATTGGTATTGGTCTATATCTGGCTCGTGAGATCGTAACCTTGCAAGGCGGTTATATCCGGGTAACATCCGAGGTTGGGAGGGGTTCAACTTTTTCCGTCTTTCTGCCTCGACAATAAAATAAGTACGCTAAAAAACAAAATGTCACAGGCCTATGACATTTGAGATTTAATTAAACAGAGGTATTTTGTTTCCCGTGACATTTCTGTGAGGTTTGGTCGTTACAATGGGTTTATCAAAAAGAAAGGATGGTGTTCTTTATGAGCATTTTGCAAACGACTGAACTGAAAAAATATTATGGTGCAAAGCCGAACATTACCAGAGCCTTGGATGGTGTGACCCTCTCCATTGAAAAGGGCGAATTTGTTGCCATTGTCGGTGCAAGCGGCAGCGGCAAGTCAACTCTTCTTCATCTCATCGGCGGTGTTGACCGTCCCACAAGCGGAAAAATTTTTGTTGACGGCAACGATATAAGCAAAATGAATGATGACAAGCTTGCCGTATTCCGCCGCAGACAGGTGGGCATTGTCTATCAGTTCTACAATCTTATCCCGATTCTGACTGTTGAAGAAAACATCACGCTCCCCTGTGACCTTGACGGCAGGGGTGTTGACAGAGAAAGACTTGAGATGATTCTTGATTCGTTCGGACTGCGTGCAAGAAGAAAACACCTTCCAAACCAGCTTTCGGGCGGTCAGCAACAGAGAACATCTATTGCCAGAGCACTCATTAACAATCCGTCTCTTGTGCTTGCCGATGAACCGACAGGCAACCTTGATTCAAAGTCAAGCGAAGAGGTTATGAGTATGCTCAAAATGTGCAATCAGAGTTACGGACAGACTGTTATAATGATTACGCACAACCTTGACATTGCAAAACAGGCAGACAGAATCATAACAATCAGCGACGGCAAAATCGTTGAGGAGGTTTGATTTTATGAAACTTCTCAACAAGCTTACTCTTAAAAACCTGCGGCTTAACAAGGTGCGTACAATTGTTACAATCGTGGGAATTATGCTCTCGGCGGCACTCATCACGGTTGTTTCGGGAATGGCACTCAGCGGACGACAGACTATGATTGACGGTCAAACAACCTGGTCGGGCAATTATGATGTTGCACTTGATATTATCGACACCGCAAAAATTGATAAAATCCGACAGAACCGTAATGTTGAAAATGCCTTCTATAAAGAAAGGCTCGGATATGCCAGGACAAAAAATGCTGACGGCGAAATCTGCGATTACAGCGTTCTTGCCATGAGCGAAAATACCTACGGCAACTGTTTTAAGATAGACCTTATAAAGGGCAAGTTCCCCACAAATTCGGGTGAGGCTGTTGTTACAAAATCGTTTAAAACACAGGACGGAAAATATGTGAAAGTCGGCGATAAAATCACACTTGATGTCGGTGTTCTTACCGACAAAGACGGCAATGTCCTCGATGAGGAAGGCATTCATAATTTGTTGCAAAAAAATTTTAATAAGTGCAGCATTATTGACACGGTAAAAAGAACCTATACCGTAACGGGTATTATTGAAAGACCGAAAACGAGCGAACTCTATGATCCGTCAAATCTTTCTATGATATATACCGTGTCTGATGAAAAAGCTCCTGTCGAGGCAATCAAAACAAAGCATATGAATAAGCTGTATATCGCCTATACTCCTCAGAGCGAAAGCAATTATCTTCAAAATACAGCGGATATTTTAGGCTTTAAAGCTGATGATATGAGTAATGTAATCAGCGATGAAATTTCACCCGAAGATCAGCAGACCTCTGGAATAAATGCATACGAATTCAATTCCATACTCCTCAGTATGAAAGGCTACGGTTCAAATGACGCAACAAATACTGTGATTTTCAGCCTTGCCGTTATTATCATTATTATAGTAATGCTTGCAAGCGTGTTTGTAATCCGCAACAGCTTTGCAATTTCAATTACAGAGAAAACGAGTATGTACGGTATGCTTGCGTCGGTCGGTGCAACCAAAAGGCAAATCCGCAGGAATGTGCTTTTTGAGGGATTTATTCTCGGCTTAATCGGTATTCCTCTCGGCATACTTCTCGGACTCGGTGTAAACGCAATTCTTATTACAATACTCAACAGCGTTCTCGGGGATATGCTGAACGGAGCAAAATTTGTCTTTGTAACTCCGACAATTCCGATTATTTGTGCAATTGTTCTTTCGGCTGTTACTATATTCTGTTCATCATTCTTCATTGCACTTCGTGCGTCAAGAATTCCGCCCCTTGTTGCAATCAGAGGCAACAAGGATATCAAGGTAAAGAATAACAAACCCTACCGCACCTCGAAACTTACAAAAAAGCTTTTCGGTGTAGGCGGTGAAATCGCCTCAAAAAGCCTTAAACGCAGTAGGAAAAAGTACCGCACAACTGTTATTTCAATTGTAGTCAGCGTTGCAATGTTCATTGCAGTTTCGGCATTTATGGACTATGGAATGACATATACAGAGCATTACTACGGCAAAACAGACTACAGCTATATGGTTTCCGGAATTGATACAAAACAGGCTCAGACAATTGAAAAAATGCCTGAAATTGAAAATTATCTGACAGTCGGTTTACAGTACGGTTATGTGTCGGCAGATGTGCCTGTTAACGAATGCGGAGAAAATTTCCTTTATGACAATGCTGACGGTACAAAGTCATTCAGCGTGGAATTTCTTGAGTTTGAACACGATACCTTTGTTCAGATTTGCAGGGAATTAAAACTTGATTACAACAAGGTTAAGGGCGGTGTACTTGTGTATTCTCAGGTAACCCCCGATAACAGTGAGAGTGGCAACTCTTCCAAGCCAATGAAACTGTTCGGCAAAACCGCTCCGACAAAGTTTATCGTTTACGGAAATGATGATAACGGAAATGAGCTGATAGCAGGCAAATTAAAGGTTTCGTCAGTGTTTGATGAAATTCCAAAGTCGGCTGATTCTGTAATCGGCGAAGGAACAATTTTAGGTCAGGGATTGATAATCGGTGAACAGGGTGTAATCTCACCTCAGCTTGGCGAACACGAATGCTATATTACCCTCTACGCCAATACATCAGACCACGCTTCGCTTACAAACCGTATTGAGTCTATGGAAGGTGCGGACGACAGCATTTACATTTATGACTATGAAGAAATTGTAAGACAGTTCAATGCCGTTATGCTGATTGTCGGAATATTTGTTTACGGCTTCATCGGCGTTATCTCGCTTATCGGACTTACAAACATTTTCAACACAATCTCAACCAATATGCAGTTGAGGAGCAAGGAATTTGCATCGCTTAAATCTATCGGTATGACAAAGAAAGAATTTAACCGTATGATTCGCCTTGAAAGCCTTATGTACGGCATAAAATCTTTGATTATCGGTATCCCTCTCGGCGTTCTCGGTGTATTTGCAATCTTCTCGGCATTTTCAAAAGGAAGCGTTCCAATAAGCTTTGTATTCCCGTGGAAAGCGATTTTAATTAGTATTGCGGCTGTATTTATTGTGGTATGGCTGATTATGAAATACTCAATCTCAAAGGTTAATAAGCAAAATATTATTGAAACAATCCGAAATGACAATATCTAAGTGTCATATTCAGTCAGCAGACTGTATTTTGTTGAAATTTGTTGACAATAGTTTTACACTCTGTTATAATGTAGTTGTAACAACAGATACCACAATATTTTGTATGTTTTCATTGCTGACGGGCGGATTATTGATTGAATTTCATTTTGGAGGACTTGTTGTGAAAATTCTTCTTATTGAGGACAACCGTGCAATTTCAAAAGGACTTGTTTACACTCTTGAACAAAACGGCTTTGAGGTTGCGTTGTGTGAAAATGCCGAATCAACCCTTAACTCTCTCGGCGGTGACTTTGACCTTTTTATTGTTGATGTATCGCTTCCCGACGGCAACGGTTTTGAACTTTGTGACGAGATAAAAAGAGTGTGCGAAACTCCCGTGATTTTTCTCACAGCACTTGACGATGAGGACAGCATTGTCAAAGGCTTTGACCTAGGAGCGGAGGACTACATAACAAAACCGTTCTCAAGCCGTGAGCTACTCGCAAGAATTAAACGAATTACCAAAAAGCTCGACAAAACTATGACTATGAATTTTGGCGACATCAGCATTGACTTTGACAAAAAACAGGTTTGCAAAAACGGCAATCCCGTTGTGCTTACGGCGCTTGAGTACCGCCTGTTTGCAATGCTTGCCAAAAACAGCGGCAAGGTGCTGACCCGTGAACAGATTCTTGAACGCATATGGGATTTGTCGGGGAATTATGTTGAGGACAACACGCTGACCGTGTACATAAAAAGACTTCGCAAAAAACTTGATACAAATATGATTAAAACCGTAAAGGGCCTTGGTTACAGGCTGGAGGTATAATGAAAAACACATCAAAATTTCTTGCGGTAATGCTTGCGATAACGGGGCTTTTCTGTTGTGCCGTTGCAGTAGGCATCGGTGCAGGCTTTAACGCTGTTCGTGAAAGCACGGATAAAAAGATAATTGCCGTTGCGGAAAAGGTTAGGGAACAATATCCCGACATTTCGGAAAAGGAGCTTGCTCAAATTTTGAACAGCGACACTGCCGGCATAAAAGGCGACTTTGCAAAGTACGGAATAAAATCCGACAGTGGCTGGGTTGACATTCAGAGCGGAAGTTATGCAACAATTACAATTGTGATTGCAACCGCAGGTGTTTGTGTGTTCGGAATTTTGCTCTGCGTTGTGTTCATAAGATACTGTAAAAAGCAAAAGCGACAGCGACTTGAAATTGTAAAATGTCTTGAAAAAATAAACAACCGAGAGTACGACCTCGACCTTGACGGCTCAACCGACGACGATATGTCACTGTTAAAGCAGGAGATTCAAAAAACAACGGTAATGCTTCGTGAGTATGCCGACAATTCAATGCGAGAGAAAGAAATCCTCAAAAATTCGCTTGCCGACATTTCACATCAGCTTAAAACACCGTTGACTTCAATTTTGATAACAACCGAAAATATCCTTGATGACGATGATATGCCCGTTGAAATCAGACGGGATTTTGTTATGGATATAGCGCATAATGCCCATTCGATAAATTTCCTTGTAAAAAGTCTGCTTACGCTCTCAATGCTTGATTCGGGAACTGTTGAATTGAAGTTCGGAGATGTGTCGGTTGAAAAAATAATTGACGAGTGCATTTCACGCACAGAGGTTCTTGCCGATATCCGTGATGTGAGAATTGAAAAAACCGTCAAAAATGATTTTAATCTTAATTGCGATTTTCGCTGGATTTGCGAAGCGGTTTCAAACATTGTAAAAAACTGTATTGAGCATACCGACGGCGGTTATGTCAGAATTTCTGCCGAAAGGAACAGCATGTATTCGGAAATCACCATAAGCGACAACGGATGCGGAATCAGCCCGAAGGATTTGCCCCACATTTTTGAGAGGTTCTATAAAGCACGAAATTCATCCCCGTCAAGCGTCGGCATAGGTCTGTCGCTTGCAAAATCAATCGTTGAAAAAGCAGGCGGATATATTACCGCAGATTCCAAACTCGGCGTAGGCTCAACCTTTAAACTCAGATTTTTGAATGTAAGACTCAGATAAGATAAAAATTAAAAAGCGAAAATTGCGGTCGGAAATAAAGTTTTGTTAAGTACAAATCTTATTATTCCCGACCGTATTTATGTAATTTTCGGCAGGGGGGCAATTGAAACTGTCTTTATAAATAAAAACAGAAGAGCGACAAGGGTAATTTTGCATAAAATTCCAGTGTAAAGATTGTGTAACTTGCTATTTTTACAAAATAAAAGGATTATGTGTAGTTTTTGTGAGAGTTTTGTGATAAAATCAAATTGTCTAGGGATGTTTGACCCTACGTTTTAAAAGCTTTGAAAGGAGTAATCAAACAATGAAAAAAAGAAGTATGAAGAGAGCGCTCAGTGCCGTTTTGACACTTTGTATGGCTCTCCCCGGTGCTTCCGTAGCATTTGGTTCGGCAAGTGCTGCAACAGTTTCCGATGACAGCAGCACATCTGCATCATCAACTGCCGCAGGTTCACTTGTTGAAGATGACGGCTTTACATGGGATAATGCCAATGTGTATTTCCTGCTTACCGACCGTTTTAAGAACGGAAACACCGCAAATGACCATTCATACGGCAGAACACTTGACAAGGACGGCAAACCGCTTGAGGGCTGGGATACAAACCCCGGTACATTCCACGGCGGCGACTTTGCAGGTGTTACTCAGTCAATTGAAGAGGGTTATTTTGATAACCTCGGTGTAAACGCAATTTGGATCTCAGCTCCGTATGAGCAGACTCACGGCTATTGTGATTCAGGTAAGGGCTTTGCTCACTACTCATATCACGGCTACTATGTTCTTGACTATACCGAAACCGATGCAAACTTCGGTACAAAAGAGGAGTTCAAAACTCTTGTTGACACAGCGCATGAGCACGGTATCAGAGTTATCATGGATATCGTAATGAACCACACAGGCTACAACACCGTTGCAGATATGGAGCAGTTCGGCTTCGGTACTCTCCTTGACGGTGCGTTAGACTTCAAATACAAGCTCACAGATGTAGGTGAAGTAAACGACCACATTGACTATAAAACATCAGAAGAAGACTGGGGCAAATGGTGGAGCAATGACTGGATCCGCAGCGGTCTTCCCGGATATACAGAGGGTGCCGGCGGTGATCTTACAATGTCACTCAGCGGACTTCCCGACTTCAGAACAGAGCAGACAAAGGATGTTACAATTCCTCCGATCCTCAAAACAAAGTGGACTCAGGAAGGTACATATGCTCAGAAGCTCGCAAAATACGGTGACAAAAACACAGTAACAGGCTACCTTTCAACCTGGCTTTCAGAGTGGGTTAGGGAGTACGGTGTTGACGGTTTCCGTTGCGATACTGCAAAGCATGTTGATAAGGCTTCTTGGAACCAGCTCAAGCAGGCTTGTGTTTCTGCTCTCAGAGAGTGGAGATCCAACAACAAGGGCAAAGCAGGTGCTGACTGGAAAGAAGATTTCTGGATGACAGGCGAGCATTGGGATCACGGTGTAGGCTACGACACATACTATTCCGAGGGCGGCTTCGACTCAATGATTAACTTCGCAGTTACAGGCGGCGGTGCTCTTGCAAGCGGTAGTGTTGCAAACACATATCAGGGCTATGCAGACAAGATCAACACAAAGGAAGGCTTTAACGTTCTTTCATTTATGTCATCACACGATGAAACACTTACCCGTGGCGATGAGAACACAATGCTTTACAATGCGGCTGCATTCCTCCTTCTCCCGGGCGGAGTTCAGATTTTCTACGGTGACGAAACCAACCGTCCTCTCTATCCCGGCGTTGCATTTGACGGTTACGGCGGATCGGGTCACGCACTCAGAAGTGATATGAACTGGAACGACATGGACAAAACTCTTCTTGCTCAGTGGCAGAAGGTTGGTCAGTTCCGTAACAAGCACGTATCTATCGGTGCCGGCGCAAATGTTAAGCTCTCAGCTACAAGCGGTGTTGCTTTCGGCCGTACATACGATAAGAACGGCGTAACAGATCAGGCAGCTGCAGTAATCGGCTGTAACAAAAATTCAAGCGTAACTGTTGATGTTTCAACTCTTTGGGAAGACGGCAGCTATGTAATCAATACTTATGACAACTCATCTTCAGTTGTTACTGACGGTAAGGTAACTTTCAACAGCGGTGTAAACGGCACAATCCTTATGGAAAATGCTGACGGTCAGCCGCTTGTATCAATCACAGGCGAGCCGAAGTTCTACGGCACAGAGCAGGTTACTGTTTCTCTCAAGGAATGCGACAGCGCAAAGGTTTCTGTTGACGGCGGTAACAAGTTTGTTGTTAAGGACGGCGACACATTCACAATCGGTCAGACAGCTTACAAGAACGATACAATCGAAGTAACTGTTGAGGCTACAAACGACAAGGCAAGCTCAGAGGCTAAATTCACATTCCTCAAGCTCGGCGAAAACGACGAAAAGCCTACAACCAGCCCGACACAGAGCACAACTGTTCCCGGTTCGACAGCAAGTCAGACATCAAAGCTTACAATCAAGAGCACAGCAGGCGCTCCGAATGTTTACGCTTGGACAGGTGCAAGCACAGCACTCAACGGTGCATGGCCGGGTCAAAAGGCAGCAGCCGTTTCAGGTCAGGCAAACACATATGAACTCACACTTCCTGTTTCAGCTGACAAGTCATTCAGCGTTGTTCTCAACAACGGCAGCGGCTCACAGTCAGGCGATATCACAGGTCTTTATGACGGTGCTGTTCTCGAAATTCAGAACGGCAACTACGCATCGGTTAAGACAGTAACCAACGGTAATCAGCAGGGAGGCGGCGGCGAGCCAGAGCCTGCAGAGGGTTCTGTTTCCGTAACAATCAAGCCTTACAGCCCATCTGCAAGCTACAAAATTTACGCTTGGAATGATACACAGAAGCTCACAGGCGCATGGCCGGGCGTTGCTCTTACAGAAAAAGATTCTGACGGCAACTATGTTGTTAAGTTCGATAATGTTGACGAAGTAAGCATTATTCTCAGCAGCGGTTCAGGTCAGACAGCAGATATCACAGGCGTTAGAGACGGCGCTACAATCGAAATTACAAACGAAGGTTGTACAACATACAAGCTTACATCAAAGCCAATCGTTGTTTCACCTTATGAATCACTCAAGAAAGAAGCAAGAAAGATTCTTGCTATGACAGCATCAGACTACACAGCAGAGAGCTGGGCAAATGCTCAGAAGGTTCTCAAGTCAGCCGAGGCTATGATTAAAGCAGGCGAAGACGCTACAACAGCTGAAGATATGAATGCTATGATTGCAGACCTCAAGTCAGCTCAGAAGGCACTTGTACTTGCTCCTGCAACACTCACATATGCAGTTGTAGGCAAGAGCGTTGTATCAGGTGTTACAGCCAGCGCTGCAAAGGTAACTGTTACAGTTGACGGTAAGACATATACTGCTACTGCAGACGATGTAACAGGTGCATTCACAGTTGCAACATCAGCTCTCAAGGGAACAAGCACAATCAAGGTTGACGCAACAAGAAACGGTGTAAACGGCACATATTCATATGCTATGAAGAACGGCAACATTGAAAACGGATTTGTTCCAACATCTCCTACACTTCCGACACAGCCTACTACTTCAACTCAGCCGACTACAGCTACACAGCCAACAACAGCTACTCAGCCGACTGCACCTACACAGCCTACAACAGCTACAGAGCCGACTACTGCTCCTGCTCAGAAGCTCACAGTAAACGCTACTTCAAATTACTTTGGTTCTGCATCAAAGACAGTAAGCACTGACGGCAAGAAGGTAACTGTTCTCTACAAGCTCAACTCAAACATGGGCGTTGTTGACGGACAGTGGGCTGTTAAGTATGATTCAAGCAAGCTCAAATTCAACATGGCTGATAACAAGGCAGACGGCAAGCAGACAATCATGCCTTCACAGTCAAACCTTATTCACAATGCTTACAGCAATGTAATTAAGGGTGTATTTACTAACCCACAGGTGCCTACTCAGTACAACGGAGATACATTTATCTCACTCACATTTGAGGTTATCGGTTCAGGTACTGCAAGCGTATATCTTGACACACAGTACCTTACATTAGGTTATGTAAAGGGCAACAAGCTTAATCAGGCATCTGTTGTAAATAACAGCAAGGTTTGCGATGTAACAGGCATTGCAGGCTTTGAAAAAGTATCAGTAAACGCATCAACGGCATTTGTCGGCGATGTAACCCTTGGTGATGTTAACATGGACGGCGACATCACAGTTGTAGATGCAACCGAAGTTCAGAGGTATGTTGCTCAGCTCGTTGCATTCACAAACGACCAGTTTACTGCTGCCGATGTTGACCATGACGGCACAATCACAGTTAAGGATGCTACTACTATTCAGAAGTTTGTTGTAGACCTCATCAGCAACTTTTAATAAGTTTTAAAGCAATTGACATATCGTTCCGTTTAGTCGATATAGTAAGGAATGCCCCTCACATTTTGTGAGGGGCATTTTTTGTACAGGTTTTTAAATAGAAAATGGCAGACAACCGTGTGATTGTCTGCCATTTTGTCATGATGAATTTAAAATTACCGATTATACTTTTACAAGAACCTTTGTAATTTCGCTGATGTACATTTTATGGAAGTCGTTGTCATACCACTTGTCAACGCTTTCACGGTCGGTAATGCTTTCGGCATTAAGACTTTGAGCGTACATTTTTTTGCATTCAAGAACAAGCTTTGCCTCTTCAAAATATACAGAGCCGTTTTCCGTGAATGCAGGAGTAAGACCTGTTTCCTTTACCTTGTCATAATCCTTACCGCTCTTTGAGCCACAGAATTTGAGGGCATCTCTGTACTTTTCATCAAAAAAGCTCATTGTATAGCGGTCGCCGTTCTCCATAAACGCAAATGTATATCTCTGCGGACGAATAAAGGTGAATACAACGGGCTTACCCCACATAATGCCTACACCGCCCCAGCTTATCGTCATTGTGTTGAATTTTTCTCTGTCGCCTGCAGTAACAAGCGCCCAATCATCACCGATAAGCTTAAACGGACTTTCAACAATCTCTTTCGGATTTATCTCTTTGAATGCTGACATATGAATCTTCCTTTCAATAATTGTGTTTTATATAATATGCTTTCAAAATTCTATTTTGAATAGACTGCATCATTTTTTGCCAGAAGATAGACACAGTATTGATTCATACTTATGCCCTCTTTCTTTGAATGTTCGGCAAGTGAACGGTGCAGACTTTTCGGGATTCTCAGCTTGAATTGTCCCGAATATTCTTCCAGGCTGTCGGGTTCGTGAATTACAACTCCGCTTTCAAAGGCGGCTTCAAACCAGGCTTTTTTAGCGTTCTCTGCATTTGCAACAGCCGATTCAATCGTATCACCGCAGGCTATGCAACCCGGAAGCTCGGGAAATGATACAACAAAACCGCCCTCGTTCTTGTCCTCGACAATTTCCATACGATATGACATTGCAAGATAATCGTTAAGTGTTTTCATCATCTTTCGCCTCACCTTCAACAATTTGTCTTAATGTCTGTTTTCGTATTTCCGAATAATATTATAAATGGTATCACATACGGTGTCAACAGGTTTTTGAAGTGATTTCAGCGGTTTTAACAAAATGAAAAATATGCAAAATGGATGTATATGTACGTATTAATATGCACAAATGGGTGAATAAAATGAATATTCATTTTTTGTGCATATATACATTTTTCAGAAATTCAGGGGAGAATGTGACATATCAACCGCCAAAAACACCGATAATACAGCGAAAACAAAGCAGATTTCGGTCAATTTGTACCCCAAAATGCAAATTTGAAAAAACATTGAATATTTATTCAAAAAACACTTGATTTTTTGAAAACAGAGTGTATAATGTAAGAGTAATAAAAATTAAGTAAAGGAAACACCGACATAAAGTGTTTCCAAATTCCGGAGGAATCAAAAATGGCTGACAATAAGATTAAAAAGGTAGTTCTTGCATATTCAGGCGGTCTTGATACTTCAATCATCATTCCGTGGCTTAAAGAAAGCTACGACAACTGCGAAGTTATCGCTGTTTCGGGTGATGTTGGTCAGGGTACAGAGCTTGACGGTCTTGAAGAAAAGGCTATCAAAACAGGCGCATCAAAACTTTACATTGAAGACCTCAACAAGGAATTTGTTGACGAATATATCATTCCCACAGTAAAAGCAGGTGCTGTTTACGAGGGCAAGTACCTCCTTGGCACATCTTTTGCCCGTCCTATCATTGCAAAAAGACTCGTTGAAATTGCAAAGGCCGAAGGTGCTGACGCAATTTGCCACGGCTGTACAGGCAAGGGTAACGATCAGGTTCGTTTTGAACTTGCTATCAAGGCTTACGCTCCCGACATGAAGATTATCGCTCCTTGGAGAACATGGGAATTCAAGAGCCGTGAAGATGAGATTGAATATGCTGAAAAGCACAATATTCCGCTCAAGATTAACCGTGAAACAAACTACTCAAAGGATAAGAATCTCTGGCACCTGAGCCATGAAGGTCTTGACCTTGAGAATCCTGCAAATGAGCCAATGTACAATAAGGAAGGCTTCCTTGAACTCGGTGTTTCACCTGAGCAGGCTCCCGATAAGGCAGAATATGTAACTCTTACATTTGAAAAGGGTGTTCCCACAAAGCTTAACGGCGAGGCTATCGACAGCGTTGAACTCATTAAGGAACTCAACAAAATCGGCGGCAGAAACGGCGTCGGTATCACAGATATCGTTGAGAACCGTCTTGTTGGTATGAAGGCTCGTGGCGTTTATGAAACTCCGGGCGGTACAATCCTCTATGCTGCTCACGCAAAGCTTGAGGAAATCTGCCTTGACAAGGACACACTCCACTACAAACAGAATGTTGCAAATGCTTTTGCAGAGCTCGTTTATGACGGCAAGTGGTACACACCTCTCCGTGAGGCTCTCTCAGCTTTCGTTGACAGCACTCAGGAGTATGTAACAGGTGATGTAAAACTTAAACTCTATAAGGGTAACATCATTGATGCAGGCGTAACAAGCCCGTATTCACTCTATGACGAGGAAATTGCTACTTTTGACGAAGATCAGGTTTATGACCAGAACGACAGTGCAGGCTTCATCAACCTCTTTGGTCTTCCAATCAAGGTTCGTGCAAAGAAAGGCCTTATCAAATAATTAAATTTTTGATTTGCATACATAATCAGGGGCAGGGAATTTCTCTGCCCCGATAAGTGTTTATTACACCTTTTTATTTTTTACGGTATTTGTCGGTTGAAAAATATTCTGCGATTACTTGCTGGCGTCTAATGAATGCCCCTACAGGTTAACCCAACATTAATAACAAGGTGTAAATAAATATTTAAAACCAAAAGCAACAAAGTGCTTTACAACGGCTAAACATAATGTAAGGAGAAATAATAATGCAGCTTTGGAAAGGACGCTTCAAAAAGGAGCTTTCAAAAACCACTAACGATTTTAACAGCTCGATTTCATTCGACAGCAGAATGTATAAAGAAGACATCGAGGGCAGCATTGCCCACGCAACAATGCTTGGCAGATGCGGCATTATTAAAGAAGAAGAGGCAAACGATATCGTAAAAGGTCTTAAAGGCATTCTTGCTGATATCGAAAACGGTACTCTGCACATTGATATGGAGGCTGAGGACATTCACACCTTTATCGAGGGTGAGCTTACCAAAAGAATCGGCGACAACGGCAAAAGACTTCACACCTCAAGAAGCCGTAACGATCAGGTTGCAGTTGACATCAAGCTTTATCTCAAGAAAGAGGTTGTCAATGTAAAAAATCTCGTTGTAGGTCTTATCAAGGTTATTGCCGACAAGGCTGAAAAGTACAGCGAAACCGTTATGCCCGGTTATACTCACCTCCAGAGAGCACAGCCGATTACCTTCGGACATCATCTCCTTGCTTACGGTGAAATGCTTTTGAGAGATGTTTCAAGACTTGAAGACTGCCTTAAAAGAATGGACGAAATGCCACTCGGTTCATGTGCGCTTGCAGGCACAACATATCCGATTGACAGAACAATCACAGCCGAACTCCTAGGCTTTGACAGAATTACAAACAACTCTCTTGACGGTGTTTCCGACAGAGATTACTGCATCGAATTTGCATCGGTGCTTTCGATAATAATGGTTCACCTCTCAAGATTTTCAGAGGAAATCATTATGTGGTGCAGTTGGGAATTTAAATTCATTGAACTTGATGACGCTTTTTCAACAGGATCATCAATTATGCCGCAGAAAAAGAACCCCGATATTGCAGAGCTTGTTCGTGGTAAGAGCGGCAGAGTTTTCGGCGACAATATGACGCTCCTCACAATTATGAAGGGTACTGCACTTGCATACAACAAGGATATGCAGGAGGACAAGGAGGCTATCTTTGACGCACTCGACACGGTTAAAATGTGCCTCACAGCCTTTACTCCCATGCTCGACACAATGCGTGTCATTCCCGAAAATATGAGAAAAGCCGCAGCAGGCGGTTTCATCAACGCAACAGACTGTGCCGACTGGCTCACAAAGAACGGTGTTCCGTTCAGAGATGCCTACAAGGCAACAGGCGAACTCGTTGCAAGATGTATTGAACTCGGTACAGACCTCGAAAATCTTCCAATGGACGAATACAAAAAGGTTTGCGATGTGTTCAACGATGATGTTTACAGTGCAATTTCACTTGAACGCTGTACAAACGAGCGTACAGTATTCGGCGGCCCTGCATCGGCAAATGTAAAGGCTCAGGCTAAGCGTGTTGCAGAAATTGCAGAAAAACTGTAATTGCAAATCCGTAGGGGCGGATATTA
>ENA-OOWA01000198-OOWA01000198.1-human-gut-metagenome-genome-assembly--contig:-NODE-198-length-13723-cov-1.617062_pt1 | contig 13723 bp, 7 predicted proteins | sample MGYA00241404_ERZ501315 | MGnify/ENA primary metagenome ERZ501315 (study PRJEB25962, sample SAMEA2042840) | human gut metagenome | biome: human gut; feature: human-associated habitat; material: faeces...
ATTTTTGGTTACAGCGTACTGAAGGTCGTGAGCGGAAGTATGGAGCCGTCTATACATGAGGGTGACTATATTTACATCAAAAGGACGGATACTGACAGCTTAAAGGCAGGGGATATCATTTCGTTCTACTCTCAAGATGATAGTATTAAAGGCGAGATAAATACTCACAGGATATCTGAGGTTTTGAGCGACGGCACTTTTGTTACTAAAGGTGATGCTAACAAAATAGAGGACAGCGTGGCGGTGCAAAAAGTCAGCATTATTGGAAAATACTATGGAAAGCTCAGATTTTTCAAGTGGCTTGGGTCATTTGCATCAACAAAGAAGCTCCTCATATTGTTTGTGATAATCCCAACAGTTTGCATGGCTGTGTATGAGGTAAAAACTATCGCTGAGATAAAAATATATTCAAACCGTGAGGAAGCCTTGAAAGCGGCTGAGGAAGAAAAAGAAAAGCTTATGCGTGAGGCTGTTGAAAAGGAAGTTCAGCGGCTGAAAATGCAGGAAAACGAGAAAAAGGAGGCGAACAGCTTTGAATCAGGAAAAGATAATGAAGGCTAAAATGATAACGGCTATCGTTATTTGTATTGCGGCACTTGCAGGGCTGTTCGTTTTTATCGGGCTTTATATGGATAAGTCCGAGGAAGTCAGAAAGACTTACATTGCTAAGTATATGGAAAATCTGTCTGCCGCCTCTGAGGAGATAGACACTTATCTTGAAAACGGCAAGGATCTTCCAACGAGATATAACATGATACTTTCGGACATGGGTGCGGCAAGGTCGCTGGTATTTCTTATTGACGATTACACTGATGAGCAGAAGGCTATAAATGAGCTTCATTACTGCTTTGTGAAGTATCCCGAACAAATGCAGGGCAAGCTTGAGGACGTAAAAAAAGCACTTGACCATATCACCGAAAATCTTGACAAAGGCTATAGGGAAGTCAACGAGATAGTTGATTCGGTTGATAAAATGGGAAATTAATGCAAGGAGGACAATAACGTGAGCAGTAAAGGGCAGCTTAAAAGAGAAATAAAGAAATGCAGACTTACTATCGAGGAAATAGAGCGTAAGAGATCACGTTCACAATCAGCACTGGTTCAGGCAATTCTTTTGCAGGAAGAGCCTAACGAAATGGACGTTGAGTGGTTCAACAAATACACAGGCGAGATAACCGCTTGCAGAAACCACATGATAGAATTGCAGAAAGAGCTTGACTCGATGAAATAATGGAGGTCGCCAAAGTGGCTGAGCATAAAGTGATAGAGAAAGCAGACAGCGAGGAAGAAAAGAAGAAACGCAAACTGCTTATTATAAAAATAATACCAGTTGCAGTGCTGGCATTTATACTTATTGCGGTCAGCTTGGCTTGGTTTACCATTGATAAAGCCCTTGATCTTGATTCATTTGGAATGAAAAGCGTAGATTCGCCATTTGAACTGAAAACAGTAGGCAGTGCCAATGTGCTTAAAGCTGAGATACTTGACAGCAATGACTACTCTAAGGTGTCTGATGGGAGCAACATCACTTCTGACGAGAACGACAAGATCTACTGGCTTCTTGATGAAGAAAGCGGTATGACTAATGGTATTAATCCTGGTAGTCATGGAAAGCTTACTTTTTATGTTGTCCCGAACCAGTCGGGGGAAATGGAGATACAGTTCAAGTTGAGTATCACGGGGTATGCAGAGAATAAAAACGAAGACGCTGTTTCTTATGAAAAGATTACTGAAGAAGAAGTAACTAGATTTATGAATGGACATATCATGTTTTTTGAGAAATATGATGAGAACAATCACACATATTCCGATTTTCTTCATGATAAAACATTTACAAGGACGTTTAAAGATTGTAAAGTAGGCGTTCCGCAGGAAGTGAACGTATATTGGGTGTGGCCGAACACGCTTGGTCAGATACTAATGAAAAGCACAGATGAAAATCTGACAGAGAAAAATGTGCTGTTTGATGATGACAGTGAAGAACGTTTGGATTTTGCGGAATATATAAAGGGTAATTTAAGCTTGTTCTTGTCAGGTGATGCCGATAAAGAACAAAATAAAAAGGTTATTGAGAATATACTTAATGGTGATAAATACAGCACAGCACAGCACAGTTATCATCACTAAGCTCCATGTATAATGACGCTGACGAAAAGATAGGTACAAAGGTGCAATATATCCTTGTTGAACTAAACGTATAGATAAGAATATTAACTTTGCACGGAGGCAGTTGAAAGTGAAAGCTAATAGAAATCAGAAAATTAATAGAATATGCCACAAGCTTTACAGCAAGTATCGCAAGAATGTTATTTCTTTAGTTACCGCTGCCGTATTGCTTGTCACGAGTATGCCGCTTGCAGACATTTCAGGTGTTGTGTCTAAAATGGTATCAACTGTCACCAACGCTATTACGGCTATGGCGGCAGATACATATACTGACATTACTAACGATATCAAAAATGGCGTTTATACCATACAGAATGCAGACGATTTTAAAAAGCTTCTTAATGCAGATCCTGCTGACTATCAGAAAATCACAATATTGTTTTCAAACAACCAATCTCAGTTTAAGGCTTCTGATTTTACAGGAATAGAAAAAGGACTTGGCAATGAAGAATATCCTTTCATGGGAACAGTCAAAGCAAATGAGGGTTCAGCTATTAATCTTCCTATTAATTTTGCTCTGTTTGAATATCTTAGTGACAGTGCAAATTTAGATACTATTATTTTTGCTAGACCGGAAGAAAAAAATTCAGCTATGCTTGCTGAGAATGTTATACACGGTGATGTGGCTTCAGCTAATAAGTGGAAAATAAAAGCTGATCCTGTAGATGATTCAGGTGCTACAATTTATAAATCCTTCACGTCTGTTATAGGCAATATGAAAAATGGAGCAAAGGTCGATCTGGATATCACTCTAAGTAATGGTGTCCAGGTGGAAGTATCAGGCGGGGATAATGCAGGTCTTGCTTGTGGCACTATGGGCGAAAACACAAGTCTTGCTGTAAGCTTGTCAAGTAATTTGCTTGACATTTCCGGTAAATCGAACGCAGGTGTATTTGTCGGGAAAATGAGTACTGATGCGACACTGAATATTGACAAGTGCAACACCTTGACAGGCGTAAATATATCCGCAAACAACGCAGGCGGACTTGTGGGCAGTGCAGAGAATGCAGAAATAAATGTCGGTGAAGGTGTCACCCTTACCATGACCGGAAGCGTTACAGGCTCTGTAACTGCGGGCGGTCTTTTCGGCTCTTATACATACAGTAAAGCCAACGAAAAGACATTTGACATTTCAAAATTCAGTGGCATGAAAATGGCACTTGCTTGTTCATCAGGAGATACCGCTGACAGTGCGGCTGTTGGCTCTGTTTTCGGACTGCTGACAAACAGCGCAGATAGTGTAAAAATTAGTATCACGGGCACCGCTAATGATACTATTATTTCAAACTTCGATGGCACTGTCAGGGCAGGCTTTTATGGTGGTATTGTCGGAAGATATTCTGCTAATGCTCTTAGCTCTGAACTAGCACTAAGTGATATCATTGTAAATGTGACTGGCTCATGCAATGCCCTTGATTTTGGCGGCATTATTGGTAAGATAGGTGATAACAGCAAGGCTTATGTAAGCGTCAAGAATACCACTATAAGTATTAATAATCCCACATCATCACAAAATAATTATGGCGGACTTGTGGGCTATGCAGATCAGGCTTTGATTGATGTTGGCGGCAAAGTCACAGTTACGGCAAATGATGTTTCTGCAAACCAGAGCGTAGGTGGCATTGTTGGCAAATTTAATAAAAATGGCGTTGTAAGGCTTGGCGGTGAAACAAACCTTTCAGGCTTTTATCCTAAAGACCCTAACAAAAACGGATGTCAGATAGTAGGAAATAGAGGCAATGCTTTGATCTATAGCTTAAGCGGCTGGTCATTTACAAGGACATCTTCAAAAGTTATAGACGATATGGATTGGGGCGGAGTGCTTCGCCTTAACAATTCCGATCTGCTTGAGAGTGCTGACAGTGTTCTGTCTTTTGATGGATCGGGGCATACTGTTACAATAAATGGATTTTCTAATAATAATATTACCATAAGCAATAGGGCAGATTTTGCCCGTGCAGCTTTGATAATGCAGCATGATAGCAATGATTTTGTTAAGTATAGCGGTGCTAGCAAGGCAGATATGCTTGCGGCAAATATCAGCCTTAGTGCAGATGTTGATATAAGCGACACAGGACTAACCGGCTTTATGCGTGATAATGGTGAGGATACATTCACAGGCACTCTGAACGGCAATAGTCATAAACTTACCATGACAGTGGGAACAGAAAATGACAAGATAGTTTTCCATACTCATAACGGACTTTTTGCAAAGACAAGCGGTGCAAAAATAAGTAATTTAACGCTTGTTTCAAACTTTAATATTGTCGGTGATAATGTTTCTGGCGGTGATGCTTGTTATATTGGTTCTGTATCTGCATACAACAGCGGAGCTTTGACTATTGACAGCGTGACCGCTGATGTGACCGCATCTCCAAGTGGTGCGTATACTAATTTTGTCGGAGGTCTGGTTGGATATGTTGATGACGCCACAAGTGAAGTTTCATTCACTAATTCTGCTGTAACAGCAAATCTTACATACGATAATAGCACAACAACGGTAGATTGCACTTGTCTTGGCGGAGTTATCGGAATGGTAGGAGCTGTTACATCAAAGCCTACAATTGGTATTAAGTTTGATAATGTCACTGTTGGCGGAAATATAACTGACAAACACACAGGTCCTAAATCAGGCAGTGCTAATGCTAGAGTTGGTGGACTTATTGCCGAGATAGGTTCGGATATATCATCATCTCCTAATATTGTGAAAATACAAAGTGTTAGTGTAAATACTCTTAATGTAAAAACTTCCACTAAAATCAGCGGAAGCACAAGCGGTGGGTTTATTGGTCACAACTGGTATAATGTTGAAGTAACGCTGGATAAAATAATTGTATCTAATTCTACTATAACATCTGATAGTAATGAGATAGGTGGTCTTGTACTTTCCACAACAGGTTATTGGAGCATAAAAGAGGTTAGCTTTGACGGTGTGACGGTGAAAGCAACAAAATGTATAAATTTCGGCATGCTTGCCTCAACTCTTTTTGGTAGAGATTATGACTCTTATGGCTTTGACTATTTTAAAGGTGAAAATGTCAATAATTACAGAAGCTCACGAGATGCAACTTATTTTGAACTTACTAAACCTAATGGATATAAGATCTCACAAGATACTAAGATAAATATAAGCCCAAGCTATTCGTATTTTGATGAGATAGCTCGTTGTAGTATTTATTATTCTTCTTCAGCTAGTTTTATGTCTAATCGTCAAGCCATAATTTCAATTCCTGCTGTTACAGCGGACGGAGAGCGTTTGCTGTATATGGACGGAAAGAACTGCAATACCTATCAAAATCAAACAACAAATAATGGTGCTGTGTGGAAAAATAATTCTTGGGCAAGATATTATTATAACCTTGATGTATATAAAAACGGTAAAGCCACCACAGGCGGAGCTAAGGCTGTTGAGTGGAGTGCAAAGCTTTTTGCGGCAAATAATATAAAAGCATATATTAATAGTACAAATATAGATTTTCCAACAGATCCAGAAATAGATTTGACAGGATATTCATTTTATCCAGTTGATACAAATGGTTGTAATATAAAATCAAATTCAACTATTACTTTTGAAAATAATGGCTTTAATCAGTCTGAAATGGTATCAAGCAGTAATAGTGACAATTATGCCCGTACAACTGACGGCATAGATGGAACAAATTTAACTAATGACCATAATCAACATTACATGATGCAATGCGGACTTTTCAGAAATGAAAATGGAGCTGTTACCATAAGCGGTAAACTGACCTTTCAGGGAAATATCGGTAAGGTGAATGGTGGTTCAGGTGCATTGGTTTGCGGCTCGGTTGCTGACGACACCAATACTACAAAAAAATTTGTCAAAATTACCGGCAGTATCGTTCTTGATGATCTGTATGTGAATGATACTTCTTTAAGTTTAAATGGTGAAAATTCTTATGCCCCTTTGCTTATAAATAAGATAGGCAACATGACAGAGATCACTATACAGAATGTGTCACAGAAAAAACACAGTATGACTGCTGAAAAATATAACAAAGGCGGACAGAATTATGCTGCAACAAGCCTTATAGGCAATGTAGGAAGCAAAAAGGGTCAAAATATATCTCTGACTTTCTCAAATATCAAGCTTGACGCAAGTAATGAAAATTCAATTTTCAAAAATGCTACTTTGCTTGAAAGCTTTCAGCATTCTGACGGAGCAGGCTCTTCTGCAATATACAACTATAAATGGGAAGACGATTGGGGTACAGAAGAAAAGCATAATGTAACCTACGGAAGAGAAGTGTCTGACACCATAAAGAATCGTGTAGATGATGTGAGCAGGCAGAATAAGTATCATGGCGATTGGAGTAAAGATGACAGGTATACTTCCCCTGTCAAAAATAACGCAACAGAGGAATATAGCTTTACTGAATACAAGCCATATGTTGCTAAATCGTATGATACCGCCCAAAACTATGATGAGATAGACGTAAACCTTGAGCGACCATATTTGGACGAGGGTTGCGGAACATACTCTGATCCATATATCCTTGACGCTTCTACACTTGCGGAGGTCGCAAGAGTTATCAGTACAGCCGCACCTACAAATGGCTGGGAAGTAAACTATAATGCAAATGTTTCTGCCGATACATCGACTGTTAATGCTAATAGTGCTTTTTGCAAAGGCACTAATCATAAAACTTATACTTATGATGGAGCAGGCAATTTCGTAAGCGGAAAGGAAAAAGTTTCAAAAGATAACATGATCAAATATCTTTGCGAGGCTTATTACAAGATAAATGATGATATAGTTCTCGGCAGTTCTTTTGCAGGTCTTGGCGGAACATCAAACAGTTACGTTTTCAGGGGCGTTATTGTTGGACAGAAGAAATCCGACGGAACATATCCAACTATCACCAATAATTCTGCAAGCCCGCTCATCAGGTTCAGCAGCGGAAGTGTTGTAAAAGATATCAACATAGAATATACCAAAGAAGTAACGCTTTCAAAAAACAATAATAATAAATTAAACTATAGTACCGGAAAGACGGAGTATTATGGTGGTGTTATGGGCGTTGTGTTCGGTGGAGATAATATCATAGATAATGTCAAGGTAACAAATCCTAATATAACATTTGCAAAGAACGATAACAGCAAACAACATCTCATTACTGCAGGCGGATATGTTGGCGCCATAGTTTACGGCGGCGTTATTTTCAGAAATATGGACATCGTTGCCAAAGATAGTGCGCTTACAATCAGCAATACTGTGGCAGTGGGTGAAGACGTATATACCAATCTTTTTATCAATCCATATATAGGCAGAGTTGTAAACGGCTTTGCTATCGAAGAGGGAACAACGTTTGGTAAGTCAACTAACCTTAACAATGGCAGGAAAAATTATCTCATCACGCAGTTTAAGAGTGAGCTAAGTGATGATGAGAAATTAAATGTTATTGCCGGCACGACCAATACTATTGAAGTACCTAATGCACAAGCGTTGTTTATGCTGTCTATCATATCACAGTCCGGTATGGGATATACAGACCGTAAAAACAATACTTGCGGCTATGGTCACTATACTTTTACTCGAAATGCAGACTATTCAAAAGTTGGCACAGCTACATTGACTTCTGATGATAAAGATTACAAAACTGCGCTCTCAGATTATCAAAGACTTGAAAGGGCTACGGCTACAAGCAAGGAATATGAAAAGAAAAATTCTGTAATGCTAAAAAAATATACAAAGCCAAGTGAAAAAGGTCTTTATGAAGCAAAGTGGGCACACGAATTAAATAAGAACTTTACTGTTGAACTCACAGGAAATGGAACCTATGACCTCACCGACACAGGTTTTCGTGGTATAAATCAGTTGTTTGATGCAACAAATAGTAACTTGGGTGACATTAAATGTGATTATACTTTGTCTTTGACAGCTATCGAGGGAAATAATCAGACTATAAAGCTCGATACAGATATAAAAGCCTATGCTGTGAAAATAACGGATAACAAGAGCGGTAGCACTATTGAATTCCAAGATGTGGATAACTATAAATATCGTACCGCATTTGCCTCCGTAAAAGGAGTTGGGTTGATAAACTGTTCAACGTATGCTTTAATTGTAAATGACCTTAAGCTTTCCGGCAAGATCATCGTTAAGACGTATAACTACGATGGACAATCGTATGTTAATGAAGACCTTTCTACAGGTGGTATTGTTGGCGGAGTACAGAGTTCTTGCACGTTTAGCGGAATAACATTGACCGATCTTGAAATATATGGTGCATATACTGTGGGAGGACTTATAGGAAAGTCAACAAATGATATCAATATAAGTAACGTTAAGTCTGAAAACAGTGGCGTTTATGTGTATGGCGGATTTGAAACAGGCGGTCTTGTGGGAAATTCTCAGAAAGGCAACGAATTCTCTGTTGATAATTCTAATATAAAAATTAATAAAGTTGAATTTGCTAATCTTGATAAAGGCACAAAAACTTGGTTTGGCGTAGGTGGAATCGCAGGCTCTGCAAATATCGAAACGACAATAAGCAATGTTCAGCTTACAGCCTATAATAAAGATAGCTTTATCGGTTCAAAAAAAGACAATAAACCCCTTGCAACCCAGACAATGAACGAGGGCGGTCTTATAGGACTGTCTAACGGAGCATGCACAATAACAAACACAAGCGTCAGCGTTGATGTTTATGGAAGTAATGCTGGCGGATTCGTTGGAATAAACAAAAACCAGTTGTCTATCAATGATTGTTACTATGGAGAAACGTCTGAAACATCAGCTTGCGGCGTCTATGGTTATACAAGCTCAGGCGGAATGGTCGGCACACAGAATTCGGCTGTGAACATATCAGGGTCTGCTGTAAAAAATGCAACGATAGGTATACCAACCGCTAAAAATGGTGATGCAGGTATCGGAGGTTATGTTGGCATAAAAGCTAACGGTGATCTGAAGATAACTGATTGTGAAGTCAACAATGTTACTCTGTCAGCAGAAGATAAGTCCAACGGTGCAGGTGCAGGCGGTGTGATAGGTCATAATGACCGTGGAAGCACATATGCTTATGATATTTTCATAAATAAATTAAGTTATAACAAAGCCAATGAAAATGTGTCTGTTTCTAACTTGATAGGTTGGAACAATGATAAAAATCTATCATCTAAATTTATTGGAGTATCGGTAAATAACACGGATTGTTTACCTGATATACAGTATAATGCTTCACAGATACCTGCCAGCTTCACCGCAGTTCACTCCGACTACAACGGTACTCAGGATAATACTCAAAATATCGGTGAGGGAAGCAGTTCACACGTTGATATCTATTCGCCTTATGTCAATATAAACCCAAGCAAAACCATTGGAGATAAAATTTTCGCAGGCGATCTTGTTGGCGGAAATATGCAGACTATCATTAGTGACGCTGCTTCTTATACGAATGGCACAAAGACAAAATCCTATGGCATAAACAGTACTATAAAGACATATGCAGAGGATCTGGCTAATTCAAAGCTTACAACATTTCGTCAGGCCTCTGAGCTTGATGTTCAGGAGCTGAATGATCTTCCAGTTTTGCTTATAGATGATAACTCATCGTTGAATATTACACAAATGCTTGCAAAGTATATCTCAGTTCTGACAAATTGTGATGTTTGCGACAGCAGTTCAAATAAGCTGAAAACAACAGATCTTATGAATGTAAGCACAGCGACTTATGTGTATGATAACGATGTTTTGAAAAAATCAGACAAAAGCACTCTTACGTTTAACAGCAAGACAGGATATTTCAAGGTCACAGACGGTCAGTATGACAATGACGGCACAAACAGATTTACTGTCATTACTCTTGATTATATCGACCCAACGGGAAGTGGCAAAACTGCTCTTAGACTTCATATTCCTGTTTTTGTAAGAAAGGTGCTTGATTTCAGCTTCCAATCTTACGTTATCTCAGGCACAGACTATAACCATTCTCACTATACGGATAAAACAAAGCTTGCTTTTGAGAGCTTTGATGCACCTGTTACTACTTATTTTAAGTATTCCTATTACAAATCTGCTAACGAATGGGAAAAAATGCTCAATAACGGTGACAGTCTGCTTTGGAGCTTTGACAAAAAGCTTTATCTTATTGGTGATAGTGCCACTGACAGTGGCGTGCTTACCGATGATACAAAGTTAACTCTTGTTGATGCAAATAACAATGACAAGACTTATCATTCTACCGCAAGTGATGCTAAGTTTAATAAAACAACCGGTGAGCTTGACTTGACAAATATAAGTGGCTTTAAACCGGTTACAATGAATGATGTACTGTTAAGATATGCGTCGGTAACAGCTAAAGAATCATCTGACGGAACACTTGTTGAGGCAGATGATGAAGCTACAGCTACTGTAAAAACAAGCGACGGCAAGTATTATAGACCTGCTGGTGAGAATGAAACAGGCACTTATAAGATAACTGTTTCAGCGAATAGTGATACACCAAAAAATGATAATGACGAAATGATAATAAGCGAGAACTATTATCTCACTATCAATATTCCGGAAACGGGAAGCACAAAAAAAGTCATCAAGAACTTTGTGAATTATTATAGCGGTAATAAGCCAAGAAAGCTCAATGGCAATATTCCTACAAACCTTGTCCAAGTGACAAATAATGACACTGGTGCATATGTTATTGCAAACTTTTTTACACAGTTAGTAAGTGTGACGGCTCATGACCCAGAGGAGATAACAGCGTCAAATAATTTTGTCCATGCGACAATGACGTCAAAGATAAGCATTGATCGGAGCCTTAGAGATACATTTAATGGCTATAAGAGTGACGATTTCAATATGTATCAGGCGTTTAAATTCTCTATGAAGAACTTTGATGAAAACGATGCGGGAGCTAATGCAAAGATCATTGCAGGAACTTCGGTGAATGTTGATTACAGCATTTTAAACAGTTCAGACACAGAGTTATCAAACGCAAAAACAAGCAAGACTGAGACACTTTCAGAAGCTAAAGACAGCTATATGCTGATGTATCCCGATTCGGTCTACAATTATATCAATAGTGACGCAAATGGTTCTATAACTGTCAAGGCTGATATCAGCTTAACTTATGGTACTGCAGGGATCATAGATCAGTTTCCTGAGCGTAAGGACGGGGATACAAAAACCGGTATAGGCGTAAATGCGTCGTCATATGTTGCATATAGCCAGAACAATATTGAGAACAGCTCTATCTCTGCAAGTGGAGTTATGCCTGCTAGACGCTACTATAGAAAGGCAATGACGGTGGCACAGCTAAACTATAACGTTGCAGAGTCAACGGTTCTTGAGTCGAAGGATTCACCATTTTCTCAGCTTGGTATCAATGCCAAAGATATGACTACAGAAGAAATGGCAATAACAGCAAATGCTATCTATGATCTGTCTGCTTTGAGTCGATCAACAAAGGACGGTGGCAAAAAAATACAGTATACAATGAGGTTGTATGTTAAGGACAATAGTGGCGATTATAAGCAGACAAACGATATTAGCAAATATCTCAGTAGCTTTACTTTGGAAAACGCCACATCAAGCAGCGGCCTGAATGGCAAGGAGTGCGTTTTTACCACTGATTATAATGGCGAAGAACAAAACACAGCCGTTACGAAATTTACAGTAAAAACAGGCAAGGCTTTTGAGGAGCAGGGACTTGCCTATGCGAACTATAGAGTTGAGCTTACCGCAGTATTGCTTAATGACAACAACTCAGTTGTTAATGGAACTACCTCAAGCGACTATGTTGTTTACACAAACGCAAAAATAGAAACAGGCTTTATAAATTCATAATAAGCAGGCATTTTCAGGAGAAAATTATGACAAAAAGCATTTTTGGAAAATTCAGAAAATTAGAAAAAAAGAAGAAGCTCCAGCTAGTCATAGCAGTATCCATCTCAGTGGTACTGCTTGTGGCACTGCCTGTTTATGCGTGGTTTACTCACAAACGTTCTATTGCTCTTACAACAAAAATAAATGCCCCTACTCAGCTTTATATCACAGCAGGAAATAAAGAATCTGTGGCAAATCTTGAAATGGCAGATATAGATGTTGAGAACGACAGTTATAAAGACTTTGTTTTCGGCATAGGCGGGGCAGACGTGCAACAATATCAAATACAGCTTGCACATACAACGAATATCCCTTTTGAGTATGAGATATATCGTGCGAAAAGCGTCAGTGAAACTGAAAAATCAGAAGCTGTCGTTTATGTTTCAGATGAAGAGAATAAAACGTTTTATTACAAAATAGACGGCAATAAGATCTCGGGACATTATCTCAATCAGCAAGGCTCGGAGATACTTGCTAACAGCACACTTCACGAAAAGTCTTATGACAGCTACGGCAATGTTCAGAAAAATTCCGAAGCACTTTATTGGCAATCGGATACACTGACGGTAATTGACAATAAAGATCCGTTTTGCGATTATTTTATAATAAGAGTAAAATGGAATGAAAACGTCCAAAACAATAAAGAAACTGATATGGTCTACCTGACAGTTCAGAGAAAGTAATAAATCACAAAATAGAGAGGAGGGTGGCTGTTATGAAAGACCAATTTATAAAAAAGCTTAAAAGATCGTGGCTTGCATTATGGATAGCTTTTGCGGCAGCCGCACTCAGTACTATTGGCGGCTTATACCAGCGTTTCAAGTGTAAAGCGAGTTGTGTCCACACAAAAGGGAGCAGGTATGCTGTTTTCATCTAATTATCTTACAACAGATGAAAATGATCTTCCAAGGACGATAACTTTTAGCAGTATGGAAAACTCGCCTTGTGTGACAGTCAATGTGTGCAACTATCCGCAAACATTGATAAAGCATAATGACAAGGATATCACATACACTTTGACAGTCGAGCTTATGGACAGCAACGGAAATGCCGTTACCGGAGAAGAAGCTGCAAAATACTCAGTTGAATATAATGGTGAAAAAAAGACTTTTGGAAGCAATTCAAAAATAGAGTTTTCACTTTTGAAACTTATGGCTGACGATTTCAACAAGCATGAATTTGTGCTGACTTTTGATAAGTCACAGCTCACAAAGTCTGACATATACATGAGAGTGACAGCCACTCCTACAAATCAGGCTGAGTTGAAACCGCTCTCCGCAAAGCTTGGCGTTATCTATATAAATAATAACACATCAGCAACATGGACAGGCACATTCATCGACAATGCTACCTCGCCTAAAGATCTTGACGGCTTCAACTACCGCCTGTCAGGCAGTGGCGAGGGGACTGTCACCCTGACTTGGAATACGAACTATGTTGATATCAGCCCATGGTTTAAGAATACTTATGATCTGACTATTTCAAAGGACAGTTCTGGCATAGCCACTGCAACTTTGAAAGTCAATTCTGCCGAGAAAAATCAATATGACATTCAGTTCTATCGAACGAACGGCATTAACAGTGCAGAACAGTGGTCTGACGGTAATCATACCGATATTACGGTAACTGGTACGGGATTTGTTTCAATGAGTTTCACTCAAAGCACAGCGACTGAAAATTAGAATATGTACAAAAAAACGGACTGCAAACAAA
>ENA-OOWA01000208-OOWA01000208.1-human-gut-metagenome-genome-assembly--contig:-NODE-208-length-13386-cov-3.115520_pt1 | contig 13386 bp, 10 predicted proteins | sample MGYA00241404_ERZ501315 | MGnify/ENA primary metagenome ERZ501315 (study PRJEB25962, sample SAMEA2042840) | human gut metagenome | biome: human gut; feature: human-associated habitat; material: faeces...
AACTTTTACACTTATCCAAGATAGCGGGTATGGAATCTTGGATTACAATTAAGCTTCTTAGTTGCGACTATATCCACACCGGTTGCTGCAACATCGCTTAGCAGTACATCACCTATATGCACCGGTGCCTCTACCGTGATTTGGTTGATACACTCCATCACATCCATTATCTTTTCCTTTGGAATATCCTGTGCCGTCTTTACGGATACCATCGGTATTGTGCCATTTTTCACACAGACTGTACTTGTCACAATTCGTGTCGGATGCGTCACTTCCTTTGCTCCGTAGTCTGCTCCGCGCTTGCAGGTATTTCCGGTTACTGTGACATTTTCTCCATCTATTGTCACCTTAAGGGCACAGCCCAGAGGGCAGCCTATACATGTCAAATTTCTTTCTTCCATGATACTATGCCTCCTCAATCTTTATCGTAATTGTGCGGGGATTGTCTGTTTCGATGAGCTCCTTCTTCTTAAGCACTACCTGCTCCATCTCCCCCGGCGCCATAACAGGACGCTTGCGGTGCTGCAGCTGTTTGTCATCCAGATATACTGCAATATAGCAATTCTTATACACAGCTCCCACTCGAAATCTTACCGTCACAGTATCATCCATTTGTGCAGTATTTATAGTGCTTGGGACAGTATATCGTACTCCGCCTGTAGCAGTTATCGATATTTCTTTGCCATCGCAACTCTTATCACCGCCATTTTTTACATACTCTGCGGCATGGCGGCCTGCTGCTGTCGCTTCCTCTGACACGTAATCCACGAGGTCATGCACATGAAGCACATTTCCGCAGGCAAATACACCGGGCACATTTGTCTCAAGGCTTTCGTTTACGACCGGTCCGCTTGTTACCGGATTGAGCTCTACACCTGCTGTTTTTGAAATCTCATTTTCCGGAATGAGTCCGCATGAGAGTAAAAGCGTGTCGCACTCGTAAAACTCCTCTGTTCCCTCAATCGGCTTGTTGTGCTCGTCCACCTGTGCAAGAGTGATGCCCTCCACACGCTCCCTGCCCTTTATATCAACCACTGTGTGGCTGAGCTTAAGCGGAATTCCAAAATCATCCAGGCACTGCACTATATTACGCTTCAAGCCTCCCGAATACGGCATGAGCTCTGCAACCACCTGCACCTTGGCACCCTCCAAGGTCATTCTTCTTGCCATGATAAGACCGATATCTCCTGAGCCAAGTATTACTACCTTTCGTCCCGGCATGTATCCCTCTATATTCACCAGTCTCTGAGCTGTACCCGCCGAGAAAATTCCTGCCGGTCTGTAGCCTGGTATGTTTAGGGCACCTCTTGCTCTCTCCCTGCAGCCCATCGCAAGTATTACGGTCTTTGCGGCGATATGGAAAAGTCCGTCTGTGCGGTTCATAGCTGTAACTATTTTATCGTTTGCCTCATCTTTTATCTTTACATCATGCCTGTCATCTGCCCCATTTTCGAACTCGTCACCTGTCGAGATGTCCATGACCATCGTATTCAGCCTGTACTCTATGCCAAGCTCTTTGACCTCTTTGATAAATCTGCCGGCATATTCAGGGCCTGTGAGCTCCTCCTTAAAGGTGTGCAGGCCAAAGCCGTTGTGTATACACTGATTTAATATACCGCCAAGCTCACAGTCTCTTTCCAGTATAAGTATTTTATCTATTCCATTTTTCTTAGCGGAAGCTGCTGCCGCAAGACCTGCCGGGCCACCTCCTACTATCACAATATCGTAAAATTCCATATTGCCCCCTATGTTAATCTGATATTAATCCAATATCAATCTATCGTTACCTATCTCTTTGAAGTAAGACAGACTATCCTCGATTCTTGCTCATTCCAACAACTATCTTTGACTTTCCACCGCTTTTGGTGATGTCAAGCTGCGAAATTCCCTTCTCTCTGGCGATAATCTCCATAGTTCTCGGAGAACAGAAGCCTGCCTGACATCTGCCCATTCCGGCTCTGGTGCGTCTCTTCACACCATCAAGTGACTTTGCGCCAAGTGGTCTATTTACCGCATCCATTATCTCGCCCTCCGTAATCATCTCACAGCGGCAGATTATATTGCCATACTCAGGCTTTTCTTTTATCAGCTTTTTATACTCATCCTCTGAAATCTTCTTTGGATTTAAAATACCTTTTCTTGTCTCGATGAAATCCGCATTTTTAGAAGGATTAAAAAGCCCCTCAACTATTGCTGCCACTCTCTCACCGATAGCCGGCGCACTTGATAAGCCCGGTGACTCTATACCTGCGCAGTCAATAAAATACGGTGCGTCAGAAAGCTCCTCGATGATAAACTCATGTCCGTCCTCATGTGCACGGTTTCCTGCAAACGATGTTATGACCTGACGCATAGGAAGTGACGGCACCGAACGTGTGCCGGATGTCACAACATGCTCTAAACCTGCTCTCGTTGTATTTGTACCATCCTTGTCCTCATGGTCATCTGCTGTAGGTCCGATTAGGATATTTCCGTGTACTGTCGGGGTTACAAGCACGCCCTTGCCGTATTTTCCCGGAAGCTGGAAGATTGTCTTGTCAACGATACCTCCCGCAGCCCTGTCTAAAAGCTCGTACTCTCCGCGCCTTGGTGTGATATGGATTTTGTTTTCACTCACCATGTTGTGAAATACATCAGCATATACACCGGCTGCATTTACAACGCAGCGTGCATGAATTTCTCCATTTTGAGTAATGAGAATATAGCCTGCCTGCTCCTTTTGAATCTCCTTCACCTCGGTGTTAAATAAAAACTCCACACCGTTTGCCGCAGCATTCTCAGCAAATGCAATATTCATACCAAACGGACATACAATGCCTCCTGTCGGGCAGTAAATAGCTGCCACCACCTCATCAGACAGATTCTGCTCCATCTCATGTGCTTTCTTTGAATCAAGAATTTCAAGTCCCGGCACGCCATTTGCGATTCCCTGATTGTAAAGCTCCTTAAGCCTTGGCATATCGTCATCGCTAAAGCACACTATCAGTGAGCCGTTTCTTCTAAACTCAAAATCAAGCTGCTTCGAAAGCTCGTCCATCATCTCATTTCCACGGATATTCATCTGTGCCATAAGTGTACCGGTCTTACAATCAATTCCGGAATGGACAATAGCACTGTTTGCCTTTGAGGTGCCACAGCACACGTCCTCCTCCTTTTCCACCACACAGATGGACAGGTTATATTTCGAAAGCTCTCTGGCACAGGCGCTTCCCGATACTCCCGCTCCTATAATTACTACATCATACATGTTATTTTCTCCTACCAATTTCCATGCATTGTTTAATTGCCGTATCACTAAGCTCATTTAAAACAATGCAAGCATAAGCTATTATTCATCCTTCGCCCAGTTAAATGCGCAGGCGACAGCCTTTTTCCACATTTTAAGCTTCTTTTCTCTCAAATCAGCCGCTATCTCCGGCTCAAACACACGGTCAATAGACCAGTTTCTCTTTATATCATCCATGCTTTCCCAGTAGCCCACCGCAAGCCCTGCGAGGTACGCTGCGCCCATGGCTGTTGTCTCCACGCACACAGGCCTGTTGACCGGTGCATTGCTGATATCAGCCTGCATCTGCATGAGCAGATTATTGGCACTGGCGCCGCCGTCCACCTTAAGTGATGTGAGATTGATGCCCGAATCAGCCTTCATTGCCTCAAGCACATCATTCACCTGAAATGCCATTGATTCCAGAGTTGCCCTTATGACATGGTACTTGTTTACACCTCTCGTAAGCCCCACAATGGTTCCTCTGGCATACTGATCCCAGTACGGTGCTCCAAGCCCTGTAAATGCCGGCACCACATAGCAGCCGTTTGTGTCTTTTACCTTTCTCGCCATGTATTCTGAATCTGTTGAGGAATCGATAAATTTCATCTCATCGCGTAGCCACTGGATAGAGGCTCCTGCTACAAATATTGAACCCTCCAGCGCATATACCACCTTGCCGTCTATACCCCAGGCTATAGTGGTAACAAGTCCGTTTTTTGAGGATACAGGCATCTCACCTGTGTTCATCAGCAGAAAACAGCCTGTACCGTATGTATTTTTGGCTTCCCCTGCCCTGAAGCAGGTCTGGCCAAAAAGCGCAGCCTGCTGGTCTCCTGCCGCTCCCGCGATAGGAATCGGACCCCCGAAAAACACAGGATTCACCTCACCATATACACAGCTTGACGGCATTGGCTTTGGAAGCATGCTTTTTGGTATATCAAGCTCCTTAAGTATCTCATCATCCCACTTTAAGGTATTGATATTAAACATCATGGTTCTTGAAGCATTGGAATAATCCGTGACATGCACCTGTCCCTGAGTGAGCTTCCATATAAGCCATGTCTCGACTGTTCCAAACAAAAGCTCGCCTCTTTCGGCTCTCTCCCTCGCTCCCGGCACATTGTCAAGGAGCCACTTGAGCTTAGTTGCCGAAAAATAAGCATCTATCACAAGCCCTGTCTTTTCTCTGAATGTCTCGGTAAGCCCCTTTTCTTTCAGTGAATCCGCATACTCTGCCGTGCGTCTGCACTGCCATACTATCGCGTGATAAACCGGCTCACCTGTATTTTTGTCCCATACAATTGTGGTCTCTCTCTGGTTAGTAATGCCTATCGCACATATGTCGGCTGCCGTAGCCTGAATATTGGCCATAGCCTCCTTTGCCACCTCAAGCTGTGTGGCCCAGATTTCCTCTGCATCATGCTCCACCCAGCCCGGCTTTGGAAAAAACTGCGTAAATTCCTTCTGTGCCACACTGCACATCTCGCCCTTCTCATTGAAAAGTATACATCTGTTGCTGGTCGTGCCCGCATCTAATGCCATAATATACTTTGCCATGTAAAAATCCTCCAACTCTCTATATTTCCAGCTTTTTTCCTTCTATCCTGCTACAGCTCTTCCTCTACCATGCTCTTCTCTCTGTTGAACGCATCATAGATACATGGAATTACTATAAGCGTAAGGATGGTTCCGTATACGAGACCTCCTATTATTGCGATTGCCATCGGCTTTATCATATCTGAGCCATCTCCGATACCTATCGCCGATGTAAACATTGCGAGTATGGTGGTCATCGCTGTCATCAGTATTGGACGAAGCCTTGTACGGCCTGCGTCTATGATTGCCTCATGCTTGCTCATGCCCTCTCTCCTGGCCTGATTGATGTAATCAATGAGCACGATTCCATTATTTACAATTAGACCTGCCAGCATGATAAAGCCAAGCATTGATATGATTCCAAGCTCATTTCCCGTGATGAAAAGAGCTATAAAGCCTCCTGTAAACGCAAGAGGTATACAGAACATGATAATAAACGGTGAAAGCAATGACTGGAACTGCGCCACCATGATAAGATAGATAAATATCACTGCAAGCACAAGCATAAGTCCAAGCTGACTCATTGACTCATTTATTGTCTCATCCTCGCCCTCCATATCTATTGAATAGCCATCAGGAATACTAAGTTTATTAATTTTTGATTTAATTTTATCGCTTAGTAATGTTACATTATGGTTTTCATCAACCGCACCTGATACTGTAATATATCTTGTCTGAGCATCTCGATGAATGGTACTCAGTGTCTGTTCCTGCGAAATAGTGCAGATATCACTGAGCGGAATCTCCTTTTCACTGCCATCATTATCCTTATAGGTAAATGTAAGGTTTTTGATGTCGTCCACAGTCACATCAGACTGCTCTGCAGATTGTAAGTATACCTCATAGTCCTTTATGTCGGTCGTAATGGTTGTTGCGCTCTTTTGAGATGATATCTCACCGGATACGAGCTGGTATACCTGAGCCACCGTATAGCCATACTTTGCTGCTTTTTCCTTATCCACAGATATCTTAAGCTCATTGATTGTATCTCCAAGACCGTCATCTATATCTGTCACTCCATTTGTGTCCTTAAGGATATCTGCCACATCACCTGCAAGCTTCTGAAGCTTGTCTATATCATTACCCTTAATTCTGACAGAGAGACCACTTCCGAAAAACTCTGATGAGTCCATAGCTTGTGAAGATGCTGTTACCTTGCAGTCCAGATTCTTTGTGCGTTTTTCAATTTCATCTATTACCTTATCCGATGAAACATCCGACTTCTCATCAAGCAATATATACATGCTCACGCTGTCGCTTCCTGAGCTCATCAGGTTCATGGTCGAGCTGCCGCCTGCTGTAGCTCCTATTGTGTCTATGCCCTTTATATCAGATATTTTGTCCATGACCTTATCAGACAGCTCTGTAAGCTGCTTGAAGTCGAGCTTTTCGTCATCCTCTGCCTCTATGGTAAGTGAAATCTGATTTGACTCCATGTCCATATCCATAAATGTCATTCCCCTTGACATGCAAAGTGCGCCACTGCCGACTAAAAGCACTACTGCCGCAATAAATACCACCGGCTTAAATCTAAGACATATACAGAGCACATTTCCATACCAATCCTTAAAACGGTCAAACCATGGATGCTTTATATCCTTCGTCTTTTTAAGCATGCCTGAAGCAATTGCCGGTACAAATGTGAGTGCCACTACAAGAGATGCCATAAGAGTAAATGCTACAGTAAGAGCCAAATCTACAAAGAGCTGCCTCGTGATTCCATCAGTAAAAATGATTGGCGCGTACACACTTACCGTGGTAAGTGTAGAGGCAAAAATGGCTCCTGCCACCTGATTTGCACCCTCAACAGCTGCCTTCTTTACCGAATATCCCTCTCCCCTTAATCTGTAGATATTCTCGATTACTACAATTGAATTATCCACCAGCATTCCTATTCCAAGCACAAGTCCCGACATTGAAATGATATTTAAGGTGATATCCGTAAAATACATAAGCACCACTGCCACAATAACCGATAGTGGTATAGATGCTGCGATAACAAGCGTTGGCTTTATATCCTTTAAGAACAAAAGCAGTACGAAAATGGCAAGTATTGCTCCCACTATCATATTCTGCATCACACTTTTTACAACCATGTCGATGTATACGCCCTGGTTCATGAGCACTGTGGTGTGTAATCCGTCATTTTCCTTTTCCAGCGAATCAAGCTTGTCCAAAAGACGGTCTGTGACGTCTCCTGTAGAGTAGCCGGTCTGCTTCTCCATGGAGAGCATTATTCCGGGATTACCGTTGACTATCGCATATGTCTCATCCGAGTTGTCAGTCATCTCAACATCTGCCACATCACCGACATGAATAGGAGCTATTCCATCAAGCTTCATATCCATAAGCACTAGATTTGTTAAATCATCAATTGATTTTATCTCATCTCCCACCTGTACTATGTACTGCGTGCCATTTGAATCATTTACATAGCCTGCAGGCATATCAAAGTTCTGTGCGACGAGCAGCTGCGAGAGTGAGTCAATTGTTAAAACTGCATTTAAGTTTGACTTGTCAAGTGCATCATCCTTACTCTTTTCCAGTTCCTTTTTTGAGCTGTCAAGAGATGCCGCTGCTGTTGCAAGCTGTGCTGACTGCTGTCCTATGCTTATCGAGCTTATAGCTGCCTGACTGTTTAGATTATCATAGGCATCTAAAAGTGCTGTCTCTCCTTGTGCTATCTTGTCAAGCCCGCTTTGGCACTGCTCTATACCTGTATTCACCTGAATGAGAGTCTGTGCTATCGCTGACGCTGCCGCAGGCAGATCATCTGCTGTGTTTACGGTGATTCCAAGCGCCGAGAGTCCTGAAAACTGTGTTGCAATCTGCTTATCAACCTGCTCAAGCTGCGCTTTGAGTGCTGCGCCCGCTTCACCCGGTGCATTTGCGCCCTCTTTGAGTGACGGAATTGTCTTTGTATATGTATCACTATTCATGAAGTCTGAAAGAGCTGACTGAATTGTTTCAAGCTGGCTCTTCTGCTCATTTAAGCTTGCAAGAGTACTCTCTAGCTGAGTCTTCTGCTCTGCAAGCTTTGCCTTTTGCTCCTTTAGCGTATCCACTCCCGCGCTCATCTGATCCGATGCCGATGTGATTGCGTTTTGTCCGCTCTCTATCTTTGCGCTTGCATCATCCATCTGACTTTTTGCATCGTCAAATTTCTTTGAAACGGCATTATTTATTTTCTCATTGAGCGCATCTATCTTGGCCTGATTCATCGTGACCTGTATCTGCTCAGTGAGCTCACCTGTTGCAGTCACTGATGCGACTCCCTCTGTACTCTCAATTGCAGGCTTTAGTGTGTTTTCCACAAAGTCGGTGATTTCTGCCTTGCTTTTCCCATCCATATCCACAGCAGTCATCATGATTGGAAGCATGTCCGGATTTATCTTCATAATGGTCGGAGTACCCACTCCATCCTTCCAGCCAGCCTTGACCTGATCTATTTTTTGCTGCATCTCTATCACTACAGAATCCATGTTGGCATTCTGCTCATACTCGCATGTCACCAGAGAATAGCTGTTATATGACATTGAGCTTACGTTTTTGATATTTGACGTAGTTGCCATAGCTGCTTCAAGCGGCGCGGTGACATCGCTCTCCACCTCCTGTGGACTTGCTCCCATATCTGTTGTCACGATAAGTGCATACTGAAAGCTCATATCCGGCAGCAGATCTGTCGTCATCCTGCCAAGCGATACAACACCAAGTACTATTACCAGCAATACTCCTACAAGTACAGTAAAAGGCTTTTTTACACTATATCTGGATATCATCTAACCCCTCCTTTTTCTTTTCTTGATAATGTCCTGCATTAGTTTAATAGACAATGATTACTGCGATTTTCACAATATATTTAATTCGCTGTTATACTTTTATTATACAATGTGTCGGATTGCAACTCAATTGGTTTATACTTTTTTAAGAGATTTTGACAATAAAAAGACACCCAATTATACGATTAATATAATTCGATGTCCTTAAATGTCTTTAAATATCTTTTAATATCTTTTATTTATTTTAGCTTCAAATGCCCTCTTCCTCAATCTCATCCTCATCATCATTGATACCTGCAACAGCACTTGTAACGGCTCCGATTACAGCGACAAGCGCAAAGATGATAACTAAAAAAATAACTATAAAAAATGCTACTAAAAAACCTGTATCTGTCATATAATTTACCCCCATAGCTGTCTCACAGCTTCTTTAAAATATAGTTTTAGTTTAACACACTTGTCTGTAAATAACAATATCGTAAAGGGCTAAATTATTGACTAAATATTGACTAAAATATTGATTTATGAAATTACTCAGTCCTTGATCTGCATACCGTTTGCATCCATATGATAGCCTTCTGTCATGATCAGCTTTGATACCGGAACTATCTCATAGCCCATTTCCTGCAGCTTCGTGAGCATCTCATCGAGTGCCTGCGAGGTGTATTTTGCGCCAAGATGGCAGAGTATTATCGAGCCACAATCCAGGCTTTTGTGATTGCACACTGTATCTATAATATTTTGCATACCATAGTTTTTCCAGTCGAGTGAATCCACATCCCACTGGATTGGATAATAGTCACAACCATACACTGTGTCAATCAGTTCATTGTTGTACGAGCCGTATGGCGGTCTGAATACCTTCATATCCTTTCCGGTCAGCTCCTTGACCTTTTTGTGCACATCCATTATCTCCGTCTTCATCTCGCCTGCCGTGATTGTTGCCATATCATAGTGGTGCTCACTGTGATTTCCGGGCTCATGCCCTTTTTCAACCAGCGTCTTTACACATTCAGGATTATCACTCACAAACCCTCCTGTCATAAAAAATGTAGCCTTTACGTTGTGCTTGTCAAGTGTCTCCATCATACTGTCAAAATCCTCTGCTCCCCAGGCACAGTCAAATGAAAGGGCTATCTTTTTTTCCGTTGTCTGAACCGAATATACAGGCAGCTTTCTGTCTCCGAACTGACTCACAGCACTGCTAAGTGTCTCCATCACCTCTATATTTTTCAGCTGTGATATGTCATACTCTCTGCCATATAAAGCGCCTGTAATAAGAAGCGCCGACAGCAGCACTCCAAAAAGGAATCTGTGTCGGCGTTTCTTTCGTTTTGTCCCATTATGTAGTTTTGTATTTTGCATGTATGCTCTGTATTCACTCATGCTATATACTATTCTTTATTATCACAAATTATGAATAATGAAATAACTCTATTTCAGTTCTTCTGCCCTTCCGATAAACTCAAGCACTACCTCAATCGACTGATGCGCAGCCTTCTCCGCAAAGGTCTGGTAGTCTGTCTCGCCGCCATCGCCGTCTGATATTGAGCGAAGAATGGCAAATGGCACCTTGTTCACATAGCACACATGACCGATGCTGCCTCCCTCCATCTCTGCTGCGATTGCATCAAAGGTATTCGAAATATAATCCTTCTGCTCCTTTGTGGCAATAAACTGATCTCCTGTTGCGATATTGCCCTTTTTGTAGTGGATATTCCTGTCAGCTAAGCATGAGCACATAAGCTCCACCATTTTTGTATCTGCCGGAAGCAGAATCATATTGATGCCTGAGAGAAGTCCCTTCGGATCTCCAATTGGCGATGTATCCATATCGTGCTGCAGCACGTTTGTGGCTACTGCCACGTCAAGCACATTTAAGTCCTTTGTCAAAGTTCCTGCCACTCCGATATTGACAATCATATCTACATCATATTTCAAAATCATGGCCTCTGCACATATTGCCGCAAATACCTTTCCTATTCCGCATTTTGCCGCAACTACATACTGATCACCGATTTTACCCTCAACAAACTCCACTCCGCTGTAAACCTCTGTCTGTGTGTCTGTCATCTGAGCCTTTAAGTCATCGACCTCCATCTGCATTGCACCAATTACACCTATTGTCATTTTATTTCTCCATTCCTGCTATCTTGCTATTATATTTTTAGTCCTCGTTTACTGTGGATAAGTAAACTCCATATTTGTCTGGCTCTCAAGCACATTAAGATATGCACGGCACTCCTTCTTTGCCTCGTCAAGTGACAGATTCTCGTAATGTCCGCACTCTATGGCTGATGCACCAAATACCGGTCCATCATACTCAAGTATCTGTTTTAAGACCTCTTTGGTGATTTCAAAAACCTTCCCCGGCTCGACATCCCTCACAACGAGATAGAAGCCTGTCTGACAGCCCATCGGTCCAAAATATACCACATCATCTGCAATCTCAGAGTTTCTCACACATGTTGCAAACATATGCTCCACTGAGTGCATAGCTGAATTGGACATATAATCTCCTGCATTAGGTTTTCTTGTACGAAGGTCATATGTAACGATTTCTCCGTCTTTTCTTGAAATATAAAATCCAGGTTTAAGAATATTATGATTAATTGTAAAGCTTTTAATTCTTTCCATAAAAATGTTTCTCCTTACTTAGTTGCTGTCTCAAACTGCTTCAGATAATCCTCAAATACATTGAGTGCATCATCCACAGGCTTTGGTGTGCTCATATCAACACCGGCACTCTTTAGCAGCTCGATTGGATTCTTCGAGCATCCACCGCACAGGAAATTTCCTATATACTTATCCACAGCAGGCTTTCCCTCCTCAAGTATCTTTTTTGAAAAAGCAACTGCTGCCGAATAGCCTGTCGAGTACTGATATACATAGTACGGTGTGTAAAAATGCGGTATGCGCATCCACTCATATGATATCTCATCATCCACGCGCATATCCGGTCCGTAGTACTGCACATTCAGCTCATGCCATAGCTCATTTAGCACATCCTTGGTAACCGGCTCGCCCTTTTGCATTTTCCGGTGAGCTATATGCTCAAACTCAGCAAACTGCGCCTGCCTGAAAAGTGTCGTCCTGAAGCCGTCCAGAAAATGTGTCATGAGATATTTTCTCTCATTCTCATCCTCACAATGCTCAAGCATATAGTGCATTAGAAGCGACTCATTGCAGGTGGATGCAACCTCTGCCACAAAAATCAGGTATCCTGCGTAGGTGATGCTCTGATGCTCATTTGAATAGTATGTATGCATCGCATGTCCCATCTCATGAGCCAGCGTAAACACACTGTCCAGATTGTCGGCATAGTTCAAAAGCACATACGGATGAGTGCCGTAAGCGCCCCATGAATACGCACCGCTTCTCTTGTTCTCATTCTCATATACATCTATCCAGCCACTCTCCATGCCAGCCTTAAGTGTGCTGACATACTCATCGCCCATAGGCTCAAGCGCCTTTGCCACAAGCTTTTTCGCCTCATCATAGGTGTAGGTGGTCTGTACATTGTCCACAATCGGTGCAAACAAATCATACATATGCAGATGCTCCACACCTAAAAGCTTCTTCCTAAGCGCCATGTACCTGTGCAGAGCCGGCAGATGTGCGTGAACCGTCTCGATCAGATTGTCATATACGCTCTCAGGAATATCGCCATCGGATAAATACATGGCCCTTGCGCTGTCATATTTTCTTACCCTTGCATAAAAAGTGTCATTTTTCAGCTTGCTGATGTACATCATTGAAACAGTATTACTCCACTTCTTGTACGAATCATACACTCCTCGGAACACCTGCTTGCGCAGGCTTCTGTCCTTGCTGCTTAAAAAGTCTATGAAATTGCCGTGCGTGATACGTATTTTATTTCCCTCGACATCAGTGATATATGGGAATTTGATATCCGCGTTGTTGAACATGCTGAATATATTCTCCGGTGCTGCAGCCATCTCACCGCACTGCGCCAGGATATTCTCCTCTGCAGCCGATAAAGTATGCTCTTTCTGACGCATTATCTCATCAATCGCACGCTTATAGTGCATAAGCTCATTGCTCTCACTGTAAAAGCTCTCAAGCCTTTTATCATCTATCTGCAAAATCTCCGGACTCGCAAATGCCAGCGCACCTGATGCCTGAACAGTCAGCGTCTCTGCCTTTGACACATATGCCTGATATTTCGACACGGCAGTGTCCTGATGCGAGCGTTCATTCGCATAAACCACTATACGCTCCAAATAATAAGACAGCTCATCCTGCTTCTTAAAAAAATCAAGCAACGTTGCTGCACTGTCGGCCAGATGTCCCTTAAATCCGGATAGCTTTTCTGCAATCTGTGACGCTTTTTCACACTCAGCCTCCCACAGCTCATCTGTCTCATACATATCCTCAAGCTTCCATTTGTACTCATCTGAGATTTCATCTCTCTTTTGAAGCCTTTTCTCACTCATTTTGTGTTACCTTCTATCTTACTTTTCTTGTTCTCGGGGGTTCTGAATAGTCGCCTTGTTTTCAACTCTTCAGAACCCCCACGCACATTCGCAAAACCGCACGATGTTTTTATAAAACTACCCACACATCTGCTCTGCAAAATGCATATAGACGTGTGGGATATATGTGAATTATAACAATTAAGCTCTACTTTGTAATTAAAGTGCCCATACCACCTGAAACTGTCTTGCCCTCTTTATTGAGCTTTGTGATAAGCACTGAACGGATGGCAGAGTCACCGATAAA
>ENA-OOWA01000236-OOWA01000236.1-human-gut-metagenome-genome-assembly--contig:-NODE-236-length-12667-cov-2.263241_pt1 | contig 12667 bp, 9 predicted proteins | sample MGYA00241404_ERZ501315 | MGnify/ENA primary metagenome ERZ501315 (study PRJEB25962, sample SAMEA2042840) | human gut metagenome | biome: human gut; feature: human-associated habitat; material: faeces...
TCTTCATTAAACATTTGAAGATAATCGCCCCTACTCATAAACACGGTTATTGCGGCGTCATATTTATAATCACCGGCAATCTTAAATAAATACGTCTTATCGGTATATTTTTCCTTAAGCGTAACCTCATCGCCGACATTTAAACTAAATTTATTCATCATAGCGCTTGAAACAACAACCTCGCCTGTAGGAATTGAGGTATTGATATATTTACTGTCGTTTGAAATACCATAGACTGAAACATCATCTGCCATAAATTTTTTATCAGTTGTTTCAAGAGTTGTAAGACAGAATTTTTCAGCATTTTTGTTGTCGGTTTCTTCTTGATTAATCATTACATATTGGTATTTTGAAATCATACTTTCCTTAACCATATTTGAATAATCCTCAAGAAGAGGTCCGTACATAGAGCCGATAACAACGAGTGTTCCCGCAAGAAATATACCTAAAAACATTGTTAAATAAGACGGAACATTTTGGAAAAGAACACGCAATCTAAACTTTGAGAAAAATCTCATTTTCTTTGGAAGCTTAATAACCTTTTTCTGTCCTCTTTGTTTAAGCTCACCTCTTATAAAATTCAGCGGACTTATTTTAAACTTTTTAGCAAGAACAAAAGAATTAACCGCAAGCATTATTATAAACGGAGCAATGGTTGTTTCTAAAAATGCATCCATATTCCAAAGCATTTTATAAGTCGGAAGCGAATAGTTGGAATAATAAACGCTGACGAATGCCTTTTGAAACACGGTATAACCGAACGCATTACCTATCAGTGCGCCCATTACCGTCACCACCATTGGCATAAACAGATAATGCCTTATAAGTTCTCCTTTGGAATAGCCCATTGCCCTAAGCGTTCCGATAACGTTGGCCTCTTTAGTTATTGTGTTAGATGTTGTGACTGCAAACAAAAATGCAATGACAATCATAATAATATATGTCATAAGCTGCATTGTTGCCTTATCAGAACTTGAGTCCTCAATAGAATAGCTTATTGATTTATTTGTATATTTGGCACTGTAATCCTTAATTGTAATAATTTTGCTGTCATCAAACTTGAAATTATTTACAATTTTTTTAAGCTTACCTAAATCGCTGTAAATTTTGGTACAATTATAAAGCTTTGCGTCGCTTACTGCATCAACAATTTTATAAACGGTATCAAACATATCGTCAAAATCGTTTAAATTATTCTTTGACTTATAATCATCAAGACTGATTTTAGGGGCTTTATCAATATTATCTAAATCCCAATCGTCCTCGTTTTTTTCTGCGTCCTCAAGCGCATTTTTAAGATTATCATATTGTTTTTGAGTTATACTTAGTTCATTTGCAAGTTTTTTATCATCACTTAAACCTGCATTTCTTATTGCGTCAAAATATTGTGATTTGAGCGCATTTTCTGTATCGGTAAATTCGTTTTTTAAGCTTTTAATATAAACTCTTGCACTGTCGTATAAATCGTCTACCTGCGACTGAACAAGCGGTTCATCATACTCTTTCAAAATGTTTTCAAGAGAATCGGTTAATTTTTCGCTTCTTGCATTTTCCGCTGTTTCGTCAGCCGGCTTATTGTTATAAATCCACGCATAATTAACGGTTTCGTGTGCATTTGACAGGGTGCTGTAGCCTTCATCGTTCATAACGGCAACGCCAAATCCGACAGCATCAAACATCATATCCGAATTTTTTTCAAACAATGCGCTGTAATCAGAGAGAGCTACCAAACCGCTAACTTTATAATTTTTATTCTTTATCTTAATTTTATCGCCGATTTTAATTTTATTATTTTCGGCAAACATACGGTCAAGAGCTATTTCATCCTTATTCTTCGGCAGCTCACCGCCCATAAGGCATTGCTTATTAACCTTATCTCGCACCTTATAAATACGAAGATTTTTTGAGCCGTTAATAATGTTTTCTTCTTTATAATTAAGTTCGTAAAGTTTTAAATCATTATCATTTTCTATTTGTTTTAATATCTTATCACTTGGCTTAATGTTAAAAGAAAGATGACCGTCTTCAATATTATATTTTTCAAAACTTTCATCACTCATCGCAATAACGGAATTATCAGCAACAAAAAAGCCTGAAACAGCACCTATAAAAAACACAAGAAAAAGAAAAATTGCAACATATTTGCCAAAATCCGATTTTAAATCACGTTTAAATCTTTTATTTAAAGGATTAAGCATATTCCACCCTCCTTACCATTCAAGGTCAGCGGCAGAAATCTTATTTTCATTTATGTAATTCTTACGAATTTCGCCGTCACGCAAGGTGAACACTCTGTCAGCCATATTTTTAATTGCGTCATTGTGAGTAACCATAATGACGGTATTGCCGTACTTTTTATTAACATCCTCCAAAAGCTTTAAAATTTGCTTAGAGGTGTTATAATCAAGAGCACCCGTAGGCTCGTCGCAAAGAAGAATATCGGGATTTTTAACTACAGCCCTTCCTATTGAAGTTCTCTGTTGCTGACCGCCGGAAAGCTGAGAAGGAAGCTTATCTGCTTGCTCGCTAATTCCAAGCGTATTCATAAGCTCATCAATATCAAGAGGATTATCGCTTAAATAAGCACCCACCTCAATGTTTTCTCGTACCGTTAAATTAGGAATAAGATTATACATTTGAAAAACATAACCTATATGCTTTCTTCTGTAAAGAGTAAGTTTTTTTTCACTCATTAAACGTGTTTTTTCATTATTAATTGCGATATAGCCCTCGTCGGCAGATTCGATTGCGCCGATGATATTAAGAAGCGTCGACTTGCCCGAACCGCTCGGCCCGATAATAGCAAGGAACTCACCTTTTTCTACTGAAAACGAAACGTTATCAAGAGCCTTAACCATTGTGTCGCCCTTGCCGTATGTTTTGCATAAATTTGTAACTTCAAGTATTTTCATAGTAGTTATCTCCTTTCGATGAGTCCATAATACCAGTATGAACTTACAATCGTGTGACTGTTTAATTACAATTTTGTCACTTACCTAAATTTGAATACGAATACAAAATCCGGCGCACAACCGTATGCAGATTTTGAGAAAAGGCGAACAATGTTCGCCCCTACGGCTTTGTGTCAGTTTGTATCGTCCTTTAATGAATCAATAATAGAATTGTTTTTAATAAGCTTTAATGAATAAATCATAGTAAGACCTATGATAACAAATACTGCCACGCAGGCAATAAGATAAAGCCAAATATTGACAGAAAACGGAATAGGATTATCCTTTGAAATAATATATCCCACCACTCTGTTAATAACAAGGCTTAGCGGCACACCAAAAAGCAAACCGAATAAACCGTAAAACATACTTTCAAAAATCAACGTCTTTTTAAACTCCTTCGGCGTCATACCAACGCTTTTCAGCATTGCAAGCTCCTTTTTCCTGTTTGCAATCTGCGCCGTCATTGTGTTGATTATATTAAATACTGTTATTAATGTAATCAGCAAAATGAAAGCATAGGACAAAAATTGAACAGCGGATATAATGCTCTTTTCCTTCATCGTCCAATAATAAATGTTATATACGTCACCATCCGCCTCGTTTTCGGACAAATAGTCCTTAAGTTCCTTTTCAACCTTGTACGGCTCGTCGGTTTCAATACCGTAATCGAAATAAAACGAATCATCATCAGAATATTTATCGTATACACTCTTAGGCACATAAAAAGCAACACCGTCCGACTCTAAATTACAAATAGGATTATCCTTATCATATTTTATAAAATCGCAGAATTTATAAACAGATGTGCGACCGGTCTTATAATAGAAACTAATCTGATTCCCGTCCTCGTCGAGCTTATTTTCTCTTTCGGTCTTTTCAAAATCAAAGCCATATGCGCCGATAGTTTTGCCGAGTAGGTTATTATTAAAAATCGGCTCACCGTTACGGTCAATTGTGTTCATTACAATTGTCTTAATCGAGCCGTCCTTATCGGGCGAGTAATATTTTTTATAATCAATTCCGTTTTTCTTGCAAAGCGCATTGAAATCCTCGTCATCAAGCAAATGAGCGTTATATTGTATATCCTGCGCTGCGACAAATTTATATTTATCAACAAAAACGCTTTCATTATGAAACGACATATCATACTCACGTGAATTATCATAAGGATTTATATCGCTTCTTGAAATCGGCGAATACCAGTTCGCCCAAATCGAATAAAATCGCTTTACCCTTTTATTTGTTTTCAAATAATTTCTTGCTTTTTCAAGCTGTGCCTTGCTTTCGGCACTGTATTGATACATAATCTGATAAGGAATTTCATAATCTAAGTTTGACGCATCCTTAAATGTTTCGCAAAAATAATTACAGCTTAAAAAGAGGACTGCGCAAATACATATACAAGCGATAATCGTCCTTGATTTTCTGCCGTTGCGCCTTAAATTTTTAAATGCAATGTCGCCCTCAAAGCCGAAAAGCTTAGTGATAATAAACGGCGTGCGGATTTTGCCTTTTCGCTTAATCTCGTCCGTTTTTCTAATCGCATCAATCGCAGTAATTCTTGCCGCCTTTTGCACGGGCGAAATGATTGACACAAAAACAGTCAGCGCCGCCAAAATAACAATAAGGCAAAGCACCCACAGGGAAATATGAGTTGAATATTTGATGTTGTCGTTATACCCCTCCATAATCGAGGCAATTTTGGCATTCATTGCGCTTTGCGATATAAAGGTAGTAAGCAAGCCAAGCGCTATGCCGAGAATAATTCCTATTCCTCCCAATATTGCGCCCTCAAAATAGAGCGTCTTTTTCTTCTGTTTCCTTGTTGCACCGACTGAGGAAAGCATACCGAGGTATTTGATTTGCTCGCCGACAGAGAGCGCAAAGGAATTATAAATCATTGCAAATGACGAAACGAAAATTACGGCAAAAACAACGATTCCGATTGCAGTAAGCTTTAATACCTGCGGCAAATCGTTTTTGTCTATCGAAAAGGCAAGCCTTGAATTTAAAAAGCCTGTATTTTCGCCCACATTAAATGCCCTTTTCTTTTTCGTAAAGCCGAACTTATCATAAATACCGTTGATTTTAATGTACGAAAACGGAGTGACTTTTTTAATCTTACCGTAAGCAACAAGATTTTTACTTTTTAAATCACTCATTCCACGAATGATTGCGCCACGCTCGGTCGGCTCGTTATTGTGGAGAATACCTACAACTTTAAACGTTTCGTCCTTTTCCTTTTCAAAGCGTTCGCCGAATTGGTAATCGCCCATTACCGGCAAAATGACAAAATCGCCTTTAAGCCTTGAGCCGACTGCAATTTTAATCTCGTCGCCTATTTTTAGTTCAAGCCCGTTATTTTTAATAAGCGACTGTTCCACCATAATTTCATTATCACTTTTAGGCAAAGCGCCGTCATATTTGCAGGTGACTGTATCCTTAATATACTGTGCATCTCCCTGATATATCGTACCTGTTCTTAAATAATTAGCTTTATCTGAATAAATCTTATAGCTTTGCTCCTCGGATGATAAATCCTTTTCAAAGCCTATATCTTTAAGCGAGGAATCGCTTAGTAAATATTTTTTTGCACTTTCATAATCTGTTTTAACAAAGAAATGCCAATTTCCGTTTGTGTTGATTGCTCTTTCGCCGTAGTAGTGAGCAAAAGAGGTGGCGCAGGTAAAAATAACAGTAAGCATAACTACGGATATAGTTATGCCTAAAACAGTTAAAACCGACCTTGTTTTGTTCTGCTTCAAATGGCGCAGGGCTAATTTTTTTGTTATACTCATAATGAATACCTCCCCCATCAGTGTAAAAATGGGTACAGTCCCCTTACACTATCACCGTCATAACAGTTCAAACTTACAATCACGTGACGCTAATATTACAAAAATGTCACATATTGAAATAACCTTTGTTTGCAACGACGAGGCTTTTCGCTCAAAATCCCTCCGATTGCTTTTCAATCACCTCCCTTGTTAAGGGAGGCAGTTTATACTATTGTTTTATAAAATCTTAATTCAAAAATGCTGCCCTTGCCAAGCTCTGAATTAACAATAATATCGCCCTTTTCCTTTTCAAGCACGGTTTTTGCAAGCGCAAGCCCGATACCAACGCTCTCGCTTGATGAATTTTTGCCGTGATAAAAGCGTTCAAAAATATGGGGTAAATCCTCTTTTGTAATTCCGCAGCCGTTATCCTGAATGAAAAGAGAATTATAAACATTCGTATTCCGGCTGAAAAATCTTAATTTGCCGTTATTGTTTGTATGCTCAATGCAGTTTTTAATAATATTTTCTATTGCCTCGCCCGTCCAATTTTCATCACCGACAAATTCAAAATCATTTATTTCATTAACAATTTCAATTTCTCTCACGTCGCAGGTGACGTAAAACTGCTTCAAACTTTTTTCTAAAATAGGTGCAATATTAAATTTTTCGTGCTTAAATTCAGTTGCGCCTGCGTCAAGTTTTGAAATTTTAAGAAGATTTGTAATAAGCCATTTCATTTTATCAAGCTGAGTTTCAATAATTGATAAAAATTCGTTTCGCTTTCCCTCGTCCTTTTCGTCTTTTAATAAATCCGACATCACCATCATTGACGTTAGCGGAGTTTTAAGCTGGTGTGATATATCGGCAAGCGAATTTGCAAGATATAGCTTGTCCGTATTAAGCTGCTCGTTTTGCGTTTTTAAAAGCGTCATTATCTTATAAAGATTATTTTTGAGTATCGACATTTCGCCCTCGCTGTTATCCATAATATCGAGGTCAAAATTACCTGAACACATAAGTGAAAGATAGTTGTTAAGTTCGTTAATTTTATCGTTTCTTTTCTTGATATTATAAAAATATACGCCTGTCAAAATAATACCTAAAATAAGGCAAATCGCACCTGCCCAAGCATTTATAATAAAACAGATTATTGAGGCAAGTACCGTTACCCCTATTCCGAAAAAAGCCGTGAATTTTGCATCTTTATTAATCATTTTTCAATAACATACCCAAGCCCACGAACAGTTTTTATAAACTCAGGCTTTGCCGGGTCCTCCTCAATTTTATCTCTAAGCCTTTTGATATAGACGGTCAGTGTGTTATCCTCAACAAAATCGCCTGCCACATCCCAAATATTTTCAAGAAGCGCAGTACGTGAAAGCACCTTTCCCCTATTGCTCAAAAGGATTAAAAGAAGCCTGTATTCCATAGCGGTCAAAATAATTTCCTCATTATTTTTGTAAACCTTAGCCTCATTTGTATTAATTTTAAGATTATTGATTTTGATTATTCCGTCACTCGTTTCATTAGAATATCGGCGCATAACGCTTTTAATTCTGAGCATAAGCTCCTTAACTCTAAACGGCTTTGAAATATAATCGTCTGCACCAAGCTCAAAGCCCATAATCACATTAACTTCATCATCATACGCAGTCAAAAAAATAACAGGTAAATCACCTTTCGCTTTAATCCTTTTGCAAACGTCATAACCGCTTCCGTCAGGCAGGGTTAAATCAAGAATATAAAGCGAAAATTCCTTTTCATCAATAATTTTTTCCGCCTCTTTCACGCTTTTTGCAAGCGTTACGTTATATCCCTCGTTTTCAAGCGAATAAGTAAGCCCTATGCCGATAGCTTCGTCATCCTCTAATAAAAATATATCCATTTGTTTCACCTTTATATTATTTAATAATTATATAATAGCATATATATTATTTTTCTTCTATTACAATTTTGTAATAAAAAAACTGCCTTACTGACAGTAAGGCAGGTTTAATCATCTATTCAACAAATTTTCCTTTAAAATTCGGCTCAATTATCGGCAAACCGAGCTTTTCTACCGTATTCTCAATTACCTCTTTGGTGAAGTCGCCTTTCACAGGATATCCCGTAAACGTCATATAATAAATAACAAGTTCCTGCAAGGTCGGGTTCATAATATTTGTAATTTTAACCGTATCGTCGTCATTAAACTTAAAATTAAACTTTCTTACATGAGATGTTTCAATCGGTCTAATCCACAAATCAAGAGTGCCGTCCTCTTTCCAAGCGGCTTTGGAATATGCATGATATGTAACGTCGCCTAAAGTCATCTTGCTTATTCCATATTCACCGTTTAAGCCGACGTCAATCGTGTTTTCATATTCCTTTTCTTTCCAATAAAAAGTAAGCTTTTCATCGTCAAATGTAAGCTTCATTTCGCTTATCTCGCCGGGTTTTTTAAACCACATTTGAGTAATTGTGATTGATACAACAGAAACAAATTCGCTTGTTTTGCAGGTAATAAGCCTGCCTGAAATCTTTTCCTCAAGCTCACGGTTACGCTCACTCTTCGGCAAATCCTCAACACTGCAATTATCAATAGTGTCAAGCATTTGTTGATATTCCGCCTTGTTTTCAGGAAGTTCACCGTAGCCGAAACACTCAGGAAAATATTTCCAAAAGATTTTCATAACCTTATAGTCCTCCGCCTCTCCGCAGTTAAGAACTACAAGTGCATCATATTCAGGAAACATAAAGCAACGCTGACCGAAAAGTCCGTCTGCTCTGTAACTGTTAGAAACAGGATTGCGCCAAAATTGATAGCCGTAGCCCATCATATTATCAATATAGCCGTCAGATACGGAGTCAACCTGCTTTCTTGTTGCCTCTTTAACCCAAATTTCAGGAATAATTTGAGTGCCATCTTTCCATTTGCCGCCGTGAATATAGGGCAGGAAAAATTTTGCAAGGTCCTCGCTTTTCATATAAAGGCCCCAACCGCCTGCATTGTTGCCTTTGCCGTCACTTTCCCAAAACGGCTTTTCAATTCCGAGAGGCTCAAAAATACGAGGATAGAGATAATCAATAACACTCATACCCGTAACCTTAGTGATAATGGCAGAAAGCATCGTGGTATTTTCACTTATATAATTAAACTTGGTATTAGGCGGAAGAAGAAAAGGAGCATTGAGAAAGTTTTGAACCCAATCTGTACCGCCTTTTTCGTCAAGCACGGTAATAAGCTTATCCGAATGCATTGTAAGAAGCATCCTGACGGTAATCATTCTGTTAAACGGGCGCTTACTCATTAAATATTCAGGAAAAAACTTAACAACCCTGTCATTAAGATTAATAAGTCCCTCGCTTACTGCAAAGCCGACAGCAGTCGACGTAACGCTTTTGCTCATAGAATAAAGTACGTGAGGAATATCTTTATTATATGGTTTAAAAAAGCCTTGAGCGCAGACCTTGTCGTGCCTTACAACTGTAAAGCTTTGAAGTCCTAAATTATTCTCATTTATTTCATTAATAAAAGCTGTAATGGCACTGCTTTTTACACCGACTTGTTCCGGTGTGCAATGTTCCAAATTGCAATCCTTAAGTCTTTCCATAACGTACCCCTTAATAAAATTATTACTATGCTTAATATACACCTTTTCGCTTATTTTTTCAACATATTGTATAATATTTTAAATTGACATTTTAAATATTATGTATATAATTATAATTAGATTTGTATATCTCGGCATAAAAATATGTCCTGAAAGGTAAAATAAATGAAAAACAGACTGAAAAAACTAAATATATTTTTCATAGTGCTTTGTATAATTATTTCGTCAATTATTCCTACAGCGGCATTTGCGGCAAGCGAGGATGATTTGAGATCAAGCGTTGTAAGCATTGCAAGCGATGAGGTCGGCTACACAGGTACATCATCATATTCAAAATACGGCGATTGGTACGGTTATCAAGGCGGATGGTGCACAACGTTTGTATTATGGTGTTTTAATAAAGCCGGAAAGCAAAATGGCGTTACATTAAACGGTGTAATCATTCCTCGTGGCGGAAACTGCAGCAGTATGATTAGCTGGTTTAAGGATAAGGGCAGATATTATTCCCCGTCAAAATACACCCCAAAAAGCGGCGACCTTATCTTTTTTGACTGGACGGGCAGCGGCACAGCAGACCACGTAGGCATAGTCAATTACACCTCAGGCACTACTGTTTACACTATTGAGGGCAACTGTTCAGGAAAGGTTAAAGCAAGAGAATATACTAAAAAAGGTTCAAAACCTTACAACAATATCAGTTCAATTATCGGCTACGCAAGTCCAAAATTTTCTTCGGTTTCAGGCTCTTCGGCCGGCAAAACAACAACCAAAAAGCATACTACAACGAAGAAAGCAAAAACCACTAAGAAAGCAACCGCTTCTAAAAAGGTAACTACAAAGAAAGCAACTACTGCTAAATCCACCACAAAAAAGACTGCAACCAAAAAGGAAACAACTAAGGCAACAACTGTAGCAACCACAACGCAAGCTGCCACAAAGGCGAATGCAAAAACAACAACCGAGCAAAGCGAAAGCGCACCGCTTACAAATCTTCAGATTTACGCTTCAAAATATGATTTGCAAATCGGTGACACGGTCAAGCTTGACTATTCGGTTGAGCCGTCAAACACAAATGCCGTAGTCGGTTATTTTTGCGATCAGGAAGGAATAATCGACATAGGTGCAAACGGTGAAATCACCGCAATCGGCAACGGAACGGCTACCGTTGTTGTTTGTGCAAATGACGATTTATATGCGCAGTGCGACTTTATTGTTACCGACGCTGTCGGCGAGGTTACAACTGTCGGCGGCTCAAACGAGGAAAGCAGAAAGGTGGTTGACACACGAATCGACGTATCCACCACACAGGCAAATGCGCAAAGCGTATTAACAAGGCTCGGCGTTAACGTAAATATGCTTTCGCAAAATAAGCAATTATACATAGTTCCCGCTTCGATAGCAGGAGTTACGGTATTTATTTCAATTTTCATTGCAATTACAAAGAAGATTAAGAAAAAGAAGAAATAACTTCAAAGGAGATACAAATTTATGTTATTCAAACCTGAATATGATGAAAACGGCAAAAAAATTCTTTGCGAAATGAACGGCATCAATTCTGAAATGCTTATGGACATTTACGTTAAGAAAATGAAAAAGGGTGAAGTGCTTGAAATATGCGAGGATAAAAACGAATGTGCAATTTTGCTCCTTTCAGGCGACGTTACCTTTAAAGTGGAAGATGAAATAAACGAACGCTGCAAGAGAAAAAATCCTTTTGAAAAAAAGCCTTACGCAATTCATTTTTGCAAACAGGTTAAGGCGAGTGTTACCGCAAACGAGGACAGCGAAGTGCTTGTTCAAATGACAGATAATGAAAAAACCTGGAAAAGTGAATTTTATAATCCTAACAATTGCCTTTATCAAGAGTTTGGCAAGGGTCAATGGAACGGCACGGGTCACAGAATTGTATCAACAATGTTTGACCTTGACAATGCACCTGAGTCAAATATGGTTATGGGCGAAGTGTTCAACCAACCGGGACGTTGGTCAAGCTATCCGCCTCATCATCACCCGCAGCCTGAACTTTATTATTATCAATTCGACCATCCGGAGGGATTCGGTGCAGGCTTTGAGGGCAACACACCTTACAAAACAGAAAACGGAAGTTGCCTTTGCATAAGAGGCGGCAATGCTCACCAGCAGGTTACGGCACCGGGATATGAAATGTATTATGTTTGGCTTATTCGTCATCTTGATGGCGACCCATGGGATAAAACAAGAATTTATGTTCCGGAGTATGAATGGCTCGCAAACGCAGACTAAATCTTTAAATATATTAATTTTATGCATAAATATACAGCAAATATTCCTAAAATATTGACTTTATGCGATTATTGTGATAAATTATTGACACGGTTAGAAATAATCGTGTCTTTTATTATGTCATTAAAAACAAAATACGGAGGAAAATAAGATGAAATTAACAAAAAAAATTTCTGCTGTTGTTCTTGCCGCTCTTATGGCAGTAGTTGCAATCTTTGCAGGCTGTTCATCAACAAAGAGCAATGACGACAGTAAAACAAACAATGAATCAACCACATCTGCCGCTAAGGTTAAGGTTGTTGACATTGAGCTTTCAAGCGAAGAGTATGCTTTTGGTGTTGACAAGAAGCAGCCTGAGCTTAAGGAAAAATGCAACGAGCTTCTTAAGGAAATGAAGTCAAACGGCGAGCTTGATGAAATCAGCAATCACTACTTCGGTAACGGTGAGCCTCAAGGCGTTACTTCTGCTAAGCAGGATAAGTCAAAGGACCAGCTTGTTGTTGCAACAAATGCCGAGTTTGCACCGTTCGAGTACAAAGAGGGCGACAAGTTCTACGGTATTGATATGGAAATCGCTAAGCTTCTTGCCGATAAACTTGGCAAAGAACTTGTAATCGTAGATATGGCTTTCGATGCTGTTCTTCTTTCAGTTCAGCAGCAAAAAGCTGATATCGGTATGGCAGGTCTTACAGTAAACCCTTCAAGAGCAAAGCAAGTTGATTTCTCTGATTCATACTATTCAGCATCACAGAAAGTTATTTGCAAGGCTGACGACACAACATTTGACAACTGCAAGACTAAAGAAGATGTTGACAAAATTCTTAAGAGTTTTGATTCATCAGTTCTTATCGGCGGCCAGACAGGCACAACAGGTCAGTCATACGTTCAGGGTAACGACGAATTCGGCTTTGAAAAGCTTGGCGCAACCTGGAAGGGCTATGCAAACGGTTCACTTGCTGTTCAGGATTTAATCAACGGCGGTATCAAATATGTTATTATTGACGCTGCTCCTGCACAAGCAATTACTAGTGCTATTAATGCCGTAGCATAAATCAATTAAAAGATTGCCCCTTCAAAA
>ENA-OOWA01000240-OOWA01000240.1-human-gut-metagenome-genome-assembly--contig:-NODE-240-length-12468-cov-2.609522_pt1 | contig 12468 bp, 10 predicted proteins | sample MGYA00241404_ERZ501315 | MGnify/ENA primary metagenome ERZ501315 (study PRJEB25962, sample SAMEA2042840) | human gut metagenome | biome: human gut; feature: human-associated habitat; material: faeces...
CCCGTGCTTCCTTGCTGTAGATGGTCTTGATCGGGTAAGTCAGCTTGCTAAGTTTGCCCCCGCCGTGGAAATCCATATCGGATGTATAAGCATTGACCCGGTTGCCCACGCAGCGGCCTTCGTGCTCCATACCGAAGTACTGAACCTCGTGTCCGTGCTGCTCCAGCGCCTCACCCAATTTAAATATGTACGTTTCTGATCCGCCGTTTCGGTGCAGAAATTTGTTCACCATCAAAATTTTCATTTTTATTTTTTCTCCCTAATTCGATACCAACAATGAATTAACCTTTTTTATTACCGGTCGGCTCATTAGGTTCACAACCCATGACAATGCAACTGTGATTACTATACTCAAGCTAATAAAAAGGCCTGAATTGATTCCTGGCATGAATGTTGCCATCAATCCAAATACTGCGCCATGAATCAAATACACCTCATATGATATTCTCCCTAAAAACAGGCTCACTTTATTTCCAAGAGCAATACTCACATTCAAAGCAAGTATAAATAGTATGATTGCCAAACCCAGCATAATCTTTAACAGATAATCTCCCAAAATCAGAACAGACTTAAACCTTAGATAAGAGAGTCCCAGAATTCCGGAAAGCAAACATAAAACCAAGCTTATAAGCAACCACTTTCTTTTAATGGTTCTCACAAACCATTCCCTATAATCAGCAAGTAAGATTCCCCATATGAAGCCGAAGACTTCCGGACACCAGGTTGTAACTGTCATCCTATCCTTCAAGCAATAGACAGTTATACTTCCGGCAGCTATCAATAAGCATATGAGAAGATCTTGATACCCCTCCATATCTACGAATATATTGACAGCCCAATAAATAGCGTAGCAGGCAAGAAGCCAGACTACCCACATATTGACTGAAAGCAAATCCAATGGGGAAATGTCTTTGCATTCAATAAGGTGCATAACCATTGTCAGCACATTCACCAGAAACATTGGGATCAGAAGTTTTGGAAGACGCCTGCGCCAAAACACCTTCGTTGAATCCGGATTCTTTTTTGCTCCAACTTTCAAGCCATAAGCCGAAGTCATAAAGAAGAACGTCACGCCAATGTATGCAAAACTCCCCATTAAATCTTGTATGCGGTTTTGATAAACTGCAGGAATATGAACAAGAATGACTATAATGCACCAAAATCCTCGCATTGCTGTGGTATTGGTAAGATTAAAAAAATGAGATGTATCCTTTGTTAGCTTTGCTTTGTAAATTAAAATAAATGCCATAAACAGCAAAACAAGCCCCATTATTGCGTAAGTCATTTTTTCCTTTTTCCTCCATACAGTCCAACCGTCTTCTCAGCCGCTCTATCCCAGACATACTTCCGACAAATAAAATCAGCTGCATTTTCTTTATATTCTTCTACTCTCTTACCATTAAAGCAGCATTCCTGCAGTTTCTCTCGCAAATCTTCGACATCACTTTTCTTAAAAACAACCGCCTTATCTTCCACTACCTCTGCACATTCTGCTATATCGCTTACCAAACAGCAGTTACCGTAGGACATCGCTTCCAATAAACTCAGCGGCATCCCTTCAAGGTCAGATGGAAGAACATAGACATAGGCATTGGAGTAAAGCTCGTCGAGCGTCTTTCCCTGAACAAAGCCAGTGAAAATAATCCGACGATCACTCTCTGCCAGTTTCTTTAGTTCCTGAGTAAATTCATCTGTATCCGAAGCTCCGCCAGCGATTACCAGTTTCTTATCGGTCTTGACTTCTTTAAACGCTTCTACCAGATACCTGATTCCTTTCTCCGGCACAAGCCTTCCGAGGAACAGAAAATACTCGTTTTTATGCAAGTCAAACCGTTTTGTTATCAGGTCATCGTCAACTACTTCCGGTCGATTCACGCCATTCGGTATGATCACCGTCTTTCTCCCATATTCTTTTTGAAAATAGTCCTGCACGCCTTTGCTCAAAACAATAATTTCATCAGCATACTTTACGGCATTTTTTTCTCCCTGATGAATGAACTTTGAACCAAATCCACTTTTCCATTTTTCACGCTGCCAATCCAATCCATGAATTGTTACAATCACTTTTTTACCAAACATTTTTGGCAGCCAAGCGAAAAATGCCGGTCCCTCTGCATGAATATGTACAATATCATATTTGCCAAAAGCACAACATAATGCCGCAAAAAATGACGATGATACCGCTGCAAGACCTTTCTTTTCTATTGTTGGGACTGTTTTAAGCCTGATCCCTTTATATTCTTTAAGTCGTTTTGAATCATACTCAGAACCACTCACGTGATGACCACCTCTGTTGTAGCAAGTCACATTATGTCCCAGTGCAACCATCCTTGTGCAAAGTTCTTCAACTACTATCTCAACTCCGCCTTCTCTTGACGGAATCCTTTTTTGCCCAAACATAGCAATATTAAGTTTTTCTTTATGCTTACTCTTTCGTCTGTTCACGTCTTTTAAACTGCTCCATCGTTTTTTAGTACGCCAATAACTGTTTTAAAGAGAATACTTATATCCCCCTTAACACTCCACTCCCCAATATACTGGGTATCAAGCTTCACCACTTCCTCAAAGTCCGTGATATTACTTCTGCCACTCACCTGCCACAGCCCGGTCAGTCCCGGTCTGAATGACATTCTGGCTCTGTGGTGAGGTTCATACTTCTCCCACTCATCGAGTGTTGGTGGTCTGGTGCCTACCAGGCTCATATCTCCTACTAGTATATTGAAGAATTGTGGGAATTCATCCAGGCTTGTTTTCCTGATAAACTGCCCAATTCCGGTTTTCTTCTTTCCGTTTGGCAACACTTTATTGCCTATGATTCTCGGGTCAAAGTCCATCTTGAACATCATTCCGTCGCCCACTTTATTCTGTGCCGCAAGCTCCTTCTTTCGCTCCTCGGCATCCATATACATGCTGCGGAATTTGTACATCTTAAACTTTCTGCCGTTTCTGCCGACTCTCTCCTGCGAGAAGAATATCGGTCCAGGCGAGGCTATGTATATCGCCGGTCCCACAAATATCATGATGATTAGTGTGAACAGGCAGCCTACCAGTCCTCCGACTATATCCATGCCCCTCTTTACCAGAAGTGCGCTAATGTTTGCATAGTTCACGCTTGATGTGACTACTGTGTAGTCGCCTATCTTTTCTATCTGCTTGTAGCCACCCTGGGCTGTGCCGTTTTTGGCTATTCCTGTATGTACGGCTATTCCCATCTCAAGGAATATATCTGCCATCTTCTCCGGATATTCATCCTCGCTGCAAGGCGGAATAAGTACCTCATCCACCCACTCATCACACGCATAGTCCACTATGCCATCGTGGTTTGCAACTATCGGTATGCCGCATATAGTCTTACCCTTCATGTCTGTATCCAGTGAGGCGGCTACTATCTTTGTATAGCCTATACAGCTTTTCTCCACTGTGCGCAGTGTATCGCGAAGCATAGCATCGGGTGCTATGACAAACAGTGATTTTCTTGATGCTCCAAAGCCCTTTTTCTTAAGAATGCTCTTGAGCGCCACCCTTGCTACATATGTTATTGTCACATAGATTGGAAACATGATATAAAATGATAATCGCGAGTATATATCAGCCATCTGTGTAGTGAACAGAAATAGCGCTGTCGCCAGAAATACAAGCATTGCGTGCTTGCAGGTCGATATAAGCTCATCCAGATATCCTCTCTTTAGGACATTCTTGAATGAGTCTGCCATTATCTCCACAAAGAAATCTATCAGAAGAAATGCTACCCCCAGTATACGGTAGTCCTTGTCCACGTACGGGTTATTAAAGCCGAAGCGTATCACATATGAAATAAAAAATGCTATAACAATGCATGCGATATCTATAAGCATAAAGTCTATATGCTTTGTCCATCCTCTGCCTTTCTTTCTGTACATTCTTTCTAAATTCTCCTTATGGTATCTTTTATTTCCCTTTATACTCACTCTAGGGGAGGTACCTTTGTACCCCCCCCGAATATTTTTAGCCTGTTTTATTTTTTGTATGTTTATTCGGATTAGCGTATCTTTTTTTGTATCTAATCGGGCTTTTCAATAATCTATTTTCACTCTTTTTTTATTCATTGTCAATGAATATTAGGTTTTCTTTATAATTTTTGACAAATTCGCTAATCTGTATAGTATTATCAGTTCCATAATTATACATTATATCTACGGCATACTGCTTATTTTTCCTCAAAGAGCTTTATCTTCCTCTCAATCATCTCATCAATCCTTGCGATATACTGCCCTACATCCTTGACATTCTCGCATCTGTCGATGCGATGTGTGCCATCCGGATTTGGTATGGGCCAGACGCGCTTGGTGCTTGCTCCGGCTCCGCAGGCTACAATAGTCTGTTTTTCCTCCATTATCAATATGTTGTATACGCCGGCCTTGCCCTTTGCCGCATAGCCCACATTCTCCATGTTGCCTGCCATGCCCTTCTGCCTGTAGAGATAGTATGGTTCAAGCCCCATCTGCTTACAGTAGGCTGCGCAGAGATCCATATGCTCCTGAGTGTTGACCATCTGCATATCGCTGTAGCGGTCCTTGAAAATGGTGAGTCTTGCAGCTCGCTTTACTGCGAGTGAGTGGATGGTGACGTTGTCAGGCGCCAGTTCCTTCACCAGCTCCATTGTGTGCCTTACATCATCGAGTGTTTCCTCAGGAAGTCCCATGATGAGGTCCATGTTTATGTTGTCAAAGCCCAGCTCACGCGCGAGCTTGAAGCTTTGTATCGTATCGTCTACTGTGTGGTGTCTTCCTATTATATCAAGTGTCTGCTGCTTCATGGTCTGCGGATTGACCGATATACGGCTGATGCCGTTTTTCTTTAGTGCCAGGAGCTTTTCTCTCGTGATGGAGTCCGGTCTGCCTGCCTCCACTGTAAATTCCAGACAGTCCTTTAAATCAAAGCTGCATTTGATTTTTCTGATAAGCCTGTCAAGCTGGGCAGGGCTTAGTGTGGTCGGTGTGCCGCCTCCTATGTAGATGGAGTTTAGCTTCTTGTGGTAGAATTTCTGTGCCGTGTAGTCTATCTCCTTCTCGAGTGCGTCGAGGTAATCGTCCACGCGGTTTTTCCACACACCCAGCGGGTATGAGGTAAACGAGCAGTACGCACAGGTGCTCGGGCAGAATGGTATGCCTATGTACAGGCTGTAGCCGTTGTCATAGTCCACCTTGTCGAGCAGTGCCTTCTCACGCTTTGCTATGCCTATTGAGAGGTCGATTTTCTCATCGCTTGCGAGGTAGGTTTCCTTCAGATAATCATAGGTTTCCTTATCGCTCATACCGTCCTCTATGCACTTCATGGCTATCTTGGTCGGTCTGATGCCTGAGAGTGTGCCCCACGGAAGGCTCTTTCCTGTGCCCTTTTCTATCATGGAATACAGGGCGAGCTTAAGGCGGTTTTTGGTCTCCTTGCGGTCTGCGCTGTCTACGGATATTTTTGTGCAGATACTTTTTCCGGCTATTTTAATGTCACTTTCGTCGGCTTGCTGCATCTCATCTGTCATGGAATTATTTCCACCGGCTCTATTCAGCGTCCACTCCACTGCAATTTCATCGCCCACATAGTCTATCTTAAATACCTGCGAGGCATCCGCAAATTCCTTTACGCCATCAGCTGTCATCTCGTGGTGTGTGCAGGCTAAGTTTTTCCCCTCCACCTCATCAGGTGGGCAGCTATAGTACATCTGCACATCCTCCTGCGGGAAGAACTCCTTGAGCAGTGAGTGCACATCATATTCAAAATCCGGTTTATTAAATACTACTACTATCATAAGTAAGGGTTATACATCCTCTCGTTTTCTATGGTTGTTGTGTCATTGTGGCCCGGGTAAACCTCTGTATGCTCAGGCAGTGTCATGATTTTTTCCTTCACCGTGCGCACGAGGTCTGACATGCTGCCACCCTTGAAATCCGTACGTCCGATTGAGCCGCAAAACAGCGAATCGCCTGTAAAGATTACGTCCTCATACGGGAAATAATAGCAGCAGCCACCCGGTGTATGCCCCGGTGTGTGAAGCACTACTATGTGAAAGCCTGCGATGTCAAGCTCCTGCTTATCCTTCAAAAATATATCTGCATAAAATGTTTTTGACTGCCCCATCATGTAGCTGACATTGAGCTGCGGGTCATCGAGTGTGGCTTTGTCTGCCTCATGGATATATATTTTGATGCCGTAGCGGTCTGCGAGTGGTTTTGCATCCGTGGCATGGTCAAAGTGTCCGTGTGTGAGCAGTATTGCTACCGGCTTTGCGCCTGATTCGTCCACTTTTTTGGCGAGCTGATTAGCACACGCGCCCGGGTCTATTATTATCATTTCCTTTGTCTTTATATTGGTGACAAAGTAGCAGTTGGTCTGCACCGGTCCCACTACAAAGTGGTCTATCTTCATATTTACCATATGAGTGTACTCCTTGTCTGTTATATGTTATGCTTCACGCAAGAACCACCGGGATTTAGCCGGTGGTCCTCTCTACGTCTATTACACTTTCTATCTGTCTGAGCTTCTCCACGAGAACCTTTATCTGGTCCCTGCCTTTGATATTGAAAAACACCTCGATTGTAGCGATACCCTGCTTGCTGGTCTTGGACTGGATACCACTGATATTGATTTCCTTCTCGGTAAATATCTTTGTGATATCTACGAGCAGTCCCGGCCTGTCATGACAGAATATCTTAAGGTCTGCCTGATACTCGGCACCGTTGTCCATGAGGGCTGTATCCTGCCACTCTGCTTCTATGAGCCTGTCCTTTTCTATCTTGGACAGATTGATGATATTCACACAGTCTGTCCTGTGGATGGAGATGCCTCGGCCTCTTGTAACAAAGCCCACGATTTCATCTCCCGGAACAGGATTGCAGCACTTCGAGAAGTGCACAGCCACGTCATAGAGTCCGTGTACCACAATGCCGCTCTTTGACTTGTGCTCGGGCTGTGTGCCTGCTGCCGCCTGCTGCTTTTCTGCGATGCTGCCAAGCACATCTGCATCTGTCACCGGCACCACATGATCCTTCTTGTACTCGTCGTACATCCTGTTGACTATCTGGCTCTCCTTGAGTCCGCCGTGGCCGACGGTTGCAAGGCATGAGTTCCAGTCGTGGAAGCCGTATTTGCGGCGTATTTTCTCCTGATACTCAGGCTTGTTTATCTCAGCAAAGTTGATACCTTTTGCCTTGGCATAGGCTGCTATCAGATCCTTGCCGTGCTGTATATTCTCCTCCTTGAGCTCACTTCTGAACCACTGGTTGATCTTGTTCTTGGCCTGTGTGCTCTTTACGACCTTGAGCCAGTCACGGCTTGGTCCCTTGGAGTTCTGTGAGGTGATTATCTCTATCTGGTCACCGTTTTTGATGACATAGTCTATCGGCACCAGCTTGCCGTTTACCTTGGCACCGACCATCTTGTTGCCGACCGCAGAGTGTATGCTGTAGGCAAAGTCTATAGGTGTGGAGCCCTTTGGCAGGTTCTTTACATCGCCGGATGGAGTGAATGCAAATACATTGTCGGAGAATAAATTTAAATCACTCTTTAATAAAGTCATAAACTCCTTATTATCCGACATGTCCTGCTGCCACTCAAGTATCTGGCGCAGCCAGCTGAGCTTCTCCTCCTCTGTGACAGTGGTGGTAGTGGCATTGCCGTTGTTTGCTTCCTTGTACTTCCAGTGCGCTGCGATACCGTACTCAGCAGTACGATGCATCTCATAGGTACGTATCTGTATCTCAAACGGCTGTCCGCTCGGGCCTATGAGTGTCGTGTGAAGCGACTGGTACATGTTCTGCTTCGGCATGGCGATATAGTCCTTGAAACGGCCCGGTATAGGCTTATACTTCTCATGTATGATACCAAGCACTGCGTAGCAGTCCGGTATGGTATCCACCAGAATCCTGATGGCAAAGAGGTCATATATCTGGTCTATCGTCTTGTCCTGATTGACCATCTTCTTATATATACTGAAGAAATGCTTTGCCCTGCCGTATATCTCAGCCTTGATGCCGGCATCTGTAACATACTTCTTGACATCGTTTACCAGGCCCTGGATGTAGGTGTCGCGCTCTGTCTTTCTGAGGGCTACCTTCTCTACCAGATCGTAGTAGGCATCCGGATAGAGGTACTTCATACAAAGGTCCTCGAGCTCTATCTTTATCTTGCTGATACCAAGTCGCTGTGCGATAGGGCAATAGATATCCTGTGTCTCTCTGGCGATACGCTGCTGTGCCTCCTTGGACTGGTACTTGAGTGTACGCATATTGTGCAGTCTGTCCGCCAGCTTTATGAGGATAACTCTGATATCCTTTGCCATGGCGAGAAACATCTTGCGCAGATTCTCAGCCTGCATCTCAAGCCTGTCCGCATTCTTGTCCTTCGGATCCTTGGTGCTGTCTGTCAGGTGCAGGTGCTTCAACTTCGTGACACCATCCACCAGATGTGCGACATCGTCTCCAAACTCCGCGCGCATCTCATCCATGGTCATGATGGTATCCTCCAGCACATCATGGAGCAGTCCTGCTGCAATTGTTTCCTTATCCAGCTCGAGCTCGGCGAGTATTATGGCAACACAAAGCGGATGTATGATATAAGGCTCTCCTGACTTACGCGCCTGCCCCTTATGGGCATCATAAGCTACCCTGTAGGCTTTGTCCACAAGGCTCGTGTCATCCGACGGATGGTACTTTTTGATTTCCTTTTTCAGCTCATCGTAAAGTTCCTCTGGGCTCGTAAAATCCTTTGTTCCCCTTATACCGCTGGTATCTGAGCGAAATTTGTCCGCTATTTTTTCTAATTCTTCTGTTGAGTAATCTGCCAATAGTCTCACCTCGATTGTAGTGTATCTTTAGTAGCCATTATATTTTATTTCTTTAAAAATTGCAATCTTATGTTGTTAGCCGATAACCATCTTTACTCCGCCATACATGCCGGCTGAGTTGCCGAGTGTGGCGAGCTTGATCTCTGTCTCGCGGCTTGCATGGAAAGCATACTCTTTATAGTACTTTGCTGCTGTATCGATGATGATGCTGCCTGCCTTTGAGAGGCCTCCGCCGACAACAAATACCTCAGGGTCCATGACGCATGCTACTGCTGCCATTGCCTTGCCGAGAAGCTTCATAGACTGCTCTACTGCCGCAATGCCCGCTGCATCTCCTGCCTTTGCCGCATCGCATACATCCTTGGCTGTGAAGCCTGCATTTAAATCAAGCTTTGTTGCCACCTCCCTGTGTGCTGCAATGTATCTCTCTGCCACTCTTACGAGACCGTTTGCTGATGCATACTGCTCTAAGCAGCCCTTCTTGCCGCAGCCACAGCACTCTGACTCATCATCTACCATAGGCATATGTCCTATCTCTCCGCCTGCTCCGTTTACTCCGGCTACGATTCTGCCATCGCGGATGATTCCTCCGCCTACGCCTGTGCCGAGTGTAATCATGACTACATCCTGATGGCCCTTTCCACCGCCCTGCCACATCTCACCGAGTGCAGCTACGTTGGCATCGTTTCCGACCTTTACCTTGATACCGCCGCACAGTACTGAGAGTGACTGTGCCACGTTGAACACACCCCAGCCGAGGTTGACACACTTCAATACTGTTCCGTCATCCTTTATAGGTCCCGGCACGCCCATGCCTACGCCCTCGATGTCACCCATCTCGATGCCGTGCTTCTCGTTATTCTCCTTGATGGATGCTGCAATATCAGGCAGGATGAGCTCGCCTGAATTCTCTGTGCGTGTAGGAATCTCCCATGTATCGACAAGCTTTCCTGTGGTCTCGAAAAAGCCTATCTTTACAGTTGTTCCACCTATATCTACTCCATATGCATATTGTTTCATTTTTTCGTCCTCCAAATCGTTAAACTATGTTTATATTTTATTGCCTAATTGCATATTTTTCAATGTTTTTCATTGTTTTTTATGTTTTTTCTATATATAGAAGCGTTTATATCTTCATCCATATGCCCGCTATTTGTAAATCCAAGCTTTTTTGCAAGGCGAACCGATGCTTCATTTCTCTCATCTATCCGGCAGTAAAGCTCTTCAAAGTCTGTATTTTCGCGCGCATAGTCTATGATGAAACGGCACACCTCCGTGGCATAGCCTTGGTTCCATAATTCCGGTGCTATCATATAACCCATTTCATTGTGCTCAAGCCCTGCACGTCCTATCAACTTCCCTGTTTCCTTGGAAAATACAAGCCACATGCCATACTCGTAAAAGCCATACATGTTCTCCATATATGCTTTCTGGTATTCAAGCTCTGTCTCGTAGTCGTAAAGTGGCTCCACAAAGTCTGTCATGCCGGGCTTGTCATAGAGCTCATAGAGCGCAGGAAGGTCTGACAGGGACAGCTCACGTATCAGACACCTGTCTGTCTCGCCGATGTCCCACGGGATGTGATTATACCGCCTGCGCACCCGCTCCAGATACTCAATATCAAGCTCTGCAAGGCTCTCGACTGCATAGCGCGTGCCGCACTGCGGTTCTCCTACTGATGCTATGCCGAGTGAGTCAGCTATTTGCTTCTGCTGCCTGTTTGATACTATCCAGATGTAGTTGGCGGGAGCTTTCGGTATTCTTAGATTTCCCGTATTAGCTTTCGCTGTGTTATCTGCATATTCTGTATATCCTGAATTATTTTCTATTTCATACACACACAAATTATTCTGCTGCTCATCTGGCAGTTTCTTCTGCAACTCATCCAGCAATTTTCCCGGTAGTGCACCATACAGTTTTTCTTGCAGCTCTTCTGACATAGATGCCTTGCCTGCCACACTTCTCCACTGCAGCTTGAATATCTCGTCATGATAGTAAAAAGAGGCAAGTTTTGCGCTTGCCTCATCAATAATTATTATCATTAAACTGTCTCCGGCTCCGGATAGTCCACTCCGAAGGTCTCAACTGTAACTGTCTTCATGACCTGAGCCTCAAGTGGTTTGTCCATGTAGTCTGTGCGCACCTCAGCGATCTTGTTTACCACATCCATGCCCTCGATTACTTTGCCGAATGCCGCATACTCGCCGTCGAGATGTGGTGCATCCTGATGCATGATGAAGAACTGGCTGCCTGCTGAGTCAGGTATCATGGTACGTGCCATTGAAAGTACACCGGCTGTGTGCTTTAAGTCATTTTTGAAACCGTTGTGTGTGAACTCACCCTTGATTTCATAGCCAGGGCCGCCTGTGCCGTTTCCGTCAGGATCTCCGCCCTGGAGCATAAAGCCCTTGATTACACGGTGGAAGCATACTCCGTCATAGAAGTTGTGATTGATTAAGCTGATAAAGTTGTTTACTGTGTTTGGTGCGATTTCCGGATAAAGCTCCGCCTTGATTACATCGCCGTTTTCCATTGTGATTGTTACGATTGGATTCTGTGCCATTATTTTTCTCTCTTTCTTTTATAATATTATGAGGCTTGGAGAATATCCATCCCTCGCAATTATTAAATATCGAATTAATTTTTACTGATTAGTTTTCACCTTATTTTTATTTACTCAGTGCCTCTACCACCTTCGGAAACTCCATGAAGTGCGATGCCTTCACCAGTATGGTGTCGCCCTCCTTCACATATGAAAGAAGCTCCTGTGTCATGGTCAACCTATCCTCGAAATAGTGGATGTCTACATCGGATGATTTCTCCGCTGCTCCGGCTGCATATTCCTTTGCCAGCTCTCCTGCGGCAAAAAGTGTATGGATATGATTCTCTCCAACTGCTTCGCCTACCTCATGGTGCAGCTTTTTCTCATCACTTCCCAACTCTCCCATGTCGCCAAGCACTGCTATTGTCCTGCCCTTTGCATGTGAAAGCACCTCGATAGAGGATTTCATGGATACAGGATTTGCATTGTAGCAGTCATCTATCACTGTCATGCCATGCGTTTTGATGAAATTGGTACGGCCTGCGATTGTCTCTGCTTTCTCGATTCCTGATTTTATCTCAGCTATTGTGAGGCCAAGCTGCAATCCGACAGCTGCTGCCGCCATGGCATTGTATACATTGTGCTCACCCGGGATGTGGATGTGTGCATCGAACTCACCCTCCGGAGTGACAAAATGAGCCTTCATTCCGTCAAAGCCCAGGTTTTCAATATTTGTGGTATATACTGATTTATGAACGTCCGAAGCCGATTCCTTGCCATAGTATATGGCAGGCTTTCCATTTACCGTCTGCACTGTGGCCAGCTTGTCGTCATCTGCATTCAGCACTGCGACCGCATCCGGCATCATATGCTCAAAGCACTCTGTCTTTGCTTTAAGCACACCATCCCTGTCGCCCAAAACTCCAGATGGCAGTAGCCGATATTTGTGATGACCATGACATCCGGGCAAGACATAGTAGAAAGTCTGTGCATCTCGCCAAAATCAGATATGCCCATCTCGAGCACCGCTACCTGATGGCTTTCCCTGATTCCGAAAATGGTGAGTGAGATTATTGAAGAAGAAAACAAGATGTTACATATATACTCG
>ENA-OOWA01000242-OOWA01000242.1-human-gut-metagenome-genome-assembly--contig:-NODE-242-length-12227-cov-1.451528_pt1 | contig 12227 bp, 10 predicted proteins | sample MGYA00241404_ERZ501315 | MGnify/ENA primary metagenome ERZ501315 (study PRJEB25962, sample SAMEA2042840) | human gut metagenome | biome: human gut; feature: human-associated habitat; material: faeces...
ACCTAAGCTTTGTCCATAAAATCTCGGGTTTTGTCCACTTGAAAGATATGCGGTTTGCTGTTATAATCAAGTATAGAAAAAATAAAATTTCGGAGGTATCTTTTATGCTTGATAAAGTGAACAGACATAATGTGTCGCTTCTTTCAGGACTTTTTCGTGAAAGAGCCGACCTTAACAGAAACTATCTTTTTGAGCTTGACTCCACTTGCCTTTTGCAGAATTTCTACCTAGAAGCAGGTGTTGTAATGCCGGGGCTTCAGGTGGCGAACGATCCTGAAGGAGCAAAGCTCCACTGGGGCTGGGAATCTCCTACCTGCCAGTTGAGAGGTCATTTTCTCGGTCATTGGCTGTCTGCGGCGGCAGCTTATTGCGCTTCAAATGAGGATATTGAGCTTAAAGCAAAGCTTGATAAGATAATAAGCGAGCTTGCACGCTGTCAGAAGCTCAATGGCGGCGAGTGGATAGGCTCTATCCCTGAAAAGTATTTCGATTTGATGGCAAGAGGTCAGTATGTGTGGTCGCCTCAGTATGTAATGCACAAAACTGTCATGGGTCTTACTGACGTGTATAAATACACAGGCAATGAGCAGGCTCTTGACGTTGTGGGCAAGCTTGCAGATTGGTTCATTGGACAGACGAGATGCTGAAACGTTCACCCGACGTCATCTATAAGGGCGAGCAGGGCGGTATGCTCGAAGTCTGGGCTGACCTTTACGGCATAACAAAAGACGAAAAGTATATGAAGCTTGCCGAACGCTACAGCGGAAACTGCGTTTTCGATACTCTTGATAAGGGCGGCGACGCTCTCACAAATGACCACGCAAACGCAAGTATCCCGCTTTCTCATGGTGCGGCAAGAATGTATGAGATAACAGGGGATGAAAAGTGGAAAACGCGCACAGAGAGATTTTTCAAGTGCGCTGTCACAGACCGTGGAACATACGCCACAAGCGGTGCAAACTCAGGTGAGTTCTGGGTGCCACCTCATCAGCAGGGTCATTTCCTTGGTGCGTCAGATCAGGAGTTTTGCACTGTATACAACCTCGTAAGAACTGCCGACTACCTCTTCAAGTGGACAGGTGACACAAAGTATGCAGATTATATTGAGCGTTGCCTTTATAACGGCTTCCTTGCACAGCAGAACGCTTCTACCGGTATGCCAACATATTTCCTGCCTCTTAAACACGGCTCAAAGAAAAAATTGGGCAGCAAGACCCACGATTTTTGGTGCTGTCACGGAACAATGGTGCAGGCTCAGACTCTTTATCCTGACCTTGTCTATTTTACAGACAGTGAGGGCGTTATTGTCAGCCAGTATATACCTTCAAAGGCTGATATCACAGTATCAGACAAGCCTGTTCATATTGAGCAGACAACTGATATGAAAAACTACAACAGCCAGACTTTCTTTGACGAACATTCTGACTTCACAATGTCACGCTGGTCAATGAAGTTCACAGTAAGCTGTGAAGAAAAGACAGCTTTTGTTCTGAAGCTTCGCCTGCCTGAATGGGTAAGCGGTGAGCCTGAAGTGACAGTGAACGGCAATGCAGTAAAGGCTGAGATCGCAAACGGCTACATAAAGCTGGCAGGGGAGTGGCAGAACGACACAGTTGGTCTTTTCTTCCCGTCAGAAATAAGAATGGAGCGTCTTGAAGATATGCCATACCTTGCGGCAGCAGTTGACGGACCGATAGTTCTTGCAGGCATAACAGGCTGTGACTGCGGTCTACACGGTGACTACTCAAAGCCTGCCGATATTTTCGAGCCACAGATAGAACACACCTACAGCACATTCCCATGGAAGCAGAACGAGTATATCACAAAGGGACAGGAATATAACATCACATTCAAGCCACTTTACGACGTTATGGACGAGGAATACACAGTTTATTTCTCTGAGAAGAAGTAAGTTTTTTCAAACCTCCTGTAGGTGCAACCAGTGTCCGCTCACTTGTTTTATCAACCTTTAGTTAATATAAAATAAAGGCGATACCGCACAAAAAGCAGTGTGGTATCGCTTCTTTTATTTACTGTTTATATTCCTTTTCCTAAACGCCTCACGATATTGCATAGGCGTCATGCCCTCAAGCTTGCGAAAGGTCCTCATAAAGTATTTTTCGTCAAAAAAACCGCTTGAATAGGCGGTTTCCTTTATACTTATGCCCTCCGTTTCAAGAAGCCTTTTGGCGATGTCTATTCTAGTGCGGCTTAGATATTTTATAAGCGTACAGCCTGTTTCCCTCTTGAAGATAAGGGAAAGATATTCGGCGTTGTAGTGAAAATGCCGTGCTATCATCTCTGCCGTGAGCTTTTTCTGACAGTTCGATCTTATCCATTGGCAGATGTTGTATATCTTCGGGGATATCTCATGTTCGTTCCCGGCGGCAAGATATTGCTGTGTTATCTCCATAAGAAGCATTGAAAGTGTGCAGACAGGGAGCATTTCAGTGTAAAGCCTTTCCTGTCGCTGATAGTCAAGAAGCTGTCTGAAAATGATGCTCACACGTCCAGGGTCTGCGGCGGTGAAATGCTCAGGGATAATGTATGCAAAGCCGCTCTCAGGACAGCTTTCCCCACGGGTTTTCGGAGCAGAGAAGTGTACCCACATATATGAAAGCCTGCCTGCGCATGGCTTTGTGCCCCAATGTTCTGTGCCGGAGGGCAGGAGGACATATTCTCCCGGACACACGGCAAGATCGGTGTCGTTCATTGTGATAAAAAGCGTCCCCTCTGTCACAAAAATAAGCACATCACAGTTAAGCGTTCTCCTGATGTGCAGAAAACCACCATCATTCTCAAGACAGCCGCAGGTGAAAAACCTAGGCTGTGGGCATTTTTCGTATATATTGAGCATTTTCTCACCCCTTTTTATCTGATTATATCACATCTTCTGCATTTTGTCACTAGGGCAAAATAAAAGCCCTGCAAAACGCAGAGCTTTTAAATATGATACTTTTTCAACATTCTCGGGGCGAACAGTTCGCCCGTTACGTCACGTTTTATCTCTCCTCACGGAAATAATTTATACCGCAGGATTGTGGCTGTGAACGCTCTCTTGATTTTTTCACTGAAGTGATGATAAGAACAAGAGCCGTTACAAGATATGGGAGCATATCAAAGAATGACTCAGGAACAGTGAAGCCGAGGTTTTTCGGGAAGTAGTATTTCAGCACCATGAATGCACCGAAAATATACGCTCCGTAAATAGCCCTTGCAGGATTCCATACAGCGAAGATAACAAGCGCTACAGCTATCCAGCCAAGACCGTTCACGCTGTTTGCCATCCAAACACCGCCGTTTATTACCATTGAGCAGAACGCTCCGCCTATTCCGCATATTCCTCCGCCGATAAGAACGTTTATGTATTTGTATTTCACAACGCTTATTCCCACAGCGTCCGCAACAGCAGGATTCTCACCGATAGTTCTAAGGTTAAGACCCACCTTAGTCTTTTTCAGATAGATAAACATTATCACAGCGATAACAATGCTCAGATATGTGAAAATGTTCTGTGAGAAAAGCACCTCTCCAAGAACAGGTATCTTGCTGAGAAGCGGTATGTCAATGTTTTTCAGACTGCTCATCACTCCGTCAGGCAGTTTGAGGTTGCCTGTAGGTGAAGCAGATATCATCTGCTCGCCTATGAAGTTTGAAAGTCCCGTACCGAATATAGTCAGTGTAAGACCTGTTACGTTTTGGTTCGCCATCATTGTTATGGTAAGAAAAGCATAGATAAGGGAAACAAGCGCACCCATAAGAAATGCCGCAAGTATGGAAAGCCAAAGGCTTCCTGTCTTGTATGCTACCATAAAGCCTGCGCAAGCGCCCATTGCCATTGTTCCCTCAACGCCAAGGTTAAGGTGTCCCGCCTTTTCGTTTTGTATCTCTCCTACTGTGCCGAAAAGCAGAGGAGTACCCATATATACCGCATGGGCAAGGAATGAAATAAGTCTAGTCATTTTTCCTGCCTCCTCTTGTTACAAATCTGTATCTGATGAAGAACTCACAGCCAAGCACGAAGAACAGGATTATTCCCTGCAAAACGTCCGAGCAGTAAGGTGAAAGAACAAATTCAGACGATACCACGGTGCTGCCCTTTTCAAGGACTGCGAATAAGAATGACACCACAAGTATGCCGAATGGATTGAGGTTTGCAAGCCATGCAACTATGATAGCCGTGAAGCCTACTCCGCCTGCAACAGATGTTGAAAGTGTGTGTTCTGTTCCGCAAGCCTGCACCATTCCTGCGATACCGCAGATAGCACCGCTGAGGAACATCGTTCTTATCATTATCTTGCTAGGGCTCATGCCTGCATATCTTGCAGTTGCGTGGCTGTCTGATACTACAGTTATCTCATAGCCCTGCTTTGTGTATTTAAGATAGATAAATACCAGTACCACAAGCACCAGACCTATCAACCAGCCTATCTGCACACCGCCTAGCGAGTCAAGCCATGCGTTAAGGTCAAATCTTGCTATCTTAGGATATCCCTTTGACTCAGGATCCTGCCATGCGCCCTTTGTGAGCCAATCTATAACGTAAAGTGCGATATAATTGAGCATAAGGGTGAGCAAAGTTTCGTTTGTGTCGAATTTTGCCTTGAAAAATGCAGGGATAATGCCGTACAGTCCTCCGCCTATCATCGCCGCAACGAACATTACAATGAAAAGCAGATAGTGAGGCATATCGTAATGATAAAGAGCGAAGTATGAAGCGAAAACTCCGCCCATTATTATCTGACCCTCTGCACCGATATTCCAAAACTTCATCTTAAACGCAAGCGTAATGCCAAGAGAAGATATAAGAAGCGGTATCATTATCTTTATGGTCTCTTTGAACGGCATAAAAGGGCTTGCGGCGTTCTTGCCGATAAAAGCACCCTTTACCATTTTCGCATAGTATGAAAACGGATCTTTGCCAAGAATAAGAATGAATATTCCGCCTGCACAAATAGCCAGAAGCACCGACAGAAGCCTTATGATAAGCTTTTGCTTGTTTGAGCGTTCAGCACGCTTGGCTATTCTTATAAGAGGCTCTTTTTTTATAATATCAGCCAATGCCCAGCACCTCCTCCATTGTCGAGCCTGTCATCATCATGCCCACCTGTTCCTTTGTGACCGTCTTTGCATCACAAATACCTGTTATCTTGCCGTGACAAAGCACCATTATCCTGTCGCAAAGCTCTAGAAGAACGTCAAGGTCCTCGCCTATGAAAAGCACAGCCGTGTTCTTTTTCTTCTGCTCGTTAAGAAGCGAGTATATAAGATATGATGAGTTGATGTCAAGTCCACGAACAGGATATGCGGTTATGAGCAGGTCAGGCTCACTGTGTATCTCTCGTCCAAGCAGGACCTTCTGAACGTTTCCGCCCGAGAGCATTCTTACAGGAAGCTCCGTTGACGGAGTTTTTATTTCAAGCTTTTCTATAAGCTCCTTTGAAAGCGCCTTAGCAGGCTTTCTGTCCACAAAGCAAAGCTTGCCCTGCTTGTATGTTTTAAGAAGCATATTGTCCGTCATACCCACCGAAGCGATAAGACCCATTCCAAGTCTGTCCTCAGGGATAAAGCTCATGCTTATGCCGAGATTTATTATCTCCTTAGGTGTCTTGCCTATGATGTTCTCCTTGTTGTAAAGCACTGCGCCCTTTTCTATCTTCTGAAGTCCTGCGATAGTCTCGCAAAGCTCTTTCTGACCGCTTCCTGCAATGCCTGCCACACCAAGTATCTCGCCCCTGTTTATAACAAAGCTTACGTCATCGAGAGCAATGCTTCCCTCAGAGTTCTTTACCGTCAGATCGACTACGTTAAGTATCGGCTTTACGTTCACAGGTTCAGGTCTTTCTATTGAAAGCTCCACCGCCTTGCCCACCATAAGCTCAGTGAGCTGCTTTTCACTGCTCTCTGCTGTGTTTACAGTTTCAACGCTCTTGCCCTTTCGCAGTATGGTCACTCTGTCAGATATATCCATTACTTCGCCCAGCTTGTGGGTGATGATAATGATAGCACAGCCCTGAGCTTTCATTTTTCTCAGGATATTGAAAAGCTTTTCAGTTTCCTGCGGAGTAAGAACCGCCGTAGGCTCGTCAAGAATAAGTATTTTAGCACCCCTGTAAAGCACCTTCAGTATCTCAACTGTCTGCTTTTCACTGACGGACATATTGTATACCTTTTTGTCAGGGTCAACTTCAAGACCAAGCTGTTCAGATATCTTTTTTATCTCATCTCTTACAGCACCCTTGCTCTTAAGCTTGCCCTTTGTGCCTGCCACAATGTTGTCTGCGGCGGAGAACACCTCCACAAGCTTGAAGTGCTGGTGTATCATGCCTATGCCAAGTTCGATAGAATCCATAGGTGAATTTATCACCTCAGGCTTGCCGGCAATGTAGATATTGCCCTTGTCAGGGTGATAGATACCCGAAAGCATATTCATCAACGTGGTCTTTCCTGATCCGTTTTCGCCCAGCAGTGCAAGTATCTCACCGTATTTTACTTCAAGATCAATGCCGTCGTTTGCAACCACGCTGCCGAAAACTTTTGTTATACCGCTGCATTTTACAGCGATCTCAGCAGATATTTCTTCACTCATACTTTCAGCTCCTTTTTATGAACTTCCTTAGATTTGCTAATGTCATCAGAAACCGACAGCAGAATTACCTGCTGCCGTATGCTCATATCATTAACAAAACAGGCGGCAACCTGCACCGCCCGTATAAATGTTTTGTTAAGCTGTTAAGCCTTATTACTTGACCTCAACGTTCTTGAAGTACCAGTTGATTCCGCCTGTGATAGTAGCGTCGTCAAGAGTTTTGCCCTCTTCGCCAACTGTTTTGCCGTCGTTTGTTTCGATAACGCCGTCAAATACGTTGAATGAGCCGTCCTCAAGCTTAGCCTTAGCCTCGTCAACAGCCTTCTGCATATCCTCTGTGCAGAGATCCTTGTTCAGAGGAGCGATGTCTACAAGACCGTCAGCCATGCCGCCGTAGTAGTTCTCGCACTTCCAGTTGCCATCAACTATCTGCTTTACCTGATATGTGTAGTATGCAGACCAGTTCCAAAGAGTTGAAGTAAGTGTAGCCTTAGGAGCGTCCTTAGACATATCTGTGTTGTAGCCTACGCCCCACTTGCCTGCGCTTTCAGCCTCGAGCTGTGGGTTAGGTGTGTCGCAGTGCTGAGCGATAACGTCGCAGCCCTCAGAAAGAAGAGCCTTTGCAGCGTTTGTTTCCTCTGTTGGTGAGTACCAGCTGTTTGTTACCTTTACATAAACCTTAGCGTCAGGATTTACAGAATAAACGCCCATTGCGAAAGCGTCGATACCGCCTGTGCACTCAGAGTTCTCGCTGCCCATAGCGGAAACGTAACCGATAAGATTTGACTCTGTCTTCATACCTGCAACGATACCGGTGAGGTATCTTGCCTGATAAATTCTTCCGAAGTAGTTGTTAAGGTTCTTGCCGTTGTTCTTGTAGCCTGTGCCGTGGCAGAAATAAACGTCAGGATATTCCTCAGCGAGGGATTCCATTTTGTCCATATAGCCCCAGCTTGTGCCGAAGATGATGTTGCAGCCTTCCTCGATGCACTCACGGATAGCTGTTTCTGTAGCAGCAGGGTCGCTGTCTGATACGTTGTTCTTTCTTACGATCTGATCGTCTTTAAGTCCAAGCTCCTTCTGCATACCAACGATACCCTGATCGTGAGCATATGTGTAGCCTGATCCGTCGGCAGGGTTGCCGATGTGTATAACACCGATCTTTACAGTGTCATAGCTGAGAGTTGTCGTCTGCTTGTCAGCCGACTTCTGTGATGCTTCGTCCTTAGCAGATGTACAAGCTGTAAGAGCTGTTACAGCAAGAGCCGCAGAAAGAACGAGCGCAAGAATACGTCTTACCTTCATGTTTGATCTTCCTCCATAAAATATTTATTGGTAACGCCTTGTGCGTTAGTCCCTGAAAGTGATAGTGCCGTTGTCCATAGAGTCAACGATAGCAAGAGATTCGAGCTTTACGCCCATGTCACGGATAGTCTTTCCGCCAACCTGGAAGCCCTTTTCGATAACGATACCTGCTCCCGCAAGCTCAGCCCCGGACTGCTTCACGATATCTATAAGCCCCATAAGAGCACAGCCGTTAGCAAGAAAATCGTCTATAATAAGCACCTTGTCACCCTTGCCGAGATATTTTTCAGATACCATTACGTCATATGTAACGCCCTTTGTGTAGGACTTTACCTGAGTAACGAACATTTCGCCGTCAAGATTTTTACTGAGAGTTTTCTTTGCAAAAATAACAGGGCAGTTGTTAAAATGCTGTGCCGCAATGCAGGCAATGCCGATACCGGATGACTCGATAGTGAGTATCTTGTTTACGCCTGTTCCTGCAAATCTCTTTGCAAACTCCTCACCAATATCGTTGAAAAGCTTGACGTCCATTTGGTGGTTAAGGAATTTATCGACTTTGAGAACGTTTCCTTCCTTTACTACTCCGTCCTTAAGAATACGCTGTTTTAAAATTTCCATGATCTTTTCCTCACGATACAAAAAATAGTTAAATATATTATTTTACATCAAAAAACAACTATATAAGAAAATTATACTACACTTTCGACGATTATTCAATTGCTATGACACGTTAAAAGTTTAACATCCTATTAATTTTCAACGTTCTTTTCTATATTGTGCAATAAAAAAATCCGCCTGAGATCTCAGACGGATAAAAGTTTTATTTTTCTTTTACTTTTCTTGAAGCTATCTTAGCTGTGTTCGGCATGCAGAGCATAGCGGCGGAGCTTTCATAAATTGTGACATATATAGGAGAGTTCGTCAAATTGCAGAAAATAAGGTTTTTCGTGTCACAGTCATAAAACTCCATAAGCTCGCTGTCAATATAATATCTCCCCAGCGTATCCCATAAATCCAGCTTTTCCTCGCTTTCCGCAAGCCCCACAGAATCAATGACCAGCCCCACGGTCACCTCTGCAAAAACTGGCACTACCATATCTTCATTTTTGTAGAACATCTTGTTTCCATGTGGGTCAGTGCCGTAATAGCATATAACAAGAGTATCTTCAGGTAACTCATTTGCAACGTCAGCCTGTTCATTATCACAAAGCCTCTGGCAGATCGTGAAAAATTTATCAAGCTGTGCCATGAGCTTTTCTCTCTGCATTTTAGCTGTTTCAGCAAGCTCACTGCTTCCTGTTTTTTGTGCGGCATTTTCAGCAATATCGCAGTCAAAATAATCGCTTGGCGTTTTAAGCTCATAAACGTTGTTTATTGTTTTGGCAAAAAGCTTTCCGTCCTCGGAGTATACCGAGGTCACAGGAGAACTGCGTATGAATTTTCCGTCAGGGAACTTTTGACTGCCATATACAAGACCTTGAACGCAGTAAAACACTGTGTCGTCCGTGATAGGGTCAGGAAAACAGCTTTGAACCGTGTTTGGATATGAAAAAAGCGAATTTTTCAAATTTCTTATTGCCACACGCCACTTGTCAAGATACATTTTTTCTCCCTCGCTTTCAGCATTCATACCTATATGATATCAGATAGTGTATATTTTGTCAATAAAGCTGACAGCTTAATAATAGAAAAAAGCCCCCGCTTATCGCAGAGGACTTTTTCAAATCATTTCGTTCGGCTAAAATATTTTTCGTTTGCACTGCCTGAAATATTGATCTTTAAAAGATTGTTCGTTCTCAGACGTACCAGCTCATCTATATACGGCTTCATAACAAAGTCTGAAACTCTGTTCTTCAATTTTGTCATGCCTTTAAGTACGCTATGAGCCTGAGTTATAGCAATAACGGGGAGCCTTCTCTCATCAATGTCAAGAGGAAATTCATCGTCCTTGGAAATAAGCTGTATGTCAAAATAAATAAGGTCGATATCCTCGTTAAGAAGAAGCTTTTTTCCTGCCTGAATGGTTTCTGCAGTGAAAACAGTGTTTTCCTGAGAAAGTATCTCTTCGAGCTGACAGCGTGTGTCGCTGTTGTTGCTGACGATAAGGATCTTGTGCTTTCGGTCTATTTCATCTTGGATATAGTTCTTATATTCGTTTATGCGTTTATCCGTCAGCACCATGTCGGTCACGTCCGTGAAATACGCTATAAGCACAGAGCTTACACCTGTTTCGCTGACAAATCGTAAATGCGTCTTGAACCAGTGCTTCTTGCCGTTTATCTCGTGCATACTGAGAACACATTCTGCTCTGTCCTTGCTCTCTATTGCCTTGTTTACAGAGCTTGTGAATTTCTCTTTGCATTCGCTGTCAATGCAGTTCTTAACATTGAGTTTGCCGTAAATACTGCTGCCATAGCCGTATTTTTGTGAAAATGCCTTGTTTGAACATACCATTACCACTGTGCCGTTCGGAAAACATTCATATATCGTAGCAGGCTGGTCGATGCTGTCGATATATGTCAGCAATCCTCCGCTCTTGCCCCACAGCAGGTCGTTTACTGACGTCCCGTTCTCAGGCACAGGCTGTTCCTCCTGATCTGAAATAAGCTTTTCATAGTCTGCCGCAGGCAAAGGCTTTGAATAATAGAAACCCTGAATGTAGTCACAACCTACGCTTTTCAGAAATTCTACCTGCTCCGCTCTGTCAACGCCTTCCGCTATAACAGGGATATTGAGCCATTTGGCCATTCTGATAACAGAAGAAATTATAGTTTCTGCACGGCCGTCATACTTTGCCTTGAACATGAACATCATGTCCATTTTTAGCATATCCACCTGAACATCTTTGAGTACGTTCAGGGAAGAATAGCCGCTGCCAAAATCGTCCATGAGGATAGTAAAGCCATTATTTCTGAGCTGACTGGTGATATCATCTATCATTACGTTGTCGTCAGTATAAACGCTTTCCGTTATCTCGATGTTGAAATACTTAGGGTCAACGTCATACTTTTTCGTAAGTTCGATTATTATTTTTGAAAGATTAGGGTTGTAAAGGTTCACCCGTGAAACGTTTACAGACACAGGAAAAAGTGGTACTCCCTTGTCTTTCCATTCCTTGAGCTGTTTGCATACGCATTCCCATATGTAGAAATCAAGCTTTGAGATAAAGCCGTTTTTCTCAAATATAGGGATAAACACACCAGGTGAGATAAATCCCTTGGTAGGGTGTATCCACCTTGCGAGGGCCTCCGCACCCACAGGCTTGTTTGTCTTTACATCATACTTAGGCTGATAGTAAGGCACAAACTCGTGGTTTTCAAGAGCGTCGCTCATTTCATTTATTATATTCTGCTCGTTTTCAATAGAAAGCCGCATTTTGTCATCATAAAAAGCATAGCTTTTCATATAATGCCCTTTTACAGTTTTAGCGGCAAGAGCGGCACGGTCGCACATGAAGGATATTGGCAGGCTTCTGTCAGTCACCACATAAACGCCGTAAACGATCATGATGTTATAGCTTGCGGACAGTTTTTTCATGTCTTCAACAGCCTGCTCTATCTGCTTTACTGTTTCTTCCTTGCCCTGATAAGGGGTGAAGATACCGAAAACGTCAGCGTCTATCCTACCGAAGGTACAGCATTCCGTTGTTTTTGCAAAATCTCTTATACGTTTTGCAACATGCTTTAGCAGTCTGTCTCCATACGCAGTGCCGAAAAATGAATTTATAAGCTTGAAACGGTCGATATCTAGTCTTAGAAAAGCGAACTGCTTGTCAGGATAAGTCTTAAGAAGTGCCTTTGATGCACTGAAAAATTTATTCTTTGAATATATCTCCGTAAGAGGGTCGTAGTTCATAACGTTATTAAGCTCTTTGAGCAACGATACCTGACTTCTTGCGATAACGTTTTTGAGCCTTAGCTTTATAATATCAGCGTCATAAGGCTTTGGAACAAAGTCCCACGCACCGCTTTCAAGCACCTTCTTTTCAGTGTCTCTGTCTGATTTTTCTGTTAGAATAATAACAGGTATCTGAGATAAGGTTTTATCCTGCTTTATTTTATTCATGAACTCATATCCGTCCATTTCGGGCATTATGATATCCAGTATTATAGCGTCAACTTTTTTATCCTGTCTTTTTAGCTTTGTAAGAGCCTGTATGCCATTTTCTGCTTGGATCACAGTATAGTCAGAATGTAGTATGTCGCAAAGTATAGATCGGTTCGTTGTGCTGTCGTCAACGACAAGCACGGTTTTCTGTATGTCCATTTGCAGCTCCCTTCTGTCATATGGCAGTTTAATATAACGTCTTCATATCATAAGTATACAACAT
>ENA-OOWA01000245-OOWA01000245.1-human-gut-metagenome-genome-assembly--contig:-NODE-245-length-12192-cov-2.545192_pt1 | contig 12192 bp, 10 predicted proteins | sample MGYA00241404_ERZ501315 | MGnify/ENA primary metagenome ERZ501315 (study PRJEB25962, sample SAMEA2042840) | human gut metagenome | biome: human gut; feature: human-associated habitat; material: faeces...
AAGAAAGGTATGTTCTCTATGATGAACTACTTCAACCCGTTGCGTGGTATCGCTTCTATGCACTGTTCTGCTAACACTAACATGGAAGAAACTGAATCAGCTATCTTCTTCGGTTTGTCTGGTACAGGTAAGACAACTTTGTCTACTGACCCGAAACGTAAGTTGATTGGTGATGACGAACACGGATGGGATAACGAAGGTGTATTCAACTACGAAGGTGGTTGCTACGCTAAGGTTATCAACCTGGATAAAGAATCTGAACCAGATATCTACAACGCAATCAAACGTGCACTGCAAAAAGGGACGGATATAGATTTCCCCGTTTGTTCCTGTCCGCTGTGGACGCATCCCGCACAGTCCATCCAGTCCGCTTCCCCGGATCAGCTGAAACAGCATGGTCTCCGCATTGTCTTCCATATGATGCGCCAGTGCGATCCGGACGTTTCTGTCCTGCCCGGCTACATCCGCAAACACCTGATATCGCAGAATTCGTGCCGCCTCTTCTTCTCCCAGATGATGTATTTTGGCATAACGTGGAACATCAACATTCCGGATATGACAGACAATCCCCCGTTGTTTACAGAGCTGTTCCACAAACACTGCGTCATTTTTACTCTCTTCTCCACGAATGCCATGTTCTACGTGGATAACCTCAAGTGAAAAATTCATTTTCGTGGAAAGTTCATACAGAATCAGGCACAGACAGACAGAGTCCGCACCGCCGGACACTCCAACGAGTACCCTGCCTCCCTCCGGCACCATATTCCACTTTCTCATAAATTTTTCTACCTGTATGATCATTATTTCTCCCAGATTCCACTTACCACTATTGTCATATCATCCAGCGCATGTCCTCCTGTAAAAAGCATCACATGTTCCATCAGCTTTTCGGCAAAAGTACCTGCATTCTCTGTTTTTATCTCTTTTATCATTTCCGCGAGCTTTTCTTCCGGATTTTTCACATGTAGATATTCTAACACACCATCCGTAACCATGACAAGAAAATCCCCATGTGTGAGCTTTCTGTGGATGACATCCCCGGTACAGGACGCATCGACTCCCGCCGGAAGTGTGGACGCCCGCAGGCACTCCACCCGGTCTTTATGCTTCAGAAAAGATGCTGCTGCACCGATTTTGGTAATCGTCATCTGCCCACTGTACAGATCCAGATCCATAAAATCCAGTGTAGAGTAAGACTCACGATCTCCCTGCAGAACCATTGCCGAATTCATCATGCGGATAGCCGTCTCCTGAGGAAATCCTGCTTCCATAAATTTCTGCATCAGCTCTACCACCATATCGCTTTCCCGGAATGCAGACGGTCCGCTTCCCATACCATCAGAGACACATACATGATAATGCCCGTTTTCCATTGAAAACAGAGAAAAGTTATCTCCACTGACACTTGATCCCTCTTCTTTTTCCGAAGCAACCCCGGATAATGCATAAAAGCAGGTATCTTCATACGCTGTAATCATAACCGGTTCCTGTGTCAGTATGGATCTGGTATCCTCTTTCAGCCGGACCGCCATGCCGGAAGCACGCTCGAGCGCTTTTCGATAATTTTTAACAGGAATTCCGCCTCCCCACTTACTTGCCACCAAAGCGGTCACCATGCGCCGCTTTTCTTTGTCCTCATAAACATGTATCTGTTTTACATCCAGTCCCCGTTCCCTTGTCTCAAACGCAATCTTTGCCAGCAGAACACGCTCTGTCCGGTCCATACACCGGATTCCCTGATCCCAGTCCTGCAAAGCATCTGCCATCGCATCCAGCTGATCCGCGATTACCTTGCGGTTCTCCTGCAGGCGGTGATACCATGCCTCATTGAGTTCCATACGGGAAAAAGCCCAGATTGCCTCTTCCACCATCCCGGAATAACGCGGACACTCTTCCATAAAATTCTGACTTAAAATTTCTTCTTTGGTACTGTGTTGTGCAACTGCCTGCAGCATCCGGCGGATTTTTATCCAGAAATCCGGTTTCTGCTGCTCTAAACACACGACACATCCATCGCAGTCCGCACACAGCTTTCCGGTAATCTCCTGGGCAAGAATATCCAGATGATCCTGCTGTTTTGGCTTTTGCCTGCCGTCCATCGCGGAAAATGCCACGGAAAGCTCGTCAACTGCCTCTGCAAATGCATGAATCCGTCCCTGAGGATCCATTCCAACCATCGTTTCCACGCCTTCCTGTTCCACCCGGTTCTTATGTCTCTCCCGGAAAATCTGACTGCCCATTCCGATTCCATAATGGAACAATACTGCCAGTGCAAACACGATCACACCTTCGCTGATGCCAAGGATCAATGCCTTTTTCTCCATATTCAGAATCAGAAGTCCCGATGTATTCATCGCGATCGTTGTAATTCCCGCAATCATTCCTGCCGTCCATCCGCTGCAGCGCCTGTTTGCCCATATATAAAACCGGATTGCGATTCCCAGTACAAAAAGAATAAACAGATATTTTACAATCGCAGCCACCGGCATGCACCAGCCCATTCCCACAACCAGTCCTATGTATAGCAGAAAATTTCTCTTTTTATCCAGACAGCATGCCGTGTAAAATGCCGGCACCACCGGATAATATCCCATGATACATAACATACTTGCCGCCAGCCCGAATACTGCATAGATCATTTTTCCGATCAGCGATCCTATCCCCATTGTTTTCCATTGTCCTGTACGCATGATACACCTCCAAAAAATTGTTTTCGAGGGACAAGTATACACAGACAATGACGCATATTCTGTCAGATTTTCTGTGGTTTTCAAAAAAGTTTTCGCTCAAATCTTCCATCAATGCATTAAAGAAAAAGAAGAACCTGTTCAGACAGATTCTTCTTTTCTACTTCTTTTCCTTGAAGATGATTTCATTCTTATAAGTCAGTCCAAGCTTGCTTTTTGCCACATCTTCAATATATTGTGAGGATTTCATATACGTCTCAAGATCATCTATCTCCGTAGATCTCTCGGTTTCTTCCTCATACTGCTGTTGTAATTCTTTTTCTTTTGCCGCATATTCCGCATCTTTTGAACGTATCCTGCAGATCTGAACCGTCATGACAACCAAAAATGCAAGCACAATGATCATGATTCCTGCAGTACCGCTTCCACGGCGACGCTTTTTAGTTTTTCTCATGTTCTTTCTCCGATTCTTCAGGCTTCTTTCTTTTACGAAGCTTATTTAACTTTATTGTAGTCATTTCCCGGAACTTTTTCAACCTCTTTTTCAGATAATGAATCTTTTCCGTCAGATACCGCATAACAAACCGACTGCAGAAACTGTAATAAATCCACGCTCCCAGAAGGCTTCCCAGGAGTACATAGCCCCGGATTTTTCCATTATTTACCTGACAGAGATGCAGAAAAAAACAAAGCGAAATAACCAGCCAGTATACCAGATCCTCTAAGGAAATCATAAAGATCCCATGCGGAAAAATTCTACGAATTACACGGATTCCGTCATATGCCGCAAATGCTATCATCCCAAACAGAAAAAAATGTACAAAAATCCTGCCCTCTTCCACTTAACCGAACCACTTTCCAAAGACACCCCGGCCAGGTGTTCCGGAATATTGAAGCATATCCACGGTTCCATCAATTTCCACTTCTTTTTTCTGCAGGTCCAGCCGGTTTACGTGAAGTTCTTTTCCCTTAATCGTCAACCGTCCGAGTTCTGTGTCAAGGATAATCTCATTTGCATCAAAATTTACAACATCCGTTACACCGGTAAAACTTCCGCTTTTCCGGTTCTGCAGGATCAGCTTATGCTGCCCTGTGCTGTTTGACTGTCCTCTTTCTTCCATACAAGCGCCCTCCTGTTAAAGAGTATGCGCCACACTTCTAGGATATGTATTCAAACAGATCTTTCGCCTGTTCTTTTTTGGTCGTATCCTGAATATCCGTAACACGCACTTTTACGGATTTCTGTCCAAACAGAATTTCTATTTCGTCTCCGACTTTTACATTGGTGGATGCCTTGGCAGGTTTTCCGTTTACCATAACACGTCCTGCATCACAGGCTTCATTGGCGACCGTTCTTCGCTTGATCAGGCGTGATACTTTTAAAAATTTATCTAATCTCATATTATTTCTCCTTATAACAGAAAAGAGAGCGTCCAATGACGCTCTCCCACATATTCCACCAGAATTAGTTCAGGGAATCCTTTAAAGCCTTACCTGCTTTAAACTTCGGTGCCTTAGAAGCTGGGATTGTGATTTCCTGCTTTGTCTGTGGGTTTCTTCCAACTCTTGCTGCTCTCTCAGAAACCTCGAAAGTACCGAATCCAACTAACTGGATCTTCTCACCCTTCTTCAGCTCCTCAGCAACAACATCTGTGAATGCCTTAACTGCTGCTTCAGCGTCTTTCTTTGAAATCTCTGCCTTCTCAGCTACTGCTGCAACTAACTCTGCTTTGTTCATGTTAAAATTCCTCCTATGGATTCCTATATTATATAATTCGAGTTCCTTCTCTCAAATTACTTACAAATCTATTTATACTTGTTTTCCATCCTTTTGTCAAGGAAAAATGCGATATTTTCGGGCTTTTGGGCACTTAAAAACAACCAAAATTCTGTCCGGAAAACCGTCATTTTGACACAAGCGAACTGGAGGATGTCATACTGGAAATCAGATCCTTGAGTGTATCAAGCTCTTCCTGCCGGTTCTTGTACTCGCTCTGACTACTGCTTTCTGAGCTGCTCTGACTGCTCCCCTGTGAGCTGCTCTGGCTGCTGCTTTCTGAGCTGCTCTGACTGCTGCCTGTTTCACTGGAATCTTCATCCGCGAGATTGATAACAATTGTCGATTTCTCCGAGTTGACATATAAGTTCCGCTTCCAGGTATCATAATCCGAAGAATATACCGTAATTGTATGGCTTCCATAGGTTAATTTCACCGGCTTCTCATAGTCCGTTTCTTTTCCGTCAATTGACAGCACCGCATCTTTTGCATCGATGACAAACTGCACCTTTCCGTAAGACGGTCCTTCGCCTTTTAAGGTGTCAAGATCCACATTTGTAGTCTCGCCACGCGTAATCGTCACTTCCGTACTTCCGCCCCATCCGTCATTGGCTACGCGAAGTTCATAGGTTCCTTCCGGCACCTGAATCTCCATATCCGGTGTAATTTCCGCAAAAATCTTTGTGCCCAGCTGCAAAAAACTTTCTTCAAACAGTTTGGTGTTGGACAGTGCAAGCGTTCCCTGTGCGGTTGTCACACGCACCGCAAGAATGTTTTTATCCCTGCCGACAACGCTTAACGTATCCCCATCCGACAAATCCGTCATCTGGATTCTTTTATCTCCAGAAAACACAATCGTGTTATCCGTATAGCGATATTTTCCATCTCCGATCTTTAGCATGTCCAGATCCGGATTTACCGAAAACCGGGTGATATTGTCGTATACCCATGCCTGATCCGAAATCCGGGCTTCCGTGAGGATCCCTTCGCTGTCTACATCCCCGATGGTCACAAGCAGACCGGGTTCAAAACTTGTCACAGGTGTCCGGTTTCCGTATTTGTCATAAAAACGGGTGCCTGTTCCGTAATAATACCGGTATTCCATTCCATCCGCATACCGGTACAGCTGGAGACTTTCCTGAATCTGATCGACTGCGGTCAGCAGAAACTCTTCGGACTTTTCCGTTTCCGTGGAATTCTCCTGTGTTTCCTGTGTATTCCGGTCTGCGATGGAATGATGAAAATAGGTAACTCCGTCATCTGTCGTCTCCTCCTGCTGTCCACATGCCACAAGCAGACACAGCCAAAAAAGCAGACTCAAATATGTAATTGTTTTTTTAATTCTGTCTCTTCTCATATCCTTAGTATAGCTCATTCTTCACAGAAAAGAAAACAAATTTTCCAGAAAATGTTCCCTTGCCGGCTCCGCTGCAATCAGCCGGTTTAATTTTTCAATATCTCTGCCGGATACCCATGCTTTATGCGAGTTACTGTAGTGATTGGATACTTTCCAGAATTTCTCTGGAAACAGAAGTAGCACATGCAGCAGCTGTTTTTCTTCCTTGCACAATTTTCTCTGCTTTTCATAGGCTTCCAGAATATGTTTTCCCATGTCCGTACTCCAACTGTTTTTTTCCAGAATCTTACGCAGATAGTTTGCCAGATCCACCATCTGTTCTCCGTAAAACAGATTTTCATAATTTACGAGCCGGACCCCCTGTGCTGTACGAAGCATATTATGTTGGTTACAATCCCCGTGACAAAACCCCCTGGTTCTCCCCTGGTCTTTTCGCTCCTGCAGCATCCCGACCGCTTCTTTCGCCTGTGCGATATAATGCGTATACTGTTCCCAGAATGACCGCTCAAACTCGTTTCGGGGTTTTCTTGACTGCACAAAATTTTTTACCAGGATCAGTTCCCGGTAATGCCGGTAATAGAGCACTGCCGGTTCATTCTTTGTATTTTTCATAAAATCCGGAATTTCCGTAACACAGGATGAAACACAGCAATGAAACCCTGCCAGCGCCTGGGCACCGGCAGCTACATCTTTCTCCCGACCTGTCTGGCATTCATTTCCCTCTACCAGATCTTTCAGCCAGAAACGCATGCCACTTTCATCCGTTACCACACACTGCCCGTCTTTTGTCAGACTGACCTGTTCCACCGGATATCCCTTTTCCTGCATGCTGCATAATATTTCGCGCACAAATTTTGCGCGTTCTGCAGATCCCCGAAACGGTGCAAGTACTTTTTTCCCCTGATCCGTCTCACAGCAAAACACACCTCTGCCTTTCGTGATCTGTTTTATTTCTATGTCATATTGCTCCAACATTGCTTCCGGCTGATAATACAAAATGAAACCCCTCCCACATGACTTGAATCTATTTTCATCATATGGAAAGGGTGTCTTATTTATTCCTGTTTTGTCTGTTGCAATTGCAAAGCAAGTGCAAGCAGCGTCTCTTTATTATTCAGTTGCGGTTCATCAAGAACCTGTTCATACAGCGCCTGCAACACTTCTCCCATTTCTTTGCCCGTTTTCATTCCCTGTGCAATCAGATCCCTGCCGTTTATGGCAAGATCCTTTTTCTGCACACACTGGTGTTCTTTTAATATCTCACGATAAGTTTCTTCGTAGGCATCAATATAGGAAAGCTTTTTCTGCCGCTCATACATGCTCTGCGCCAGTGTATCTGCACGCTTTACCGCAAACAGAGCCTCCATATTTTCCACTCCGATCCTGCTGATGGCACGGCGCACATTGCGCGGTGTCACGGCCGGACGGTCATCATGATAACGTACGAGCAGGCATACGCGTTTTATTGTTTCGTTGTCAAACTTCAACCGCCGCAAAATAACCCGTGCCATTTCCGCACCTTCCACCGGATGTCCTTTAAAATGATTCTGTCCTTTTTCATCTGTCGTTACACACACCGGTTTGGCCACATCATGAAGCAGCATGGTCAGGCGCAGAATCCGGTCCTGTGGAACTTCCTGCATGGCATGAATGGTATGTTCCCCCACACTGTAACAATGATGTTTCGTAATCTGCGGGGTTTCCATCATCCTGTCAAACTCCGGGAGAAATACTCTGGAAAGTCCAAGCTCATATACCGTACGCATCTCCTCCGGATGTGCAGAGGTGAGCAATTTCACCATTTCGGTCTGGATTCTCTCCGCACTGACTTTCTGTAAATTGTCTGCCAGATCTGCCACAGCCTGTCTGGTTTTCTCCTCAATGGAAAATCCAAGCTGTGCGGCAAAACGCACGGCGCGCAGCATACGCAGCGCATCCTCTCCAAACCGGTCATGCGGTATCCCCACACAACGGATCACGTGCCGTTTGAGATCCCCAATCCCGTCAAATGCATCCACCAGTCCTGCGGTATCATTATATGCCATGGCATTGATCGTAAAATCCCGGCGTTTTAAATCCTCTACCAGATTTCCCGTAAAAGTCACTGTCTTCGGATGTCTGGCATCTTCATATTCCCCATCGATCCGGTAAGTTGTCACTTCATACCCCGTATGATCCAGCATAACCGTAACGGTTCCATGTGCAATGCCCGTATCAATCGTATGGGAAAACAGCGATTTCACCACCTGCGGTTTCGCGGAAGTTGTAATGTCCCAGTCCTGTGGGCTGCGTCCTAAAAGTGTATCTCTGACACATCCACCCACGGCATAGGCATCATACCCCTCCTGCTGAAGTCTGTGTATAATTTGCTTTACGTGTTCTGGTAATTGAATTTTCATAAAAATGCGTAGTGTCCTTTTTCCCCTGTTTTGACTTTATATAAAATCTCATCTGCGCTGCGGATTAATTCATTAATATCTTCCTCTTTTCTCACATCCCCTGCGCTTGCAATTCCGATGGAACAGGTAATCCGCGATTTTTCGGTCGTCGTGATCGCATGGCCGAGATAATTTTCAATCTGCCGCTGGAATCCCTGCGTGGAATTGATTTTCTCATAGATTCCTTTTGCGATCTGTTCAAGGATTTCCCGGGCATCGGTATTTAAGATCATAATAAATTCATCCCCGCCATATCTGGCGACAAATCCTCTTCCCTTTACCGCCTTGCGGAAAATCTTTGCCATTTCCTTTAAGATCAGATCCCCGACGTCATGTCCGAATGTATCATTATAATGCTTGAAATTGTCCAGATCAATAAACATCAACCCGACATGATGTGTCTTTTCTGACACACGGTAACACTCAATCATCTGCCGAATCTCTTCGTACATACCGGCACGGTTATAAATACCGGTAAGCATGTCCGTAACCGCAGCTTCCTGCAGCTTGCGGTTCATCATATAAATCTTGTCGTTTGCCTCCATGCGATTGATCGAATACTCCATCTCCCGAAAAAGCAGGGAATAGATTCTCAGGTCATCCTCGTTGAGCATGTAGCGTTCGATCGAACCATGCCAATTATCCTTCATGCGGACATATGTGATCAGAAGGCTGGTCAGCTTTCCGTTTTTGAGAAACGGTGCTGCCACAAACGAACATACATCATCTATTCCGAAATAACCGATCGTATCCTGATGTTCCAGAAAACTGTCGCTGATCTTTGATACCGCAAACCCCTGTGGATATTCCAGCATGGTATTTCCGATCGCCGCAATGTCCGCTTCCGTCATCTCACATTTGGTATCGTTATAAAGTACATGGGCACCATCTTCATGGTAATAGATATACAATGCACAATCCAGGCTGAAATGATTCATAAACGTATTGAACGCATTCTGTACCATACCCTCTACGTTGCTTCCGTTCACATCAATCAGTTTCTGCCATGTGGAAATAAACTCCATCTGTCTCCGGGACGTTGCATAATCCTGTAAAAGGCCTTCCTGTTTGATCAGGGCTTCAATTTCTTCCTCCCGCACGGCACACGTTTGCGGATGCTCTCCCAGATCAATTTCCTTCAGGAGATTCATGGGAAGCAGCCGTGCCGCCTGGGAATTAATCTCCTCATGCTGCAAAAGCGTTGCGCGTTCCATCTGGCAGCGCTCACTGCGCCCCATTTCCTCAAACAGCTTCATTCTCTCTTTCCGGAATAAACGATAACTGAAAAACTCATTTCCCTCTGCCTGAAGCAGGAAACGCTCTGCCTGTTCAAAACTGACCAGTACCTCTTCCTTCTTTCCATCCATGCGATTAAGCATTGCCATGGAAAATGTGTATAGAAACATATCCTCATCACACTTGGCATAGTCATGGATGATTTCCTCGTTTTCATTTTCTTTTTCTTTCTCAATAATATAATTCAGGAACTGCCGGCAGTTAAGCAAGTAACGTTCACAGTTAAACCGGTCTTTCTGCATGATGCTCACAAGTGCTAAAAGACCATATAATTTTGACAGATTACATACACGCAGACTGTTAAGATGCAGTTTTTCTATTACCTTCATCGCCATCAGCAGATCATGTTCCGCCTTCGCATAATTCTCCTGCATAATATAATTCAGTGCACGGTTGTAAAACACTTCCGCAATATCCTCCAGCAGACGCAAATGGTAAAACACCTCAATGGCACGGTTATAATAATGCTCCGCAAGCCGGTTTTTTCCCATGGCACTCAGATTATATCCGATGCCGGACAGAATTCTGCCCTCATAAACATCATCCCTTGATTTCATGAACTGGTATGTACGCACGGAATACAGCATGGCAATCTCATTCATACCATTTGTTGATGCAATCATAATATTTTTCTGATATGCATCATATACCAGCTGCTCATTTCCAATCTCTTTTGCCAGTGCCACCCCTTTACTGAAATATAAAAGAGATGCCTCGGAACGGTAGGCCCTTGCAACCATCTCCGGCCGATTATCATATGCATAAATATAAATATGTGCCAGATGATTCCGGTAATTGTTCTGCATCAGCTTTTCAATCAGCCCTTCATGAATCGGGATATCCTGTATACAGAAAAAAATATTGTACCAGCCGGACATACGCGCCATAACAGACAAGAGTTCCGCCTTGAATATCTGTTTCTCATTCCCACTTTTTTGTGCTTCCTCCCGGGCATACTGTGCATACATTTCGGCCTGTTGCAGTTTGCCCTGATACATCAGGCACGTTCCCTTTAAAAAGGAACATTCACTGCGGTAAAACAGATCTTTGCAAACGGATGGCAGACGCATTGCTGAATCAACCATCTCCAGTGCCTTAGAAAGCTCTGCACGCAAAATAGCGGTACGGGTATACAATAGATAAAATTCCCGCAGGGTTATATCATCCACAAAAATATCTTCAAATTTAAGTTTATATTCAAGTTTCTGCAAGTACCATTTTGCCTGGTCACAATCCAGAAACGTAATGATTGTCTCTACCTTCGCAAGCATGTGGCTGTAATTTTTCTCTTCTGCCACATCCTCCGCATTCTCCCGGTTTCTGTGTTTCCCGGAACTTCCAATATGATAAATCTGGCTGCTATCTTCAAGTTTTTCCACGATTGCATCCCACATGTTGACTGCCATATCCAGCCGCGGCTGCATTTCGTTTACTCCAAGCACAATCCCGATTTCCGTACACGGTTCTGTCAGCAGCCGGTAAATAAGTTCCATGGAACTGCGTCCTGCCAGCTGGAAACGGTTAATTACAATCATAATCGGCCGGTATTCCGTGAGTTTTTTTAGCATGGCAACGATGGCTTCTGTCATGCGCCGCTGCTCATATTCCACTTCATTTAACAGCACCCCTTCTTCCCTTTTGCAGATACCATCTTCATAGTACCCAAGAAACAAAGACCGGTGCAGTTCATAAGTTCCGCATTCGCGCAAAAAAGCTTCAAAATCTCCCTTTACAAATTTGCGGAACATGTCACAGATAATGTCCAGAAAAGGCGCATATGCCCCGGACAATGTCTCATATCGCAGTTCACAACAGGCAAAAAAAACGTTATCGTCTTCCTGATAACGTTTTTTATTCTCCAGCCCGGACACAGAAAAGTCATTGTTATAGCTTGCCATAACAATGTTCTTTTCTGCGGTTCCGATTCTGTGATATACCTGTTCTATGACACCATTAAAGTACTTTTCAATCATGGCTCCAACCCCCTATTTGAAATCCATAATCCCGGCTGATTTTTAATATGCCTTGCCCCAATATACCAGCTTATGTGCCGGTTTTCCACAGCATACACAAACATCTGAAATCTGTTCCTGATCATTAAACGGCATACAGCGTGAGGTTACTGCCAGATCTTCTTTGATCTTGTCCTCACATGCCTGATCTCCGCACCACATACCACGGATGAATCCCGGTTTATTTTCTGCAATATCCTTAAATTCTTCGTAATTATGTGCATCCCAGATATGTGCATCACGATGTGCCTTTGCACGCGCAAACATATCTTTCTGAACGGTCTCTAACAGTTCCGGAATCTTTGTCTCGATCTCATCCAGGGAAACCTCAATTTTCTCTCTGGTATCTCTGCGGACAACCACACATTTATTTGCCGCAATATCTTTCGGTCCCAGTTCCACACGAAGCGGAATTCCACGCATCTCCTGCTCAGAGAATTTCCATCCCGGACTCTTATCGGAATCGTCCAGTTTTGCACGGCAGACTTTTCCCAGACGCTCACGCACTTCGTTTGCCTTATCCAATACGCCATCCTTCTGCATCTGGATCGGGATAACCATTACCTGTGTCGGTGCTACCTTAGGTGGCAGAACCAGACCATCATTGTCGCCGTGAACCATGATG
>ENA-OOWA01000271-OOWA01000271.1-human-gut-metagenome-genome-assembly--contig:-NODE-271-length-11115-cov-2.469078_pt1 | contig 11115 bp, 9 predicted proteins | sample MGYA00241404_ERZ501315 | MGnify/ENA primary metagenome ERZ501315 (study PRJEB25962, sample SAMEA2042840) | human gut metagenome | biome: human gut; feature: human-associated habitat; material: faeces...
TCCCCTGTGTACCCGCCGCAAAGAGAAATCCGCTCTGTGGTTTTCCCTTTTCATCGGGTTTTATAGAAGCACTGACACACGGACTGTCTGCGGATGGTCTTTCTTTATCTTATAAGCAAAGGATGTGAGAACATGGAAAAATCTTTGGAACAGTTGAAGCAGGAATATGAAAAAACCACTGTCCTGCTGGAACGGGAAAAACGGAAAATGCAGCGTTTGAAAAACCGGCAGGCGTATCTGGAAAGCGGTTCCCGGAAACAGAGGACGCACCGGCTGATTACCCGTGGGGCAGCCGTTGAGAGCATTGTGCCACAGACAAAGGAGCTGACCGAAACGGAATTTTATTCCCTCATGGAAAGCATTTTGAATCTGCCGCAGGCGGAGCATTTCATCCGGTCTGCCACAGAGAACCACGCCCGTATTTCCGGGCAGGAGAAAGGCGGTGACTAAGGATAGCACTTTATCATTTTTCAATCGCACAGATAAAGCGCAGCGCCGGTCAGAGCGCCATTGCCAGCGCAGCCTACCGAGCCGGGGAGCGTCTTTACAGCAGCTACTATGGAGAAGTCAGCGACTACACCAAAAAGGGCGGCGTGATCGCTTCGGAAATCATGCTGCCGCCCCATGCGCCGGAAATATATCTTGACCGGGCGACCCTCTGGAATGCTGTGGAGAACTGCGAGAAACATCCAAAAGCACAGCTTGCCTATTCCTTTGATATTGCCATGCAGAATGAATTGACGCTGGAAGAAAACATGGAGCTGGCGAGGAAGTTCGTGCAGGAGCAGTTTGTGGCAAAAGGCATGATTGCCGACCTTGCTTTTCACAGCCCGGAGAAAGAGGACGGCGGCATCCCTAACCCGCATTTCCATGTGATGACAACCATGCGCCCTTTGAACCCGGATGGCACATGGGGACAAAAACAGCGGCGGGAATATCTTCTTGATGAAGATGGAAACCGAATCCGGGATAAAAACGGCGATTATATGTTTAACGCTGTCCATACAACAGACTGGCATGAGCCGGAAACGCTGGAACACTGGCGGGAGCAGTGGGCGGCTGTCGTTAATACAAAATTTGAGGAAAAAGGGCTGGATGTGCGTATCGACCACCGTTCCTATGTGCGGCAGGGGCTTGACCTGATACCTACTGTCCACGAGGGAGCTAATGTCCGGCAGATGGAAGCAAAGGGCATCCGCACCGAGAAAGGGGAACTGAACCGCTGGATTAAAGCCACCAACCGGCTCATGCAGGATGTGAGGAAGAAGATCAAAGCCCTGTTTGTCTGGATGGCAGAGGTAAAAGAAGAACTTTCCAAACCGCAGACACCGAGCCTTGCCGACCTGTTGATCGCTTATTACAACCAGCGCAACGCAGGGGCATGGAGCAATAAAGCCAGAACCGGAAACTTAAAGCAGTTTGCCGAAGCCGTCAATTATCTGACGGAAAACAAGCTGCTCACATTAGAGGATTTGCAGGAGCGTCTTTCCTCTGTCAACGAAGAATTTGAAGCGTTAAGCGACTCCATGAAAAAGAAATCTGCCCGGATAAAGGAATTGCAGGAATTGATACGGGAGGGCGAGAATTACCAGCGGCTAAAACCTGTTCATACGGAATTGAACAATATCAAGTTTAAGAAACAGAGGGAGAAATTTGAAACATCCCACGATGCGGAGTTACGGCTGGTTTATGCCGCCCGCCGTATTTTGAAAGAAAAACTGGACGGAAAACCCATTGCCCTGAAAGCATGGAAACAGGAATACGCACAGTTAAAAACAGAGTATGCCGAACTGTCTCCGCAGCACAAGCCACTCCGGGAGGAAATCATACGGCTGCGGCAGGTGCAGAACGCCGTAGATACCACACTGCGCCGGAGGGAGCAGCCACAGGCAGTACAGAGAAAGAAACATGAGATGGAGCTATGATATAACCGGCAGCTTTACCGCTACCAGTATTTTTATGGAGGGAGCATTTGAATGTATTTGAAGCGGTGAAACAGTCTGTTACCACCCGGCAGGCTGCTTCATTCTATGGAATCCGGGTGGGGAGAAACGGCATGGTCTGCTGTCCATTCCACAATGACCGCACGCCCAGCATGAAAGTGGACAGCCGCTTTTACTGCTTCGGCTGCGGGGCTTCCGGGGATGTGATCGACTTTGCCGCTTTGCTGCATGGATTGGGGAAACGGGAAGCTGCGGTCAGGCTTGCGGAGGACTTCGGCGTTTCCTATGAGAAATCCGGCAATGCGCCGCCAGATAGGAAGCGTCACAACAGGTCACAGCCCCGACAAAAATCAGCGGAGCAGAGATTTCAGGAAACGGAACGGTATTGTTTCCGGGTGCTATGCGATTATCTGCGCCTGCTGGAGCATTGGAAAACAGCATACGCCCCACAGCCGCAGGATGCCATCTGGCATCCTCTTTTTGTGGAAGCGTTGCAGAGGATAAGCTACACAGAATACCTTTTGGATATTTTGTTATACGGAGAAATAGAAGAAAAAGCGGCATTGATCGCCGCACAGGGAAAGGAGGTGCTGCGGCTTGAACAGCGAATTTCAGAGCTTGCCGCCGGAAACGCAGGAAGCGGTCAAAAGGACGATGGACACAATGGAACCGGCGCAGACACCGGAAGAAATCCGGGAGACATTAGAGGGGACGCAGAAAGGCGGCGTGAAGAACAGCATCCGAAACTGCCTGACGGTGTTCCAGCGTGACCCTCTGTTTCGCGGGGCGCTGCGCCTGAACCTTTTGACGGAGCAGATTGACATTGTGAAGCCGCTGGGCTGGGAGCGCACCAGTACCACGCTGACCGACATGGACATGAACTACCTGCTTTTGTATCTGGAAGAAAATTACGGGCTTACCAGCGAGAAAAAGGTGCAGAGCGCCATCAAGATTGTTGCCAATGAAAACCGCTACCATCCGGTCAGGGATTACCTGAACAGCCTGCAATGGGACGGCACAGAGCGCATCCGTTACGCCCTGCATCACTTTCTGGGAGCCGATACGGACGAATACACTTATGAAGCCTTGAAACTGTTCCTGATGGGAGCCATCCGGCGGGTATTCAGACCGGGGAGCAAGTTTGAGGTCATGCTCTGTCTGGTTGGTGGTCAGGGAGCCGGGAAATCTACCTTTTTCCGGCTGCTGGCAGGCAGGGACGAATGGTTTTCAGACGATTTGAAGAAGCTGGACGATGAAAATGTGTACCGCAAGCTGCAAGGGCATTGGATTATCGAGATGTCGGAGATGATTGCCACAGCCAACGCCAAGAGTATTGAGGAAATCAAGTCATTCTTAAGCCGCCAGAAAGAAACCTACAAAGTGCCGTATGAGACACATCCGGCAGACCGGCTGCGGCAATGTGTATTTGGAGGGACGACCAACCGGCAGGACTTTTTGCCCCGTGACCGCACCGGCAACCGGCGCTTTCTCCCCGTGACGGTGTACCCGGAACGGGCGGAGGTTCACATACTGGACGATGAAGCGGCGGCGAGGGCGTATATCGAACAGATGTGGGCGGAAGCCATGACGGTTTACCGCAGTGGGAAGTATAAGCTGTCATTCAGCATGGAAATGAACCGATACCTGAACGCCCATCAGCAGGACTTCATGCAGGAGGACACACAGGCTGGCATGATCTACGCCTATTTGGAGGACTACACCGGCGACAGGGTATGTTCCAAGCAGCTTTATGAGGAAGCGCTGGGGAACTTAAATTCCCCGGCAGACTGGGAGACACGGGCAATCTGCGAGATTATGAATACCGGCATTGCGGGCGGCATCATACAGGGCTGGGCAGCCTACAAAAGCCCGAAGCGGTATAAGAAATACGGTTCTCAAAAAGGCTGGGAGCGTGTCAACCAAGACCCGCCGGAGGGGGACGGTTTTCAGGAAATCACGGAAGAAGAAGCCCGGCAAATGGAACTGCCATTCTGAAAAGCCACCGGTTGACAGTTTGGTTAACGCTTCGGTTGACAGCCGGTTGACGGGGAAAAGCCTGATATTTGGGGCATTTCTCTCCTTTGTCAACCATGTCAACCAAGAAATCAAAGAAAAAGTAAAAAGTAATCATAGAGCGCCTATGGATTGTTTTCAAAGTCTTTTCTGCCGGTTGACACAGTTTGGTTGACATGGAGACAGTCTGCGGCTGTACACCTGCCTGACATTCCCTTGTCGGGCATATTTCATTTATGGAGGTAACTGCCTATGGCAAAAAGCAAAAACGAGAGCAATAACAAAAACAGCGGCACCCTGCTTACCGAAAAAGACGGCACCCAGTATTTTGTCATGGGGAAAGTCCGTATCAAAGTATCGGAGCATTTCGCACAGGATGGGAAGCCGCTTGACAGTCTGCTGGAAGATGTGATCCAGCACGCTGCCGCCGCTTCCTGAAAAAATACGGAATAACGACTGTCAATCAGCCCACGCTTATGATATACTTGTACCAGCGAGTATTGTATAAGCGTGGGTTGTTTCTTTTAGAAGGAGGATTTTTAACCGTGAAACAACCATACAATACAACGATTTATAACACTGCACTATATTTGAGATTGAGCCGTGACGATGAATTACAGGGGGAAAGCGGCAGTATCCAGACCCAGCGCATGATGCTTAGGCAGTATGCCGCAGAGCATGGGCTGACCGTTGTAGACGAGTACATTGACGATGGATGGAGCGGGACAAATTTCGAGCGTCCAAGTTTCCAAAGGATGATTGATGACATCGAGGACGGGAAAATCAACTGCGTTGTCACAAAGGACTTATCCCGTCTGGGAAGAAACTATATCCTGACCGGTCAGTACACGGAAATCTATTTCCCCAGCAAGGGAGTACGCTACATTGCCATCAATGACAATGTGGACACCATCAACGGAGAAAGCGAGCTTGCCCCGTTCTTAAACATCCTGAATGAAATGCACGCCCGACAGACCAGCAAAAAGGTCAAGGCTGCCATGCACACAAGATTTGCCAATGGCGCACACTATGGAGCCTATGCACCGCTGGGCTATGTAAAAGACCCGGACAAAAAAGGTCATCTTCTGATCGACCCGGAAACACGCTGGATTGTAGAGAAGATTTTTGACCTTGCTGTACACGGGCGTGGAGCCGCCAGCATTACACGGATTCTGGTGGAGGAAAAAGTACCTACCCCCGGCTGGCTGAACTATGAAAGATACGGGACTTTCGCCAATATCTACGCCGGTGCGCCCGCAGAAAAAGCCTATGCGTGGACGATAGCACAGGTCAAGAGCATTTTGAAAGAGGAAACCTACATCGGTCACAGCGTTCACAACAAGCAGAGCAACATTTCATTCAAGAACAAGAAAAAGGTGCGGAAGCCGCAGGAAGAATGGTATCGTGTGGAAAATACCCACGAAGCCATCATTTCCGAAGAAGTGTTCCAAAAAGTTCAGGAGCTGATTGCAAGCAGACGCAGACGACAGAAGAATGGCACAACGCAGATATTTTCCGGGCTGGTAAAATGTGCGGACTGCGGATGGTCATTGGCTTATGGTGTAAACAGCCAGAACAAAAATCCCTATGCACACTACCATTGCAGTAAGTACGGACAGGGATTACGCCAGTGTTCCATGCACTATATCCGCTATGATGTACTGTATGCCTATGTGCTTGCAAGACTGCAATACTGGTCTATGCTGGCACAGAAAGACGAGGACAAGCTGCTGAAACGCCTGCTCAATGCCAGCGACAGGGAAAGAAACTCTGCGAAGAAAAAGCAGGCTGCGGAGCTGAAAAAGGCAGAGAAGCGTAAAGCCGAGGTTGACGGGCTGTTTGCTAAAATGTATGAGGACTGGTCTGCCGGACGCATAACCGAGTATAACTTCAATATGCTGTCCGAGAAGTACCAGAACGAGCAAAAGGAGCTTGAAACAAAAATAAGACAGCTTCACGAAACGATGGAAGCCGCCGTACAGACCGCAGCGGATGCTGAAAAGTGGATTGCCCTGATGAAACAGTATGTCAACCCTGTGGAGCTGACCGCCGAACTTCTGAACACTCTAATTGAAAAAATAACCGTCCACGAAGCTGTCAAGGGCGAGGACGGAAGTCGTGAGCAGGAAGTAGAAATCTACTACCGCTTCATCGGCAAAATCGACTGACCTTTCTTTTTTACCCAACAATATCTTTAATTAAGGGAGACGGGGATTTGTTTACCAGATGTGTCTGTGTATTTAGAATTATGTGAAATATTAGGCATCAGTCTAAATGAATTTTTGGCAGGTGAAGATATTGAGGTAACTAATGTAGAAAAAAAATCGGAAGATACACTGATACAGATATCAAAAGATAGTAGTCATAAACAGCGTTATTTAAAGAAGATTATTGCTGTACTTCTTATTGCTGTGGGAGTATTTGCTATTACTCTTGGAATCATGGTATGTAATAAATTGCGGCAACCACAAAATTATATAGAAGCAGTAGATCCGGATAGTGTAGAAATGAAAACGGCTGAATTGTTGTCCGGAATTGATGGAACCATGATGTTTCGATACAATTCAAAAGATACATTTCAAGCATTATACGTTTACTTGTCAGAATATCATTCTGGAAAACGAGTTTCTCATAAACGAGTTTTGGAACTTTCCTATGAGGACGTGAAATCTGCAAAAAATGGATTGATTGTCATCACTCCGGGTTTTGATAATTCGGTGGTATCCTCTTTGTGGATTTCAGAATTTGTTTCTCAGCTTTCGGTATTCTCTCGGCGAATATCCTTTCAACTTGTGAAAAAGCCGACTGAAATAAAGCTGGTTATCATATCCGACAATCTTAGAAATCTCATTGATGGAATAAGTTGTTGTTTCAAGTAACATCTGAGCATTGTTGATGCGGATTCCCACAATGAATTGCATTGGTGTAGAACCGGTATATTTTTTGAAATTTCGGATAAACCAGCTGACACTCATGCCTCGTGAGGCAGCATAATCATCAATATTGATATTTTGATTGTAGTTTTCACTGAAAAAGGTAACAGCATTATCCATCTCATGATCAAGATATTCATTTTTTAATATGTGCTCTCTTGTCAGTTCCCGGTGGAAACTGATCAGAAGATGACGTAGCAAAAGGACAAGCATTTCCTCATAATTGTCTTGACAGCGTTGGAGCTCGATAATGATACGTTTGAAAATTTGTTCATATTCATTAGATGTACCCACTTGAAAGACACGTTCTTTATCCGGAAACCCATATTGACGTAAGATATTTTTCACATTGCTTCCTGTGAAGTGAATCCAGTATACTTCTGTCTTATCTTCTCCGTAATATTCATATTTCTGAAGTTCTTTCGGTCTGTACAGTACAATGTTGCCGGCTGGAACAATCGTTTCGTTATTTACATTATCAAAATGAAAATGCCCACAACCAGCAGTGATATATATAATCTGATAATCCAGACGACCCCTTGGACGGTAGGTAGGAAGTTTGGGATGTCTGGAAAGACGGTAAGTACCACAGCTACCTACAATCAGCGGACGACTTTTGTCTTTGAAATCCATATGTGAGTGGTTCAAATAACCGGTGTTCAAATACATAGGACAGCACCTCTTTTCGTACTTTTTATCATTGTATCATTTAGTGCATATTTTGTCTAATCCAATTCATAGACATATTTTGCGGATTAGGATAAGCTATATATAGCATAACTAAGGAACGTAAACAAAAAGTAAAGTATAAGGTTTGCTTTAGGAAAACAAAGAACAAAAAAGTATATGTATTGGAGGAGAGTTATTTATGATCGTACCACGTTATTATGAAAATCTAAGCGTACTGCACGAAAACACAATGCCAGCCAGAGCCTATTATATTCCGGCATCCAGAAGAATGGATAACTTGGTGGAACACAGAGAAGAATCAGATCGTATGCAGTTATTGAATGGAACTTGGAAATTCCAGTATTTTAACAGCATCTATGACATTCAGGATTCTTTCTTTGAGAAGAATTATGATACAGAAAATTTTGATGAGATTCAGGTTCCAAGTGTATGGCAGATGGCAGGATATGATACACACCAGTATACAAACATCCGGTATCCGTTTCCGTTTGATCCACCATATGTGCCACAGGACATTCCGTGTGGAGCCTATGTACATACTTTTGAGTACAGTAGAGATGAGAAAGCGCCAAAATCTTTTTTGAACTTTGAAGGAGTAGACAGTTGCTTTTACGTATGGATCAATGGCTCTTACATAGGATACAGCCAGGTTTCACATATGACCAGTGAGTTTGATGTTACCGATGTACTTCAGGATGGAACGAATACGGTGGCAGTGTTGGTAATGAAATGGTGTGATGGTTCCTATTTGGAAGATCAGGACAAATTCCGTATGAGTGGTATTTTCCGGGATGTGTACATTTTGAAACGCCCAAAACAGGCAATCAGTGATTATCATATTAAAACAAGAATTGAGGATATGCTTGCGAAAGTAGAAATTGAAATGAAATTCTACTCTCCGTTAAATGTAAAAATTTCGATTGAAGATAGAAACGGAGCAGTTGTAGCACTAGGAAGTATTGCTGAAGAAGGAACAGCTGTATTAGAAATCGCAAGTCCGGAACTTTGGAATACAGAAAATCCATATCTATATAAACTGATTCTTGAAACAGAGAATGAAGTAATTGTAGATCACATTGCATTAAGAAAGATAGAGATTAAAGACCAGGTTATTTATTTAAATGGACAGAAGATTAAATTCCGTGGTGTCAATCGACATGATTCTGATCCGGTTACTGGATTTACAATCAATCCGGAACAGATTACAACCGATCTTACGTTAATGAAGCAGCATAATTTTAATGCGATCCGTTCCAGCCACTATCCGAACGCACCATTTTTCTATGAAATGTGTGACAAGTATGGATTCATGGTAATAGATGAAGCAGATATTGAAGCTCATGGTCCATTTATGATCTACAGAAAAGAAGACACTGATTACAATCGGTTCAAACGATGGAATGAGAAGATTGCAGATGATCCGGTATGGGAAGAGGCAATCGTTGATCGCGTAAAACTCATGGTGGAACGTGACAAAAACCGTTTCTGTATTGTTATGTGGTCAATGGGAAATGAGAGTGCTTATGGCTGCAACTTTGAAAAAGCACTGGAATGGACAAAGAATTTTGATCCAGACCGTATCACACAATATGAGAGTGCAAGATACCGTAATTATGATGAAACATATGATTACAGCAATCTGGATGTGTACAGCCGGATGTACCCAGCGCTTTCCGAAATTCAGGAATATCTGGATAAAGATGGAAGCAAACCCTTCCTTTTGGTAGAGTACTGTCACAGCATGGGAAACGGACCTGGAGATTTTGAAGATTACTTCCAGATGATTCAGGATAATGATAAAATGTGCGGCGGCTTTGTCTGGGAATGGTGTGACCATGCGATTGCTCATGGAACTGCTGAGAATGGAAAGACTATATATGCTTATGGGGGCGACCATGGCGAAGAAATTCATGATGGCAACTTCTGTATGGATGGATTAGTATATCCGGACAGAACGGTACATACAGGACTTTTGGAATACAAGAATGTTTATCGCCCGGCAAGAGTTATTTCCTATAACAAAGAAAGCGGAGAACTGGTGCTTCATAACTACATGGATTTTGATGACTTGAAAGATTATGTGAAGATTAGTTATGAGCTGACACAGGATGGTCTTGTGATCAGCAAAGGCATACTTCCGGAGTTTTCTGTGGCACCACACGGGGAAGGAAAAACAAACCTGAAGATCAATGTTCCAGAGAATGGGAAATGTTATTTAAAACTTATTTACCATCTGAAAAAAGAATTGCCACTGTTGGATGAAGACCATATTCTTGGATTTGATGAAATTGAGGTAAGTAAAGAGGATACAAAATGTAAACTTGCAGAGAAATGGATACCAAAAACAGTAGTGGACTCTGAATTACAGGTAAATGAAAATGATACACAGATTCATATCAAGGGGCGTGAATTTGCTTATACCATAGACAAACGTACTGCACTCTTTACAGAGATGAAATTCGCAGGGCGGGAATACTTGAACCATCCGATGGAATTAAATATTTGGAGAGCTCCAACAGATAACGATATGTACATCAAGTCTGAATGGAAGAAAGCCCACTATGATAAGGCTTACACAAGAGCCTATACGACAGAGGTTGTGCAGGGAAAACATGGTGTGAAAATTACAAGCCATGCATCCGTTGTGGCAGAGACAGTACAGAAGATTCTTGATGTGACGATTACATGGAAAATAGAAGCTGCTGGAAAGATTGATGCAGATATTGCAGTAACAAAAGACGATGAATTCCCGGATCTTCCGAGATTTGGTGTGAGGATGTTCCTGGATAAAAAACTTTCAGCTGTAAGATACTTTGGAATGGGACCACAGGAAAGTTATTGTGATAAACATCAGGCTGCGAGCCACGGTTTGTATCATGCAAATGTAGATGATTTGCATGAGGATTATATTCGCCCACAGGAAAATGGAAGCCATTATGATTGTGAATATGTAGAGCTTAACAACAGCCGATATGGAATTGTGGTATCTGCGGAAAATGCCTTCTCATTCAATGCTTCTTATTATACGCAGGAAGAACTTGAGAAGAAAACGCATAATTATGAACTGACAGAATCAGATAGTGTAGTATTTTGCGTTGACTACGCATTAAATGGCATTGGTTCTAATAGTTGTGGTCCAGTTGTATTGGAGCAGTACCGATTTGATGATGTATTATTCCGGTTCCAGTTTACGCTGATACCGTATGTAAAGGGATAATAAAGTTTCATGTAACTCGTAAACAAAGAAGGATAGTCTGATTGCAATGTAAAGTCCGGATATACAGAGCAATCAGACAAAAACAGAGAAAAAAATATAATTAGACATCATACGGTTAGACATATTGAGATTCTAAGTGCGATGAAGATGAGGAGCAAAGAAATTCGATGGAAGAAAAAAAGTATTTGAAATGGTATAACAAAATTGGATATGGATCAGGTGATATTGCAGGTAATGTAGTCTATGCGTTCCTGACATCTTTTATGATGGTCTATCTGACGGACTCGGTAGGACTTGCTGCAGGTGTCGTAGGTACCCT
>ENA-OOWA01000272-OOWA01000272.1-human-gut-metagenome-genome-assembly--contig:-NODE-272-length-11097-cov-1.816247_pt1 | contig 11097 bp, 6 predicted proteins | sample MGYA00241404_ERZ501315 | MGnify/ENA primary metagenome ERZ501315 (study PRJEB25962, sample SAMEA2042840) | human gut metagenome | biome: human gut; feature: human-associated habitat; material: faeces...
TACAATGCAGGACTTCCATGGGAGCTTGGACTTGCAGAAGCACATCAGACACTTATCAAGAACGGTCTTAGAAACAAGGTCGTTATCGAAACAGACGGCAAGCTCATGACAGGCCGTGACGTTGTTATCGCAGCGATCCTTGGCGCAGAGGAGTTCGGCTTTGCAACAGCTCCGCTGATAACGCTTGGCTGTGCAATGATGAGAGTATGTAATCTTGATACTTGCCCATTTGGTGTTGCAACACAGAACCCAGAGCTTAGAAAGAAGTTCCCTGGCAAGCCTGAATATGTAATGAACTTTATGATATTCGTGGCTTCCGAGCTTAGAGAATATATGTCAAAGCTTGGCGTAAGAACAGTTGACGAGCTTGTGGGAAGAATTGACCTTATCAAGCCAAAGGCTGGTATCACAGGCACTGCGGCACAAGTTGACCTTTCTAATATCATCAACTCTGATTACGTTTCAGAAAAGGTAGAATACAACAAGAAATCCAAGTATGACTTCAAGCTTGAAAACACTCTTGATGAAAAGGTACTCATGAAGGAGTTCGAGAAAAATCTGGGTAGTGGTGAGAAGAAGTCTATCACAGTAAATGTCAAGAACACAGACCGTTCATTCGGTACTATCTTCGGTTCAGAGATAACAAGAAAGTATTATAACACACTTGCTGACGATACATACAAGATAGTCTGCAACGGCTCAGGCGGACAGAGCTTCGGCGCATTTATCCCGAACGGCTTGACCCTCGAGCTTGTGGGCGACTCTAACGATTATTTCGGCAAGGGACTTTCAGGCGGTAAGCTCGTTGTTTATCCTCCGAAGGATTCCACTTTCAAAGCCGAGGACAATATCATTATCGGTAACGTTGCACTTTACGGCGCAACAAGCGGTAAGGCGTTCATCGACGGTGTTGCAGGCGAGCGTTTCTGCGTAAGAAACTCAGGTGCAACGGCAGTTGTTGAGGGTGTCGGCGACCACGGCTGCGAATATATGACAGGCGGTCGGGTTGTTGTTATCGGCAAAACAGGCAAAAACTTTGCCGCAGGTATGTCCGGCGGTGTTGCCTATGTTCTTGATGAAGAAAGAGATCTTTACACAAAGCTTAACAAGGAAATGGTTCTCTTCTCTGAGGTAACAGAAAAGTACGATATAATCGAACTCAAAACGCTTATAGAAGAACATGTTGCAGCAACAGGTTCACAGAGAGGCAAGAAAATCCTTGATAACTTTGACGAGTATCTTCCGAAATTCAAGAAGATTATTCCGCACGACTACAAGAGAATGATGGCTGCAATTGCCGCTTATGAAGAAAAAGGTCTTACAAACGAGCAGGCACAGATTGAAGCTTTCTACGAAATTGTGAATAATAAATAAGGAGGGGATATTTATGGGAAAGCCAACAGGATTTATGGAATATAAGCGTGAGGATGCCCCGGCATACTCCGTAAAAGAAAGAATCAAAAATTTTGACGAATTTCACGATCCCCTCAGCAAAGAGGATCAGCAAAAACAGGGTGCAAGATGCATGGACTGCGGCGTGCCTTTCTGTCAGGCAGGAATGCAGATTGGTTCTGCATTCTCAGGCTGTCCGCTTAACAACCTCATTCCCGAATGGAATGACCTCATCTACAAGGGCAACTGGGAACAGGCTTACAACCGTCTTAAAGTTACAAACAACTTCCCCGAATTCACATCCCGTGTATGTCCTGCTCTCTGTGAAAAGGCATGCACCTGCGGTGCAAACGGTGACGCTGTCAGCGTAAGAGCCAATGAATACGGAATCATTGAAAATGCCTATGAAGAAGGTCTTGCAGACGCAAGAATTCCAAAGGTAAGAACAGGCAAGAAAATTGCAATCATCGGTTCGGGTCCCTCGGGACTTGCCGCTGCCGACCAGCTCAATCAGCGCGGTCACTCTGTAACGGTATTTGAACGCAATGACAGAGTAGGCGGTCTGCTTATGTACGGCATTCCGAATATGAAGCTTGAAAAAGATGTTATCGAACGCAAGATTAACATTATGGAAGAAGAAGGAGTAACCTTTGAAACCTGCTCAAATGTCGGCAAAGACATCAAAGCAAGCGAAATTCTCAAGGACTTTGACCGTGTAATCCTTGCTTGCGGTGCATCAAATCCGAGAGATATCAAAGTTCCCGGCAGAGAGGCTAACGGCATTCACTTTGCCGTTGACTTCCTCAAATCAACAACAAAGTCACTTCTTGACTGCAACCTCAGAGAGGGTACATTCATCAGCGCAAAAGGCAAGAATGTAATGGTAATCGGCGGCGGCGACACAGGTAACGACTGCGTCGGCACAAGCATCAGACACGGTGCAAAATCCGTTCTCCAGCTTGAAATGATGCCTAAACTTCCCGACACAAGAAGTGCCGATAACCCATGGCCGCAATGGCCGAGAGTCTGCAAAACAGACTACGGTCAGGAAGAGGCTATTGAAGTTTACGGTCACGATCCACGAGTTTATCAGACAACCGTTAAGCAGTTCATTGCTGACAAAAACGGTAATCTTGTAGGTGCGGAGCTTGTTAAGCTTAAACCCGAAAAGGATGCTAAAACAGGCAGACTTATGATGAAAGAGGTTGAGGGCTCAGAGTACAAGGTTGATGTTGAACTCGTACTCATTGCGGCAGGATTCCTCGGCAGCGAAAACTATGTAACCAAGGCATTCGGTGTTGAAACAAACGCAAGAACCAATGTTGCAACGGCAGAAGGCTCACACAAGACAAATGTTGAAAATGTATTTGTTACAGGCGATATGCACAGAGGACAGTCACTTGTTGTCTGGGCGATTCGTGAGGGCAGAGATGTTGCCAAAGAGGTTGACGAAAGCCTTATGGGATACACAAATCTTTAATTGATTACAAATAACCTGATAATCCTCATTTTTTCGATATACCGGTTAATAATCAGAAGGCGCAGGAGCGGATTTCCCTCCTGCGTTTTTCTTTGTCATTTAGGGTTTGTTTCTGTTGCATATCAATATGATTGATGATAAAATAAAGGATATATACAATGCAATAAAATGTGAGGAAATATTATGAGTAACAGACCTGAAACCAATAAACAAAGCTGTCCCGTTTACAAAAAATGCGGCGGTTGTCAACTGCAAAATCTGTCATATCCCGAACAGCTTGAATTCAAGCAGAAGAAAGTCGAAAAACTTCTCAAACGCTTTTGCACCGTTGAAAAAATTATCGGAATGAAAACTCCCTACCACTACCGAAACAAGGTTCAGGCGGCTTTTTATACGGACAAAAAGGGCAAAATCATTTCGGGTGTGTATCAGTCGGGCAGTCATCATGTTGTCGGAATTGACAGCTGTCAGACAGAGGATGTTATTGCCGACAAAATCATCGTTGCAGTACGCAAGCTCCTCCCCTCTTTCAGAATGACAACCTATAACGAGGACACAGGCAAAGGTTTTCTCCGTCACATTCTTGTGAAAAGAGGCTTTGCGACAAATCAGATTATGCTTGTGCTTGTGACAGGTACACCTGTTTTTCCGTCAAAAAACAATTTTGTAAAAGCGATTCTGAAACAGTTTCCCGAAATCACAACCATTGTGCAAAATATAAACCCCTACCGCACCAATCTTGTACTCGGTGACAATCAGAAAGTGCTGTACGGCAAGGGTTATATTGAGGATATTCTCTGCGGTTGCAGGTTCAGAATTTCGCCGAAAAGCTTTTACCAAATTAACCCCGTCCAAACCGAAGTTTTGTACGGCAAAGCAATTGAATTTGCAAATCTCAAAGGCAACGAAACCGTGCTTGACACCTACTGCGGAATCGGCACAATCGGCATAATTGCCGCCAAAAACGGCGCAGGCAATGTTATCGGTGCAGAACTTAACGGCGATGCCGTGAGGGATGCAATCGTAAACGCAAGAGCAAATAATCTGAAAAATATCCGTTTCTACAAAGCCGATGCGGGCGAGTTCATGAGAGAAGCTACAGACGAGGACGAAAAGCCCGATGTTGTGTTTATGGATCCGCCAAGAGCCGGAAGTGACAGAAAATTTCTCGACTCACTAATCAAAATGTCTCCGAAAAAGGTTGTCTATGTTTCCTGCAACCCCGAAACATTGGCAAGAGATTTAGCCTACCTAACCCAAAACAGCCCCTACAAAGCCCAAAAAATCCAACCCGTAGATATGTTCCCCCACACAGCACACATCGAGACGGTAGTACTGCTTTCCCACAAAAAGCCAGACGGACATATCAACGTAAAAGTTGAGTTTGGCGAGGGTGAGGGAAAAGTTCCGCTTGATAATATCGCTAAAAGAGCCGAAAGCTATAAGCCCAAAGAACGAGTGACCTACAAAATGATAAAGGAGTACATAGAAGCTAAATACGGCTTCAAAGTACATACCGCATATATCGCAGAGGTAAAGAGAGATTTAGGCTTGCCAATGTATGATGCTCCTAATGCGGTAGAAGAATTGAAACAGCCGAGGAAACATCCGACAGCGGAGAAAGTGGAAGCGATAAAGGATGCGTTGAAGCATTTTGAAGTGATTTAATGAGGATAGGCGTATCATTAGAAATAGTGGTACGCTTATTTTTGTCCCTTTTTGCAGATTTGTCCTTTCCCCTGCTTTCCAATATAATGAAGCTAAAGAAGTGGAGGTGTGCTTATGAGAGAGAAATTTAATCATCTATATTTGGATAGCCACGAAAGAAAACTTTTGATACATAGCCTTGTAGAGTTAAAAAATCAACTTATTCAGCAAGGCAGATATACGGATTGTATTGACGAGCTTATTTTTAAGGTCATAAATGCACCGACCAAGAGAATGAAAATTGAATATGTCTAAGGCAGATTACAAAGCCGCTTATTCTTATTGATTTTAAGAGTAGGCGGCTTTTTTGCGTTCTCTAGTACTGTTTACATAGCCACCTTGACAAAGTGGCTAAATCTATGTGAAAGGAGGACGCATCTATGTCAAATTGCAAAGTAATTGCTCTGACTAACCAGAAAGGTGGTGTCGGAAAAACAACCACAGCGGTCAATCTGGGTGTAAGTCTGGTGCAGCAGGGTAAAAAAGTCCTGTTGATTGATGCCGATGCACAGGCAAATCTCACGATGGCTCTGGGTTATAACAGACCAGACGATATTCCCATAACGCTCTCTACTGTGATGCAGAACATCATAGACGATAAAACGCTTGATGCTTCACAGGGTATTATCCATCACAGAGAGGGCGTTGACCTGCTTCCGTCAAACATTGAGCTGTCGGGCTTTGAGGTAAGGCTAATCAATGCAATGAGCCGTGAGCGTGTGCTGAAAACCTATGTCAATGAGGTTAAAAAGAATTACGATTATGTGCTTATTGATTGTATGCCGAGCTTAGGCATGATAACCATCAATGCTCTGGCGGCGGCTGACAGCGTGATTATCCCGACACAGCCCCACTATCTCTCGGCTAAAGGTCTGGAGCTTTTGCTTCGCTCCGTATCAATGGTCAAGCGGCAAATCAACCCAAAGCTGCGGATAGACGGTATCTTAATGACTATGGTAATGCCCCGTACCAACATTTCTAAGGAAATTACGGCAACGGTCAAAAGTGCATACGGTAAGAAAATCAAGGTATTTGATACCGAGATATCTCATTCTATCCGTGCGGTGGAAGCTACCGCAGAAGGCAAAAGTATTTTTGCTTACGACAAAAGCGGCAAGGTTGCCGCAGCCTATGAGCAGTTAGGAAAGGAGGTGGCAGAGATTGGCGAGAAGCAGAGAAACCAAAATCGAGCTGACCGCATACGATGACCTTTTTCAGACGGACGAAAGCCGTGAGGAAGCAAAGCTAAGCAAGATACGGGATATTCCCATATCGGAGATTGACGAGTTTCCAGACCACCCGTTCAAGGTTTTGATGGACGAAGATATGGAACAACTTGTTGAGAGTATCAAGCGAAACGGTGTAATGACCCCTGCGACAGTTCGCTTAAAAGAGGATGGACGGTATGAGCTTATCAGTGGTCACAGGCGAAAAAAGGCTTGTGAACTTGCAGGACTTGAAACGCTGAAATGCGAGGTCAAAGAGCTTACCCGTGATGAAGCCATTATTGTTATGGTGGAAAGTAATCTCCAACGCTCTGTTATTTTGCCGAGTGAGAAAGCGTTTGCGTATAAAATGCGGTTGGAAGCTATGAAACGACAGGCAGGCAGACCCCCAAAAGAAAATGCGTCGCCATTGGCGACTAATTTATCAAAAGGGCGTTCTGATGAGGAATTAGGAGAACTTGTTGGAGAAAGCAAAGACCAGATACGCCGCTATATCCGTCTAACGGAGCTTGTTCCCGAAATCCTGCAAATGGTAGATGAAAGGCAGATTGCTTTTCGTCCTGCGGTTGAGGTTTCTTATCTGACCGAGGAACAGCAATACACCCTGCTTGAAGCAATGGAGTACAACGATGCTACCCCGTCATTGGCACAGGCTATCAAAATGAAGAAGTATAACCAAGATGGCAAGCTCAATTCCGAGGTTATCCAGTCCATTATGGAGGAAGAAAAGCCCAATCAGAAGGAAAAACCTGCTTTCCGTGACGAGAGGATAACCAAGCTCATTCCAAAGACTGTTCCCAGAGGGCAGGAAACGGATTTTGTTGTCAAGGCGTTGGAGTTTTATAACCGACACTTGCAGCGGAACAAGGCTCACGAGAGATAGCCACACACCGAGGGCGAGGTCTGCCCATTTGAGTGGATAGCCATTATTTTGGATTCCCCCTCTCCACACCTCACCCCCTAACTACTGCCAGTAACTATCCGAGAAAAGAAATACTTTAGGCTGTCCATAACGGGCAGCTTTTTTCGGTCAGTAAGGCAAAATATTCAATCCAAATTACAGGAGGTAACTATGAAAATCCCTAAATTGTTCAAAAAGGCTGCGGCTTTTGTAATGGCTGCGGTCACGGCATTATCCATAATGCCTGCGACGGCGTTTGCTGCGGGTGACATCGGGACGATTTCCTTTTCCCACACCTATGACAGCAACGGTAATGCGATGAGGTACAATTCCAGTGCGAATATCGGCGGCTATACCGCAGGCGGAACGGGAAATTATAAGTACCGTATGTTTGTGGACGGTGAGAATGCGTTTTGTATTCAGCCGGGAGTACCGCTGAAAACAGGAAACACCTTGAAAAAGGCTTCCTCTGATACTTGGAACGCCCTTTCAGCCAACCAGAAAAAGGCGGTTGGGCTTGCCCTGCTCTATGGGTATCAGGGCAACCGAAATAATCTGTCAGGAAGTGATGATGAAAAATGGCTTGCCACGCAGACCCTCGTATGGGAGTTTGTCACAGGCTGCCGTGAAGCCACAGGCTCATATAACCAGACAAGCACCACCGTTTACAGCCTGCACTTCGGTTCAAATTATGCCAACAGCGGAGCAAGGGCAGTGTATGACCAGATTGTTGCAATGCTGCGTGAGCATAACACCATTCCGAGCTTTATGTCGGGCGGTAAGAATGACATCACAAAGGAGCTTGCCTACAAGGACGGAAAGTACAGCATCACATTGACGGACAGCAACGGCGTCCTTTCCGATTACAGCTTTTCAAGCTCTGACAGCAATGTGAGTGTATCGAAGTCTGGAAATAAGCTGACAATCAGCTCCACCGTAGCTATCAGCGGTTCTGTCCGCATTACGGCAAAGAGGAACAATGTGCCGACTGTCAGCAGCAGTGCAAAGCTCATTGCCTATGGCGACCCGAACTTGCAGGATTTGGTAACAGGTGTGGAGAATGCTGATACCGTGTCTGCATATATCAATATCGAAACGCCGACAGGCACGATTGCCCTCAAAAAGACTTCTGAGGACGGAGTTGTGGAGGGCATCTCTTTTACAATCAAAGGTGATAACTTCAATAAAACAGTTAAGACAGGAAAGGACGGCTCTGTCTCAGTGGAGGGATTATTCCCTGGCACTTATACCGTCACAGAACAGTCCATTGACCGTTATGAGCCGCAGAAAACCCAGACTGTCACACTTATCGGAGGAAAAACCTCTACTGTGACCTTCAGCAATACTTTGAAGCGTGGCAGTCTGGAAATCGTCAAGACTTCCGAGGACAATCTGGTGGAGGGAATGAAATTCCACCTTTATGGCACATCTTTAAGCGGCTTGCCTGTTGACGAGTATGCCGTGACTGATAAAAACGGACTGGCTAAGTTTGAAAATGTCCTTATCAGTGGCGATACCCCGTATGTGGTTGAGGAAGTGGATACCGCAGTCCGCTATGTCGTTCCTGCTTCCCAGACAGCTCCGATTGAATGGAACAAGGTCACAAAACGCAGCTTCGACAATGTGTTGAAGAAATTCCAAGTGACTGTGACAAAGACCGATGCAGAAACAGGTTCTCCGCAGGGCGACGCTTCCCTTGCAGGTGCGGTTTACGGCATCTATAAAGGTGAGGAACTGATTGACACCTACACGACTGATGAAAACGGTCAGTTTACGACCAAGTATTATATCTGTGATAATGATTGGACTGTCCGTGAAATCAGCCCGTCCGAGGGGTATCTTCTGGATACCGCAATCCACAAGGTAGGTGCAGAACCAGAGCTATACACGGTAGAGCTGAACAGTACCGCAAACGATGTGAATGAACAGGTCATCAAAGGCAATATCGCACTCATCAAGCATACGGATAACGGGGAAACCCAGATTGAAACACCCGAAGAAGGTGCGGTATTTAAAGTGTTCCTCAAATCCGCAGGCAGCTATGAAAATGCAAAGGAAACCGAGCGTGATGTGCTGACATGTGACGAGAACGGTTTTGCCCAGACAAAGGATATGCCGTATGGCATTTATACCGTCCGCCAGACCTTTGGTTGGGAGGGGCGTGAACTGATGAAAGACTTTGATGTGTTTATCAGCAAGGACGGTCAGACCTACCGCTACCTTATCAACAACGCTAACTTTGAGAGCTATATCAAAATCGTAAAGAAAGATGCAGAAACAGGCAATACAATCCCGTATGCAGGTGCAGGCTTCCAGATTTACGACCCGAATGGAAATCTTGTGACTATGACTTTCACTTATCCCGAAGTGACGACCATTGACACCTTCTATACTACGGCAGACGGCGACCTTATCACACCGCAGACATTGGAATACGGCAAAGGCTATTCCCTTGTGGAAGTACAAGCCCCGTATGGGTATGTCTTAAATTCCGAGCCTGTTTATTTTGATGTGGTGCAGGAAAACTCTGAGGAAGAAAGCGGCATTACCGTTATTGAGGTAGTACGTTCCAATATGGCACAGAAAGGCACAATTACTGTAGAAAAGTCTGGCGAGGTATTCAGCTCCGTGGCAGGCGATAAGGGGTTGTATCAGCCGATTTTCTCTGTCAGCGGTCTTGATGGTGCAGTCTATGAGATTACCGCAGCCGAGGATATTGTCACTCTGGACGGAACGGTCAGAGCAAACAAGGGCGAGGTTGTGGATACCGTTACGACAGGAAAGGACGGTACAGCAAAATCCAAAGAACTGTATCTCGGAAAATATGAGGTTAAGGAAATCACAGCTCCGTATGGAATGGTGCTGAATGAGGAAGTCCATTCTGTTGAGCTTGTGTATGCAGGACAGAATGTTGATGTAACGGAAACGGCTACTTCTTTCTATAATGAAAGACAGCGTGTTGAAATCGACCTCATCAAGAGCCTTGCCATTGATGATGCCTACGGCATTGGCAAGAACGGGGAAATCTTTGATGTGACCTTTGGATTGTATGCGGCAGAGGAACTCACAGCCGCAGACGGAAAGACCATTCCTGCGGACGGTCTGATTGAGGTCATTTCCCTTGATGAAAGCGGTCACGGGAAAGCAATCAGCGACCTGCCGATGGGCAGCTATTATGTGCAGGAAATCTCGACCAATTCCGCATATATTGTCAGCGATGTAAAATACCCTGTTATTTTTGAATACGCAGGGCAGGATACCGAAATTGTCCGCATCACAGCCAATGAGGGCGAAGCTATCACAAATGACATTATTTACGGCTCTGTAAGCGGTAAGAAATCTGATGAGGATGGAAAGGCTCTGGGAGGTGCAGTTATCGGTATCTTTAAGACAGGAACTACCGAGTTTACAAAAGAAAATGCGATTGCAGCTACCACATCAAAAGATGATGGTAGTTTTTCTTTTGCCAAAGTGCCGTATGGAACTTGGATAATCCGTGAAATCGAAAGCCCGAAGGGATATGCACTCTCCGAGGAAGAAATCGCCGTAACAATCGGCAAGGTGGACGAAGTTGTGGAAATCGAACTTGTCAACTACTTCATTAAGGGCAATATCGCTTTGACAAAGGTTGATGAGGATTATCCCGACAACAAGCTGTCTGGTGCGGTATTTGAGGTTTACTCCGATACCAATGGCGATGGGAAACTGGATAATGACGATACGCTGCTTGGCGAAATGAAAGAACTTGACGGCGGCGTTTATCAGATGAGTGAACTCCGCTACGGCAAATATCTGGTAAAGGAAACCAAAGCTCCGACAGGCTTTGTGTTGGATGAAGATGTTTATGCCGTATCCATCGAGGAGAACGGAAAGACCTACACCGTGGAAAACAAGGCGGGTGTTGGCTTTATCAATGCAGCACAGAAAGGCTCTCTAAAAATCGTAAAGACTTCCTCTGACGGTAAGGTGGAGGGCTTCTCTTTCCGTGTGACAGGCGTGGACTATGACCAGACCTTTAAGACAGATAAGAACGGGGAAATCGTGATTGAGGGCTTGCGGATTGGCGACTATACCGTATCCGAAGTAAGCGACAAGGCTTCCGCAGGATATATCCTTCCTGCCGATAAACAAGTAACGGTAAAGGTGAACGCTACGGCTATCGTGCAGATGCACAATGAGTTTAGGGATACCCCGAAAACAGGCGATGACTTCAATCTGGGCTTATGGGTAAGCCTTGCAGCTTTGTCTGTTGTCGGTGCGGGCGTTCTCGGATTTGTCGGCTATAAGAACAGAAAGAAGAAAAAGGAGGACTAATTGATGGACGCTAAAACCATTATCGCAATCGTGCTTGTCGTGTTCATTGTGGGTGCGGCGGTATGGCTGAATATCCG
>ENA-OOWA01000273-OOWA01000273.1-human-gut-metagenome-genome-assembly--contig:-NODE-273-length-11087-cov-1.370649_pt1 | contig 11087 bp, 8 predicted proteins | sample MGYA00241404_ERZ501315 | MGnify/ENA primary metagenome ERZ501315 (study PRJEB25962, sample SAMEA2042840) | human gut metagenome | biome: human gut; feature: human-associated habitat; material: faeces...
CCGTAGTGTTCAAGCTCGCTGCCGTTATCAAGAGTGACCTTTACGACCATTGAGTGCCGTCAAGAATGTCATGATTGATATATTCCTCATTCCAATCGTCTATATGATATTTTGAGAAAACATCACTGATAAAATCATTCCATTCGGCTATCGTCAGTTCTTTTGTGGTGTCCTCAACTTTACCCTCACGAAGCATTGAGGGACTAACCGTCAGCACGGCATGATTTCCCTCTTTTTTGACCGTCACATTGCCGTAACCGCCAAAGAAACCACCGCAGGAGAAATGAAACGAAACAGCAGTGAGAATGTGGGCATTATTTCGCATGACCTCACCGCTTTCAGTTTGCATTATCTTCTAAGCTGCAACCATACTCCTTGATCGTCTGCTCAGAACCCTTATCGGCTATTGTCTTACCCATTGCAGCTTCAATGACTTTAAGGATAGCTTTAGCCCTTGCTATGAAATAGTGATCAAAGTCATCTGCGATAAGGTAATCGTAGTTGACGAGGTGGGACTCGATTCGGAAACGAAGTTCAACTTCGTCGATCTCCGCTTTTTTCATTATATTTCCGCTGTAAACACTTGGAGCATCACCGCCGATCTGTCTGTTGGACGCAGGAAGCAGCGGAGTTTTGTTGACGATCGAGTTCCATTTAGACTTGTCAAGCCCCATTTTCTTGCAGTATGCTTCAGGGAAAATGTGATGAATATCCGGCGATTCGTCCATACTCTTGACAATATCCATTGTTATGCCCTGCATAAAGTCACGGCATTGTTCTCTATAAACGAGTGCCATAATGCCTTTATATGCGGCACTATTTCGTGTTTGAAGCGACAGCAAACGAGTTGCAGAGAAATAAGCAGCGTTGATTGTTCTGTTCTGGCTATCTTTTCCTTGAATATCTGCCACTACATCTTCAATATCAGTTGCATATCTGGTCTCATTCGCACCGCCGTACATTTCGCCCATGATACCACACCAAAACCATTTTGCCAATATCTTTTGAGTGCTTGGAAGATTGAATGTAGCTGTACGAATCACAGCACAGATTGCTGATAGCGGAATCAATTGAGTTGTATAAGGCAGATCTCGCTTTCTGAACACATATTGCTGGAACAGGAACTTTCGAGCCATTTTGTAGCCTTCAAGCAAAATATCTCTGTTTTTCTTGTAATCTTCAAAATTCAGAGCGAGAACATCTTTCTTCTTACAAGTAGTCATCTTATCTGAAAGATAGGTTGTGTAGAGCGTAATAGCAGTAAGGAAAGATGTTTCGTCCACACCCTCCATAACATCTGTATTAAGAGTTTCCCCCTTGCCACGAATCTTGTCTCTGCACTCGATCCAGTCTTTGCGAAGGTCAAAGTCATAGGTCGCAAAGGTAGCTGTCACAAGCTCAAATACCGTCAGCGGTACACCGCCTGTATTTACATTCTCAAAGACCTTGCAAACAGCTTCTCTTGGCGTTTCTTTGCCTAAAGTGATAACAGGCAACTTATAGCCAACGATCGTATCAATAACCTGAGTTCTAAATTGCTTGTATTTCTCCATGAATGCCTTATCGTATTCGTGGTATTCCTTGTAGCCGTCTGCCCAATCTTCACGGGCATTGCTGTCAAATATGATGTTTATGGGGAACATTTCGTGTTCAAACTCCAGTTCACGAGTCGACAGATCAAGAACTACATCTCTGTCAAAGTTTGTCTTGATTTTTCTATCGCTCGGAACGGCAATAACAGCATCAACTCGATCTTCACTTTCGTCTAAGCACTTCTTAATGTCTAAATAGTAGAATCTCTTGATTTCCTTGCCTTTTTCTGTTGTTGTCTCAACAGGTTCTTTACAGCAAGTCGCACGATACATTGAAGTCAATCTCTGTTGTCCGTCAAGAATAAGGAACTCAGGAGTGACTCCCGTGACTGTTACACCCTCAATAGTGCGATATTTGAAACGCACATTCTCATTCCCATATTCAAGCCGCATGATTGCTCCCATAGGATAACCCTGAGATAAACTTGCGATAATGCCACGGATTCTGTCATTATCCCATGTCCACCCACGCTGAAACTCAGGTAGTTGTTCTTTACCGGTTGATACCTCACGCATAAGCTCACTCAGCTCTGTATCAAGAGACTTTGGAGCAATGTTGATAGCCATTTTTCATCATCTCCGTTCTATTATTCTTCTGCTGCCTGCTTTAGTGATGTGTAGATCTCCTCTGTAAAGATACCAAGCACTTCACGCTTAATCTCCTCATCATTGAGCAACAGGGAGAAAAAGTCCTGATTCTGCTCCAAGCCTTCGATCAGTGCATCGTCAATATCATCAAAATAGGAGAATTCAAAATCCTTGACCGTATTATTCTTCGCACTTGCTTTCAGCTTGTCGGATTTCATCAGAATATCCCTAATCTGAAGCATTGCCTTTACCGCAACATCGCTGTCATAGGATTTGCCTGTCCGTGCATTGATCGCTGCGATGATCTCCGAGAGCCTTTCTTCCTTTGCAGGAGTAAGACCGAATGTTTCAGCAGAGGGTAGCTTCACAACTGGCTTTGCGACAATATCTGATTCTGTATGTTCGTCCTGTTTCTTCTGCACGAACTGCGTCGCTCTGATCTTGCCGTCAAGGTTGAAACCCAGTCCGGGGTGCTTGATATTGATGTGGGATAGCAGTAGAATGATGTAGTTATATTTTTTGTGCAGCTCTGTATCCTCAAAGCTGGACACTTGGATCATAAACTCATAAAAACGCACGAAATGACGGAGGTCAACCATAATCTCACGCTTTTTTTCGATACTGTAATGCTCTATCAGTTTTTGCGACTTATCAAGGCAGAAGTTGATCTTTTTCTTGTCAGCAGACTGCACCTTCTCCTTGTAAAGTATCTCGTTGACCTTATCTACATCATCGGGATCAATGATCGCATAAGCGTCTATCTGTGCTTCAAGGTCGTAGATCGCAGTCGGAGTAACGGAATTTGAGAGAAGCGTAGTTGTGTAATACGGAGCAAATGCTCCTACAATATCCTCATAGCTGTTGACAAAATCAAGAATAAAGGTCTTTTTCTCAAATGGTGGACAAATTCTGTTCAAACGTGAAAGTGTCTGTACCGCATTGACACCCTTGAGCTTCTTCATGATATACATAGCACAGAGCTTCTTCTGGTCAAAGCCTGTCTGATATTTGTTTGCGACCAAAAGCACCTGATAATCGTCCTTGTCGAACTCTTTGGTGAGCTGATCTTCGGGGATACCGTTGATACCGGGCTCTGTGTATTCCGTATCATCATCAGGGAGCTTCACCTTGCCGGAGAACGCAACAAGCGCACGAATGCCCTTGTATCCCTTTTTAGTGCAATAGTCTCCAAAAGCCCTACAATACTTGACGGCGGCCTGTCTTGATGCGGTGATGACCATTGCCTTTGCCTGTCCGCCAAGTTCCTGCATAACAGTTGTGCGGAAATGCTCTACGATGACCTCTATACGCTGGGCAATATTCGTTTCGTGCAGCTCAACAAACCGAGCGATCTGCCGTTTCGCACTTGCAGTCTGCATTTTTGGATCTTCTTCAATTTCCTTGTTTATCTGATAGAAGGTCTTGTAGGTGGTGTAATTCTGCAATACATCGAGGATAAAGCCCTCCTCAATAGCCTGCTTCATCGAATACACATGGAACGCTTCACGCTGTCCGTTGGGATTGATCGTGCCGAAAAGCTGTAAGGTAGTCGGTTTCGGAGTAGCCGTGAAAGCAAACATCGAAACATTCTGCTGTTTGCCGTTTCTTGCAAGCTCTGCGGCAATCTCGTCCTCCATATCCTGATACAGCTCATCACCCATACCGAGGGACTGTGTGACTGCTGCCATATCTTTTCCGGCAGTAGATGAATGAGCCTCGTCAATAATAACCGCAAAGTGTTTATTCTTCAAGCCCTGAACACTGTCCACAATATACGGGAACTTCTGGATCGTTGTTGCAATGATCTTCGTATTGCCGTTGAGGGCGATAGCGAGGTCGGCAGAATTGCACTTTTCGTCCATCACACGGATAAGCCCCGACTTATGCTCCATACCCATGATCGCTTTCTGAAGCTGTCGGTCAACAACTACTCTATCTGTCATTATGATAACATTGTCGAAAATGATCTTGTTGTCGGCATCATGGAGCGTAGCAAGGCGATACGCAAGCCAAGCGATAGTGTTGGTCTTGCCGGAGCCTGCACTGTGCTGAATAAGATAGTTGAGCGAGGTGCGGTTTTCCTCTACATCGGCAAGGAGCTTGCGGACAGCATCGAGCTGATGATACCGGGGAAAAATAATGCTCTCCTTGACTTCGACCTTTCCTGTCTTTTCGTTCTCTTTCTCCGAGGTCTGAATGAAAATGAATTTGGAAATGAGGTCAAGTATCGTGTCTTTGGTGAGAATATCGTCCCACATATAATGAACGGGATAATCGTCCTCACAGGGTGCATTTCCTGCACCTGCATTGACACCCTCGCCGTTGCCCTGATTGAACGGCAGGAAGAAGGTCTTTTCACCGTCGAGCTTCGTTGTCATATAGACTTCGTGCAAGTCCATAGCGAAATTGACAAGTGTGCCTGCCTTGAATAAGAACAGTCTGGACTTCGGATCACGCTCCATACGGTACTGATATATCGCATCGTCCGTGGACTGTCCTGCATAGTTGCATTTCAGCTCCATCGAGATAATTGCAAAGCCGTTGAGGAAGATAACGACATCAATTCGCTCTTTGTCATTCGCCCACACTTCTTCCATGACGGTAAAGCGGTTCATTTCGTATTTCCGCATCAGATCTTTATTGAAAGTGGTTGCAGGCTTTGTGAACATCAGCTCCAGCTTATGCCCCGACAGCTCAACACCGTGTCGGAGGACTTCAAGCAGGCTGCCCCTTTTCTTCGTACACTCCGCATTGATGAACGAAACAATGGTATCTTCGAGCCTGTCCTTATGTATCTTGCGGAGCTTCTCCATTGTCTCAGGCTGGGTATCGTTCAGAAAGCCGAACAGCATTTCACGGTCAAGGGCAAAACGGCGGTCGAAGTCTGTTGCTTTTCTTATCGTGTAGCCGTTTTGGTCACGAAGTATACCGAGCAGTTCAGCTTGATATTGTTTTTCTGTTAGTATGTCATTCATGCTGTTATCCTCCAATCCATTCTCCAGTTTCAAGATTTACAAAATTAGCGAGTTTGATCTCAGATACAAAACCGTCGCCATATTCGCCGTTTCGTGTCTGATCATCAAGCTTAAACGAGATATTGTATAGCTTTCCAAGCTTAGTTTTTCGGATAAGACCGTTTTCAAGGAAATATGTGATACAGCGTTTATGAGCTTTTTTATCATCGAAATGAAGATAGAAACAGCACACACCGTCAGGAGCGTTGCTATGCTTTGCTTCTGCCACAACGCCATCGGCAACCGCTTTCTCGCATATTTTAGCCGCAAAGTCATTATCTTTGAAAAAATACATCCATTTTCCGACCTTGCTGTCATCAAACTTCTTGGCTTCTGCTTCGTTCACATAATAAACCCAATAGGCATTTGAGACTTTTTTAAGCAATTTAGCCATACCACACACCTCCATTTAATTGGCTTTCAGTCGTTTGATTAGTTGTTTTGCAAACAGCAGAGCGATTTGATCGCAATTATATTTGCTTGAATCGATTGCCTGAATATCAGCCACATTCGGATACTTCTCCTGAAGCTGTTGCATGGTAATATTGTGTACTATGGGGAGAATCAACTTTTGTCCATTACGGTTTTGACGGTTCAGAAACTCAGAAAGCTCACGCTCTGTCCATTCACGGTCAAAGAAATTCTCGGAAATAACAATAATAGCAAACTCAGCCTTCTTTGTACCATTCAAAATCCGCTCTTTCCAGTTGTCGCCCCATTCAAGTGATTCTTTGTCATAGAAGATGCTTATCCCTAACTTTTGAAGTGACTGGTAAAGTTTCTCAATCAGATCCTCTTTATCCTTATTAGCGTGGGAAATAAACACATCATATTCAGGCAAAGTTTTAGCCTGATACTTCGGAACTTCCTCCTTTTCCACTCCATTCATCTTATCAATAAAATCTCTATCTTTGCTTATACTTGTCAATGAAGCAACTAAACGGCTAAATCTCCTATGGAATAAAAGCGATTCCATTGGTGAATACAGAGGGTGTTCACTTAAATATTTGGCACGAAAGATTCTCACATCGTCCATCCACACATTGGCGGGCATATTATGTTCTGCAATACTTTCACCGTCATAGGAAACTTGTGTGGGTGGACTGATGTTTTGGGCTCGTTCAAGTAAATCAGTAAGTTCTCTTTCAAACGCTCCCATAGTCAGTTCACGTTCAGCTTTTTCTCGTTCTTCTTTATGCCGCTGATAAAGGTAGCCATCTTTTAGCACCTGAATGATAACGGGGATATTGTCAGCCCAAGTAGTGTGAACCAAGTTATTATCTTTCAGCTCCTTGAAACAGCCACGAAGTATAATATCCTCTCGATGGTCGGCTGCTTCAAATCGTTCTGCCCAATGGTTTCCGTCAGACTCATGTTCGATAATCTCAAACAGGAGGTTTTCAGCTTCTTTTGAGATCATAATCAAGCCTGCACCTCCTTCTTCCCCGTCACATACTCAAATATCAGCGACTTCTTGTATTCCTCTATTGTTTCGATCTGCTGTTTCTTTTCGGTAATTATGTTGTCAATCTCTGCACACTTACTGTCAAGATAGTCGGCAATTCGTTGTTGTTCATCAAGAGGAGGTACAGAAATCAGAATATTTTTCATATCCTGCCAACCTGTTGTCCAAAGATCATCTACTATTCCATGTCCCCAACGATAAAATTCATCAGCAAATCCAACAGTATGGAAATACCAGTTGTAATATCGAGGATTCATTTCAGTAATCGGGAATAATACCGTATTGATGAGCGATACAGAGCCAGTATAATCTGAAATCCCACAAGAACCTCTACGATCAGAACGACTGTTTATTACAAAATCTCCTTTGACAATGAGTTTTCTATCGTCGTGAGCATTTGTTTTGGCAACTGTATCTAATTGTGGTAATACGCCCATTTTAGTAACAGATAAGGGCGGATAATCAATATCACTTACTTTTTGTGTACGAAGTCCATATAAACTACCAATACGAATTAAAGTCCAGTGCGTAGGTATTTCACCAATCCACTGCACCCCGCTATCCCTCATCTCCACATCAGGATCAAGCCCCTTTGTGACCGCTTCGGTAATGACGGAGCGCTTGTATTCTTCAAGGGCTTCGATTTGGGATTGAATGTCGGAGATAAGGCAATTAAACGCCGAGCATCTTTCATCAAGAAAAGAGGCTATTTTTTCTTGTTCACACTTATCAGGACACGGCAACTTACAATTAGAAAAACTATTTGCAGAGATTTCTTTAAATGTTGTTCCAGAACCTAACAGTTCAAAGTGTTCTGTACCGACACTCATTACATAATAGTAATAATCATTACAAGTATCTGCTTTTGAAACACACGATAAACAACCTTGATTGGTGCATAAAACTTCGGTGTTTATCGCAACAGTACCGATTGGTGCACGTTTTGAAAAGATAATGCTTCCTTTTGGTATCATACTTGTTGAACAGGTATTAAAACCTTGCTGTGAAATATTCCGTTTTCCTCCCGAAACATACTTATCCTTTGTTTTGTAGTCAGCTGGTGTTATCCATAGTACATCGCCATCCCAATTATCTGTATCAGGAGTAGGAGTTGCACCTGATAGAATGGTGAACAGGTTTTTTATTTGTATGGATTTCCAAGTAGCTGGAATATTACCAACCCACTCAATCCCACTATCCTTCATTTCACGCATATTCACACCCCATATCTTACTCTGTTTTTAAGAGCGTTAAAGCCGATATGTGCCATAGCATACACAATAAGTATAAGTGCAACAGCCCATGTAGCAAACCCGAACAGTCCCATTAAATAGAGGAGTCCGACATGAACACAGTAGAACATAAGATATAAGAAACTGCCCTTTGAAGGATTGTGCTCACTTCTTGAATAGTACAGTCCGACAAGTGCAAAAGTGAGCGCATGAAGCACAGTCTCTGCAAGATAGTTCATGACAATAGGTGTCATCGTCAATGTGTTTTCTCCAATAGTAACAGGGAAAGTAGTGCCTAATGAATCAAAGGGATTAGGCAGATAAAATGTTCTGATAATAAAGCTCAGAGCTGCAATGAATTTATACATATAATCTCCTTTCATTAGCCAAACAGCCGTGCGATACGCTCACTCACAGACTTTTCAAGCTCCAAGAACCGCTGTTCAAGCTCCTCGCTGGGCTTCGGCTGCTGGTACTTATAGAAATATCTTGTAAACGGGATCTCCGCACCCGTCTTGACAACAGGATTTTTCTTGCCCAAGTCCTCCTCAAAGAACCACTGTGCATCGGGAACATGGGGAAGTACCTCACGAGCCATATAGTCCTTGATACTCTCGTCAAACTTGACGATCTCCGTGTCCTTTGTCTCCTTATCGTAGATGATGTTGCCCTTTTTGTCACGCTGGATCTCAGCAGACTTGTCCATGACCGACAGACCATCAGCGATCTTGTCAAGGAGCTTCTTGTCTGTTGTTGCGGTGCTGAGTATCTTAGTCAGTACGGGCATGAACTCCGCAGGGGATAAATATACCTTATCATCATCGGCACATCTCAGCAGTTCGATGATAGCTTCGTAAACAGGTACGTTGTTTTGGTAGTTTTCGAGCTTTTTCAATTCTTTGCCCGTCAGCTCATCCTCAGAGTTTTCAAGCTCTGCCACCTTTGCAGGATCGTACAGCGAGGAGAGCGAACCCTTTGACAGCATTGCATGGATACGCTCCTCGGTCACGGCATAGCTTCTCTGCAACGGCTGCATGACCGTGTACTCACGATAGATAAACTCCGTGTTTGGGTAGATCTTGCAAAGCTCGTTCTCAGCAAAGTCTGCATACAGCTTCGTGATAGCGGAACGGTCTTCGGGACTGATCTCGTTCTTCTTGTTTCCAAGAGCTTTGCGCAGCTTGTGGAAGATCGAACCTGCATCAATGAGCTGAATTTTACCACGGCGCTCCTCACGCTTGTTCTTCGACAGCACCCAAATGTATGTAGCGATACCTGTGTTGTAGAACAGGTCAACGGGAAGTGCGATGATCGCTTCGATCAGGTCATTTTCAAGTAGCCACCGTCTGATCTGGCTTTCACCCGAAGAAGTCCCGCCCGAAAACAGCGGAGAGCCGTTTTCGATGATCGCAGCCCGACCGAGGGCATTGTCCATTTTATTCACAGCCGACTGAATGAAAAGCAACTGCATATCGCCTGAACCTGGCAGTCCTGCACCAAAGCGACCGTCAAAGCCTTTCTGTTTTTCTTCCTTGACAGCCTGCTCAACACCCTCTGCTGCGTCCTTACCACCCCACGGCGTACCGAACGGCGGATTTTCGATTACGAAACGCATCTGTCTGTCAGGGAAACAGTCAGCTTTCATAGTGTCCTGCATACGGATATTCTCGGCATTCTGCCCCTTGATAAGCATTTCAGCCACGCACATAGCATAGGACTCAGGGTTGATCTCCTGCCCGAACAGACGCACCTTCGCAGTCGGGTTATAGCGATGAATGAAGTTATATGAAGTCGAGAGCATACCGCCCGTGCCTGCTGCCTGGTCCAGTATGGTGATCTCCTTGTGGTCATCGAAAATATCGTCACAGCCCTCTGCAAGCAGAATGTTGACCATGAGCTTGATTATATCTCTGCCCGTGTAGTGATCGCCGGCTTCGGCATTTTCAGAGAACCTACGAATCAAGTCCTCAAAGATATAGCCCATCTTAACATTGTCAATGGTCTTGGGATCAAGGTCAAGCTCCGAGAAAGCCTTTACCACCGACAGCAGACGGTTATTCTTGTCCATTTTGTCAATCTGCTTATCAAAATCAAGGCTTTTGATAATGTCCTGCACATTGGCAGAAAAGCCCTCGATATAGTTGCGGAAATTCGCTGCGAGGTGGTCGGGATCATTGACAAGTTCTGCAAGGGTGTACTCGCTCGTATTGAAGAACTGATACCCCGATACACGGCACATAGCTTTTGCAGGATATGCAGGATTCTTCTTGTACTGCTCCACGACAGCCTGCTTCGTAGCTCCCAATGCGCACTCAAAGCGGCGGATAATGACCATAGGAATAATAACGTCCTTGTACTTGTCGCTCTGGTATGTACCTCTCAACTTATTGGCGATAGACCAAATGAAGCCCACCTCGGTGGAAACATCTACGGGAGCATCGTCCCACATAACATCTACCTTATGTTCGCTCATTATTATTTACTCCAATCTTGATTTCATTTTTTCGACAATATCATATATCTCGGCATCAAGCACAAAAGGCTCTGTAAAGGCATTTAGGACAATGCCGGATACATTCTTTTCGTTATTCCTTGCCATAGGGATAACCTCTAAAAGATGCTTCTGTACCTTTGAGAAATGCTCGCCGTATTCGCCCATTTCTTCTTCACTCGAAAAGACAGGGAAATAGAACTGATCGCCATTCTGCAAAATATCTGGAACCAATCTTACTTCATCGTTAGTGGTGAATTCTTCGCCCACCAATGCAGAGAGATCATCTCCGGCATCTTTCATAGCTTGCTCGAAACAAGCCATATCAGCTTCACTCATGACAGCATTACATGGTATCCAAACATAACTGTCTTTCAGAAATTCAAGTACATCTAAGAAGTGATCTTCGATTCTTTCCTTATTGAAAACTGCTACCGCTTCTTTCAGCAATGTGCCATCTTCCAAGTCCTCAGCGGTCAGTTTTCGGCTGGGTGTCATATTAGTGTAAAGAATAATACCCTCATCTTCCTGCTTCTGAATAAAGAACGCAACCTTTTCGCCGCTATGATAGCCAAAGTCTTGGCCTGGCTCATTCAGCAGCGTTCCCATGATAAAATGATCGCCAAGACCAATAATTCGTACCCAACAGCCTTCCGGATTCAAGCCCTCTCTTGTCAGGTAAACCATCACATCATCGGGGTAGAA
>ENA-OOWA01000277-OOWA01000277.1-human-gut-metagenome-genome-assembly--contig:-NODE-277-length-10979-cov-3.573416_pt1 | contig 10979 bp, 7 predicted proteins | sample MGYA00241404_ERZ501315 | MGnify/ENA primary metagenome ERZ501315 (study PRJEB25962, sample SAMEA2042840) | human gut metagenome | biome: human gut; feature: human-associated habitat; material: faeces...
ACTTTGGCAGAACAATTCGTAAGAATTGCGTTAATTTGTCGGTGTCGTTTTCGGCTCCCGCGATTGTTTATGTTCATTCGACAGCTGGACACTTGCGTCGTGGTGTTCGCCTGTGTCATACGCTTGATTTATGACGTGCCGTGTGGGAGTTACATGCCGCCTCAAACAGAGTTTATCAGCTTCCCAACTCTATGTGTATAAACACTGCAAGCGAATTAGGCTCCTGCGTATATGTGATAGTGCCGCCTCTTGCTGTCGGAATCAGATATTTGTAGTCACCCTTATCGAAAAGACTGTGACATGCAGTATCATAGGTTTCTCTGTCCGAAAACTTGAACGTGATATAGTTAGATGACGTTGTCATGCCCTGTAAGACTTTAAGGTCGTAGGATGTAAAATACAGCCCATTCCTGTAATAATAGTCATCCTCCACTGACGCTTCCTGCGGCAGCATATCCTCATTGTCCAATGTACGTGTAAGCTTTACCACATCAAGCGGCACTCCGAACCAGCTGTATGATATGCCCTTTCCCAGATAATCACCATCACCATAGGTACAGTCCACCGCACACCACGCACCGTCCAGATATACCATATTCCAGGCGTGGTTTGCATCAGATGTGGTGCCTGTCACAATAAGTGAGCTGATACCGGCACGGTCACACAGATACTTAAACATCATCGCATAGCCCTGACAGACTGTCCTTCCAAGCACTGCTGAGTACATATCCTGGTTGTGAGGAGAATTTTCCTCATACTCGGCATGCTCTATCACATATTCATAGAAATGCACAGCCTTGTCATAATCCGATGCACCTTCATCGATACCTGCCATACAGGCTGACACATAGCCTGAAATCGTACTTATTGCGTTGTCGATATCAGACTCAGACATATTGTATACAGGCGAAAAAATGATGCTGTTTCTCACAGTATACTGACTCTTTTCTATGTAGAAAAACTGTGGATTGTCCAGCAGCACAAACTGCTGTATACGGCTAACGTTTTCAGTGTCTGTAGTATTTAACGAAATTCCATCCATGCGCTTTTGCATCATCGCATAAATCTGCCTGTAAATAAGCTTGTCATCATCTGACAGCTTCTCGTAGTAGTAGTGATATTCCCCTGTAAATACTGACTCATCGTACTCTGTCTGTTCGCCGTTTAAATAGTCTGTTGTAGTCTGCATCTGCCCCTTTACCGCCCTGTGTATAGCTGTAGGAAAATCAGCTATAGCACCTGTAAACCCTCCTGCCTTTAAGCATTTTGCAGCGAACATAAAGCAACAGGCAGCAAACACAAGTGCCGGTATGATTTTTAAAAGCTTTTTCATCTATTCCCCCATTTTAATCGTTGTCTGTCACTCTGTTAGGTGTGAACAGCAGCCATAGCAAGCCTGCATATCAGGTACAGTACAAAAAGATGCACCGGGTAAAAGGCGTAAAAGACATATTTTAGTGAAATGCCTCTTTTTCCATTGTAATAGCGAAGCGGTATAAGCATAAAAAGTGCAAAAAACTCTATGGTACCTGAGAAAAGTCCAAGCAGTATGACTGCCACGGCAAATGCAACATCCCGGTTTGAAGAAAGCAGGTACATCATGACAATGCACCCTACACCCGCCGCACCATAATCACAGCAAAGCACAAACTCTGCAATAATCATCATAACAAGCACCACTGATACCATTACTATACACCTGATCAGTGTGACAAAAAACCACTTGACTGCAGAGGATGCCTTTTCTATTTTATCGACCGACTTAAGCCAATCAAGCACTGTGATGGCAAGCAAGCCTAAAAGCAGTGTAAAAAACACATTGTTGCTCTTAAATTCGAGCACTGTATTGTTTATTGCAAGGTCAAACGGTATCTCAGAGATAAGCGCGAATATAAACATCCTCGCAGCATATTTTTCCCTGCTGTGTGTATATTTGAAGCCCTCCACAAGCAGGAAGCAGAAAACAGGAAAGGCCATGCGCCCTATAGAACGCATGACCCAGTAGATATCAATAAGCGTTTGTCCACCTATCCCGTTATTTATCATCTGAAGAATAACCGTTGCCGCAATATGGTCTATGAGCATGGTAAAAATGGCTATAAGCTTAAGCGTGCTTCCACTGATACCAGACTTTGCGATAACTTTTTCCAAAATCCTATACTCCTGCCATATTTACGGTAATTCTGTCAAGATGCCAGATATCGTCCACATATTCCTGGATTGTTCTGTCTGAAGAGAACTTTCCTACATGTGCGATATTGAGCAGTGCACTCTTTCTCCATGCGCTCTTGTTCTTGTAATAATCATTAATCTTCTGCTGTGCATTTGCATATGAGCGGAAGTCTGCGAGGATAAAGTAGCGGTCAGCCACCTGTCCCTGCTGCGGATTGAGCAGTGAGTTGTAAAGCTCCCTGAAAAGCTCATGGTCATTTGGTGAATATGTGCCGTCTACAAGCTGGTTTACTACCTTTCTTAGCTCGGCATCGTTATTATATACATCAACAGGATTGTAGTCATGTCTGTTCTCGTGTGAGATGACCTCATCAGAGCTCATTCCAAAGATAAACATATTGTCAGCCCCTACCTCATCGAACATCTCGACATTGGCACCATCCATAGTTCCGATAGTGAGCGCTCCATTGAGCATAAACTTCATGTTTCCTGTTCCGGATGCCTCCTTGCTCGCTGTGGAAATCTGCTCGCTGACATCTGCTGCCGCAAAAATAATCTCGGCATTGGATACCTTGTAATCCTCGATAAATACTACCTTGAGCTTGCCGCCAATAGAAGCATCGTTATTTATCACATCAGCCACACTGTTGATGAGCTTTATTGTTTTCTTTGCATTTCTGTAGCCTGCTGCTGCCTTTGCTCCAAAAATGAATGTTCTAGGATAAAAATCCATAGACGGATTTTCCTTAATCTTGTTGTACAGATACATCACATGAAGGATGTTCATGAGCTGTCTCTTGTACTCGTGAAGTCTCTTAACCTGCACATCAAAGATAGAATCCGGATTTACATCAATACCATTGTGCTCCTTGATATACTTTGCTAAACGCACCTTGTTTGCTCTCTTAATCTCAGCAAACTCCTGCTGTGCAACAGGGCTGTCCGCATAAGCCTTGAGCTTTGAAAGCATTGTAAGATCTGTAATCCAGCCGGCTCCTACCTTTTTTGTTGCCCAGTCTGCAAGGAGTGGATTTGCATGGGCTAAGAATCTACGCTGTGTGATTCCGTTTGTCTTGTTATTGAACTTCTCAGGGAACATCTCATAGAAATCATGAAGCTCCTGATTCTTAAGTATCTCTGTGTGAAGCTTTGCAACACCGTTTACAGAATAGCCTGCAACGATAGCCATATTTGCCATCTTGACCTGTCCGTCATAGAGGATAGCCATCTTTCTTACCTTGTCCTCATTGCCAGGATATCTCTCATTAATCAGCATCACAAATCTTCTGTTTATCTCGTCAACAATCTGGTATACACGAGGAAGCAGTCTCTGGAATATCTCAATTGGCCACTTCTCAAGCGCCTCAGCCATGATTGTATGGTTAGTGTAGGCTACACATCTTGTAGTGATATCCCATGCATCATCCCATGACAGATGCTCCTCGTCCACAAGGATTCTCATAAGCTCTGCGACTGCAACTGTAGGGTGAGTATCGTTCATCTGGAAAACGACCTTATTCGGAAGATCTTTTAAATCGCTGTGATGCTTTTTAAACCTTGCAAGTGCACGCTGGATGCTTGCTGATACAAAGAAATACTGCTGCTTTAAGCGAAGCTCCTTGCCCTTTACATGGTTATCGTTTGGATAGAGCACCTCAACAAGGTTTCTTGCAAGATTTTCCTGCTCCACTGCCTTGTCGTAGTCACCCTGGTCAAAGGACTCGAGCGAGAAGCCGTTTTTTGGCTCTGCATCCCATATCATGAGAGAATTGACCACATTGTTGTCATAACCGACTATAGGCATATCATAAGGCACTGCAAGCACCGACTGATAGTCCTTCTGCTCGAAATGAAGCTCTCCGTTTTCATCTGTGCTCTCCTGCACATATCCTCCAAACTTGACCTCATAGCAGTACTCCGGACGACGAAGCTCGAATGGATATCCGTCCTTGAGCCAGTTGTCAGGCACCTCAATCTGGAAGCCGTCTGAAATCTGCTGCTTGAACATACCATATCTGTATCTGATTCCACAGCCGTATGCAGGATATCCAAGTGTGGCAAGTGAATCCATGAAACACGCTGCCAGTCTTCCGAGTCCACCGTTTCCAAGTGCCGGATCAGGCTCCTGGTCCTCAATAGCATTGATATCCACACCAATCTCATTGAGAGCCTCCTTGACCTCCTTGTATGCTGAGAGGTTTATAAGGTTGTTGCCGAGAGCTCTTCCCATCAAAAACTCCATGGACATATAGTAAACAACCTTTGGATCGTCCTTGTCCATCACTCTCTGTGTGGCAATCCACTCATCCATGATGACATCCTTTACGGCCTCTGATACAGCCTGATAAAGTTCCTGCTGTGTGGCATCATCTATAGTCTTACGATATTTATTTTTTAAATTGTCTGATACAGTCTTAATAAACACCTTTTTGCTAAACGTATTATCTCTCATCATATTCCTCCTTATGGCACTAAAAGGGAGCAAATTAATGCTCCCTCTCGTGCAGAGATTATTGTTTTTCAACTGCAAGCTTAACAGCCTCACCATTAATCTTCCAATCCTTTTCATAGCCCTTAAGTTCGCCTGATTTAATTGATACGGCAAGAACCTCGGTCTTGATTTCATCACCAAACTTTTCAAATACATTTGAAAGCTTCTCATCTGCCTCGTATGTCACAGCGATGTGATCCATAACCTCAAAGCCTGCGTCCTTACGCATTGTCTGGATCTTACTGATGATTTCTCTTACGAAACCTTCCTCGATAAGCTCAGGAGTGAGGTTGGTGTCAAGAACAACGGTTATATTGTTGTCAGACTGTGTCACATAGCCCTCCATCTGAGTCATCTCGATAAGTAAATCCTCTTTAGATAATACAACTTCATCGCTAATGCTGTCAAGCTTGAGAGAGCCGGTGCTGTTAAGCTCCTCCATGGCCTTATGACCATCAAGCTCAGCTAAAACTGCCTTAATCTGGCCAAGGAATTTACCATACTTAGGACCCACTGTTCTAAGCTGTGGCTTGAATTTGTAGGTGGTGTAGTGTGATACATCATCAGTGAACTCAACCTCTTTTACGTTGAGCTCGTCTGCGATGATATCCACATAAAATTCATCCAGTTTTTCCGGAGCCTTTACAAACATTTTTCCGATTGGCTGACGGTTTTTGATATTTGCCTCGTTACGGCATGCACGTCCGAGTACTACAACCTTTAGTACCTCATCCATATCAGCTTCGAGCTTTTTGTCAATCAGCTTCTCATCAACTACAGGATAGTCGCACAGATGAATTGACTCCGGTGCGCTCTTGTCGATAGAGCAGACAAGATTTCTGTAGATATCCTCTGTCATGAAAGGAATCATAGGTGCTGCCGCCTTTGATATGGTGACAAGTGCTGTATAAAGTGTCATGTATGCGTTTATCTTGTCCTGCTCCATGCCCTTTGCCCAGAAACGCTCACGGCTGCGGCGTACATACCAGTTACTTAAGTCGTCTACGAACTCCTGAAGGTACTTTGCCGCCTCCGGAATCTTGTAGTTTGACAGGCACTCATCCACGCCTGCCACTGCTGAGTTGAGCTTTGAAAGAATCCACTTGTCCATTACTGCAAGCTTATCATACTCAAGGCTGTATTTTGTAGCATCAAAATTGTCGATATTTGCATAAAGCACGAAGAATGCGTATGTGTTCCAGAGTGTTCCCATAAACTTACGCTGTCCCTCAAGCACGAGCTTTCCTGAAAACTTCTTTGGAATCCATGGAGCTGATGCTGTGTAGAAATACCATCTGATGGCATCTGCACCGTATGTCTCAAGTGCATCAAACGGATCTACAGCGTTGCCCTTTGACTTGGACATCTTCTGTCCGTTCTCATCCTGTACGTGTCCAAGCACGATTACATTCTCATAAGGGGCCTTGTTGAAAAGGAGTGTAGACTCAGCCATGAGTGAATGGAACCATCCACGTGTCTGGTCAACTGCCTCTGAGATAAACTTGGCCGGGAACTGCTTCTCAAATACTTCCTTGTTCTCGAATGGATAGTGGTGCTGTGCAAATGGCATGGCTCCTGAATCAAACCAGCAGTCAAGTACCTCAGGTACACGGTGCATATCCTTGCCACACTCAGGACACTTGATTGTCACAGCGTCGATGTATGGTCTGTGAAGCTCTACCTCTGCAGCCTTTGGATCTCCTGCTTTTTCGGCGAGCTCTGCACGGCTTCCGATACACTCTCTGTGTCCGCATTCACACTCCCAGATATTGAGTGGTGTGCCCCAGTAACGGTTACGTGAAATAGCCCAATCCTGTATATTCTCAAGCCAGTTTCCGAAACGTCCTGAACCGATAGACTCAGGAATCCAGTTTACTGTATTGTTGTTTCTGATAAGATCATCCTTTACTGCTGTCTCCTTGATGTACCATGACTCTCTTGCATAGTAGATAAGAGGCTTGTCACATCTCCAGCAGTGTGGATACTCATGCTCAAATTTCGGAGCATCGAAGAGCTGCTTTCTGCCGCTTAAGTCCTTTAATACCTCAGGATCTGCATCCTTTACCCACATACCGGCAAACGGAGTCTCGGCTGTAAGCTCTCCCTTGTCGTTTACAAACTGTACAAATGGAAGGTCATAATTTCTTCCGACATTGGCATCATCCTCACCAAATGCAGGAGCGATATGAACAATTCCTGTACCGTCTGACATAGTAACATATGTGTCACATGTCACGAAAAAGCCCTTCTTGCCCTGCTTATCGGCAACCTGCTTAGCACAGTCATAAAGCGGCTCATACTCCTTGTACTCAAGGTCCTTTCCTTTGTATGTCTCAAGCACCTCATATGCCTTCTTGCCTGCCTCTGCGTCCTCTTTTGAAAGAAGCTGTGAGAGCACCTTGTCTGCAAGTGCCTCTGCCATATAATATGTGTAGCCATCAACAGCCTTTACCTTTACATATGTGTCATTAGGGTTCACACAGAGTGCCACGTTGCTTGGAAGTGTCCATGGAGTTGTGGTCCATGCGAGGAAATATGCATCCTCTCCTACTACCTTAAAACGTACTACTGCTGATTTTTCTTTAACTGTCTTGTAGCCCTGTGCCACCTCCTGTGCAGAAAGCGGTGTTCCACAACGAGGACAGTAAGGAACAATCTTGAAGCCCTTGTAAAGAAGTCCCTTATTCCAGATTTCCTTGAGAGCCCACCACTCTGACTCAATGAAATTGTCGTCATATGTGACGTATGGATTGTCCATATCAGCCCAGAAACCTACTGTGTTGGAGAAATCCTCCCACATACCCTTGTATTTCCATACAGACTCTTTACATTTCTTGATGAATGGCTCAAGTCCGTAGTTCTCAATCTGATCCTTGCCGTCAAGGCCGAGAAGCTTCTCCACCTCGATCTCAACAGGAAGTCCGTGTGTATCCCAGCCTGCTTTACGTGGCACATATTTGCCCTTCATGGTCTGGAATCTTGGAATCATATCCTTTATGGTACGTGTCTCAACATGTCCGATGTGAGGCTTTCCGTTTGCTGTAGGAGGTCCATCATAGAATGTGTATGTCTCTCCTTCTTTTCTGTTTTCCATAGATTTTCTGAAGATATTGTTCTCTCTCCAGAACTGCTCTGTCTTCTTCTCGCGTTCAACGAAGTTCATATTGGTGTCAACTTTGTTGTACATGACTATCTCTCCTTATTCTATATTGTTCGTGAACATCCCAACATGCACCTCAAATTCGACTCTTACGAGGCTTCCTTGTGGCTTACTCCACTAGAATTTCCGGTTTATGGAATATTCACAAAAAAGGCACACATTCCTGTAATTAGGAACGCGTGCCTGATACGTCTATACCACCTATTACAATGTACTTAAGGGAAATACCCTTGCATACCCGCCCCTGTAACGTAGGGAATACGTCAGAACCTACTCTCGCAACGCTGTATGGCGATTTTAGCCTGCGGCTCAGAAGTGATTTTCAAAACGGCTCTACTCATACCGGCTCTCACCTGCCCCGGCTCTCTTTGACTTTCCTGCCATCTCTACTGTCTTCGTCACTGCCTTTTACTAACTGTGTTTAAGTATATAACTGAAAAGCCACTGTTGTCAAGATGTAATTGATTCTGTAATAATTTGATAATAATTAACTCTAATAAATGCCATCATAATCAAAATTCTGATAATCAAAATCATCATAATCATAAGAATCATAATCATAATCGTAATCCTCATAGGAATCGTCATCATTATAATACTCATAGCCCTCATCAAAGCCCCTCATGAACTCCTTTTCTAAATCTGTGCTTACATTTGCGCCTGCCACAACCCAGAATATGATGCTGACTATAACTGAGATGGCTGCTGTTGCTATACCAACTATACCAAACACCTTGTTGTTGCCCTTTATGATATGTATAATACCAAAAATGATAGCAAGCAGAGCTGTCACATAATTGATGCATGTACAAAACAGTACAATAGATGCGATTCCAAGTACCAGAGAAGCTATACCAAAGCCATTGCTGTTCTTTGGCGGCTGGTTGTATGGATTAGCTCCATACTGTGGCTGATTGTAGGCTGTCTGTCCGTATGCGGTCTGATTGTAGCCACCCTGTCCGTTTGGCTGCTGGCCATACTGCGTCTGTCCGTAAGCTGACTGATTAAATGAGCCCTGAGCATATGTGTTCTGGTTGTATGTACCCTGGGCATTTGGATTCTGATTGTATGTACCCTGATTTGCATAACCATATGCACTGCCCGGATTATTGACATATCCGTCTGTGCTGCCTGTCTGGTCTGATGACTGTCCATATGCATTCCCACTTTCCTGCTGGGATACAGACTGATTATATGTGTCTGCCGGCTGACTGTATGTGTCCTGCGGCTGTCTGAGCCATTTGCTGTTCCTGAAGACTGACCGAATACACCTGTATTGTCCGGTGTGCCTGACGACCGGTTGTCATTGTTCATATAATTGTTATCGTCCATAACTTCCTCCATATATCCTATTGTTTATGTAGCCATTGTGTTATTGTGTTAGAAATATTTTATCATATATTACAATAATGTAAATATTTTTATCATAAAAAATATATAAAAATGGCAGGAGCAAATGCGCCCCTGCCGTAAAAAACATATTACTGCTCTTAGAAATCAAATTTCTGACTAAGCTCTTCCTCACTCTCCTCAACAGAGTTTTTGAGGTCATCCGCAAGCATATAGATATTTTCCAGTACCTTCTTGCACTTTGCCATGCTCTCGACTGTGGTATCAGCCATGCGAAGTCCCTCTGTTGAAGAAGCTGCGACCTCTTCTCCTGTAGCTGAAAGGTGTGTGATATTGTCTGATATGACTGTTGTTGAATCAAGAATCTTTTTGATACTCTCCTCAGCCACATTGATATCCTTCATCAACAGCTCAACGGCCTCTCCCATGGCATTAAACTTGTCTCTTGTATCGTCGATAAGCTCATTCTGCTTCTCTACCGATGATACTGAGTTCTCGATACTCTCGTTGGCACGCCTTGTGTCCTCATTGAGCTTGTTTATAATCTCTGTAATATTGGCTGATGCATCCTTTGTCTGCTCTGAGAGCTGTCTGATTTCATCTGCAACTACCGCAAAGCCCTTTCCTGCTTCACCTGCCCTGGCCGCCTCAATTGAAGCATTGAGAGCAAGCAGATTTGTCTGGTTAGAAATATTGATAATCGACTCAACAAAGCTCTTTACTTCCTCTACCTTAGCTGTAAGACTCTGGATAACTGACACTGTAACATTGCTTGCCTCTGCCACGTTGTGTGCCTGCTCCTTGAGTTCTTCCACAACATCAGCTCCCTGCTTTACGGTCTCATCAGTCTGGCGTGAGGCATCTATCATAGCCTTGATTCCACTTTCTGCATTGTCTGTATTTCCCTGAATATCAACACACATAGCTGCCTGCTTCTGGATAGCCTCCGCAGTGCTCTCTGTGCTGTCTGCTATCTCCTGGATTGAACTATGGCTCACCGCAACAGACTCATCGAGATCATTTAACATGGTCATAGCCTCGTCAAAGTGCTTTGAAATATTCTCCGCAACCATTACCATCTTCTTATTGCTGTCCACCTGTGCCATAGCAGATTCTTTGATTTCTTCCATATTTTCATCGAAGAAATGGGTAAGAAGAATCGTGATGCTGTCTGACGCATATCCCACAAGTACAAGTACAAAAACTGCTATCACATCATTCTGAAGAACTGTACCCCCTATTCCAAGCTGCATTACAAGCCTGATGACGCTGGATATGATTATTACTGCGTTCATCACCATCATCATCTTTATATCCAGATATATCATCGCTGCAATAACAAGCGGCAGGGCATATGTCCATGTACCGATTGTTGAATTGATCAGTGCGATAATAAAATATCCTGCTGTCATGGCGCTTACAAGTATAAGCGCACCTGTTCTGCTGTCTCTTTTTGTAATAAATGCAATTACAGCTATTACTATTACTGCTATTGCCGCAACAAGCTGTATACTTATCCTGGTAATATCAGCATCTTTTGTCCCAACTGCTGCAAATAACGTAAATGCTATATATGCAAATACTATGATTACCGCCAGGAATACACGTTTGTTGGCTCTGTTATACTGTTGACTATTCATAAAATCCCCCTTCTTTTGTTTGAGTTTTTAGAGTAGCTTTATTATACAACATTTTTTTATAATAATCCACTACTATTTAGTGCCAACGTACCATTTTTCTCATTTTGCTCCTGATTTGAAGAAAATTCTCCTTTCAAATAAACATTTACACAAAAACACCCGGCAG
>ENA-OOWA01000279-OOWA01000279.1-human-gut-metagenome-genome-assembly--contig:-NODE-279-length-10949-cov-1.742335_pt1 | contig 10949 bp, 6 predicted proteins | sample MGYA00241404_ERZ501315 | MGnify/ENA primary metagenome ERZ501315 (study PRJEB25962, sample SAMEA2042840) | human gut metagenome | biome: human gut; feature: human-associated habitat; material: faeces...
GAAGGCTGCCGACATAATGATAATAGTCGGAGGGCTGCACAGCTCCAATACTCACAAGCTTAAAGCCATATGCGATGAATATTGCAAATGTTGGCTTGTGGAGGACGCCGAAGGACTGAGGGCATGTGATATTGACTTATCAGGTGCAAAATTTATCGGGATTTCTGCTGGTGCATCGACGCCGGCTTATATAATCAAGGAGGTACAACAGACCATGAGTGAAATGTTGAACAATGTTGACGAAGAATTTAATTTTGAGGAGGAACTGGAAAAGACTCTGAAAAAAATACATACGGGAATGAAGGTTGAGGGCGTTGTCACCGATATCAATAACGGTGAAGTAGCCGTAGATATCGGAACAAAGCACACAGGCTATATTCCTGCATCTGAACTTACAGATGATCCTACTAAGAAGCCAGAGGATATCGTAAAGGTAGGCGACAAGATCGATCTGATCGTTCTTAAGACAAATGACCAGGAGGGTATCGTTACACTTTCTAAGAAGAAGGTTGACGCAGTTCTTGGTTTCCAGAAGATAGTTGAGGCTAAGGAGGCTGACGCTACACTTACAGGTACAGTTACAAACGTTGTTAAGGGCGGTGTACTCGTATCAGCTAACGGTGTTAAGGTATTTATCCCTGCTTCACAGGCAGCTCCAAGAAGAGATTTCGATCTTAACGATCTGCTCAAGCAGTCAGTAAGCTTCAAGATCCTTGAGGTAAACGAGGCTAAGCAGAGAGCAGTTGGTTCTATCCGTGCAGTAGCAAGAGAGGAAAGAGCAGCAGCTCAGGCTAAGTTCTTTGAGACAGCTCAGATCGGTTCTGAGGTAGAGGGTACAGTTAAGTCTATCACAGATTACGGCGTATTCGTAGATCTCGGTGGTGTTGACGGTCTTATCAGGAGAATGGATCTTTCTTGGAACAGGATCAAGCACCCTTCAGACGTTGTTTCTGTTGGCGATAAGATCACTGTTACTATCAAGGATATCGACAGCGAAACAAAGAAGGTTTCATTGACATATAAGAAGGCTTCTGAGAATCCATGGGAGATCTTCAAGGCTAACTATGAGGTAGGTCAGGTAGTTAAGGCTACTGTTGTTTCTATTACAAGCTTTGGTGCTTTTGCACAGATCATCGACGGTATCGACGGTCTTATCCATATCTCTCAGATCGCTAACCAGAGAGTAAACAATGTTGCAGATATCCTTTCTGTAGGTCAGGTAGTTGATTGCCAGATCACAGAGATAGATCTCGACAAGAAGAGGATCAGCCTGTCTATGAGAGCTTTGCTTCCTGCTGATGACGAGGCTTCTGAGGACGCTGAATAAGCAATAAAATTCATGGGGGCGAGTGATCGCCCTCGTTTTTTATTTTCAATGAAATAACGGCAGCTTTGTTCTGTCAAAAAATCCTTAGAAAAAACTAAAGATTTACCGAAAAGACTTAACTTTTTGATTCGTATGTGGTATAATAATATCAGATCAAATAAAGACGAAAGGTTAAATTTATGGATGAAATAAAAAACACGGCAGTTAAAAAACGCAAAAAGAAAAGATCCACTAATCCTGCTGTCAGAGTTCTCAAAATATTAGGCACAGCTTTGCTGTCGATATTCCTGATACTCATTATCACCTGTTCTATATTTGCAACAGTTCTGACTATTTACGTCCTTAACTTTGCAGATACCACAACAACTATCAGCCTGGACAAGACGGAAACAAGCAACATTTCGAGATTTTTGTCTGTCAACCCTGACTATGATGAAGATGATGAGGATTCACAGGAGTATGACCTTTATTATGCTCTGAAAAACAGCAATAAGCACGTTGTATGGGCTGATCTTGAGGATATCCCTCAGTATGTTCAGGACGCTTTTGTGTACACCGAGGACGAGAGATTTTATTCTCATGACGGCGTTGACTTCAAGAGAACGTTCGCTTCATTTGTCAATGTATTCATTCCGATATACGGCGGCAGACAGATAGGTGGTTCGACTATCACTCAGCAGACTATCAAGAACATCACGGGTGATGATTCCAGAGATTCTATCCATGGTATCGAGCGTAAGATACGAGAGATCTTCCGTTCTATCAACGTGGAAAAGACCTACACAAAGGAAGATATTCTCCAAAGTTATCTTAACCTTGTGCCACTGACAACTCAGGAGTATGATATCATCGGAGTTCAGGCTGCTGCAAACTTCTATTTTGGCAAGGACGTAAAGGATCTAAACCTTGCTGAGGCAGCTTCACTTGCGGGTATGACAAGCTGGCCTGCTGCAAACAACCCATATGATAATATGAAAAACAACAAGCTCAGACAGAAGTATACGTTGGATCATATGCTCGATAACGGTGCAATTTCTGAGCAGGAATATAACGAAGCCCTCAACTATGAGCTTAAAATAACAGGCGATATAACCTACACAAGCTCAACTATCTATGAGGACGAAACAAAAGATCAGGGTCCGACATCTTATTTCATGGACGCTGCTATCAATCAGACTATACAGATAATCGCTGACTATTATGGCATTTCATGGGAGGACGCTTCCGCAAGACTTTATGACGGCGGATTTACTGCATATACCACTGTTGACAGAAGTATGCAGAAGAAGGTGGAAAAGGAAATGCAGAAGCAAAGTAATTTCACCACCTATGAAATGAACAAAAAGGACGATACTCTGTGGTCAGGCTTTATCGCTATGGACTACCAGGGCAATGTTAAGGCTATCGTCGGCGGACGTGATAAGAAAGAGGAGTCGAGAGTTTATAATATTGCTACTGATGCCAAACGTTCACCAGGTTCTTGTATCAAGCCTATAGCGTCATACGCTCCAGCGCTGGATCAGGATCTTATGACATGGTCAACCCTGTTCACTGATGAGCCTATCACTATTAAGGTAAAGGGCAAGGACAAAAAGTGGCCTGTAAACTATTCTGAAACAGGCGACAGTGCAAACTGGTCTTATCAGCAGCTTACAACTGTAGAAATGCTCACAAGGTCGCTGAACACTCTTCCTGCACAGCTTATCAAAAAAATGACACCTGCTTATTCCTATAACTTCCTTAAGGAAAAGCTTGACATTACTACGCTTGCAGACTCCGACGCTGACTATTCACCAGTAACTGTCGGCGGTCTTACAAATGGTACTAAGCTTGAGGAGCTTGTAGGCGCTTATATGATATTCGGCAATGGCGGTAAGAAGTATGATGTTACCTACGTTTCAAAGGTAGAGGACGCTGACGGAAACGCTATCTATGAAAAGAGCGACGGATACAAGCAGGCTATCAGCGAGTCTACCGCTTACGTTATGAACAGAATGATGCAGAATGTTATAACTCAGCAGGATGGTACTGGTAGATATGCTAAGCTAAACAATACTGACCTTGTCGGTAAGACAGGTACTTCATCTGACTGGTTTGACCTCTCATTTGTAGGCTGTACTCCTGACTACGTTTCAGGTATCTGGATAGGTTATGAAACCCTGCCACTATTCCTACGAACGAGTATCAGAATATCGGTGCGATTTGGAAGAACGTTTTTGGTGATATCGCTGAGAATGAGAAGCATAAGTCATTTGAAAAGACTTTCAAAATGCCTGATACAGTTGAAAAGCTCACCTACTGCACAAAGACAGGTAAGCTTGCGTCAAATTCATGCTATAGCACGGCAACTGGATATTACAAGAAATCCAACGAGCCTGAGTATTGCAGCGGAAATCATTAAAATTAAAGCCTCCATAACTCTATGGAGGCTTTTTTGAAAGGAAATCATTATGGAAAATAAACTGCGAATGTGCGTTCCATGCCATTTTGGGCTTGAAAGTGTGCTTGCATATGAGATAAAAAAGATAGGCGGAGAAAATCTTACCACAACTGACGGCAAGATAAGCTTTGAAGGTGGCTTTGACGTGCTTGCAAAGGCAAATCTTTGGATTGCCACAGGAGAGCGTGTACTTATCGAGCTTGGCAGCTTTAGAACAGAAAGCTTTGAACAGCTTTTTGACGGTGTTATGAATCTTCCGCTGGAGAACTTTATCGGCAGGGAGGACGCTTTCCCTGTTAAGGGTCATGCCCTTAATTCAAAGCTTCATTCTATCCCTGATTGTCAGAAGATAATCAAAAAAGCCTGCGTTAAAAGACTTGAAAAAGCCTATGGCATAAGCTATTTTGAGGAAACTGCAGCGAAACATCAGATACAGTTTGCTATCCATAAGGACATTGCGACTATCTATCTTGATACATCAGGTGTAGGACTTCATAAGCGTGGCTACAGAAGAAATTCCAACGACGCACCTATCAAGGAAACACTTGCCGCAGGTATAGTTGACCTTGCAAGAGTTCGTGCGGACTCAGTTGTGGTGGATCCTATGTGTGGTTCAGGTACATTTCTTATTGAGTCGGCATACAAGGCACTGAAAGTTGCACCTGGTCTGAGAAGAAATTTTGCGGCAGAGCAGTGGTCACAGATACCTGAAACAGCGTGGCGCAATGCAAGAGCCGAGGCTATGGACGCTATCGATAGGCAGGGTGCATTCAAGGCGTTTGGCTTTGATGTTGATGATATAGCGGTTGAGCTTACAAGAAACAATGCTAAAAAGGCAGGAGTAGGCTCAAAGCTTACAGTAAAACAGCAGGATATCTCAAAATACAGCCAGATAGAGGGTTCGATAACAATTGTCAATCCCCCATATGGCGAGCGTATGCTGGAAATAAAGGAAGCCGAGGAGCTTTATAAGAAAATGGGACAAAGACTTTGCCCGTCAAAGGAGAACCCATGCTATATAATCTCCCCACATGAGGAGTTTGAGGTGTTTTTCGGCAAAAAGGCTGACAAAAAGCGCAAGCTTTACAACGGCATGATAAAATGTAATCTGTATATGTATTTCAAGTGAGGTGCGTGGTGGGTTTGAAATTATCAGAACTTGACGGAATCGTATTCGATATGGACGGCGTTATTTTCGACAGCGAAGTAATAGGTCTTGAAAGCTGGGAGCGCCTTGGGAAGAAATATGGTCTGACCAACGTTCACGAAAATGCTATGAAGTGCATTGGCAGAAGCACTGTTGACACAATGGCTATCCTAGAAGCCGCATATGGTGACAAAGTGTCAATACCCGAACTTTATGACGAAGCAAAAGCCATTTGTGCAGATATTATCGCTGAGCGTGGTTTGCCTCTGAAAAGCGGAGCAAGGGAGTTGCTTTCTTATCTTAAAGAGCGTGATATAAAGGTAGGACTTGCTTCATCAACGTCTTACAAAGGGGTTATCAAAAATCTAAAGGGAGCAGGTCTGCTTGATTATTTCCATGTGGTTATTGGCGGAGATATGATAAAACATTCAAAGCCACAGCCTGAGATATATTTACTTGCCTGTGAGAAGCTGGGAGTAAGGCCTGAGAAAACTGTTGCTGTAGAGGACTCTTACAATGGCATAAAGGCGGCTTACAATGCGAAGATGATACCAATAATGGTGCCAGATCTTATTGCACCGACAGATGAGATATTGTCAATGGTGTACAAGAAAATGGACAGTTTGGACGCTGTCCTTGAATATTTTAAAGCATAAATAAAGCCCCTTGGCTTATCACCGAGGGGCTTTGTTTTAAGTGTGATGAAATAAATGCATTGTACTCGTCAAATTCTCCGCACCCTACTCTAAAAAAACAGACCATGCAAGGGATTTCCATCCCAGCAGGAGCGAATAGACTTTTCTTTGGCAAGCCCTTACGAAAAGAAACACCGCCCTACTCTGCCAAAGTAACGGTGTTTCTTTTCACTAAATCTTTGGGAGAAACCGCTTAACCAATAGGCTTATGCAGTACCCTTTTGTTATTTTCATTATATCACAACGCTAATAAAAAGTCAAGAGCTATAAGTTCAGGGCTATTTCAACTTTCGTGTTGATGTTAACAAACATTTCACAATCAACAAGGTTTTACTTCTACAAAACATCCCCCTTGAATTTATACATAAATAATGTTATACTTGATACATTATAAAGTATATAGGATGTGATAAAATGCTTGGCGTGTGTATGGCATTGATCGATGACGATGACGATATCTCAGCTTTTGAGATACTGTATAAAGAATGTAAAAGTAAAGCATACATAATTGCTTATAATATACTAAAAAACGAAAGCCTTGCAGAGGAATGTGTCTCGGAGGTCTTCTTTTCCGTTGCGAAGAATTTCAAAAAAGTTAACAATTTAACTTCTTACGAAAAGCAGAAATATGTTGTTATTAGTATTAGGAACAGAGCATTTAACATTCTTTCAAAAGAAAAAAATAACAATTCAAATGTGCCCTATGAAGATGATGTATACTTTAATGACAAAGATTACTATGAATTTTCCTACGATCAATGGGTTTGCTGCATAAGAAAATTAAATAAAACTGATAGAGATATACTCTATCTTGTATGCGTCCAGGGAATGGACTATAAAGAAATTGCAGATTCGTTTGGTATCAGTTATGCAGCAGCCAAGCAGCGATATTGGACGGCAAAGAATAATCTGAAAAAGATAATTTTAAAGGAGGGAGAAATATGAACGAAAACACATTGTTTATACAAGCTTTAAATGATGTAATTGATGAAGATTATAATGCCGATGTGGAATCGATCTCATTAAATGATGAACACGAATTTAGTGATAAGCATAATAAGAAAATGAAGAAGCTTATTAAACGGCAAAGCAGGCCATATTTTAATCTTATAAGTACGGCAGGTCGACGGGTTGCGTGTGTTGTTGTTGCAATGATCGTACTTTCTGCCTCAGCGTTAAGTGTCGAAGCGGTTCGTAATGCAGTATATGATTTTATAATAAAAATCTTTTCGAATCACAGTGTTGTAACAACCGAAAGTGGAACGGACGACGGTTATCCGACTTCTATTGAAGAAAAATATTATATTTCAAAGTTGCCTGCCGGTTTTGAACAGACTCAATATGGTGAAACAGATAATAGTATTTCAGTTTTTTATTCAAATGGCAAAAAAGGAATTTTATTTGACCAGAATGTCAAAGGTGATCATAAGATATATATGGATAATGAGCGAACGGATTTTACGAAGATCGAGATCGATGGTCAGGAATATTTGCTCTTTGAATCTGATACTGATGTAACGTGCATTTGGGATAATGGTAGGTATATATTGTCAATTTCCAGCAATCTCGACAAAGAAACTGTTATAGATTTATGCAAGTCTACAAAGTTGCAAAAATAGTCTTACTAATTTGATTTTTTATTGTTATATAGGGTAGAGAGGTCAATTGAAAGGTGGTGAACTTATCTTAGAATAATTAATATATAAAAGACAAATATTGTAAAAAGAAGTTAATAATATGAAAACAACAAACTATCTTGCCGGACTAGCGGCAATAACAATGACATTCACAGGCGTGGCTGCGCCAATATCAGCTTATGCCGATGATATCTCAAAGTCTGCAAGCATTGACTATGCAACATATGGCAACTTTGTGTATATCATAAAAGCTGATAAAACTGCTGATATAGTTGAATACAATGGCAAGGAAGAAAATGTCGTTATCCCTGCTGAGGTCAACGGCTATACTGTTACAGGCATAAGCGGTTGGTCGGGTAAACCTACAAGCTCTCACCCTTTGGGTGCCATAACTGGTGCTTTTAAGAACAACAAGACAATTAAAACCGTAGTCATTCCTGATACAGTAAAATATATAGACGATGAAAGCTTTTATGGCTGCACTGCCCTTGAAAGCGTGATGTGTGGCAATGGTGTTGAAGAAATAGGCGATTATGCCTTTGAAAACTGCACTTCACTTTCCAAGGTATACATACCTGTAAGTGTAAAGAAAATAGGCGCTGAGGCTTTTGGTTATACTTTCGGCTCAGAACTTACACTTAATAAAAACTTCTCAATGACCTGCTCTAAGGATAGTGCCGCTGAAAAGTATGCAAAAGAAAATGGTATTACATATGACACATATCAGGTAAAAATTGACGAGCTTGCCGTTTCAGGTATTGAGGACAAAGAGTACACAGGTAAGCCTGTTACGCAGAATATAGTTATCAAAAATGGCAGTGTCGTCCTTGATGAGGGTGTTGACTATACTGTTACTTATTCTGCAAACACAAAGGTAGGCACTGTTGAAGTCACCATAACAGGAACAGGTTCATATATCGGCGAGATAAAGTCAAGCTTTGATATACTGCCTGCAAAACAGCAGATACAGAAGCTTGAAACACGCTTCAAAGGCTTTTTCATAGACTGGGCGCAGAAAGGCTCTGCAACAGGATATGAGATAGAATATAGCACAAATGCTGATTTTAAGGACAGCACGGTTAAAAAGCTTACCGCAAACAAGCCTGATACTCTCACCATAAGCGGTCTGACAGCAGGAAATAAATATTATGTTCGTGTACGTTCCTACACAAACGTTGGCGAAAAGGTATACTATGGAGCATGGTCAGACAGCAAAAATGTTACCGCCGCAAAGTATGACATTACAAAGTCAGCTATCTCAGGTATTTCTACAAAGGCATACACAGGAAAGAATATCACTCAGAGCGTAAAGGTAAAATACAACGGCAAGACGCTTAAAAGCGGCACAGATTACACAGTTTCATATTCAAGCAACAAAAATGTAGGAACAGCCACAGTAAAGATAACAGGCAAAGGACAATACGGCGGAACTGTCAGCAAGACATTCAAGATAAACCCTGCCAAGCAGAAGATACAGAAGCTCACAGCGAAGTCAAAGGCTTTCTTTATTGACTGGGCGCAGAAAGGCTCTGCAACAGGTTATGAGGTGCAGTACGCCACAAACTCTAAGTTTACAGGCGCAAAGAAGCTTGATGTTGCAAACAACAAGACCGACAAAATGACGATTTCAAAGCTTTTGGCAAATAAGAAACACTATGTTAAGGTACGTTCCTATACGCTTGTAAAGGGTACTAAATATTATGGAGAATGGTCGGCTGTTAAGAGTGTGACAACGAAGAAGTAATATGCTTATAAACCAAAGTCATTTTTTCTTATAATAAATTTTCGCCGACAATACACTATGTAACTGGTCCTTCGACCCGCTCGTCATTAAATATGATTCAAAATCTTATGGATTCGTACAAACAGATATCAGGAGCTAATATTGATAGGTTAAAATTAGGACTGTTCTAAATAGAATAAGGGGCTGTAAAAAAAGTCCCCAAGAAAAAAGGCTGCGATCTTGCCAAGAAGCAAGACAGCAGTCTTTTTTGTGGTATAATTAAAGTATCATGAATAACCAACCACAAGAATATTATACACCATATCAATTAAAATTTCCAATAGAAATTGAAAAAATAATTGAAACAACTGACCCGGTATATACATTTTGTGAAGTGATGAATCATATTGACCTGAGTAAATACCTGACGACTGAGGACCGCAGGACAGGCCGTCCAAGATATGAAGAAGAAACTTTGCTGAAAGTAATACTGTTTGCATTTATGGAAAACGGATACGAATCATTGCGAAAAATAGAAAAACTCTGCAAAACCGATATTCGCTTTATGTGGCTGCTGCAGGATAATCCTCCGCCAAGCCACTCGACAATAGGCAATTTTATGAACAATGTCCTAAATAGAAAAATAGATGAGATCTTTGCGGATATCAACAGTTACATTTTTACGGTGGAAAATGTTGACCTCAACCACGTTTACATAGACGGAACAAAGATAGAAGCCAACGCAAACAAATACAGCTGGGTATGGAAAAAAAGCTGTGAGAAAAACCGTCTGAAGGTATTTGCAAGGATAACAGAATTGCTTGGTGAAATGAATGAAAAGATCTCTTCATTCTGCGTAAAATTCGGCATTCGTGAAGAATATGCTATTGAGTATTTAGAGCAAATACAGCAGCAATATGTAAAGCTTTGCGGCTTTGACCCGGAAACTGCAATTCGGGGACGGGGACATCATAAAACAATTGAACAGAGGCATTATGACAAGCTTTCGGAATACATTTCAAGGCTAAAAAAGTATGCAGAACACATAAAGATATGCGGAGATGAACGCAATAGTTACTCCAAGACCGATCGTGACGCAACATTTATGCGTATGAAAAAGGACTATATGGGTAACGATCAGCTTCTTCCGGGCTACAATATCCAATTAGGTGTCTGTGATGAATATATCGCAGTATTCGACGTAAAACAATATGCGTCTGATATGGAATGTTTCAAGCCTTTGATAGAAAAGTTCAATCAGATATACGAAAAATATCCTGAATATCCGGTAGCAGACGCAGGATACGGCAGCTTTAATAATTATCTGTATTGTGAAGAACACGGCATGAAAAAATACATGAAATTTACTATGTATGAAAAGGAAAGCAAGGACAAAAAATATCGTGATGATCCGTACAGAGCAGTAAATTTTCCGATAGATACAGATGGCGATCCAATGTGTCCTAACGGAAAAAAGTTTCATTATCTTTACAGCAGACCTGTAAGAGGAAACAAATATGGCAGAACAGAAGAATTTTATCAATGTGAAGATTGCAGTAATTGTCTGCAAAAAGAAAAATGCTGTAAGTGCAAAGGGAACCGTAAAATTCGCTTGAATGAAGAACTGACAAAGTTTCACAAGGAAGTGCTCTGCAATCTGAACAGCATTCACGGAGCACTGCTGCGTATGAACCGAAGTATCCAGTCGGAAGGTGCAAACGGCATTATCAAGTGGAACAGGTCATATACCAGAGCTCGCAGAAGAGGATCAAAAGCCTTGAATTTAGAAATTGCGATGATTTGCTGTGGTTTTAATCTTCATAAATTCCACTTGAAAAAGCCTGCAATAAAAAAAGCGGCATAAATTTAAAATATTTTCCACATTTTTAACACGGCAAAAACGCAGTTTTTGTGCCGCTGTGTTTGCTGTACCCAAAATTCAGCCAAAATAGTTATTTTTGCGATCTGGCATAAAAAAGA
>ENA-OOWA01000286-OOWA01000286.1-human-gut-metagenome-genome-assembly--contig:-NODE-286-length-10900-cov-2.004979_pt1 | contig 10900 bp, 8 predicted proteins | sample MGYA00241404_ERZ501315 | MGnify/ENA primary metagenome ERZ501315 (study PRJEB25962, sample SAMEA2042840) | human gut metagenome | biome: human gut; feature: human-associated habitat; material: faeces...
CTGCCTCTGTTTTTTATTTGACTACGAAATAAATATACCCACCATAGGTTAAAAGGAGCAGTATTCCTTGCCATCTTTGAAATTTTTGCGTTATTATCGTCGGCAAAACCGCAATGCAAATAACTATAAGGCATATTTTCATATCCATGCTTACGCTTGATGCAGAAACGGCAAGTTCACCGCTACCTCTTGCTATTGAAATTAATGAGCAAAGCGGAAGAATTAATGTTAAATCAATAATGTTTGCACCGAGTATGTTGCCTGCAGAAAGTGTTCCGGATTTCTTTTTGAGCGCCGACAGCGCCGTTACAAGTTCCGGCAGGGAAGTGCCTATTGCAACTGCAATTACGCTTATCACCCTTTGCGAAATGTGTAAGTTTTTTGCTATTTGAGTTCCTTGCGATACAAGAAGTCTTGCGCCTATAACTATTCCTATTGCGCCGAAAATAAACAAAACAGTACAAAGCACTTTTTCTTTTACTGTAAACGTTTTATCGTTTTCATCGTTTTTTACTTCTTTTTTTATGCTTTTTATGTTTTCAAAAATAAATACTGCAAATACTGATATTAAAAGCGTAACACCTAATGCAGACAAAAAATAATATTCTTTGCTTTCGCCTTTAAATTGTAATGTTTGTTTTTTTGTGATAACACAGCCTATTATTAAAGATATAATTGCTAAAATCATTGAAATACCTTTAAAGAAAATGTCACGCCTTTTTATTTCAAAGGGCATAAAGGTTATGAAAAGTCCTAATATCAGTGCAGTGTTTGCCGTGACCGAGCCTATTGCATTACCGACTGCCATATCGACGTTTTTGGTTACGGTTGCCTGAACGCTTACTATTATTTCAGGCAGAGTTGTAGCAATTGAAACGATTGTTGCGCCAATTATAAAATTAGGTATTTTAAGCATTTTTGCCGCTTGCGTTGCACTGTCTACAAAAATATCTCCGCCCTTGATTATTAAAAAAAGTCCGATAATAAAAAAGGTGTATGTAAAAATATTCGCCATATCTGTCCGCCTTAAAATTTAGTTGTGTTAAATGCTTATATATGTTATAATATTTCAGTTAATTAATATATGAGGTGACGTTATGTCTAAAAACAAAAAATTCACTCCTTTAATATTTATTCCTATTGCAGTGGCAGTATTCGTGTTAATCTTTCTTGCCGTAAGCGGTCATTTAACTAAAACCGAGGATATAAAAAAGCCTACTGCCGAAACTTCAATTTCAGTCGTTAATGATGAAACGACTGAGCCTACAAGCGCTAATACCGACGGTAAGGTTACTCTTTGCGCAGTTGGCGATAATCTTATTCACAACACCTTGATTGATGCAGGTAAGCAGGAGGACGGAAGCTACGACTATACTTGCCTTTATAAAAATATTGCTCCCGTTATTCAAAAATATGATATGTCCGTAATTGACCAGGAAACAGTTTTGGGCGGCTCTGAATTTGAATATACCGGTTATCCTGTTTTTAATTCTCCGCAAGAAATCGGCGACGCTGCTATTAAGGCAGGTTTTGATATTTTCAATTGCGCAAATAATCATATTATGGATAAAGGCTCTCAGGGCGTTATGAATGAAATTGATTATTTCAAAAAGCAAAAGGATATTGTTTATCTTGGCATTAACGAGGACGAGCAGAGTTATAACACTGTTAAATATTATGTAAAAAACAATATAACATTTGCGCTTCTTAATTATACCTATGGCACAAACGGTATTGACTTGCCAAGCGATAAGCCGTGGCTTGTTAATTTGATGAATAAGGACAAGGTTACTAAGGATATAAAAGAGGCAAGGGAAAACGCCGACGTTGTAATCGTGTTCCCTCATTGGGGGACGGAAAATAGCTTTGGTATATCTGATTATCAAAAGGAATATACCGAGCTTTTCAGTTCTCTCGGAGTTGACCTTGTTATCGGTTGTCACCCTCACGTTATTCAGCCGGTTAAAGAGGTTACTAATGACAAGGGGCATAAAATGCTTGTCTATTATTCTCTCGGTAATTTCATTTCTCATCAAATTGAAATTGACCAACTTTGCGGCGGTATGGCAAGTGTTGATATTGAAAAGAAAAACGGCGAAATTACAATTGAGGGCAAACTTGTACCGATTGTAACTCATTACAGCAGAACTGACAGCGGCAAATTTACATTTGATGTCTATAAGCTTAGTGATTATAATGAAGAGCTTGCCTCCTCGCATTCTCAAAAGGGCGGCACACCCGAATATTATAATAAGCTTGTTAAAAAGGTTGTGGATGAAAAATACCTCGATTTATCGAAATAGTCTATTTTTTGTCATTTTGTATAAAAACTCTTAACATGAATTATTGCTCATGTAGTAAATTGACAAAATTGTATAAAATCGTTGACAAACGTAAATTTGCTGACTATAATGAAATTGTAGTAAGAACAAAGGTGTTCCGAGTGAATTCGGAGCGCCTGTTTTTTTGCTTTATTTTATTAAAACGAATTCTTAAGAGAGGAGTATTTACTATGAGTAAGTACACAAAGGAAGAAATCCTTAAAAGCGCACAGGAAAACGGCGTAGAATTTATCAGACTTCAGTTTACAGACGTTTTCGGCATTATGAAAAACGTTGCTATCACAAGCTCACAGCTTGAAAAAGCACTTGATAATGAGTGTATGTTTGATGGCTCGTCAATTGACGGCTTCGTAAGAATCAACGAAAGTGATATGTATCTTCATCCTGATTATGATACATGGACAATTTTCCCTTGGAGAAAGCACCAGAACGCTCAGACAGCTCGTCTTATTTGCTCTGTTTATTGTGCAGATAATGAGACTCCGTTCCTTGGCGACCCAAGAAACGTTCTTCAGAAGGTTATGAATGAGGCTGCTGAAATGGGTTACAGCTTTAACGTTGGTCCTGAATGTGAGTTTTTCCTCTTTAAGCTTGATGAGGACGGTAATCCGACAACTACAACAGGTGATGAGGGCGGTTACTTTGACCTTAACCCAATCGACCATGGCGAAAACTGCCGTCGTGATATTTGCCTTGCTCTTGAGGAAATGGGATATACAATTGAAGCATCTCACCATGAGGTTGCTCAGGGACAGCACGAAATTGATTTCAAATTTGATGAGGTTATGACAAGTGCTGACCGTGTAATGACATTTAAGCACGTTGTTAAAACTTATGCTACAAAGCATGGCCTTCATGCAACATTTATGCCAAAGCCGATTTACGGTATTAACGGTTCAGGTATGCATACTAATATGTCACTTATGACTAAAAATGCTGAGGGCAAAACAATTAATGCTTTCTATGATTCTGAAAGTGAAGACGGTCTCAGCGAGGTTGCTCATTACTTTATCGGCGGACTTCTTAAGCACGTTAAAGGTATTGCCGCTTATTCAAACCCGACTGTAAATTCATATAAGAGACTTGTACCGGGCTATGAAGCTCCTACTTATATCGTTTGGTCAGCATCTAACCGTTCTTGTCTTGTTCGTATTCCTGCCGCAAGAGGTATGGGTACTCGTGTTGAACTTCGTTGTCCTGACCCAACCTGCAATCCTTATCTTGAAATGGCACTTTGCCTTGCAGCCGGTCTTGACGGAATTAAAAACAAAATTGTTCCTGCTCCGGCAGTAGATTATAATGTATTTGACCTTTCAAATGAAGAACTTGAAGAAAGAGGTATTGATTGTCTTCCAGGCTCACTTGAAGAGGCTGTTAAGGCTTCAGAGGCTGACCCATTTGTTAAGGAAACAGTAGGCGAACACGTATTCAACGCATACACAGAAGGCAAGAAAGCTGAATGGGACGAATACAGAACAAAGGTTTCACAGTGGGAAATCGACAGATATATGGTTAATTATTAATTTTTACTTAACCCTCTCTTATGGCATTTATGCCATTTAGCCAAGCCGATATCATTTCGGTGTCGGTTTGGCTTATTTTTTCAGCACAATGGGGTGCGACAATGCGATTGCATTTGCCGCACCCTGTTTTTTTATTTCTTTTTGTCATTACAAACTATATAATTTGAGGAGGAAGGATAAATGGACATAACATCTATTCTTGAAAAGGTCGACAGCGAAATGTTCGGCATTTGGTTTTTGATTGGTGCGGCTCTCGTTTTCTTTATGCAATGCGGTTTTGCTATGGTTGAAACGGGATTTACACGTGCAAAAAATGCGGGCAATATTATAATGAAAAATCTTATGGATTTTTGCATCGGTACTCCGATGTTTATATTGCTCGGCTTTGGTCTTATGATGGGTGAAGAGGTCTTAGGCGGCTTTTGCGGTATGCCAACCTTGGGCGTTTTCACAAATTATCAAAACTTTGATTGGTCAAACTTTGTGTTTAACCTTGTGTTCTGTGCTACAGCGGCAACTATTGTTTCCGGTTCAATGGCGGAGCGTACAAAGTTTTCAAGCTATTGTATTTATTCGGCAGTAATTTCTGCTGTTGTTTATCCAATCGAGGCAGGTTGGATTTGGAATCCAAACGGTTGGCTTGCTAATCTTGGCTTCCATGATTTTGCAGGCTCTTGCGCTATTCATACGGTTGGCGGTATAACTGCATTTATCGGCGCAATTATGGTCGGTCCCCGTATCGGTAAATATGTTGAGGATAAAAAAACAGGTAAAAAGGTAGCAAAGGCAATTCCGGGTCACTCACTTACTCTCGGCGCACTCGGTGTATTTATCCTTTGGTTTGGATGGTACGGTTTCAACGGTGCAGCAGCAAAGAGCGGACCTCAGCTTGCTTCTATCTTTTTAACAACAACATGTGCACCTGCTATCGCAACTTGTGTAACTATGATTTTCACTTGGATTAAAAACGGTAAGCCGGACGTTTCAATGTCGCTTAATGCTTCACTTGCAGGTCTTGTTGCAGTAACAGCAGGATGTGATGTTGTCGATGCTCTCGGTTCTTGCCTTATCGGTGCGGTTTCCGGTATCCTCGTAGTTGTTGCTGTTGAATTTATTGATATTAAGCTTAAGGTCGACGACCCTGTAGGTGCCGTAGCAGTTCACTGTGTAAACGGTATGTGGGGCACAATTGCAGTAGGTCTTTTCGCAACAACTTCTGTTCCGGGCAACGATTCGTTTAAAGGTCTTTTCTACGGCGGTGGTGTACATCATTTGTTAATCCAGTTACTTGGTATCGTATGTATTGCAGGCTGGACAATTGTTACAATGACAATCGTATTCCTTATTATTAAGAAAACTAACGGACTGCGTGTATCTGAGGATGAAGAAATCAAGGGTCTTGACGCTACAGAACATAATCTTCCGTCAGCTTATGCAGACTTTATGCCGGCTATGGCATTTGCTACATCGTCATCAATTAAAGCTTCTGCCCCTAAGGCAAGTGTTCCGGCTTCGCCTCTTGCACCTGTCGAAAAGGCAGTTGAGGTTGAAACTTATACAACTAAAAAATCGCCTGAGCTTTCAAAGGTAGTTATGATATTTAATCCTGCAAAATTTGAAGATATCAAAACTGCTATGAATTCGATAGGCATCACCGGAATGACCGTAACAAATGTAATGGGTTGCGGTACTCAAAAGGGCCATATCAGAAAATATCGTGGTATTGAAATTGAAGAAATGAATCTCAATCCAAAAATGAAGCTTGAAATGGTTGTTTCGGCAGTGCCTGTTGAAAAGGTTATTGAAACTGCAAGAGACGTTCTTTATACAGGTAATATCGGTGACGGTAAAATATTTATATATGATGTGGAGGATGCCGTAAAGGTTCGTACAGGCGAGCGTGGATATGACGCTTTGCAGGGCGAAGATGATGTTTAATACTTGTTTAATTTAATCCCTTACAAATATTTGTATTTGTTATTTTCTACCTAAAAAAAGCAGGATTGCAATTGCAGTCCTGCTTTTTCATTGCATAATTATAATATGGTATTCATTAGAATACGCATAAGTATACGATAATGTTGACAAATACTGTGATATTATACATAAATAAAGCGAAAAATTGCTTTAATTTTGTAATTTGTATAATTGACTACAGTGCATTATTTATTGTAAAATTAATTAAACGGTGATATTTAATGAACATAATGTTCATAAATTTTATATTATCATTTCTATTTAACTTAAGGAGAGGATATTATGTTGAAAGAGGGAGAAATCAGGATTCCGTCAGGCTGTGCCATTGCCGCAATAATCGACAGAAAAGGCAATCGTATCAACGGTTCGGAAATTATTAAATCTATCGCTCTTATGCATGACAGGTCTAACGGTCTCGGCGGCGGATTTGCGGCTTACGGCATTTACCCTGAACACAAAGACGAATACGCAATTCACGTTTTCTATGATTCTAACGAAGCAAAAAAACAATGTGAGGATTTTCTTTTTAGGCATTTCAATATTGATGTTGCTGAAAGAATACCTACCCGTCAGGTACCGAGTATTGAAAAAGGACCTGATATTTGGAGATATTTCGGCAAGGCTAACCGTGTTCGTATGAAGGATGCACGTCAGGATGAACTTGAATATGTTGCTCAGTGCGTAACCAAGGTTAACAACGCTATTGACGGCGCATATATTTTTTCAAGTGGTAAAAATATGGGCTGTTTTAAAGCAGTAGGATATCCTGAGGATGTTGGCGAGTTTTATATGCTTGACCAATATGAGGCGTATATTTGGACTGCTCACGGCAGATTTCCAACCAACACCCCAGGCTGGTGGGGCGGTGCTCATCCGTTTAATATTCTTGACTGGTCAATCGTTCATAACGGCGAAATTTCTTCTTATGACACTAACCGCAGATATATTGAGCAGTTTGGCTATATATGCACAATGCAGACAGATACCGAAGTTATCACTTATCTTTTTGACCACCTTTTGCGCCACCATAATCTTCCTATCGAGGTTGCCGCTGATGTTCTTACAGCGCCTGAATGGGAGGAGATAGATAAAATGGACGATGACAGAAAGGAATATTTCACAAATCTTCGTTCAATTTATAACGGCGCTCTCGTAAACGGTCCTTTCTCCGTAATTCTCGGTTCTAACAAAGGGCTTCTTGCTATTAATGATAGACTTAAGCTTCGTTCGCTTACTGCGGCAACAAAGGGCAATAGGGCATATTTTGCTTCTGAGGAATCGGCTATCAGAATTATTTGCCCTGATCCTGAAAAGGTATGGTCTGTTTCAGGCGCCGAGCCTGTATTTATTCCGCTCGAAATTGATGATGAGGAGGTTGAGGACTGATGATTAATTATATTCCACGTAAATTTACTGTTATTCGTGATAGAGAATTATGTATTAACTGCGGCTGTTGTGTTCGTCAGTGCTCAAACGAATGTCACTATTTTGATGAGGACGGCAAAACCGTATTGGTTAATTCAAAAAATTGCGTTGCGTGTCACAGGTGTGTTGACCTTTGTCCTACAGGTGCGCTTCGCATAGAAAAATATGTTTGCGATTATCGTGATAATGCAAACTGGACTCCTACTTATCAGCAAGAAATTTGCCGTCAGGCAGATACAGGCTCTGTTCTTCTTTCGGCAATGGGTAATCCTAAGCCTTATCCTATTTATTGGGATAAAATCTTGCTTAATGCATCGCAAGTAACTAATCCGTCTATCGACCCGCTTCGTGAGCCTATGGAAATTCGTACTATTTTAGGTCGTAAGCCTAATAAGCTTGAGGTTGAAAGAAAGGGTAAATCAATTACTAAAATGCCGCCTCAGGTTATGCTTGAAACACCTATAATGTTTTCTGCTATGAGTTTTGGCTCAATCTCTCTTAATGCTCAAAAATCGCTTGCAATGGCGGCTGTTGAGCTTGGAACGCTTTTTAATACAGGTGAAGGCGGACTTCATCCTGATTTGCGTTCTTTTGGCGATTATGCAGTTGTTCAGGTCGCTTCCGGTCGTTTTGGCGTTCATAAGGATTATCTTAATAATTCTAAATTTATTGAAATCAAAATCGGTCAAGGTGCTAAGCCGGGTATCGGCGGTCACCTCCCCGGTGAAAAAGTTAATGTAGAGGTATCAAATGCACGTATGATTCCTGAGGGCTCAGATGCTATTTCTCCTGCTCCTCACCACGATATTTATTCTATTGAGGATTTGCGTCAGCTTATTTGGTCGCTTAAGCAGGCAACTCATAATAAAAAGCCTGTTTCCGTTAAAATTGCCGCAGTACATAATGTTGCCGCAATTGCTTCCGGTGTTGCAAGAGCAGGTGCAGATATTGTTGTAATTGACGGCTTTAGAGGCGGGACGGGTGCCGCACCTACAAGAATAAGAGATAATGTAGGTATTCCTATTGAACTTGCACTTGCAGCAGCTGACCAAAGGCTCCGTGACGAGGGTATTCGTTCAACTGTTTCTCTTGTTGCCGCAGGTTCTTTCCGTTGTTCATCCGATATTGTTAAAGCAATTGCTCTCGGTGCAGATGCTTGCTATGTTGCTTCTGCTCCCCTTATTGCAATGGGCTGCCATATGTGCCAAACATGTAATACCGGTAAGTGTAATTGGGGTATTGCTACTCAGCGTCCTGACCTTACACGTCGTCTTAATCCTGAAATCGCACATAAAAGGGTAATCAATTTAATAAACGCTTGGAATCACGAAATTAAAGAAATTATGGGCGGTATGGGTATCAATTCTATTGACTCGCTTCGTGGTAACAGACTTATGCTTCGTGGTATCGGTCTTAGTGATAAAGAACTTGAAATACTCGGTATTAAGCATGCCGGCGAATAAGGAGGGCATAGATATGAAAAAAGTTTTCGCACGAGAAGAACTTTGCATAAACTGCCGCCTTTGCGAAGTTTATTGCAAAACAGCTCATTCAAAATCTAAAGACGTAGTTAAAGCATATAAATCGGAAAATCCTGAACCTGTAAGCAGAATTTCTGTTTTCGGCGATAAGGTCGCTTCCGTTGCAGTCAATTGCCGCCATTGCGATGACCCTGCATGTGTTAAGGCTTGCATTACAGGCGCAATGACTAAGGATAAAAAAACAGGCATTGTATCTGTTAATGAGGATAAGTGCATAGGCTGTATGACTTGCCTTGCAGTTTGCCCAATCGGTTGTATTAAGCAGGGTAATATTGCATATAAGTGTGACCTTTGTCAGGGCGAAGAACCGGCTTGTGTTAAAAACTGCCCTAATAATGCTTTGCTCTGGCTTGAGGTAGGAGGTGCTAAATAATGAATTATGTTATTGTAGGCGCTTGCGCCGCAGGTCTTGCTACTGCTGAGGCTGTCAGAAAAGCCGATGCCAAGGGTAATATCACAATGCTTACAGAGGAGGCTTATTTTCCTTATTCACGCCCTTCTATCAGCTATTTTCTTAAGGGCAAGGTTAAGGAAAGCGATATGGCTCTTCGTAAGCCGTCTTTTTATAAAACAAATAATATAAATGTTATTACAAACGCTAAGGTAACCTCTATTGACAGAAAAAATAAAACTGTTAAGGTCGGCAAAAAATCATACCCTTATGATAAACTTTGCCTCGCAACAGGTTCAAAGCCGTTCGTGCCTCCTATGGAAAATGTTGAGGGCAAGGAAAATGCGGTTACATTTCTTGATTTAGCTTCTGCAAAGGAGCTTAAATCTCTTGCAAATGAAAATACAAAAGCTGTTGTAATCGGTGCAGGTCTTATCGGTATGAAAGCTGCTGAGGGTCTTGTTAAAATATGCAAAAGCGTAGATGTTGTTGAACTTGCACCGAGAGTTTTACCGTCAATTCTTGATAAAACTTCTGCACGTCAAGTTAAAAAGCATTTGGAAAATAACGGCATTAAATTTCATTTGGAAAATACTGTTGTTAAGGCTCAGTCAAAGGGTAAGCATATTACAGGCGTAACTCTTAAAGACGGCAAAACATTAAAATGCGATTTGCTTGTTCTTGCAGTCGGTGTAAGACCTCAGTGCGAACTTGCCGAAAGCGCAGGGCTTGAGGTGAACAGGGGCATTATTACCGATATTCACACTATGCAAACGAGCGATAAGGATATCTATGCGGCAGGTGACTGCACCGTATCTGTTGATATGCTTGACGGTTCAAAAAAAATTATTGCTCTTTGGCCTAACGCAGTGCAGCAGGGCAGAGTTGCCGGCTATCAAATGGCAAGTGAAAGCAATACTGTAGACGGTACTTATTCTGTAAACGCTATTGACTTTTTCGGTCTTCGTATTTGCACCTGCGGCCTTATCAATGCTCAAGGTGAGCAATATTTTGATAAAATTAAATCTGACGGCGATGTATATAAAAGGCTTGTATTTGAGGGTGACAGGCTTGTAGGCTTTGTTCTTATCAATTCAAGCGAAAATGCAGGTATTTATACAAATCTTATTTCAAATAAGGTTGACCTTTCTACTCTTGAAGGCGATATTATGGAAACACCGTCAATATTTTTGTTTGATAAGGATACAAGAATTCAAAAGCTGAGAGGAGGCATTTTGTTATGATTATCGAAGCAGGACTTACTCGATATGAAGCAGTAAATAAGGAAATTGAAAAGCAACTTGAAAAGCAAAATAAGGTTACTGTTAAAGATGTCAACGGTCAGCGTTATATCGGTTGCGCTCTCGATGAGGGCAAAACAATTGAGGTTTACGGCACTCCGGGCAACGATATGGCTTGCTATTTAAACGGCGGCAGGGTTGTTGTTTTCGGAAATTGTCAGGACGCAGTCGGCAATACAATGGGCGGCGGCGAAATTGTTGTTCACGGTCACTCCGGTGACGCTATGGGCTACGGTATGCGTGACGGCCAAATTTATATCCGTGATAACGTTGCTTGCCGTGGCGGTATTCATATGAAAGAATTTAGGCAAATGCGCCCTGTTCTTGTTATCGGTAAAAATGCCGGCTCGTTTCTCGGCGAATATATGGCGGGTGGCACTATCGTATTGTTGGGCCTTGA
>ENA-OOWA01000288-OOWA01000288.1-human-gut-metagenome-genome-assembly--contig:-NODE-288-length-10775-cov-3.539646_pt1 | contig 10775 bp, 8 predicted proteins | sample MGYA00241404_ERZ501315 | MGnify/ENA primary metagenome ERZ501315 (study PRJEB25962, sample SAMEA2042840) | human gut metagenome | biome: human gut; feature: human-associated habitat; material: faeces...
ATTGAGCTGCAAATTTTTGTTATTATTATATAGATATGTCTATCCAAGCAAAGCCTTATCAGAAGCAAATTCCTCGCCGGAAACCTCCTCAAACTTCATGAGCAGATCCTCCACAGTGAGGTTTTTCTTTTCCTCGCCTGAAATATTAAGGACAACCTGTCCGTTATTCATCATGATGAGTCTGTTGCCGTGAGCGATGGCATCACGCATGTTGTGTGTGACCATCATGGCTGTCAGGCTGTTCTCCTTGATGATTTTGTCTGTGAGAGTGAGCACCTTTGCGGCTGTCTTAGGGTCTAGAGCAGCGGTGTGCTCATCCAAAAGCAGCACCTTCGGCTTCTGGAGTGAAGCCATGAGCAGTGTAACAGCCTGACGCTGTCCACCTGAGAGCAGACCAACCTTTGATGTCATTCGATCCTCGAGTCCCAGGTCAAGCTCCTTTAAAAGCTCGTGGAAATGCTCCTTTTCAGCCTTTGTGATACCCCAGCCAAGACCACGGCGCTTTCCGCGGCGCGCTGCAAGTGCGAGGTTTTCATCAATCTGCATGGTTGCGGTAGTTCCTGTCATTGGATCCTGGAACACACGTCCCAGAAATGATGCACGCTTGAACTCAGGAAGTCCTGTGACATCCACTCCATCGATGAGAATTGAACCATCGTCCACAGGCCATGTGCCTGCAACAGCATTGAGCATGGTAGATTTTCCGGCACCGTTTCCACCGATAACAGTGACGAAATCGCCCTCCTCAAGCTTTAGGTTTACACCATTAAGGGCATGCTTTTCATTGATTGTGCCCGGATTGAAGGTTTTATGTACGTTTCTAATCTCTAGCATTTATTTGCCCTCCTTTGCGTTAAGTGCTGCGGCAGAGCGCTTGCCTGCCTTTTTGAAGGAGGCCTTGCTCTTGCCCTTCAGGTAAGGCACCGCAAGGAAAATTGCCACGATGATTGCAGTGAAGAGCTTTAAGTCATCACTTGGCATCTGCAGCCACAGAACAATTCCGATTACAATGTAGTAAACAATTCCACCAAATATGACAAAGATAAGTTTTCCCATGAAATTCATGTGCTTTCCGAGGATTGCATCGCCGAGCACCTCACCGATGATAACGGCGGCAAGACCGATGACGATTCCACCACGGCCCATGTTTACATCGGAAAAGCCTGAGTACTGTGAAAGCAGACCGCCTGAGAGCGCTACAATTGCATTTGAAAGCGCAAGACCGATGAGCTTCATGTTGTCGATGTTGATACCCTGAGCCTTGCTCATTGCAGGGTTGCAGCCAGTGGCACGGATAGCAGAGCCCTGCTCTGTTCCGAAATACCAGTAAAGCACCGCGATAATTACAACCGAGAAAATCACACCGACAATTATCGCATGTGTCAGATTACGTGATGAAAGCACCAGATTATATTTATCTGCGCTAAGTGCCTGGTTGGCGTGGCGCTGCATGATATTTAAGTTGATAGAGTAGAGAGCTATCTGTGTAAGGATTCCTGCCAGAATCGGAGGAATGCCGAGCTTTGTATGTAAGAGACCGGTGCAGAGTCCTGCGAGCAGACCGGCAATACATGCGCAAAGCAGTGAAACCCAGATATTGTAGCCGTTAATCGTCATCATAACGGTTACGGCACCACCTGTTGCAAATGAGCCATCAACCGTCAGATCTGCGAAGTCCAGCAGTCTGAAGGTGATATAAACACCGAGTGCCATGATACCCCAAATCAGACCCTGGGCTATATTGCCCGGAAGGGCATTGGTGAATGCAACCGGATTTAAGGTTGCAAAATAATTCATTAGAATCATTTTATTAAATACCTCCATAGTGCAGCTGTTTATTCAGCTGAGATTTCCTCATAGCCGTCCGGAACTGTAATTCCAAGCTCCTTGGCGCGGTCCGGAAGGTACTCCTTAGTGAACTTAGGAGCGCTCTTGACCTCCATAGTTTTGATGTCTGTACCATTTACAAGGATATCGTAAGCCATCTCACCTGTTGTGTATCCAAGGTCATAGTAGCTGATAGAAAGTGTTGCCACACCACAGCCCTTAGCGATTCCTTCCTCGCCAGCGAAGATAGGTTTCTTAGCTTGTGAAGCTACATTGTTGATAGCCTCTGTACATGAAGCAGCAGTGTTGTCAGTTGGGATGTAGATTGCATCAGATGCATCACATGCACTCTGTGTTACTGCAGCGACATCATTTGAATCAGAGAATGTGTACTCTTTTACAGTGTATCCCTCGTCCTCAAGGTATTTGGTAATAGTTGTTGACTGGTAGATACTGTTTGGCTCAGATGAGCAGTAGATGATACCGATGTTCTTTGCATCCGGGAAGAGCTCCTTGATGCATTTAGCCTGCTCATCGAGTGGAGCGAGGTCTGTTGTACCTGAAATATTCTTTCCTGTAGTGCCTGACCAGTCTGACATATCAAGAGCTGTAGCGTAGTCTGTGATAGATGTTCCGAGAATAGGAATAGAGTCTGTAGCTGCTGAAGCGGCCTGAAGAGCTGCTGTGGCATTTCCAAGGATAAGGTCATAGTCGTTGGTGACGAACTTGGTGCAGATTGTAGAGCATGTAGAAGCATCTCCTGCGGCATTCTGCTCGTCAAATGAGACCTCGTCTCCGAGCTTGTCCTTTAATGCGTCCTTAAAGCCCTTTGTAGCGGCATCGAGAGCCTCGTGCTGTACGAGCTGGCAGATACCTACCTGATATTTGGCATCTGAGTTCTTACCTGACTGTGTGCCACCGTTTGCTGAACCGGAATCTCCGCATTCGGCAAGTCCAAGAACCATTGTTCCGGCAAGAACAAGTGAAGCTAAAATTTTAGATCTCTTTTTCATGATAATTCCTCCTTTTGTCAGCGCTTTAAAGCGTTGATGTATCAATTAGGTAAATTATATTAACTTATTAATGAGAAGTCAAGGGAAGATGAGGAAAAAGTAGGGTTTAATATATATATAAATGATGGATAATAAGCCATTCTGTTTCGCTGGGTTAGGGGAGCTGTTTTAGAAATTTCAGCGGTTTCAGCTACTTTTTTCCAGAATTTTTCCAGTTTTTGGACTGGATTGGGGAGCTGTTTTAGAAGTTTTATGGATTACAGCTACCCAAGGCCTGTCAGCTATCAACATATGGCTATTGTACACTATGCTAATTTAGTGTGGGGATATTATGCTAAAGAATAAAAATGATGGTTCATACTGGATTTGTGGAGAGGGTGTTGGCACAGAACAAAAAACGGTTTCGGGAGAAACAGAGTATACAGTTATATGTAGCAGTAAATTTGTGCCATATGAATTTCCTGCAAATGAATTTTCAAAATAAAATATGGCTGAATGTAAAAATCCCCGGTAGTAACTACCGGGGATTCTATGTCTATTCAGCTACAACCTTGGCAAATTTCTTTTTACCACGTCTGATAATGAGACCCTCACCCTTGAAATCGTCGAGAGTGTATTTTGTAGAGATATCAGTTACCTTCTCATCTGCAACGGAAACACCGCCCTGTTGGATATTTCTGCGGCCGTCTCCTCTTGAATCGCAAAGTCCTGCTTTTACGAGAACAGAGATGATATCAAGCTCTCCGTCAGGGAAGTCCTCAGCTGTAACGATAACTGTAGGCATATTTGCATTGTTGGCTCCGCCTGCGAAAAGTGCATGGCTTGCCTCTTTAGCCTTTGCGGCTTCCTCCTCACCGTGAACAAGCTTTGTAAGCTCGAATGCCAGAATTTCCTTAGCTTCATTGAGCTGTGCGCCCTCCCAGCTTTCCATCTTGTCAATCTCTTCGAGAGGAAGGAAGGTGAGCATTCTGATACATTTAAGAACATCGGCATCAGAAACGTTTCTCCAGTACTGGAAGAATTCGAAAGGTGTTGTCTTGTTAGGATCAAGCCATACTGCACCTGACTGTGTCTTGCCCATCTTCTTGCCCTCAGAGTTTAGGAGCAGATTGATTGTCATAGCGTATGCATCTTTTCCAAGCTTACGTCTGATAAGCTCTGTTCCACCGAGCATGTTGCTCCACTGGTCGTCTCCACCGAACTCCATGTTGCAGCCGTATTTCTGGAAAAGTGTGTAGAAATCGTAGCTCTGCATGATCATGTAGTTAAACTCAAGGAAGGAAAGACCCTTTTCCATACGCTGCTTGTAGCACTCAGCTGTAAGCATACGGTTTACTGAGAAATGAGCACCAACCTCGCGGAGCACATCCACGTAGTTTAAGTCCATCAGCCAGTCAGCGTTGTTTACCATGATAGCCTTTCCCTCGCCAAAGTCGATGAAGCGGCTCATCTGTTTCTTGAAGCACTCTACGTTGTGGTTGATAGTCTCTGTTGTCATCATCTGGCGCATATCTGTACGTCCTGATGGATCACCGATCTGTGCGGTACCTCCACCGATAAGCACGATAGGCTTGTTTCCGGCCATCTGAAGTCTCTTCATAAGGCAAAGAGCCATGAAATGTCCAACGTGAAGGCTGTCTGCTGTAGGATCAAAGCCGATGTAGAAGGTAGCCTTTCCGTTGTTTATAAGCTCTTTGATTTCTTTTTCGTCTGTTACCTGCGCGATGAGGCCGCGGGCAACTAATTCGTCATAAATTGTCATGATTTTCCTCCTGATAAGATGAATCTGTATTCTGAAAAATAAAATATCCCCCTCATCCATTTAAGGACGAGGGGGATTTCTCGCGTTACCACCTTAATTTGCATCCTGCTCGCACAGGAATGCCTCCGTGAGTTGTCACACATTATTCGACATATGTGAAAATAGCCGATTCTGCTAACACTCCGGCACTATAACGTGTGCCAATACGTTGCAGCTTATTAATCGAACCGGAGATATTTAACCATCCGGTATGACGTTCGGTGCAAAGCTCCGGGATGTATTCCAGATCTGTTTCCTTGCGCCTCTCACCTGCCGGCAGCTCTCTGTAAGTATTGCAGAAATGTACTTGTTCCCATCAAAGCCTGTTGAAATGTAATTGTGCTTCAATTGACGATATTATAGCTGTTTAAGAAGGGGTTTGTCAAGGGTGCAAAAAGCGGTGATTCCTTTAACGGTATATACAGGTCGGAAGAACTATTGCAAAAAAGTATAAAAAAGTATAAAATAAAAGAAAAAGTATAAAGATTTATAAAAAACTATAAAGAGCAATAGAAAGTATAAAAAAATATAAATAGTTTTGAATTTCATATAATAAATTGAGGTGAATTTATGCAGAATCCATTTACTACAACCTTCAGTAAGACTCCGGAATACACATATATCCATACAGAGAAAACAGAGGAGATACTGGAAAACTTTATTTACGATAATCCGTCGGAGTCGGTATATAAGATAACCGGTGTCAGAGGCTCCGGTAAAACCGTTATACTTGCAAAGGTGGAGGAAGAATTAAGAACCAATGAAAGCAGATATATAAACTGGCTTGTTTTTGATGTAAATCCTGCAAGAGATATACTGGGACAGATAGCGGCAATGCTTGTAAAGGCCGGTTTTGGTTCACAGGATAAGAAAACAACAGGGATAAACCTCTCTGCAACAGTGATGGGAACAGGTGGTGGAATCGGCTATACGGCAGAAAACAATAATAATTTCTTTGATATCGGTGTAGAAGTTGAGACAATGATACAGGCTGCACAGAAAAAGGGGAAGAAGATACTTATAGGAATAGATGAGGTTTCAAAGTCCGAAGAGATGATAAAATTTGCGTCTGAATATGGCAGATGGCTCAGAGCAGGGTATCCGGTTTATTTTGTGTGTACAGGCTTGTATGAAAATATACAGGAATTGAGCAATGTCAAAAATCTTACATTTTTCAGAAGAGCGGCAACAGTTAAAACGGAGCCTCTTAATATGATACGAATGACTGAAATGTATAAGAGTAAGCTGGATATTGACAGTAATGAGGCTCGTGAAATGGCGAAAATCACGAAAGGATACGCATATGCATTTCAGGAATTGGGCGTGTTGTATTTTAAGAAGAAAGAGGATGAGTCACTGGAAGATATTTTACCAGGACTCAAGGCTGAATTGTTTGCATATTCTTATGAAAAAATATGGGAAGAGATGACTGAAATGGACAGGTTTCTTGCAGGACTTTTGACAGAAAAGGAAGAATACAAGCGTGAAGAGGTGCTTAAGCTTATGGGAGAAAAGTCAGGAAGCTATTCTATGTACAGAGATCGTCTTATAAAAAGAGGTATATTGAATACCAGACAGGGCTATATCTCGCTTGCGCTTCCATATTTTGGTGAATATATAAAGGAGTATTGTTAGAATCTTAAAATGAGTGAATTATACAAGCTCCAAAAGCTTTTTAATTATTGCACTCTGACCTGTGGTGATGTATACTTTGAATAACAAACAAACTTTGGTTATGAAAGGGAGAAAAAATGAGCACATATTATACTATTATGAGTATGATTGACGGCTTTAAGTCGTTTATCAATCTGGCAGTTATGGTACTGACAATTATTGCATCATGGATTATGTATGCAAAGGCAGGAGAGCACGGCTGGGCGGCCATTGTACCGTTTTACAGCTCATATGTAAAATTCAGGATTGCAGGGAAACAGAAGCTGTTCTGGGGATATCTTGTGGCAAGTATCGCAAGTATAGCAGGATGTATTTTATTGATGTATGAGATTATTGCCTCAGGACTTTCCGTTATGACATCCAGTTATATGGGGTCGTATTATGATTCTACCTATGGATATGCCGGAAACCGCATCGGGGCTCACATGGGCATGCTGATATTTGCGGTTATTCTGATTATTGCAGCAATGATTGCGGCATTGGTTATGAATATCCTCTGCTGTGTCGGACTGGCACATGCGTTTGGCAAGGGAGCAGGATTTGCCTGCGGACTTATATTCCTGAATGTGATTTTTATCTGTATTATTGCCTTCAACAAAAACATTGTTTATGTGGGAGCTGGATACAATAGTAATAATAACTACTATAATCCATACGGTTCAAACGGATATGGTCAGCAGTATGGTCAGAACATGTACGGAAACGGAGCAAACCAGCAGTACGGTCAGAACATGTACGGAAACGGAGCAAACCAGCAGTACGGCCAGAACATGTACGGAAACGGGGCAAATCAGCAGTATGGCCAGAACATGTACGGAAATGGCACAAATCAGCAGTACGGCCAGAACATGTACGGAAACGGAGCAAACCAGCAGTATGGTCAGAATCCGTATGGCACAGCACAGGGCGGGGATGCTCAAAATTCCTACGGTACATCACAACAGCAGTCATGGAATGATGAGTATAACAACAAAGATTACGAATAAATAATAAGAATAAAGCACATGAATAAAAACTATAAATAAATGTTATAGTACAAATTTGTATCATTCTCTTGACATATAGTGTCAGAGGGCTATAATACAAAACAAGATTTAAATAAATATGTTCACCAAAATTCGTTGATGAGAACAAGGTCCGATTTGTATTTATTTTCAGAGAGCCTGTGGGCGGTGCGAACAGGCAATGATCAGATTGGAATATCCTCTCTAAGAAGCGGGCTGAAAGCATTAAGTGTGTCTGTAAACCTCGCCGGTGTCCACCGTTATATGGAAAGCATATGCTGGTATGCAGAGTGTCACAGTAATACACTGTGGAATCAGGGTGGTAACGCGGATTATTTCGTCCCTTTTCAGATTATGTCAATCTGGAAAGGGATTTTTTAATTCCATAAAAGAGTTTTAGTGAGCAGAAAAATGTTAAGGAGGCTTACAATGAAAGCATTACAAAAAGTAAGTAAATTTTTATCAGACTACACATCGATAGTTGTCATAGCAATCGCCGTAGTCACATTTCTGGTTCCGAATCTGATGGCCTGGGTAAATCAGATGCTGTTTGTGGATCCGGTATCCAACAAGTTCACATGTCAGTCAATCATTATCGGAATCATCATGTTTAGTATGGGACTTACACTTACGACACAGGATTTCAAGATACTTGCACAGAGACCATTTGATATATGTGTAGGTGCAATCGCACAGTATCTTATCATGCCGTTTCTCGCATTTGGTATCTCAAAGGCATTGAATCTGCCTGACGGAATCGCACTTGGACTTATCCTCGTAGGCTGCTGTCCCGGTGGTGTTTCTTCAAACATTATGTCATACCTCTGCGGTGGTGATGTGGCATTCTCAGTTGGAATGACAACAGTTTCCACATTGCTCTCACCATTTATGACACCGCTTCTGGTATCATTTCTTGCAAGCGGAACACATGTCTCAATCAAGGCGCTTCCGATGTTTGTGTCAATCATTGAGACTGTAATCTTTCCTGTAGCGGTTGGATTTTTACTCAACTACCTGCTTGGAAAGAAAAAGGCATTTGCCGAGGCTCAGAAGGTCATGCCGGGTATTGCGGTGCTTGGTCTTGCATTCGTTGTAGGTGGTGTTGTATCATCACAGGGCTCAAAGTTCTTTACATCAGGAGTAGTAATTTTTGCGGCAGTTCTGTTACATAACGGACTTGGATATCTGCTCGGATACGGTGCAGGAAAGCTGGTAGGCATGAACACAGCCAAGAAGAGAACCATCTCTATCGAGGTTGGTATGCAGAATGCAGGTCTTGCCACAAACCTTGCCACCACTACAGCACAGTTTGCTTCAACACCTGAATCAGCCATCATCTGTGCAGTGTCATGTACATGGCATTCAATCTCAGGCACACTGCTTGCCGGAGCCTTTGCATTAAAGGACAAAATGGCTGCTAAAAAGGCAGAAGAAGCCGCTGAGACAAAGACAGCATAAAGAGAATGAATACCTATTATAACCGATTGGTAAATTAAACAAAAATTATAGAAATTAAAAATAAATTATGTATAAAATATTTATTGAAATTTGCTAAAAAAAGAGTAAATATAATATACAAATAAAATTAAGATAAACAAAAGAAAGAGGTAATAATATGAGTGGAATCTTAATGATGGTAATAGCCATTGTTGTGCTCGGTGGAGCATACTTATTATATGGCCGTTATCTGCAAAACAAATGGGGCATTGATCCAAATGCCAAGACTCCTGCCTACGAGATGGAGGACGGAGTAGACTATGTACCGGCCGATACCAATGTAGTATTCGGACATCAGTTTGCATCTATAGCAGGTGCAGGCCCAATCAACGGACCAATTCAGGCAGCTATTTTCGGATGGCTTCCGGTTCTGCTTTGGATATTAATTGGTGGTGTATTCTTTGGAGCTGTTCAGGATTTTGCATCTATGTACGCTTCAGTTAAGAACAAGGGTCGTACAATCGGTTACATCATCGAGGAGTACATCGGTAAATTAGGAAAGAAATTATTCCTGTTATTCTGCTGGCTGTTCTGTATACTTGTTGTTGCAGCCTTCGCAGATGTCGTAGCCGGAACCTTCAATGGCTTTGCTGCTGATAAAGCAGGTGAGGTTACAAAGGTTGTAGCCAACGGAGCAGTTGCAACTACATCAATGCTTTTCATCATAGAGGCAGTTGCACTTGGTTTCTTCCTTAAATACTCTAAGTTCAACAAATGGATTAACACACTTGTTGCAATCGCATTACTTATAGTAGCTATAGCACTGGGACTCAATTTCCCAATGTATTTAAACCTTAGCGTATGGCACATAATTATATTTGCATATATACTTATAGCCAGTGTTACACCTGTATGGGCACTGCTTCAGCCACGTGATTACCTTAACAGCTACCTGTTAATCTTCATGATCGTAGGTGCGGTAATCGGTGTATTTGTTGCAAATCCTGCTTGTAACCTTGATGCTTTCACAGCATTTGCAATCCCTGATGCAAACGGAAACCCACAGTATCTGTTCCCAATCTTATTCGTAACAATCGCCTGTGGTGCAGTTTCAGGTTTCCATTCACTTGTATCATCAGGTACTGCTTCTAAGCAGATAAAGAATGAGAAGAACATGCTTCCAGTTTCATTCGGTGCCATGCTTATGGAGAGTATGCTTGCAATCCTTGCACTTATCGCAGTAGCATCGTTCAGTAAGGGAGAGGCAGCTGCTCAGGGACTTACAACACAGCCACAGATTTTCGCAGGAGCTATCGCAAACTTCCTGTCAGTAATCGGTTTACCACACTCACTTGTGTTCACACTGATTAACCTTGCTGTATCAGCCTTCGCTCTGACATCACTTGATTCAGTAGCCAGAGTCGGACGTTTGTCATTCCAGGAGTTCTGGCTTGATTCAGACACAGATGATGACAATATGAGTCCATTTGTCAAGCTGATGACAAACAAATACTTTGCAACAATCATCACACTGGTACTTGCATTCCTGCTTACAAAGGTAGGCTATGCAGAGATATGGCCACTGTTTGGTTCAGCTAACCAGCTTTTATCAGTACTTGCACTTGTTGCCTGCGCAGTATTCTTAAAGAAGACAAAGCGTCAGGGCTGCATGCTCTGGATTCCAATGGTATTCATGATGGCAGTTACATTTACTGCACTTGGCATGACAATCTACAAGCTTACAAAGGCATTATTCTCTGTAGGACTTGACCTTGGAAATTCATTACAGCTTATATTTGCAGTATTACTGCTCATCCTTGGTGTACTTGTTGCAATTCAGGGTGTGAAGAAGCTCTGTGAGAAATCAGAAAGCAAGAAAGCTGCAGCTTAAAATGAGATAGAAGTTGCAATTAATAGAAATCAAAAGTCTCAGAATCCGCTTAATAAGCGAGTTCTGGGACTTTTTTATGTGAGGATGATGAATAAAAGAAGTGAAAAGGGAGCCCGATATCAGGCTCC
>ENA-OOWA01000294-OOWA01000294.1-human-gut-metagenome-genome-assembly--contig:-NODE-294-length-10536-cov-2.598607_pt1 | contig 10536 bp, 8 predicted proteins | sample MGYA00241404_ERZ501315 | MGnify/ENA primary metagenome ERZ501315 (study PRJEB25962, sample SAMEA2042840) | human gut metagenome | biome: human gut; feature: human-associated habitat; material: faeces...
CTTTTTTGCTTATTTCTGGCTTTCTGAAACTGTAGATTCGGTATTGCTGTCCGACTCTGTTCCCGTAACGGTTTCTTCCACAGCAGGATCTTTGTATGTGTACGTGTTGGATTCACGGAAAATCGTACTGTTGGAACCCATCTGGCACACTTTAATGGTATCACCGTCTTTGACACTGTCTTTTGGAATAATCAGACAACCGGAATTGCTGAAGGTTGTATTGACTTTCTCGTCATTTACAAATACCTTACTCCACTTGGTGAAGTTGTTTCCATAGACAAACACTTCCGATCCGCCGATGGAATCCGACGTCTCCGATACAGTTACATCGTCAATTCCCATTACAATGTCGGTTGCAGGGTATTTGTCTTTGCCATCATAGCAGTAACGGTTTCCGTAAAGAATGTCATACTGCAGATTATCCAGTCCGTCCAGATATGCAGTGTGGTCTGTGTTGTTCATCTGGGTCTGATGGTAATTTAAGATGGTTCCCTCATGAATACCTGTGGAATCCGTAATGCTTGCCATCAGCTGGTATGCATACAGATCTGCATCCTGCTTCTTTAATCCCATGTTATTCCATGTGACATATTTTGTCTTGTAGATATCACCGGATTTCATATCGGAGTCTTCCAGACCCATGGTTGGAAGATGATCACCGAACGCTACCACGATGGTATCTTCATCTCTCTTGGAGAGCTCTGTAATCAGATCATTCAGGAATGTATCTACTTCATTTAACTGGTTGACGTAATAAGTCCACTGGTTTTTCTTTTCTTCATCATCCACACCGCTGACGGTATATACCGGACTTGCGATAACCGGAGTCTTTGGATAATCACCATGTGTACCTACGGTAATGGTGTAGGTAAAGTCCGGCTGATTCGGAGTGGAATCTAAGGTTTTGATTGTTTCAGGAACAAGAATATCATCGGTAGCCCAGCTTCCGTTTGGCGTATAACTCTGAATGTTCATCAGTTCCTTGCTGGTGAAAGTATCAAATCCCATCATGGAAAAGGCATTGACACGGCTGTAAAAGTTACCGCCATTGTTATGTACGGCATGGGTTCCATATCCGATGGAAGCCAGATCAGCAGCAGTGCTCTCGCAGTCTGTCTTTTTCAGGATTGTTTTATACGGATACTCGCCGGTTCCGAAGTACTGCATACTCATACCGGAGAGAACTTCAAACTCAGTGTTTGCGGTTCCTGCGCCAACAACCGGAACTGTCAGGTAACCACTCGTGTAGTTCTTCTCGAGATTGTGGAAGGTAGGAATCGGATCCTGATTATAATTCAGAAACTTGATCTCATCCGGATCACAGAATGATTCAAGAAGAATACAGATAATATTTGGTGCATTCTTTTTGGTGACAGTTGTTTCTTTTTTTGTGTCATGTACATTTTTTTCAATCGAAGCAATTTTCTGCTCGGAGTAGTCATCCGGCTTGCTCATTCCACGGTCTACCACACTCGAAGAGAATCCATAGATAAAACCGTAGTTTTCATATCCCTGTGCAATGTTGGAGAAGTAACTTGCAACAACATTGGCATTCTGTGCAGCAGAGGTTGTAACAGGAAGACCGACAAACAGTACCGATACAATGGCACCTACTACAACAATTTTATGGGTCTTGCCCTGATAGCGCGGTCCTTTAATGAAGAGCGCAACACAAAACAGAAGGAACAGACCGAGCCCGATGACTACGATGGTAGCTTCTTCTGCCGTGAAATAGTTGGTATTGTTCATGGCAAACAGATCATTGATACATTTAAGGTCTGTAAAGCCAAACGGTGTTACACGGTTTGAAAGGATGCATCCGTTAATGATTCCAAGGAGCACCCAGAAACCGCTGATAATGATCCGCCAGAATGCACGTCTGCGGAACAGATAAACAAAGCTTAAGGATGCAAATACAATAAAGGCATTATAAAAAAATGCACCGGTATGCATCCCAACGAAGGAACATGCCGAGAGAAAACTCCTTCGGGAAAGAACCTCCACCATAAATACGATCCCACAGGATATCAACATGTGGAACAGCAGGGAATATTTATTCAGAAATGAGATCCGACGCAGGTAAGCTTCGGAATGTTGTTTTTCAACTCTGGTGAATAGTTTTTCTTTGATAATACTAAAAAATTTCTTCATCTTTACCTCTCCTTTACTCGAACTATAGATTACTAAAAAAGGATAGTAAAGACAAGAGGTAAAATTTATAAAAAAACCCCGTTAAAAACGAGGTTTTTTTGCAATATGAATAAATTGTGAACAAACGGTGTTCTTATCGGTTGGAACGTCTCCAGATGTGCATCTGGTCTGCCTCTTTGATCAGATCATCACGGAAGTCCGGATGTGCAATGGAAATCAGAGCCTCTGCCTTCTGCCAGGTAGATAATCCCTTTACATTGACCATGCCATATTCGGTAACGACATAGTGGGTATTTGCACGGGTGTCTGTGACAATAGAACCTTCTGCCAGGGTCGGGCGGATGCGGGAATGCATAACACCTTTCTTATCCGTGAATGTGGAAGAACAGCAGATAAAGCTCTTTCCACCTTTGGACATATAAGCACCGAGAACGAAGTCAAGCTGTCCGCCGGCACCACTGATGTGTTTGGTTCCGGAAGACTCGGCACTGATCTGTCCGAACAGGTCGATATCTACACAGTTGTTGATGGAGATGAAGTTGTCCAGTGCTGCGATGGAGCGGATATCGTTGGTGTAACTGACAGGTGCGCTCATCAGTTCTGGATTTTCATCCAGATAATCATACATCTTCTTGGTTCCGGCACCGAAACCATATACCTGACGGTAGCGGTCAATGTTTTTGCAGGCACCGGTAATCTTTCCGGCTTTGGCAATGTCTACGAATGCATCTACATACATTTCTGTGTGAACACCAAGATCCTTTAAGTCGGACTGTGCGATCAGGGAACCGACTGCGTTTGGCATACCACCGATACCAAGCTGCAAGCAGGCACCGTTTGGAATCTGGTCTACGATCAGCTGTGCAACTTTCTGGTCTACTTCGGTAGCAGGACCGCCGGCACCGAGTTCTCCGATTGGAGGATTGGAGCCTTCTACGATTGCATTGACTTTGGAAATATGTATACCGTTTTCTGTTCCGCCAAGGCAGCGCGGCATATTTTCGTTGACTTCTACGATGATATGTCTGGCTGTCTCACACATCGCACCAAGATGGGAAGCACTTGGCCCGAAGTTGAAGTATCCATGCTTGTCCATTGGAGCAACCTGGAACATTGCCACATCATCCGGACAATCCAGCTCACGGTAATAACGAGGGAGCTCGGAATAACGGATCGGGCTGTAGAATGCACAGCCACGTGCGATCATATGACGTTCGATTCCGGACATATGCCAGGAATTCCATGTAAAATGCTCGCCGGCGTCTTCGCGCTCAAATACGGCAAGCGGTTTTAAGAGGATTCCGCCACGCAGGTTGATATCCTTCAGTTCATCGGTACGCTTGGCAAGTGCTTTGTCCAGTGCATCTACGGTGTTGGTACACCAGCCATAGTCTACCCAGTCACCGGATTTGATTACTTTTACGGCTTCGTCTGCTGAAACGAGCTTCTGTCTGTATTCTTCTGAAAAATCCATTCGTATAAGACCTCCTTGTATGTCTTAGCGTGAAGTTGTGAACAGAAATACAACAACTTCGTTAATTTATTAACAACATTATAACATTTATGGATTTCAAAAACAATGGGGAGTGCTGGAAAACGTAATTATTCTGTGGTACACTTTAAGGGAAAAAGTCCTGAGGTAGACAGGGAGAGGGCATATAGAAGATATTTGAGAGAAAAAATTCTAAGATAGACAGGGCAGGGATATATGGAAGATTTTTAAGTTGAAAAGTCCCGAAGAAGAGTCAGAGTGGGATATATAGAAAAAGTTTCCACTGATATGTCCCGGAAAGCGTTAAAAATGGGATATAGAAGTGCAGATATTATGTATATGTCCCGAACGAAAATAAAAGTGGGACATAAAAGAAGAAATATTGTGCATATGTCCCAAACGAAAACGAAACCGGGACATAAAAGAAGAAATATTGTGTATATGTCCCAAACGAAAACGAAGCTGGGACAGCGAAAAGAAGATATTGTGTATATGTCCTCAAATGTTCGACATCGCACATGGTATCTCTATGAAGAAAATATTTACAGGAAGGAAAAGAAGATGGAGAATCATACAATTGTTACTTTAAAAAAGGGAGAAGGCCGCACGATCAAGGCGGGTGGCGCATGGATTTTTGATAATGAGATTGATACGATTGTGGGGACATTTACCAATGGAGATGTGGTGACGGTACATGATTTTGACGGATATCCGATGGGAAAGGGATTTATCAATCAGAATTCGAAGATCCGTATCCGCATGCTGACCCGTCATGCGGATCAGGAGATTAACGAGAATTTTCTTCGTATGCGTGTAAAGAATGCCTGGGAATACCGGAAGACAACGGTGGATACATCTTCCTGTCGTGTGATTTTCGGGGAAGCGGATTTTTTGCCGGGACTGGTGGTTGACAAGTATGAGGATGTGCTGGTGGTGGAATGTCTGGCACTCGGTATGGAGCAGTTCAAGGAAACAATCGTTTCATTATTAAAAGGGGTACTGAAAGAGGACGGTATTTCTATCCGTGGAGTCTATGAGAGAAGTGACGCCAATGAGCGCAGGAAAGAAGGACTTCCGAAGGTGAAAGGATTTATTGGGGAAACATTTGATACAGAGGTGGAGATCACGGAAAATGGCGTGCACTATCTGGTCGATGTGGTAAATGGTCAGAAGACGGGCTTTTTCCTGGACCAGAAGTATAACCGGCTGGCAATGCAGCGGATCTGTAAAGGAAAGAGAGTTTTGGACTGTTTTACACATATGGGAACGTTTGCACTGAATGCAGGAATCGCAGGTGCTTCCGATGTGACGGGACTTGATATTTCGGAATATGCGGTGCAGCAGGCAAATGCCAATGCCGTGCGTAATCATCTGGAAGATACGGTACATTTTCGCTGTGCAAATGTACTGGACGAGCTTCCGAAACTGGCAGAAGCCGGAGAAAAGTATGATGTAGTCATTCTCGACCCGCCGGCATTTACGAAATCCCGTGAGGCCACGAAGAATGCCATCAAAGGTTATCGGGAGATCAATATGAAAGGGTTAAAGCTGGTAAAAGACGGCGGATACCTGGCAACCTGTTCCTGTTCCCATTTTATGACACAGGAACTGCTGGCAAAGACGGTGAAGGAAGCTGCAAAGGCGGCACACAAACGGCTGCGTCAGGTGGAATTCCGTACGCAGGCGCCGGATCATCCGATTTTGTGGGCAAATTCTGCGAATGTGCCGGAGAGCTATTATCTTAAATTCTTCATTTTTCAGGTGGTGGATGAGAAATAATCCGAAGAATGCTTATTTATAGGGGTTCCGGAACAATTCTCTGATATGAAATAAAAGACTGACACACCTTTTGACACACTTTTATAGAAAAATATCTCGAAATAAGCAAATCCTCTTAGTTCATTTGCGCCCTTGTTGGATTGTGCTACACGATTTTCAAGGGAAAACGAAAATAGCCGCCATTACTGCGAATAATGACGGCTGTTGATAAAACAGTTACTTAATATATTCGGGTAAGCCGCTTCTCTGGCTTTCCCTTTTTCTACGCATAATATAACATATCTTAAAGGGAAAAACTGGAACAAATGAACAGTTTTTCAGATCAGTGATGACTTATTTCGGTTATAATAAAAGGAGAAAGCTCTCGATTGACTAACCGGGTATAAACTCCATATAATAGTGGTAACCGAATGGAGAAGCTATAGAAGGAGGGAGCATTATCAAAAGCAGAAGTTGGTGGAAATTATACCATTCAGTGGTTATTCGGATTACCGGAAGTTGTAGAATTCCTGCACCGCCATCATGTAGAAGAAGGTGGCAGCGTACAGGTGATTCAGAAATTATCCAATGGACTGATCATCGGTGCCAATGGAGAACGGTTTGCCATGGGAAATGAGATTGCAGATCGTATTCAGGTATAAGTACACCCGGCTATAGAAAACAGACCCCCCGGTATCCGTTATAAAAACGGTGTTTTGGGTAAAAAAATGAAAAGGGCAGTATACTTGCATTTTAGAGAGCATTATGGCATAGTTGAGAAAGAAAATCGAAAGCGAAGGATGAAAAGAGGAAAAATGAAGTTTCGAAAAGCTAAGCAGGACGATAAGGAAGAAATTCTTGCGCTGTATCAGTCGCTGATCGGTACTCCATACTGCGCATGGGGCAACGGGTATCCGGGAGAACAGGAATTTGATTATGATATGAAAAGAAATGCTCTTTTTTGTATGGAAAATGAAGATGGAGAAATCATTGGCACGATCACAGTGGATGAAGATCCGCAGGTGGAAGCACTCACCTGCTGGTCCAAAACACTGCAGCCGTCTGCGGAGCTTTCCAGACTCGGGGTACGCACCGATATGCAGAATCAGGGAATTGCCCGGCGGCTTCTGCAGTATGGCATGGAAGAATTGAAAAAACAGGGAAAAAGGAGTGTACATTTTCTCGTGTGTAAAACAAATAAAAAAGCGCTCCGTTCTTATGAAAAACTGCATTTTGACGTAGTGGGAGAGAGCGATTTATTTGACGAGGACTGGTGGTGCTACGAGAAAGAACTTTAAAAATCAAGTACAGGAAGTTGGAAAATATGCAAATAGGACAGAAAAAAACAACGGGACAGAAGATGAAAAAAGAGAGGAACAGGGGAAGAGAAACGGATAGAAAACCGAACATAAGCCAGATAAAAAAAACAGGTGAACACTGCATTTACGCAAAAAGATGCGGAGGGTGTGACTATCAGGGAATTTTGTACAGTCAGCAGCTTTCCAAAAAGCAGAGTTACATGCGCAAACTCATGGAACCGTTTGGAAAGATCAATCCAATCATCGGGATGGACGATCCATACCACTATCGGCATAAAGTACAGGCGGCTTTTTCCTGCAATAAACGCGGACATATTGTGGCAGGGGTATATGAGAAACATTCGCATGATATCGTGGATGTGGAGGAGTGCCAGATCGAGGATGCACAGGCGGATGCCATTATCCGTGAAATCAAAAATATGATGCGTTCTTTCCGGATTCGTGCATATGATGAGGATACCGGATATGGGCTGCTGCGTCATGTGCTGGTGCGAAAGGGCTATCACAGCGGACAGATTATGGTAGTGCTTGTACTGGTATCTCCGATCCTTCCATCCAAAAATAATTTTGTCAAGGCACTGCGGAAGAAGTTCCCGGAGATCAGTACAGTAGTGATCAATGTCAATGACCGTAAGACCAGCATGGTGCTCGGGGAGCGCAATATTACGGTTTATGGAAAAGGATTTATTGAGGATGAACTGTGCGGATGCACATTTCGTATTTCACCGACTTCATTTTATCAGGTAAATCCGCAGCAGACAGAAAAACTCTACCGGAAAGCCATTTCCTGTGCAAAACTGACGGGAAAAGAAACTGTGATCGATGCATACTGCGGGACAGGAACGATCGGGCTGATTGCCAGCAGCCGCGCAAAGCATGTGATCGGAGTGGAGTTAAACCGTGATGCGATAAAGGATGCTGTCTCCAATGCAAAGCGCAATCATATTCACAATGTTACGTTTTATAATGAAGATGCCGGAAAATTTATGGTAGAGATGGCAGAAAAAGGAAAACGCGCGGATGTGGTCATTATGGACCCACCGCGTACGGGAAGCGACGAGGCGTTTCTTTCCTCTGTAGTGCGACTGGCTCCGGATAAAGTCGTGTATGTATCCTGTGGACCGGAAACGCTGGTGCGGGATCTGAAGTATCTGACAAAGCATGGATACCGGATGAAAGAGTGTACGCCGTTTGATCTTTTTCCGTTTACGAAACATGTGGAGACGGTTGTCTTACTTTCCAAGGGCGCTAAAGGTCCGGTGGACCTTTGCTCAGCGCGCACCGAAGTGGAACGGAGAATGGCCGACAGCAGAAAAGTGAAGGTTGACTTCTCCCTGGAGGATATGGATTTATCTGAATTTAAGGGAAAAGCAACTTATGAGCAGATAAAGGCATATGTACTTGAAAAGACAGGACTGAAGGTTTCATCACTGTATATCGCACAGATTAAGAAGAAGTGTGGATTAGATGTCGGTGAGAACTTCAATCCGGCTAAATCAGAGAATGCGAGACAGCCACAGTGTACACCGGAGAAGGAAGATGCGATTATGCAGGCATTTAGACATTTTGGAATCATATAGATTGTGGATAAGCAGTATCATGTGTTAAAAATATAGTGAAGTATGGAAAAAAGGACATTCCGGAACTGTAGATTTTACAGGTCAGGGGATGTCCTTTTTACTGATATGGAAGTGTTCAAGGGACAAGGTAATGATACTGATACCAGTGAAGAATTCGAGAAATACTTACAGGATCAGGGAATGCTACATTCATTCAGCAGGAAGGGTAACCCCTATGATAATGCCTGCATCGAATCCTTCCATTCTGTATTAAAAAAGGAAGAAGTATACACAACTACATATTACACATTTGAGGAGGCTAAATCAGCACTCTTTGAATATATAGAGTCATTCTACAACCGAAAAAGGCGCCATAGTGCTCTTGATTACAAGACACCACAACAGGTTGAAGATGAGGCTCTAGCAGCCTAAGAAATAATTCTCTCGGCATATGTTATGCTGGGAGAAAAGTTCAACTTTTTGTGTCCAAAGTATTGACATAGACCCAATTCCCTGTTATGGTACGACTCATGCGGATTATTTCTACGGAGAAATCCCCTGTGTGAGATGTCTGACGAAGGAAGAGATTAACTCTGCTTACGAAGAAAATACCGGACACCTGATTGTTTTGGAATTTAAACGCATGAAGAAGGATGTAATGGCAGTTCCTGCAGTGTTGTGCAAGAATCATGGTCCTTTTTCCTGTGGCAAGGATGCAAAGGAGGCCGTCCACAATGTGGTGGTTCTTGAAGAGGTTGCCAAGATGGCATATCGAACCGAGCTGATTCATCCGCAGGAATTACAGGATAAGCATTATTTCCGTAAGCATGGTGCAAATGCATATTACGGACAGAATTAACAGGATATCGAGAGGGTATAAAACAGATGAAGATGAAAACAGCACCTATGGGGTGGAACAGCTGGGATTGTTATGGAGCGGCTGTTACAGAAGATATCGTACGACGGAACGCTGAATTTATGGCTGAGCATCTGAAGGAGTACGGTTGGGAATATATTGTGGTGGATATCCAATGGTATGAGCCTTATGCTGCAACCAATGAGTATCATCCTTTTGCGGATGTAGTAATGGATGAGTATGGAAGACTGCTTCCCGCAGTAAATCGTTTTCCTTCCGCAGCAAACGGTGCGGGCTTTGGACCATTGGCAGAATATGTCCATTCTCTTGGATTGAAGTTCGGCATTCATATTATGAGAGGAATTCCACGACAGGCTGTACATCAGAACACGAAAATCATGAACAGTGACAGACATGCCCGGGAAATTGCCAAAACAAACAGTATCTGTGCCTGGAATACGGATATGTATGGTGTAGATCCTGAGAAAGACGGGGCACGGGAATACTATAACAGTATTTTTGAATTATATGCTTCCTGGGGTGTGGATTTTATTAAATGTGATGATATTGCACGGGAACTGCCACATGAGGAATCCGAACTGATTATGCTGAGCAAAGCATTGCATGGTTGCGGAAGACCCATGGTTTTAAGTCTGTCGCCGGGACCTGCTCTTTTAGAAAAGGCAGAGCTTTATAAGCAGATTTCCAATATGTGGAGAATCACCGATGATTTCTGGGATAAGTGGGAACTGTTATATGATATGTTTTCAAGAGCAGAAAAATGGTGCACCCATGCAGGTGCAGGGCACTGGCCGGATGCCGATATGCTTCCGGTCGGACCGATACGGCAGGTATATGATGTGAATAACTGGACGAATTTCACACAGGATGAGCAGATCACCATGCTGACACTCTGGAGTATCATGCGTTCTCCTTTGATGCTGGGAGGAGAGCTGACAGGGTTTGACGAATTCACTATGAATCTGGTAACCAATTCTGAAATACTTGCCATGCATGCAAATGCACGGCATTCGCATCAGGTGTGGAGACGTGAAATCGATGGTATAGAGCATGCATTGTGGATTGCAGCAGATACAAAGGGTGGATATTATGTCGCGGTATTTAATCTGGGTGATAAAGACAGTGACATATCCATACCGCTTGCCGATCTGGAGATTTATGATGGAGTAAATGGAACGGAGCTTTGGACCGGAGAGCACGTGGAAGAGCCAAAGAGCCTTAGTGTGTCATTAAAGAGTCATGGTGCTAGGGCATATCATTTTACGTACAACTAAAAAGCATACTACTGTTAATGTATAGATAAGAAACAAAGATAAAATAGTAAAAATAGAATAGAACAAAGAAAGAATATGGAGATAAAACAGAAAGGAATAAACAATG
>ENA-OOWA01000299-OOWA01000299.1-human-gut-metagenome-genome-assembly--contig:-NODE-299-length-10372-cov-2.220219_pt1 | contig 10372 bp, 9 predicted proteins | sample MGYA00241404_ERZ501315 | MGnify/ENA primary metagenome ERZ501315 (study PRJEB25962, sample SAMEA2042840) | human gut metagenome | biome: human gut; feature: human-associated habitat; material: faeces...
TTCGCTGAAAGCTTTTGTTAATGTTTTTGGGAAAATGCTCATTTTTATACCTCCGATTAAAAGAGTCGTTTTTCTTCTTTTATATAATAATATAAAATTAACGTAAAGTAAATATTAATATTAAAATATATTATTAAAAAATAGTTACAAACACAAAAAATTCCAAAAAAATACCGACAAAGTATAAACTCTGTCGGTAAAATCTGTTTGAATTATCAGTTTTTCGTCTTTGATTTTGACGTCTTAACCACCTTATTAAGAACTGCATAGTCCTTGGCATTAATCATACCGTCATTTGTAAGGTCATAAAGATAGCCTGTTGCAACGTCTGCGGTTTTACTGTTTACAAACCTGATAAATGCAGCATTAACAACCAACGGCGCAACCTTATTTTCATTGCCGCAAACCGAACAAGTATAAACAAGCCTGTCAGAAGCTGCATCATATTTCGTGTAAGAATAAGTATGCTTACCCGTCGCCTCAACGGTACGTATTCTCTTTTCATTACAGTAAGTGCAGGTATCCTGATACCTTGCAGAAACGGTACAACTGCCTTGAATAAGTGTTTGTGTTGTATACTCGCCCTCTATCCATTCTGTATGAACAAAGCCCTGAGATTTAACATTTTTGCAACGTGAGCACGCAGTCATTCTGTAAACATGACCGGGATGTTCCTCAACAGGTGTATCATTATCGACATAATCGTGACCGAGTGCATTAAGCACAACATCATATTTCTCACCGCACCTTGCGCAAGTAGCATTTGCCGCACCCGCCGTGGTGCATGTCGGCTCGGTGGTTACAACATAACTGTTCTCTGCAGGCGTATGGCCCAATGCCGTACTTTCAACCTTAGAAGTTGCGCCGCAACGTGAGCATTTATATGTAGTATATCCGGCTGTGGTGCAAGTAGGTTCAACAACAGATTGCTGAACATTATCATGGCCTAAAGCCTCAATATTTTCGCTCTTGGTAAGATTACAGTTTTTGCATTTATAATAAATTTTACCTGCTGCGGTGCAGGTAGGGGCAGTCCTGCTTGTTTCCTCCCAAACGTGTTCGCCGTTAGCAGGAAGAGTTACGTTTCTAACTTCTTTACAAATTTTGCAGGTATCGATTTGAAGTCCGTTAATTGTGCAGCTCGGCTTGGTAACAACAGTTGAAGTATACTGACCCTCAACCCACGCAACATGGGTAGGAGTAGACTCCTTTTGATTGCATACGGTACAGGTTTTAACAACATAAGTATGACCGTCAACAGCGGTATTATCAAGTGTTTCGGTTACATCTGAAAAAGTATGGCCGAGAGCGGGAACGGTTTGCGTTACTTCCTTCCCACAGACAGAGCACTTGCCCTTTTCCTCGCCTGCTTCGGTACAGGTTGCCGCTTTGGTTACGGTTGGATTTTCAATCTTATGTCCTGCCCTTGCAACAGCATTTCGTTCAACCTTGCCGCAACCGTTAACCTTACAGGTTTTCTTTTCAATGCCCGGCATTGTGCAAGTGGCGGTACAATCATAGTAGCCGTCAACAAATGCCACGTGAGTAATAACGGTATTTTCATTGTTGCATACAGAGCATTTTTGATATTCATATTTATGCCCGTCTACAGCGGTATTATCCTCTGTTTCAACAGTTTCATAAGTGTGTCCTTTTGCAGGAAGTTCTGCTTTGGACACTACGAAACCGCAGTTGTCGCACACCTGGGTAGTAGTACCTTTTTGGGTACATGTCGGTTCAAGAGTAATAACCTCATGAGTAGAAGCGTGGTCGCACGCATCAATACTTACAAATTTATAACCCTTTGCTTTAGCATAGGCTTGGGCAGTTGAATTTGAGTGCCCCTTAACAACAAGGCTTTGCTGAGAGCCGTTGAAAGGGTCTTTACCGCCGCTTGCATCGGCTTGACCGATACCGTCAAATACGCAGTTTGGATTATGAACCGTAACCTCCTGCAAAGCGGTACAGTTTGCAAAACCACGAATATTAATTTTTGTTACGGTTTCGGGAATTTCAAGTTTAACAAAGTTACAGCCAAAAAAGCCCCACGGTGATATTTCGGTAATTGTTGATGAAAAATTAATTTTAGATACGCTTGCATTTCTGAATGCCATATTACCTGTTTCGGTCATGCCCATACCGTAAGTAACAGTAGTAAGGTCCGTGCAGCCTTCAAAAGAGCTTAATCCGATAGAGGTAAGGCTGTCCGGAAATTTAATTGATTTAAGCGCAGTACAACCGTTAAACGCATAAGTGCCGATAGAAGTAAGCTTATCATTTAAAATAACTGTAGTAAGCGCAGTACAGTCAAGGAAGCAATACGGACCAATCATTTCAAGATTGGCAGGCATTGTTACAGTCTTAAGTGATGTGCACTCACGGAATGTACCGTATTTTGCAACTTTAGTATCGCTCATCTTAGTAAGCGTTGACGGCAGGGAAACGCTCTCGGCAACAGTACATTTATTGAAAAGAAGCTGACCGAGTGAAGTAATGCCCTCGCCTACTACAATACTCTTAATCAATTCTCTTGATTCATTCCAAGGAGCAATCCCTTTAAGTGCAGTTTCGCCGTAATCCTTAGTAGCGCCCTTGCCCGTAAGAGTAAGAACACCCGTAGTTGTGTTCAAATTCCACTTAACATTATTGCCACACGTACCGCTTGTTGGTTTAGCGGCAAAAGCCGACGTTACATTAAAGCAAAAAAGAGTAGTCACAAGCATAGCAAGAACTATAATCAAAGAAGTAATTTTTTTCATCATAATTCACCCAAGTAAATAAAATAGACAGTTTAAACGTAACTATACACATAAAATATAGCATATTTAGACAAAATATTCAAGTAATTTAACGACAAAAACAGAAATAGACAGCCGAAATTAATCAACTGTCTATTATTTTATGTATATTAAATATACTGAGATTAAGCCATAAAGGAGCGAATAACTGCTTCGCAATCCTTCTTATCCATAATCTTAGGTACAGGGTAAAGCGGATTACCTTCCTTAAGAGCACGCTCAATAAGAATAGGTAAATCTTCTTCCTTGATGAAATCGAACTTTTCAGGAATATTCATATTCTTGTTAAGAGTTCTGATAGCCTCAATAAATGCCTTGCCCTTGCCTGCTGTGTCAAGTCCTTTGCCGACGCCTACGATATCTGCAAGCTTTGCAAGCTGAGGATAAGCTGCGTCTGCATAGTAATCGAGAACATAAGGTAAAATAACTGCGTTAGCCAAGCCGTGAGGTGTGCCGTATAAGCCGCCGAGATTATGAGCAATAGCGTGAACATAACCTACATAAGCGTGAGTAAATGCACGACCTGCAAGGTATGAGCCTTTAAGCATATTACCTCTTGCCTCAAGGTTCTTGCCGTTATTGTATGCCTCTTCGATATTGTCAAAAATAAGCTTTGTAGCTTCTTCAGCTTCCATGATTGTATCCTTAGTATTACTCTTACCGATATAAGCCTCAACTGCGTGAGTGAGAGCGTCCATACCTGTTGTAGAAGTAATATGAGGCGGCAAGCCAACTGTAAGCTCAGGGTCAAGTACAGCGTACTTAGGTCTGAGACAAGTATCGTTAATGGCATTCTTCTCGTGAGTTTCAGGGTCGGTAACTACTGCTGCTACAGTTGTTTCCGAACCTGTACCTGCTGTTGTAGGAACAGCGAAGAACGGCGGAAGTGCCTTATGAACTTTAAGCTGACCTCTCATAGCACGAACAGACTGCTTAGGCTTTACAACCCTTGCACCTGCTGCCTTAGCGCAGTCCATTGAAGAACCGCCGCCGAATGCTATAATGCCCTGACAGTTGTTTTGAACATACATATCCTTACATTCTTCAATGTTAGGGATAGTAGGGTTAGGCTGAACACCGTCATAAACAACGTACTCTACTCCAACTTCTTCCAGTTTCTTGAATAAAGGATCAAGAAGATTTAAGCTCATAAGCCCTTTATCAGTCACGACTAAAACCTTGTTGACACCTTTGCTCTTTATGAACTCAGGCAATTTAAGAATACTGCCTGCGCCTTCAAGAAGTTGAGGCTCGGACCAATCCATAAAACACATTGCAACCTTAAAAACTCTCTGGTAAATTCTGTACCAAATCTTTTTAAGTTCCCAAAGCATATTACAATTCCTCCTTTTCTTTAATATTTCCATTATATTGTAACTGTTTAAGGAAAGATTTTCAAGTGTTTTATAAAATACTCTTTCAAAAAAATTCAGCTTATGATATTATAGTCTCAGAAAATATTTTAGAGGTCTTAATTATGAGCGGTGAAAAAGTAATATTTTGCGGAAACAATCCTGATTTTTTAGACAAAAAATTAACAACGCTGAGCGATGGTTCAAACGGCGGAAATGCGTTTCGTATTCCAAGCCTTATCAGAAGCGGCAACACGCTTATTGCTGCTATTGACAGGCAAAGCTGCGGTGCTGACTGGGGATATATTGAACTTGCGATAAGAAGAAGCGAGGACGGCGGAGAGACATGGAGCGACATTCAAATTATTGCTATACCGCCCGCAAGAAAAACAATGCTCAGCGACGAGTGTTACGGCTCTGCTTTTTACATTGACCCTTGCATGGCAATTGCTCCAAACGGCGACGTATTGCTTTTGGTTGATTTTTATCCCGAATGCAAAGGACTTCACAAAAGAAGTATACTTGACAAAAAGAAAGCGCCTTATGCGCTTTACAATAAAGAAATGCGCCCTACTCTTTATGACAGAGACGGAAAATTTTACGTTATAGACAAAAGCGGTCACGTGCTAAACCACCGATACACAGATACGGGTATGACCGTTGACTATGAAAGCGGAGAATTATATAGCGGTGAGGCTTATCTCGGCAACATTCATTTAAACGGCAAGTCGCCGTCAAATATTAACGAAGCCGGGGCAAAAACAACATTCGGTGCACCTCTCAAGGCACCGAAAAGAAGTTATTTATATCTTTTGAGAAGCTCTGACAACGGCAAAACCTGGAGCAAGCCGAAGGACATTACAGGTCAGGTTTTAATTAAGCAGGACGGAACATTTTTAGGCGTTGCGCCGGGTGTAGGACTTACCACTCACAAAGGCAGAGTTATCATGCCGCTTTACGTTGACAGAAAGCAGACTGTATCAATTTACTCAATTGACGACGGCGAAAATTGGCACAGAATGGCGGGTCACCCTTATGCCGAAAATGTTGACGAATGGCAAATGGTACAAGCGCCGAGCGGCGCAATAATCGGGCTTGGCAGGGCAAAAAGATATGGCAAAACGCCTATGTCAATCTCCTACGATGACGGCAAAACGTGGATAAACGCAGGCAAAACAGACCTTTATGCCCCGAAATGCCAAAAGAGTGTAATCAGCATCGGCGACTATGTTTTTTGCTCGCATCCCAATGACAAAACACGTTCAAACGGTGTGATTACCGTCGGCAAATTCTACAAGGCTAAGGGCAGAGTGGCAGGCATTAATTGGTACAGCGAAACCGAGGTAAACAAAGGCTTTTTCGCCTATTCCTGCCTTACAAGAATTGATGATGAGCACATAGGAATTTTATACGAATCCGAGCCAAGTTCGTTTATTTTGTTTAAGAAATATAAAATCAAAGACTTGATATAAAAATAGACAAAATTAACTAAATAATTATTGAAAATAATATAAATAAACATTATAATATACACGAAAAATCAGAAAAGAGAGATAGATATGAACATTTTTGAAGCAATAAAATCACTTGTTAAATACGGCATTGACAATAAAATGCTTGAAGCAGAGGACGAAATTTGGGCAATCAACAGAGTTTGCGAGGCTTTAAAGCTAGACACTTACGAAGAAAGTGAAGCAAAGGAAAGCGACCTTGAAAAGATTTTAGCCGTTATTCTTGATTATGCGGTTGAAAACGGACTTTGCGAGGACAGCGTTGTTTACCGTGACCTTTTTGACACTAAAATTATGGGTCTTATCACTCCGAGGCCAAGCTATGTTATCAACAAATTCAACTCTCTTTATGAACAGTCACCTAAGGCGGCTACAGACTTTTACTACAAATTAAGCCAAGACAGCGACTACATAAGAAGATACAGAATTAAAAACGACTTAAAGTGGATTACTGAAACAGAGTACGGCGACATTGACATTACAATCAATCTTTCAAAGCCTGAAAAGGACCCTAAAGCCATTGCCGCTGCGCTTAAAATGAAAAATGCATCATACCCAAAATGCCTTTTATGCAAGGAAAACGAGGGCTATGCAGGACGTATTAACCATCCCGCACGTCAAAACCACAGAATTATTCCTATGGTACTCGGCGGCGACGATTTCTTTATGCAGTATTCGCCTTATGTATACTACAACGAGCATTGCATAGTATTTAATGCCGAGCACACACCTATGAAAATAGACAAAGGCGCATTTGAAAAGCTTCTTGATTTTGTTGAGCTTTTCCCTCACTACTTTGTAGGCTCAAATGCAGATTTGCCTATTGTTGGCGGCTCAATCCTCACTCACGAACATTTCCAAGGCGGAAACTATGAATTTGCAATGGCTAAAGCGCCAATTGAAACAGAGGTTAAATTTAGAGGCTATGAAAACGTTAAAGCAGGCATAGTTAAATGGCCTATGAGCGTTATAAGAATTGCGAGCGAGGATAAGCTCGAGCTTGTTGAGCTTGCAGATAAAATACTTACCGCTTGGAGAGGATATACAGACGAGGACTCATTCATTTATGCCGAAACAAACGGTGAAAAGCACAACACCATCACCCCGATTGCAAGAATGAGGGACGGCAAATTCGAGCTTGACTTAGTTTTAAGAAACAATATTACCACTAAGGAATGTCCTTTAGGGTTTTACCATCCACACCCTGAATATCACCATATCAAAAGAGAAAACATCGGTCTTATCGAGGTTATGGGCCTTGCAGTGCTTCCAAGCCGTCTTAAAGGCGAAATGGCGCTTCTTAAAGATGCAATGGCGTCTGGTAAGGACATTGGCTCAATTGAGGCTATAGCAAGCCACAAGCAGTGGGCTGATATGATTATGAATAAGTACGACATTACAGCAGACAATTGCGAGGAGATTTTGCAAAAAGAAATCGGAATAGTATTTACTTCTATTCTTGAGCAGTGCGGCGTTTATTCTCGCAATGACAAGGGTAAAGCAGGCTTTATCAAATTTATCGAAAGCGTGAAATAAATGTTTAATCTTCACACACATACGTACCGTTGCCACCACGCAAAAGGCACTGACGAGGAATATGTAATCAAAGCGATTGAAAACGGATATGATTTAATCGGTTTTTCCGACCATGCACCGTATCTTTTCCCAAACGGTTATGTCAGCAGTTTCAGAATGCTTCCGAGCGACGCACAAAATTACGCTGACAGCATAAAAGAACTTAGGGAAAAATACAAGGGAAAAATTGATATTAAGCTTGGCTTTGAGCTTGAATATTATCCGAGGCTTATTGACAGGGAAATTGAGTTTTTAAAAAGTCTTGATTACGATTATTTGATTTTAGGTCAGCATTATGTTGACAATGAATATGAGGATTATGCGATATATTCAGATTCACCTACTAAGTCGCCTGCCGTGCTCGACAAATATATAAGTCAGGTAATTCTCGGCGCTAAAAGCGGACTTTTCACATATGTTGCGCACCCCGATTTGATTAATTTCAAGGGCGACAATAAGCTTTATATTCAAAAAATGACATATATGGCAAATGAGCTTAAAAAGCTTGATATTCCGCTTGAATTTAACTTTTTGGGATATACTGACAAGCGAAATTATCCTAACAATGATTTTTGGCAGATTGTAAGCAAAGTCAAAAACGACGTTGTTATCGGCCTTGACGCTCACAATCCTAACGTTTATGATGATAAAGAAAACCTTGAAAGAGCGAAAAAATATTTAAAAAGTTTAAATATAACCCCGCTTGATAAAATTGAATTGTAGAAAGAAACCGAGTAAGTCTGAGACCTACTCGGTTATTTTTTTATTCTATTATTTGCTTTATTGAGTTAACAAAATCGTCCATTTCATCGAATATAACCTCAACAATTATTGACCAATTAATTCCCTCATAATCGTGAACCAATCTATGCCTTAGACCTGCTACAATACTCCAAATAATATCAGGATACTGTTTTTTGGTATCATCGCTGATTTTATAAACCTGCTCACCGATATTATAAAGCGGAGTAGTCACTGCCCATTGCAAAAATTCATCATTAAGCAAATTTTCTTTAGTTATTGAATGTTCTTTAATTTGCAGCTGTAAAGAGGACCAAATATCAATAATCTTTTTAATTCTTTCATTATCAGATTTTTTCATGCTATTTTAACGCCCTCCCTCATAACATTTTCATAAAAAGGAGTTGATTTATCAACCTCGCAAATTTCAAAAGCGTCAACACTTTTACCTGTTATTCGCCTAAGTTCTTCGGCAAATGCAAATATATTTGACTTTTTAAAATTTTCTCCGCCGAAAACGAGCACGTCAATATCGGAATTTTCCGTCTGCTCTCCCCTTGCGTACGAGCCGAAAAGGAGCGCATATTCCGCATTGTATCGAACAAGAAGTTCTTTTATTGATTTTTCAATTTCATTTTTAGTAGGCATAATATCGCTCCTTTCTATATGATTGTCTAAGTTAATTCTTACTATACCTAAAATCGTATTTATCCTTTAGGACGTTTGGGATTTTTCTGCCGTTGATTATGACTGTATCATCGTCCAGCCATTGAGCCTCTGCGCTGTCGGTATTATTTTCCCAATAAATATTGCGAGCGTATGAGGAATCGGACTTTTTGCGCAAAACGCCGAGAACTGCATAACCGGTAGTTGCGCCGTCATTTTGATAAATTTCAACGGTATAAGCTGAATTTGGCGAGGGGTATTCGTCCATAAGCTTTTCACCTTTAATTGCCGCAGTTGAAAAGAAAAAGTGATAAATGCAAATTAAAGCCGCCGCAACAATCGCAATTGAAACGGCACTTATCGCAATTTTATTTTTAGTTTTGCTTTTCAAAACCATTCCTTCTTGTTTTGAACGTAGGTTTGATAAAATTCTGCGTCTGACTTTGTTAAATAAAGTATACCCTCAATAAGCGAAATTACAGCCATAACAGGTGCGCCGACTCCAAAAGTAAGAAGTGATACAAGAAGCATAATAATGCCGCTTTTAGTATATCCGAGATAAAATTTATGAATACCCAAAGTGCCAATTAATATTGCAAGCAAACCTGCTACAATCTTTTCCTTAGTAGGCTCAGTATTCATCTGCTGAGGATTGTAATTCATATCCTGCTGCTGATATTGATAATTAGGTTGCTGCGTATTCGGCTGACCGTTGTAATAATATTGACCGCCCTGCTGTGCATTAGGGTTATAATATTCATTTTGGCTTTGTTGACTGCCATGAGCCATATCATTAGGTGCGCCGCAGTATGGGCAGTAAGGGGCATTGTCATCATAATTAGTTGAACAATTTTTACAAATCATAAATTTACCTCTTTTCATTGTTATATTTTCAATTATTCAGTCGGCAGTGTCACACTAAATAGTAAGTGATACACTGCATAGTAAGTGTCACACTGAATAGTAGGTGTTAACTCATAGTAAGTGTAACATATATAAACACAATTTGCAAGACGAACGGGAGAATGAAAAAAATTCCATATTAAACAAAAATCAGGGCTGTCCTATAAATAAGACAACCTTAACTGTTAACAATCTTGAATCTTTCAATATGTGACTTCTCAGTTTCATACAAGTTTTATCAGAAATAATGGATGCTGGAATCAACAAACTTACAGATGCAGTTTCGTTTGCATATTGGTCAATAATTTCTTCAACAAATAGTTCTATCTATTCAACTATACAAAAATGGCTATTTTCAATTACTAAAATAAAGAAAATCCAAGAGCCTGGATTTACGTCCAAGCCCTCGGAAAAGCCTTATTTTTCATGCATTTTCACACTTTTACTTGTGTACCTTAGTCAACAGAACCGCGCTCTCCACATGGCTCGGTTCTCTAACGGATAACCTACTCAAGACACACTGTACACGAGAATGGTATAACACCTATTTTCGCCTTAAAACGGGTATATTGAACCGCTTTAAAACCTTGATATTGCCATATTCATCGAACATGACAATATACGGAGTCTCTTATTTTTCTTGTTCATCTTTACATAATTCAGTCAGTCTATTAAGAACAATAATGAACCAGCTCCTGTTGGGCATAGAAAGTATATCCGCTGCATCGTATGCCCAATGATTGAAATATCTCCATATCCTCTTTTCAGTGATTTCAATATACTTTGCATTTTTCGACAAGCAAATTGCATTTTTAACAAAAAAAAC
>ENA-OOWA01000315-OOWA01000315.1-human-gut-metagenome-genome-assembly--contig:-NODE-315-length-9980-cov-2.287657_pt1 | contig 9980 bp, 10 predicted proteins | sample MGYA00241404_ERZ501315 | MGnify/ENA primary metagenome ERZ501315 (study PRJEB25962, sample SAMEA2042840) | human gut metagenome | biome: human gut; feature: human-associated habitat; material: faeces...
AGGGCGGAAAAAATGACCTTGTTGACCGTATTGCGGCTGACCCTGCGTTTATGACAACAAAAGAGGAAATCTTGGCTATTCTCAAGCCTGCCAATTTTGTGGGCAGAGCGCCTGAGCAGACGGCTGATTTCTTAAGCGAGGTTATTAAGCCTATTCTTGATAAGGAAAAAGACCTTCTCGGAATCGACGTTGAAATTAATGTATAATATAGTAATAATATAGTAAATTAGTTAAGTGAAAATAATCTTTTGCTCGGTAATTTTTGGTAAAATTCAAAAAATATCCCTGAATTTTGATTGTTTTCACTTAATTTTTACTAATTTTCAAGAAAAATTATCATCTAATTTATACAATTATACAAAAAAATTAAAAAGAATTGCCAAGTGTATTGACAAATAGTATTGTAGTGATATACTAATTGTAATAATTTAGAAAGGGTAGTTTGTATGGACGAATTTCAAAAGGAAGAAGAGTTCCTTTTTGAAGAAAATGAAGAAAATATCGTAATCAAATATAAGCTTCTGCGCAGTTTGATTATTAAACATTATAATCGAGGATGCAAATATCTTGAAATTGCAAAGGTCGTTTGTGCAGCATTTTTCTTGATTTTTACGGCGGTAGGTCTTGCAGTTTGCTCAAACGGAGGCAGTAAGTCATTCTGGCTTGTGTTGTGGATAATCTTAATTTTCGTGCTTGTCAATATCTTTCTGATTACCGATTATTGCAAATATCTTGTAAAATCAAAAGTTATTCCGTATCTTGAGGACGATAATCAAATAGAGTTCGGCGAGTATTCGATTTTTTCTGACGATGAGGAAGAGGACGAGGATTACAAAGAATTTGAAAAAGAGCAGCAGGAGAAAAAACTGATAAAACAGCTCAAAAAGGAACAGAAGAAAAAGATTAAGGAAAATAAACGTAAGAACGGGAGGGCAAAAAAGTGAAAAATATATTTAAGATATATAAGCGAGATTTAAAGAAAATTTTTACTAATTCTATGGCGATTATTCTTGCGGTCGGTATTGCAGTTTTGCCGTCTCTTTACGCTTGGTTTAATATTTATGCCAACTGGGACCCTTATGGCCCTGCAAGTACAGGCAATATGAAAGTGGCTGTTGTTATTAATGACGAGGGCTACGAATTTAAAGGAGTAGAAATTAACGTCGGTGACCAAATTAAAAGTAATTTGAAAGCCAACGATATGATAGATTGGCAGTTCGTTTCTAAAGAAAGGGCGGTAAACGGAATTGAGGCGGGCGATTATTATGCCGGTATTGAAATTCCAAAAGGCTTCAGTAAATCGCTTACAAGTATTATGACTAAAAACTTTAAGCAGCCTAAAATCACCTATTATGCAAACGAAAAGAAAAACGCAATTGCCACAAAGATTACCGATAAGGTAGTTCAAACAATTCAAACAGAGGTTAACGAGTCGTTTGTCACAACCGTAATTAACCTTGTAAATAAGCTTTTGGGTACTGTTATTGAGCAGGGAAAGAAGGAAGGAACAAATATATTCCAAAATCTTCAAAATCAAATTGATTCCGCTCAGTCGGCAGTAAAATCGGTTGAAAAAACAATTGATGGGTTTGAGGGCGTTATGGAAGTTGCGCAAGACCTTAACAAATCATTGAGCAAAACCGACCTCAGTGCGATTTTGGGTGACACAAAGACTGTTGTCAGCGATACTGAAGATGCAATTAAGGTTGCAGAAAGCAGTGTTGACGCTGTTACCTCATCTGTCGGTGACGTGCTTAAATCGTCAAGCAAGAAGCTTGCAAATTCAGCAAACAATCTTAAAAAAATAAATGATACAAATTCTGACAAGGCGCAGGCGGAAATCAAGTCTGTTCTTGCAGAGTGTGCGCAGGCAAGAAAGGAACTTCAGGCAATTGTGCCGGCTCTTGAAAAGGTAAATGATAATTTGCCAAAGCCGCTTAGTTCGGTCAAAGCACTTATAAAGGTGCTCAAAACCGCAGATTCAAGGCTCGGCGGTGTAGAAAATGAACTTAATAAAATTCTTAAAGGCGATACTTCTAAGAAAATCAACGACGTTGCCGATAAGCTTATATCCGTATCAACTACGCTTGATTCAAGCCTTTCAACATATACCAAGGAAATTAAGCCTCAGCTTGACAAAACGGTTGACAGCCTTCTTGATGTGCTTTTTGACGTGTCTAATCTTTTGACTACCGTTGAAAATCAGTCACCTCAGCTTAATACCCTTGTTAAATCTCTTAACGGTTCTATTGAGGCAGGCGACGACCTTTTGACTTCGCTCCATTCTCTTATCAGCAATTGTGCAAAGCAACTTGAAAATCTTTCAAAGAAGCTCGACGGTTTGGGCGACAGCGAGATTGTTAATACTCTTATGAATTTGACTGAGGGTAATTCAGACGAGCTCGGCTCTTTCATTGCCTGTCCGGTAAAGGTTAATACCGATAAGATTTACGGTATCGATAATTACGGCTCGGCAATGGCGCCGTTTTACAGTACGCTTGCACTTTGGGTCGGCGCAATTATTCTTGTGGCTCTTGTTAAACCTAAGGTTGCAAATAAAAAAGAAATCGCAACATTAAGCCGAGGGAGGAATATTTCGGCAGGTCACTTATATTCCTTACAATATCGCTCGTTCAAGGGCTAATTATTTGCCTCGGGGATCTCTATTTCTTAAAGATACAATGTTATCACCCGGTTAAGTTTATTTTTGCCGGCTTATGCGCTTCATTTGTATTTACGTTCTTTATTTATTCACTTGTTGCCGCTTGGGGCGATATCGGCAAGGCAGTTGCGGTTATTTTGCTTGTTGTTCAGCTTGGCGGCTGCGGCGGTACATTCCCGATTGATGTAACACCCGCATTCTTTAGGGCAATCAACCCTTATTTGCCGTACACTTTTGTTATTGACGCACTCAGAGAATGTGTTTGCGGCACATACGGCAATAATTATTGGGTTTGTCTCGGTAAGCTTTTTGTTTACTTCTTTATCGGACTTCTTATCGGTACACTCTTCAGATATCTTTTCCGCAAGCCGATGCGCTTCTTTGAGAAGAAAGTCGAAGAAACCGGACTTTTATAAAAATATAAAAGACATTCGCAAATAAAAGCGAATGTCTTTTTTGTGGAAATACGGCAGATTTAATATTAAAATATACTTTACTTTATACCTAAACAATGCTATACTTTAACGGTAATGAAAACAGAGAGGTAATACTATGCATCAGGACGTTGAACAGATACTTGTGACCGAGGAAGAACTTAATAAAATTGCACATCGCTTGGCAGCGCAGATTACGAAAGATTATGAAGGCAAGAAGCTTTTGCTCATAGGTGTTCTTAAAGGCTCAATTTACTTTTTTACCGACCTTTCAAGATATATTGACCTGCCGTGTAATATTGATTTTATTCAGGCCTCAAGCTATGGCTCAGGCACTGTTTCAAGCGGCAATATCAATATTATCAAGGATGTTGCAGATGATTTGACGGGATTTGATGTTTTGCTTGTGGAGGATATTCTTGATACGGGCAACACGCTTAAATATATTCACGATATGCTTTCTAAGCGTAATCCCGAATCTATAGGAGTTGTTACCCTTCTTGATAAGCCGGCAAGGCGTATCGCCGATATCAAGGCTGACTATGTAGGTACTGACGTGCCTGACGCTTTCGTTGTAGGCTACGGTCTTGATTATGACCAGTATTATCGTAATTTGCCGTATATCGGTGTGCTTAAAAAGAGCATATACGAAAAATAATTGAATTTCTCAAATTGAATAACAGACGGTTTTCTCCTTTTGCGAGAAATTAAAAGGGAATTGGGTTAGACTCCCAAGCAACAGCCATTACCGTATTTGATGAAGAAAAATCATCAGCCATTGGGAAACCGAGAAGGCGATTTTTTAAGCAATGCTATATCATAAGTCGGGAGACCTGCCGCAAACTTAAATTCAGCTTTTGGGCAATGGAAAGCAATGATTTAAAAGTCCGTACTATTATTGCGCATTTTCCTCTGTCCTAAGCGACGGAGGATTTTTTATGCGTAAATATTTATGCGTTTTAATATCAATAGTTTTATGCCTGACGGTGTTTTGCGCTTGCTCAAACGGCAAAACCGCCAACGTGGCAGGAAGTACAAACATTACTTCATCAACTTCGAGTGAACAGACGACAGATGCAGGAGAAGTAACTGTAACGGCAAATGAGGTTCAAACCACACAAAAAAAAGATAAAAAAACAACCAAAAAAGGCGAAAAGGCTTCGACTGCCGCTAAATCTGTTTCAAAAAAAGATAATAAAAAAACTACCGATGCCTCAAAAAAGTCGAACAGCAAGTCAAAAAGTAATACTAAATCAAAAAGCAATACAGAAGCTAAAAAGAAGTATGCTAAAGAAAAAGAGTCTAAGGCTAAAAAGCCGAAAAAAACTTTGCAAAAAGAGAATGACGATAAGGTTACTCAAACCACCTCGTCTGAGATTAATTGCTCAATCACGATTGAATGTAAATCCATTCTCGATAATATGGACAATTTGGAACCGGAACACGAAAAATACGTTCCCAAAAACGGAATCATGCTTAATAATTATAAAACCACGCTTAAAAGCAAGAGCACAGTTTATGATTTGTTTAAAAAAGCGTGCAATGATAAAGGCATAACCTATACTGCAGAGTATGGTATGTATAGTGTTTATATTGCGGGAATAAATAATATTGACGAATTTGATTGCGGAAAAGGCAGCGGCTGGAAGTATAGGGTCAATGGAAGCTATCCAAACATAAGCGTGGATTTAAAAAAGCTTAAAGACGGTGATAAGGTTGTATTTACATACATCTGTTCATAAAAAAATAATTTCATATTAGGAGGTTAATAAATATGAAAAAATTAATTTCAGTTACACTTGCAATTTGCGTTGCATTGACTTCTCTTTTCACAGGGATTTATGCAATGGCAGACAGTAAGGTAACAAGCAGTGACGTTAAAACAAAAATTAATGAAAGCGCAATATATCTTATGTCTGTTAAAAAGGCAGGCTTTACTGTTGATAATGCCGGCAGCCTCAACTCATTTATACGTGCAGGCGTAAATATGAGCGACTATAAGGCTGAGTTTGCAAAGAGCGTTAAGGAAAATCTTGACTCAAACGGCGGCAAGATTCAATCAACTGTAGGATATGACGAGAATAACAACTGGGCTCCTATCAAAGGCGAGTCTGCAGGCGTTTATGCAAACGTTATTTTAGCGCTTGACGGCTTGGGTTACAGTGCAAAGAGCTTTGAGGGTTATAATATTGTATCTGCATTTGAAAATGTTAAACTTGTTAAGGATAACGAAAATCAATATCTTTTCTCTTCAATCTTTACTGTAGCAAATAAATACGGCCTTAAGGATTATCTCAAGAAGGCTCAAAACTTCCTTGTAAATAATTACTATGAGTTTGGTACAGGCTCAACATATTATACCAGCACAGACAGCACATCTCAGTTTGTAATCGCTGTTGCACCGTATGCAGGCTATCAGTCATTTGTAGATGATGCACTTGCATCAATTGAAAACTTCAAGAAAGACGGCGGCTATCTTTATAATCTTGACAACACCTACGGTGAGCCAAAGGTAAATGCCGATTCAACAGCTCTTGCGCTTGCCGCTTATTCTGCCGCAAATAATCTTGACAAGGCACAGAAGATTTACACTGAGCTTTCTGCATTTGAATGTAAAGACGTAAAGGGTGCTTACTATTACACTGCTGATGATAAAAGCGAAAACCCAACTGCAACGGCAGATGCACTCACAGGTCTTATGTATTTCTATGATGCACTCAAGGCTAAAGAGGCTTATGACGCAACTACTACAACCACAACGACTACTGCTCCTTCAACAACAAAGCCGACAACTAAGAAGGCTACAACATACGCTAAGGACGGCAGCTATGTAAATAAAAAGCAAAAGAAAGTTTCAATCAAGAAGCTTAAAAAGGCAAGAAAAGGCTTTAAGGCAAGCTGGAAAAAGGTAACACGCGTATCAGGTTATCAAATCCAAATTTCAACTTCAAAGAAGTTCACAAGAGAAACCTCAACCTATTCTATTAAGGGCAACAAGAAAACTTCTAAGTCATTTAAGGGTTTAAAGGCTAAAAAGACTTACTATGTTCGTGTTCGTACCTATAAGAATGCAAAGGTAAACGGCAAGAGTGTTAAGGTATACTCATCTTGGTCTAAGGTTAAATCTGTTAAGACTAAATAAGTCGGTTGTGAATAAACAGCCATAAACGTGCCGGAAAAAAGGATTAGGTATTCGTATTAATTTACGAATATCTAATCCTTAATTTTTTATATCAATAACATTTGAACGTTTTGTCTTAATATAGGAATGCTGTCCGAGGCATTCCTATGATTTTATATATTATTACTTGATTAATTTCTTTTTAGTGTTATAATCTTAATACTACATAAAAGAGAGGGAAATATGAACTACACTAAAGGTGCGACTGTAAAATTTGCGCTAAAGCAATCGCTTCCTGTTTTGTTTGGCTATTTGTTCTTAGGCTCGGCTTTCGGCATAATGCTATATAAGGCAGGTTACAATTGGCTTTGGGCAATATTTATATCGCTTATTGTTTATGCCGGTTCAGGGCAGTTTTTGCTCGTGTCGTTAATCAGCGCAAAAGCGGATATCGCAACAACTGCGCTTATGACTTTATTTATAAATACACGCCACATGTTTTACGGCTTATCGTATATTGAAAAATTCAAAGCGGGAAAATGGCGTTATCCTTTTATGATTTTTACGCTGACTGACGAAACGTATTCCGTTAATTCATCAATTTTAAGCGTACCTGAAAATGTGGACGAGACAAAGGCAAGATTTTTAATCGGCGAGTTTAACCATTTTTATTGGATAGCAGGTTCTGCGCTCGGCTCGCTTTTAAGCCAGCTTATTCCGATTGATTTTACGGGTATAGATTTTTCAATGACTGCCCTTTTTGTGGTTATTTTTATAGATTTGATTAGAAATAACAAAGGAAAATCGGCAATAATCGGTGCAGTCGGTGTATTTTGCGCCGTAATTTGCTTAATTATTTTCGGGGCAGATAAATTTTTACTTCCTTCACTTCTCATCACGGTTGTGATTTTATCCTCATTTAAAAAGTTTTTTGAAACCGAGGAGGTGGCGAAATGACTACTTCTCACCTTATTTTAATGATTGCCGTTGCCGGTGCGGTCACGTTTGGAACAAGGCTTTTCCCTTTTGCACTTTTCGGTCAAAGCAAGGAAGTGCCGAAGTTTATTAAATATCTCGGCAACGTTTTGCCTGTTGCAATTTTAGGTATACTTATAGTTTATTGCCTTAAAGATTTTGAAAAGGGTGATGCAAATTATATTATTCCTCAGCTTATTTGCGTTGCGCTGACTGCCGGGGTGCATATTTGGAAAAAGAATACGCTTTTGTCAATCGCCGTCGGCACAATAGGATATATGCTGCTTATACATTTTGTGTTTATCTAAAAAGATACGCAACGCCTTAATTGACATTGCGTATCTTTTTTATTTATTGTTTATGTTGATTATTTATAAATCGTCTGCGTCTTGGATTGGTTTTTCAAGTTCGCCGTTATAATACATATCGGCAGGCACACCCGTATACATTCCCTGCGGGTCGCTTGCAACAATTTCAGGATTTAAAAACGACGTATAATCATTGAATTTGCTTTTGTTTTTCTTATTCTTTTTATCTTTTTTATCATTATTTTTCATAAAAAATCACCTCTGCAATAATTATGATTTGCAAAGGTGATTTTTTTATTATAGTTTTTCAACATCAATTTCTGCAATTTTATCCAAAAATTGCTTTGGCGTTACAACATTGCCGAAAGAGAGATATTCGTCCATATTCATATTAAAATTATTGATAAAAACCGGCACGCTTTCGTATTCAAGGTCAATATGAAGCTTGGCGGCGTCTGCCATAATCACGTTTGGGTCGGCAGTTGTCATATCATAATATTTTGTAACAACGCTTTCGTGGTTTCTTACATATTCAACAACAATGTTTCTGCTTGATTTTGAAATTGAAACATATTTATTTTCGTCTTTTTGAAGTGCCAGCGCCATAGGCATTTGCGCAACTGCCTTGCACGTGTCGGAATTAACAAAAAATTCGTTAATAAAAATTGATTCAAGCCTGCTTGTATCATCAGGCACGATTATAGCAAAAATATACTTAGAAAGCTTTTTTCCGTAAATCGTTTTCATAAATTCCTTAAAATAATACTGACATTCGGCAATTTTTTCGGCAAATTGATGATAAAAAGGAATATTCGGAGTTTCAATAAGTGCAGGCATTGTAAATGTTTTAAATTCACCCGACTCCTTATCCTTAATCAATATGCTGTTGTTAGTGATAATCATAGGTATTGTTTTAGCCAAAAAATCGCCTCCCGACAATATGTATTTTACTACACGTGTTCTTTTAAATCAATAAAATTTCAAATTTTAACAAAAATATAGTGAAATTTAAGTACATATATGGTACAATATGTATATTAAAAATTGAAAGGAGCATCAAAATGCCCGATTCAGAAGAATTAAATGAAATTTTAAAAGAAATTAAAAATATAAATGCGCCGAAGGAAGAAAAGCCGAAAAAGCCGGAAGCGCCGCTTAGTTTTGCAAAGCAGGAGGAAGAAGCGCCGAAGGCGGCTGAACCTGAATTTAAACCGGAAATTAAGGAAGAGCCTAAAAAGGAAAGCCTAAGCTTTGACGATTTTTCTGCTTTTAATTCAGCCGATAGGGATAATGCCCCAAAGGTAACAAGAAAGGAAGCTGTTAATATGGCTAATGACAAAAAGCCACCAAAAAAAGGAAATAAAAAGCCGATTATTATTGCGATTGTTGCAGTATTAATCGTTGCAATTGCAGTTGCAGCCGCATTTATTGTTAAAAACAAGAGCAAGGAGCCTCAAACGACTGCACCGCAGACTACTCAGGAGCAAACAACAGCGGCACCTGTAGTGACCAAAACAAATCCGCTTACGGGCGAAAGTGATTTTAATGAAAAGGCAGTAGGCAAAAGACCGATTGCCTGCGTAGTTGAAAACTCTGTTTCTGCAAGGCCGCAATGGGGTATTGCCGACAGCAAGAATCCGCCTGACATTATTGTTGAAGGTGAGGTTGAAGGCGGAGAAACAAGAATGCTTTGGATGTATGCAGATTATACTGCCGTTCCGTCACAAATCGGACCGATGAGAAGTGCAAGGCCTCCTTACATTAAATTTTCAGAGCTTTTTGACGCTATTTTCCTCCATTGGGGACAGAGCCAGACGAAGAGAGGCACTAACTATATCGGTGCTAACACAATCTTTAGGCAGGACAAAGTTGACCATATCAACCAAATGACATATTCAGGCAAGGTTGCACTCTTTGGCAGGGATTCCTCAAGAGGTGTATCAACCGAGCATACCGGCGTTATGTACGGCTCAAAGATTGCCGGTGCTATTAAAGGTGAGGGCTTTAGAACAGACGCTAATGAAAGCAAATATACAAAGTTCAATTTCGCAAGCGAGGAGTCGACGGTAAGCGATAAAGAATGTAAAGCTCTCGGACTTACTTTCTCTAACAGAACATCTACAAGAGATTGGACATACGACTCAAGCGACAAGATGTATCATTCAAACGATTACAAGACTGACGTTGCAAGAAAAAATCTTCTTGTTCTTTTTGATAAGACCGAATACGTTTCAAAGTCTAACTACAAAAACAGCGGCTCATCCGAGGTTTACTGCAACTATAAACTTGCAGGCGGCAAGGGCAAGCTTGCAACAAACGGAACAGTTATTGATATTAACTGGAGCGTAAACAACGGCGTTCTTGTAATTAAGGATACAAACGGAAATGATGTAAAGCTTAACGTGGGCACAACCTGGATTGGATATGCATCATCAAACAACGGCGGAGCAGTTAAATAGTCGGTTGTGAATAAGCAGCCA